>Ga0184638_1000351_pt1 | contig 12693 bp, 10 predicted proteins | sample PLM31_50_b2_FD_133141 | JGI IMG/M metagenome (GOLD analysis project Ga0184638, IMG submission 133141) | Groundwater sediment microbial communities from an aquifer in East River, Colorado, USA - PLM3-1_50_b2 | ecosystem: Environmental > Terrestrial > Soil > Riparian zone | place: USA: East River... | reverse complement strand
GAGGAGCCATGACCAAGCGTCGGGGGCCGGTCCGGAGCCGGCCCCCGACGGGGTAGGAGGCCGGCGGTCAGGTCGAGGCGACGCTCCTTGGCCGCCGGCCCGCCCCAACCATACCGGCCGGGCTTGGCGCTCCCCCACGTCGGGTCCGGCCCTGCGACGGCGCCGGCGTCTACCGTCCGCTGGCGCCGCCCGACCGCTACCCGGGGACACTCCGCGGCCCGCGGATAGCGGTGTTCGGGGTGAGCGAAGCGGCGTTGGAGACTCCGCAGTCGACGAAGGGCCGCGACAAGGCCATCGCTGTCGTCGTGCCATCCGCGTGCTACCACGGTCGGCGGTGTTGGCGTTGAACTGGGTCGGGACGGCCGGATTTGAACCGGCGACCCCCTGCTCCCAAATTAGCTCACTCTGAGCGGCTTGCCAAGCCCTGTTTTTGCAGGTCACCATCGAGCGGTACTGACCATATTAGGGTGTCGTAGAAAGCCGCTGGTCAGACGGCTGATCAATGTGTTACTGGCCTCGTGCCATCACAGCCCTAAACGTCCAAACTGCTGCTGACCTGCAGCTTCATCGCCTCTCACACAACCTGCAACGCCCAGCGTACTACCGTCCGCCACCACCGCATCAAGCACTCACCATAACGCTTGTCAGTCGCCATCATGCGCTACTCTAAGCCGCAATCTTTTCCGAGGACAGCAATGCACCACGGGTGCGTTCGCTGGCGCCAACGAAGGCGAGGAGGCAGCAGCCGGGTGGTGGCCGATATCGCGAAGCTGTCGGTGGGGCGGGAGGAGTACTACACCCGGGAGCTGGCCGCCGACCACCAGGCGTATCTCTCTGGCCACGGTGAGTCCCCAGGTCGCTGGTACGGCGCCGGCGCCAGCACGCTCGGGCTGCAGGGCGAAGCATCGGTGGCGGGGTTCCAGCGCATGTTCGAGGGCCGCCACCCCGACACCGGCGAGCTCCTCGGCCGCCCCCACGGCAGCAACGCCGTGCCCGCCTTCGACGTCGTGCTGCGCCCGACCAAGAGCGTGTCGATCCTGTTCGGCCTGGGCGACCCGGCCACCGGCCGAGCAGTCCTGGCCGCTCATCACGCCGGTGTCCAGGAGGCGGTCGCCTACCTCGACGGACACCTCGGGGCCCGCCGCGGCCACGGCGGTGTCCAGCACGTCCAAGGGCAGGGGCTGCTGGCGGTGGGGTTCGACCACCGGACGTCCCGGGAGGGTGACCCGCTTCTGCACACCCACCTGGTGGTGGCCAACCGCGTCCAAGGGCCGGACGGACGGTGGACGGCGTTGGACGGCCGGGATCTGTACCGCCACCGGCTGGCTGCCGACGCGATCTACCGGGCCAGCTACCAGCGCGAGTTCGTTCGGACACTGGACGTCGAGTGGACAGCGGCCGACCAGCACGGTAACCGGGAGCTCCGTGGCATGCCCGAGGAGCTGGTCCGGCTGTTCTCCAAGCGCACCGGCCAGATCGACCTGGAGGTGGAGCGGCTGGAAGCGTCCGGGCGGGAGCGGACGCCGCGACTGGTCAAGTGGGCCGTCCACGCCACAAGGAAGGCCAAGGAGCACGAAACCCCGGACACCCTATATGGACGGTGGCGGACGGAAGCGGCCGAGCGGGGCATGGACCCGGACGCCCTGGTGCGGCAGGTGACCGACCGGACACGCGACCGCGAGCAGGACCGGACAGTGTCCGAGCCGACGGTGGCTGCGATGTTCGATCGGCTGGCTGGCCCGGACGGGCTGACCGCGCAGGCGTCCACCTTCGCTCGCCAGGACGTCATTGCTGCGCTTGGCGGTGAGTTCGCCGGTGCCACCCGGGCCGAGCTCGAGGGGCTGGCCGACCGGTTCTTGGCTGAACGGACGGTCGCGGTGGTGGCGGAGCGGACGGTGGAGGAGCGCCGCTGGTCCACCCCTGAGCTGCTGGCCACAGAGCAGCGGCTGGTCGCCGCGGCCACCGACCGGATCAGCGAGCAGGCCGCCGTGGTGTCCCATGACGCCGTCCGCGCCGCCCTTCAGGCCCACCCGTCTGCTGGCGAGGACCAGCAGGCGATGGTTCGCGACCTCTGCCGGGGCGGCGCAGGGGTGGCGGTGGTGATGGGTCGGGCCGGGACCGGCAAGACCTTCGCCCTGGGAGCAGCCCGGCATGCCTGGCAGCTAGACGGCTACCGGCCCCTGGCCTCTGCCCCCACCGGGATCGCCACCGTCACCCTGGAGGGCGAGGGGTTCGAGGAGGTGGCCACCTGCGACCGGCTGTTGGCCGACCTCGACCACGGCCGCGAGCAGCTGGACAGCCGGACGGTGCTGGTCGTGGACGAGGCGGCCATGCTCGGCAGCCGCAAGCTCACCCGCCTCCTCGACCACGCGGACCAGGCGCAGGCCAAGGTGGTGCTGGTCGGCGATGACCGGCAGCTTTCGGCGATCGACGCTGGCGGCGGCTTCCGCGCCCTCCGCCTACGGCTCGGCGCCTCGGAGTTGGTCGAGAACCGCCGCCAACATCAGGCCTGGGAACGCGAAGCCCTGGAATTGGTACGGGGTGGACTGGTGGAGGAGGCGGTGGCGGCCTACCGGGCCCACGACCGGGTGGTGGTCGCCGAGTCCAAGCCGGCCGCCACCCTCGTCCTGCTCCAGGACTGGTGGCGGGCCTGGCAGGACGCCGAACGCGACCCCACTCAGGACGTAATCGTGTTGGCCGGCCGCCGGGCCGAGGTGGACCGGCTCAACAGCGCCTGTCAGCAGCTGCTGGTCGCTGGTGGCCGACTTGGCCACGAGCGCCTCCAGGTCGAGGACCTGGCGTTGGCGGTGGGGGATCGGGTGGTGTGCGGCCGCAACGCCATCCGCCAACTCGGGATCGCCAATGGCACCCGCGGCACCATCACCGCCCTCGACCCCGACGCCCGCACCCTCACTATCCGTCTCGATGGCAAGGATCCGCGGGAGGTGACCCTGCCCGACTGGTACCTGGACGGCCGCGGGCGCGGGGAGCGCAGCCGCCGGGTCGACCTGGCCTACGCCACCACCGGCCACCGCGCCCAAGGGCTGACCAGGTGGCGGGCGCTGGTCCGCCTCACCGGCGCCGAGGACAGCAACTGGTTGTATGTGCAGCTGTCCCGCGCCAAGCACGAGACCACCCTGTACCCGGTGGTCGGGCCCGAACCCCAGGGCCCAGCCGAGCTGGACCTGCCCGACCAGGAGGCCCGCGACGGATACGGTCAGCTCGCCCAGGCCCTGGCCCGGGCCGGCGACCAGCGGTTGGCGATCGACACCCCCAGCAGCCTGGACCTGCGGCGGCTGTCGACCGCCGAGCTGCGGGCCGAACGCGACCGGCTTCGCGACCTGCTGGACCAGGCCCCCCGAGATCGGGCGCGGGAGCTTGAGCGGGCGAGCGCCCGTCGGGCCGAGGCCGACCAGGCCCTCGAGCAGCTCACCGCCACCAACGATCAGCCGCGCCAGGGCGGGGGGATGCTTCGCCTGCGGTGGCAGGGTGGGCCGACCGGCGCCGGACCGGGGGTGGTGGCGGTGGCCCGCCAGCAGGCCGACCGCACCCACCATACCGAACTGCAGCTGCGGCGGCAGCAGCAGCGCCGCGCCGGCTGGCTGGAGGCCAACGCCCATCTCGGCCCCACCTACCGGCAGGTCATGCGGGAGCTGGCCTGGCAGCGCCGCGCCCGCGGGGTGGCCGCCGAACACGACCAGCCCGGCTACCTTCGCGAGGAGCTCGGCCCGGTGCCCGAGTCGACCCGAGGCCGCAGGGTCTGGCGGCAGGCCGCCGCCGCGATCCAGGACTACCGCCGCACCTACGGCATCACCGACCCTAACCAGGCGCTGGGGCCGGTGCCTCGTGAGCCTGTGCAGCGGGCGGCCTGGCAGCACGCCCGCACCGCCGCCCAGCAGACCAAGGACCGCCAGCGCACCCCCAACCGCCAGGAGCGGGCGGCAGCGACCCTCCCAGCCCCCATCCACCCCAGCCAGCACGACGCGGCTCGCGCCCCAGACGAGCGGGCGCCAGCACGCCGACGCGGCCCGGAGCGGGCCGCCGGCTAGCAACAGCGAAGGAGGCCAGCTTGGCCAGGCCCCAGCGCCCCCAGCCCGACCCCGACGACCTGTGGTCCTCCTGTGACGAGGAGCCGCCGGGGGTGTCGATCCGGCCCCTCCGCCATGGCGACCTCCAGGCCCTGCTCGCCCACCTCAACCACGACCACGACCACGACGAGGGTCTCCTGACCGGGCCGGCCGTGAGCGGACCGGTGGTGGCGGTACGGGTGCGGGCCAGCGTCGGCCGCCCCGGCGCCTCCGCCCACGCGGAGTACCGGCGCAGGCGAGCTGTCGAACGCGCCAGCTGGACCGCACGCTGCCCTGGCGGGCCGCGGCCGTGATAGCCACGGGCGTGACCGTCGGGCTGCTGGCCGCCCAGGTCGCTCCTCACCTGGCTGGCCTGCTGGCAGTGGTAGCCGCGGCTGGACTGGGCTGGGCGCTGCGGTCCCGGCCCAGCGCCGACACCCGGGCCTGGCGGCGCGGCGCCGCCGGCGAGCGGCGCACCGCAAAGCTGCTTGCCCCCCTGGAGCGGCGTGGCTGGGCGGTGTTGCACGACCTGGCCATCCCCGGCTCGCCGGCCAACATCGATCATCTTCTCATCGGCCCCGGCGGCGTCCTGGTCATCGACTCCAAGCAGTACCGGGGGCAGCTGCGGCTCGACCAGTACGGAATGGTCTGGCATGGCCGCCACCTGCTCGTCTCGGCCCTGCGCAAGGTGCGGTGGGAGGCTGACCAGGCCGACGAGGTCCTCGGCGTCGCCGACGTCCAGGTCGCCGCAGTCATCGCCGTCCACGGCACGACCGTCCCCTGGGGCTTGCTGCAGGCCGACGGGGTCACCATCGTCCCGGCCCGGCGGGTGCCCGACTTGCTGCAGGCGCTGCCGCCGATGCTTGGGCCTGAGCGGGTGGCCTGGCTGGCCGACCGAGCCCGGCTGCGGTTCCGCGCCGCCGCCTGACAGCCTGCACGGATCAGCTCTCCTAGCGCGACTGCTGCTCGCGCGGCTTCCCATGGCGGTTGCTGGTGCGCTTGACCGCTCTCGGTCAGCGGCGCCCCGGCGCACTGCTCTTGTGCCTTTTCTGGGTGTTGGCGTGACCGTAGGGGGTGCGGGTGGGCGGCAAGTCATGGCCGCGTCCCGCGGAGTGGTGGAATTAAGGGCGTCGTCGTGAACCTCAGTGACGGTGCTGGAGCCGGTCGCTAGGTGGCGACGAGCTCGGCGGTCGCCCTCCTCACCTCCTTCGGTCTGGCCGCATCATCGCTGGTTGGGGTCAGCTTGGCCATCGAGCCCTCCGACAGGTAGCGCCGCTCGGCCACCTGCCACTCATCATGGGCCTCGATGAGCACCGCGCCGGCCAGGCGCAGCACCGCGGCGTCATCGGGAAAGATCCCCACGACATTCGTCCTGCGCTTCACCTCTTTGTTCAGCCGTTCCAACGGGTTCGTGGACCAGATCTTGGTCCAGTGCGCAGCCGGGAAGGACGCGAAGGCGGTCAGGTCCTCACGAGCGTCCAGCAGCATCCTGGCCACGGCCGGGAACTTGCCCGCCAGCATGGCGGCGACCTTGTCGACCTGCTCGACGACCTCGGCGCCGGTCGGCTGGGCGAAGATCGTGCGGATGGCCGCGGCGACCATCTCCGCCGACCCTCGTGGCACGCGGGCGAGCACGTTGCGCAGGAAGTGGGCCCGTAAAGAATCAACCTGGCGGTTGTGTTGTGGTGTGCTGGCCGGTTGATGGTGTGACGGAGGCGAGAAGGGCTGCTGCGGTGGAGAATCGTGTCGTGGCGGGAGTGGCGGCATGGCCGTCTTGCTCAAGGAGAGGTCGAACCTCGAGGAGGGCATTGCCGATGGTTCGCGGGCTCACCTCGAACAGCTCCGCGAGCACGTGTCTGGTGCAGACGCCGCGCTGGTAGAGAACGGTCGCGAGGATCCGTTCTGCGTCGGTGATCTTCTGCCGGAAGACGCCTCCGCGGGCTCCGGGCAGGCGTGCCCCGCCGCGCCGCTGATGGCGGCGTCGTTCGATCTGGGCGGCCTGCGGGACCGACAGCCGCTCGATCATCTGGTGCAGCTTGGGACGGCTCATGCCGGTCAAGGATGGGTCGGACAGGGCTTCGGGCAGGTGCGGCCGTGTGACGGTGGTGCCATGGTGGACGAAGTCGAGGAGGGCTTGCTGGCTGGTGAAGCGCAGGGTCGTGGGGATGACGGTGTGTCGGCGTTCGTCGAGGAGCGTCGGGTTTCGGCGATCGCCTGGCCGACCGAGAACGGGTTCACCTCGAGCAGCTCTGAGAGGACTTTCTGGGAGCAGATCTGCCGCAGGTAGACGATGGTGATCACAACGCGGTCGGCGTCGGATAGCAGCGGGCGGCCGTGCGCGCCGGCTGCCTTGCGGCGTGGTCCGCCGCGCTGCTGGTAGCAGCGTTGTTCGGTCTGGGCGGCCTGCGCGGATGCCAAGCTTGCGGCCAGCGCGTCGAGGTCGTGGCGGCGCATGCCGGTCAGCAGCGGATCCGCCAGCATCGCAAGGGCCCGTGATCGGTGGCGCTGGCGGTCACTGTTTGCCGGCCGGCCGTCGACGCCGTCCTTGGCTGCTGGATGGATCGTGTAATTCCAGGTTCCGTGGCACGGGTGGGGTTCGATTGGCAGCGCCTGCATGCGCGCCTTGCTGACCGATACCCCAAGCGGGTAGGCCCGGGTGTCCAGTTCCGCGTCCACGCGCAGCCCGGTGCGGGTGCGCGTGGACGCAATGGTCTGGACAACGACCTCGTGGCTGGTCAGCGGCCGCCCGCGCCAGTTCATGGTGATGTGGGAGAACAGGCGGTGCTCGATCTTGTTCCACTTGGAGGTGCCCGGCGGAAAATGGCAGACGGTGATCGCCAGGCCCGTCTCCGCGGCCAAGCCGGCCAGTTCGGCCTTCCAGGCTCGGTAGCGGTAGCTGTTGGAGCCACCCGCATCCGCAGTGATCAACAGCCGGGTGGCGTGCGGATAGTCGGCGCGTCCACGCGCCTGCCACCACCGGCGGATCGAGGCGACGGCGAACGCCGAGGTGTCGTGGTCGACACCGACGTTGACCCAGCCGGCATCGGCGGTCATGTCGTAGACCCCGTAGGGAATGGCCTGCTCAACATCGGGACCGGTGAAAAAGAAGCTGTGGTCCTCGACCCGCACCGGTTGCCCCGTGGGGCGCCATTCGCGGCCTACGGCCGGCAGCCAGCCGAGCTGTTCCTTCTTCTTCGCATCGACGCTGATGACCGGCTCGCTCGCCGCCTGATATTGCTTGACCTGCTCGTTGATGTAGTGGAACTGGGCGTCCCGGTCGGGGTGCTGGTCGCCTTCCAGCGTCTTGGCGGTGCTCTGCAAACTGAACCCGTTCTCCCGCAACAGCCTGCCGACCGTGGGCGCCGAGACACGATGCCCCTGTCGGGTCAGCTCCTCGGCCAGATGCCGCAGCGACTTGGTCGTCCACCGCAGCGGCGAGATCGGATCCCCTCGCTCGTCCGGCTCGACCAGCGCCAACAGCGCCGACACCAGCAGCGGGTCCCGCTCGTTGGCGCGCTTGCGACCACCACCTGGCCTGCGGGCACGACCAGAGGGCAGCGGCTCTTCACCAGATTCCAGCTCATAGACGCCCTTGCGCACGGTCGTCTCGCTCACCCCAGCCGTACGCGCGACCATCCGGACACCGCCATGACCCAGCAGCCGGGCCTCTGTGGCCAGCGCCAACCGCTGTTGCCGCTCGTTCAAGTGAGGAAGCAAGACGTCGAACCGCAGGGCAAGCCGATCACGGAGCTCGCTCGATACTCGCATACCACATTATCGTATCTAGAAACCCAAAACGACCAGCTTGTTTCTTTACGGGCCCAGTGGACCCGGCAGCGCTGCCAGCAGGCGCCGGCCATGACCGCGGCGATGGCCTGCTTGAGGCCGGTGTGGGCGTCGGAGACGACCAGCTGCACCCCGGCCAGCCCGCGGGCTTTCAGGCTGCGAAGGAAGGCGGTCCAAAAGGCGCCGTCTTCGGAGTCACCGACGTCCAGGCCCAGCACCTCGCGGCCGCCGTCGGCGGTCACGCCGGTGGCGATGACCACCGCACGGGAGACCACCCGGCCATCTACGCGGGCTTTGAGGTAGGTGGCGTCCACGAACACGTACGGGAAGCTGGTGTGGGCCAGCGAGCGGGAACGGAACGCCTCGACCTCGCCGTCCAGCTCGCGACAGATCCGGCTGACCTCCGACTTGGAGATGCCGCTGTCGACGCCCAGGGCCTTGACCAGGTCGTCGACCTTGCGGGTGGAGGTGCCGTGCACGTAGGCCTGCATGACCACCGCCAGCAGCGCCCGGTCGATCCGGCGGCGTGGCTCCAGCAGCGCGGGGAAGAACGAGCCTTCCCGCAGTTTCGGGATGTGCAGCTCCACATCACCGGCCTTGGTGGACAGCAGCCGCGCCCGGGTGCCGTTGCGGTGTGCGGTGCGGGTCTCGGTGCGCTCATACGGCCGGGCGCCGATCTGCTGGGTCGCCTCGACCTCGATCAAGGCCTGCAGCACCAGCGCGAGCGCCTCGCGGACGATGTCCAGGCCGCCGCCGGCCCGCAGCGCCGCGAGCAGGTCGGTCATGGCAGACTCGTCAAGGGCCATCGTGGCGGACTCCTTGGTGTGAACCCTGGCAGGTACACACTGAGCTTCACGCGATGGCCCTTCGCCTTGCTACTCAGCAGAGCGAGGGCTCCTCAAAGTCCACCACTACCCGGGACGCTTACCAAGTCATGAGGGGCTTGCTGCATGCGCAGAGACTGCGCGTGGGTTGCATGGTCGAACTTGCCATGGCCGGTCGACGGCGAGGCTACGGCCTGGACGAGGGGCCGGACCGGGAGAGCGCGCCAGCCGGAACGGAAGGAGGCTCGGCTCGTCGATCCCAGCCGACTACCGCTCAGGCAAAGCTGTCCGATCTCGTGCCTGGACCTCGAGCGCGCCTCGTTCCATGTCTACATCTGCTCGGTCGGTCTGGTGATCTGGCGGCTCGCGCTCGTTCGTGCCGGTCCCGAGGCCGCTGGTCGATCGCTGAGGAGCAGCGCGCCGGCTGACCACCGCCATGTGACATCTGTCACGGGCAGGTTCTGACACCGCGCACTACCCGGAGTTTGCCAGTCCCGTCACAGTGCGGTCATCACCGTTTCGAACCAGGGAGATGACCGTGAACAACGTCGTGACGATCCGTGGACTGGATCACCGCTACGGGGCGACGCACGCGCTGCGCGGTGTCGACCTGACCGTCGCCGCCGGCGAGTGCGTGGCACTGCTGGGCCCCAACGGCGCGGGCAAGACGACGCTCGTCGGCGCGCTGACGGGGATGCTCGCACCGTCCGCCGGTATCGCCCGGATCGACGGCGCCGACCCCCGTCGGCCGGCCACGCGCCGCCGGCTGGGCGTCGTGCACCAGCAGGCCGGCTTCCCGCGCACGCTGAAGGTCCGCGAGCTGGTCTCGGGGTGGGCGGTCCGCGCGGGCCGACCCGCATCCGACGCCGACGCGGTCCTGACCGAGGTAAGCCTGCACGACCTGACGAAGCGTCGGGTCACCGCGCTGTCCGGCGGCCAACAGCAACGGCTCCAGCTCGCGATGGCGCTGGTCGTCGATCCGACGCTGCTCGTCCTCGACGAGCCGACCGTCGGGCTGGACATCGACGCCCGTCGCCGGTTCTGGGCCACGCTGGCCGCACGTCGCGACCGTGGCACCGCCGTCCTGCTCACCACCCACCAGATCGAGGAGGCAGCCGCGGTCGCCGATCGCGTCGTCGTGCTTCACGAGGGGACCGTGATCGCCAGTGGTCACCCGGCCGACCTCACGGCACAGCTGCCCGACCGCACCGTCACGGCACGGACGGCACTGCGTGACAGCGAGCTGCGGGCGCTGCCCGACGTGCTCGACGTCACCGTCGCCGACGGCCGGATGCGCGCCGCGAGCGCCAGGGCCGAAGCCACCGTCCAAGCCCTGCTTGCCGCTGACCCGACGCTCAGCGACCTCCGTGTGGAGGGCGCCACGCTCGAGCAGGCCATCGTCGCCATGACCACCCAGGAATCCCAGGAGGTAGCCGCATGACCGCTTCAATCCTCGCCGTCGAGATCCGCGACGAGCTGTACGCCATCATCCGTGAGCCCACGGCGGCGTTCTTCTCCATCGCGATGCCGGTCGGCATGTTCGCAGTGTTCGCAACGCTGTTCGGGACCGAGGGCAACGGACCGGTGTCCGGCGCGACGCTCATGCTCGCGACCTTCGGTGCCTTCGGCGTCATCTCCGTCGCCCTGACGCCGGGCATCGGCATCGCCGAGGACCGCGAACGCGGCTGGCTGCAGGTCAAGCGGGTCTCCCCCGTCCCGGTGCGCACCACGCTGGCGGCCAAGGTCGCCGCCAGCCTTCCGGTCGCGTTCGGTGTCTACGCCGCGATGAGCCTGACCGCCTTCGCGATGGGACTGTTCGACACCGACATGGGTACGTGGCTGCAGATCGCCGGGCTGCTCCTGCTCGGGTCGCTGCCGTTCGCGCTGCTGAGCATGGCCGTCGGGTTCGTCGCCCGCGGACGCGCGGCCCCGGCCATCATCAACGCGGTGTTCCTCCCGATGGCGATCGCCGGCGGACTGTGGATGCCGCTGGAGGTGCTCCCGGCGTTCGTGCAGGACCTGGCCGTGTGGCTGCCGACCTACCACACGTCCCAGCTCGGACTCGGGCTGCTGGTCGGCGAGTCGATCGTCGACAACGTCGCCGCACTGCTGGCCGCCACCGCCGTTACGGCATCGCTGGCAGCCATCGGGTACCGTTGGATGCGGGCTGAGTAGAGGTCAGGCATGTCCACCGAGCAGCTGCGTACCACGGCGTCAGCCGACCACACCGGTCGGCTGTCCGCCGTTGGTCTGCGCCGCGGTGCCAGGCGGTGGTGGTACATCATCTTCCTCGGCGCGCTGACGTTCGAGCCGATGCTGCAGGCCGTTGGCGCCGGCACCGGGGCCACCACCGGTTCACAGGCCGCCGACTGGCTGCTGATCATCGCGCTCATCGCCATCGGGGCGGTCCTCGTGATCGTTGGAGAACTTGGCACGGACCGCACGAAGATCATCGTCGCCGTGATCTTCACCCTGCTGGGCGTCGCGACGATCTGGTTCATCTCGACCGCGACGGTCTTCTTCATCTACGCGGCGGCGTTCGCAGCGGGATCGTCGTCCCGCCGGACCGCACGTCGGTGGTTTATCGCCCTGAGCGTGCTGCTGCTCGTCATCGCGGCGCTGTCACCGATGGACATGCCGTTCCGGCTCGGGGCGTTCGCGGCCCCCATCGTGCTCGTGTGGCTGATCGGCAACTCGGTGACGACCGAAGCCGAGAACCTGCGCGAATCGGCTCGCCTGCGCGTCGACAACGTCCGGATCGAGCGGCTGGCCACGCTGGGCGAACGCGAGCGGATCGCCCGCGACCTCCACGACCTGTTGGGTCACACGCTGACGGGCATCGTCGTGCGGGCCCAGTTGATCCGGAAGGTCGCGGTGTCAGATCCGGCGCGGGCCGCCGCCGAGGCTGCCGATCTCGAGGCGATCGCCCGCGACGCGCTGGCCGAGGTCCGGGCCGCAGTGAGCGGCTGGCGCCACCACGCGCTCGACGCCGAGATCGACATCGCCCGCGACGTGCTCACCGCCGCTGGCGTCGAGCTGCGGGTGTACACCGACACCAACGTGTCGATGTCGCCCGCGGTCGAGGCCGCGGTCGCGCTGGCCGTGCGGGAGGCTGTCACCAACGTCGTGCGCCACGCCGACGCGCGCGTGTGCAGGATCGGGATCGTCACGGCCGGCGACGACGTGCGCCTGACAGTCGCCGACGACGGACGCGGTACCGGCGCACCCGACGGGTCGGGGTTGTCAGGCATGCGCGAGCGCATCACCGCGCTCGGTGGGCACGTCGACCGTTGGATGGACGGCGGCACCACGCTCACGATCACGGTGCCCGCGCAGGGCGTGGCGGTATGACCTCACGTAGCGAAGCGGTAGGTCACGTGACATGACGATTCGCACGGTGCTGGCGGAGGATCAGGGGATGGTGCTCGGGGCGTTCGCGTCCCTGCTCGCCCTCGAACCCGACATCGAGGTCGTGGCGACCGCGGCCGATGGTGACGAGGCGCTCGCGGCCGTGATGGACGCGCAACCGGACGTGCTGTTGACCGACATCGAGATGCCGGGCCGCAGCGGGCTCGACGTGGCCGCCGAGCTGGCACGGCGCGGCGTGCCGACCCGCGTCGTCATCGTCACGACCTTCGCGCGCAGCGGCTACTTGCGCCGCGCACTCGACGCCGGCGTGGCCGGCTACGTGCTCAAGGACGCCCCGGTCGAGCAGCTCGTCGACACGCTGCGGCGCGTGCACAGCGGCCAGCGGGTGATCGCACCCGAGCTCGCCGTGGCGGCATGGGACGGTGATGACCCGCTCACCGAGCGCGAACGGGACGTGCTGCGCAACGCCGCCGACGGCCGCCCCAACGCCGAGATCGCCGCCCGCCTGCACCTCGCCGAGGGGACGGTGCGCAACTACCTCTCGTCAGCGATCGCCAAGTTGGGCGCCCGCAACCGCACCGAGGCCGCGGCGACGGCGCGCGAACGCGGGTGGCTGTGAGCGGCGCGGATCAGCTGGATGACCGATG
>Ga0184638_1000349_pt1 | contig 12699 bp, 9 predicted proteins | sample PLM31_50_b2_FD_133141 | JGI IMG/M metagenome (GOLD analysis project Ga0184638, IMG submission 133141) | Groundwater sediment microbial communities from an aquifer in East River, Colorado, USA - PLM3-1_50_b2 | ecosystem: Environmental > Terrestrial > Soil > Riparian zone | place: USA: East River... | reverse complement strand
GGTCTGCTCGTCGCGCTCTGGCGCGAATATTCCGACGATCGGATCCGCGATGCAGACGACATCGCTGCACTTGGTGGTGGGCGGCTGGTGGCGACGGTCGCCTCGACGTCGGTCGACACCGTTCTCGACAAGCCCGTCAATGAGGGCTACCGGCTGCTGAGATCCGCGGCTGTCGGCCACCTCGGCGACTCGTCCGCCGTCGTTGCCATTGCTCCGGTTGGGTTCGGCGTTGACGCCTCTGGCATCGCGTTCGGCCTCGCGGCTGCGCTCGAGCGCACGCGCCGCCGCGTCATTCTCGTGATCACCGAGGCCGATCCCGTGCAGCCGTACCACTGGTGGACGAACGGGGGCGGTCTATCAGACCTGCTCCAGCACCCTGAACACGTGCGTGACCAGCTGCCTTTGGTGCTGCACGAACTCAGACCTGGTCTGCTGGTGCTTGGGCCCGGCCGCCACGCCGCGGAGATGATCGATCGGTATCAAAGCGCGGACATGGTGGCCATCCTCGACCAGCTACGCGCCGCGGCCGACATCGTGGTCGTCGCGACTCCGCCGTTGCGGACCGCCAGCGGGAAGGCGCTGGCTGACCTCGCCGACGTCATGTTCTTCGCGGTAGCGCTCGAACAAAACCGGCACGCCGAGTTGGTCGAGGCTGTCGAAGAGATGAGCCTTCACCACGCGAAGGTCCTCGGTACCCTCGCCGTCACACCGCGCAAGAAAGACTGGCGCAGGCACTGGTTCGGCCGTTCCCGCAAGCGGCAACCGCCGGTGGCGCGCCCGCTTCCGGCGTTCCCTGGACCGCTGCCCGTCCGCACGGTGACAGGGGCACCGCCAAGTGCGCCAGACCACCCTGGCGACCCCGAACCGCCCACGATCCCGATCGCCAGCCCGCAGCCAGACGGGGCCAGAACGGAAGGTAACAATGAGGCAGCCGGGATCTCCTCCGCTCGTAAGAGAACGAGGCGCCGACCCGCGCCGGCCGGGCCGACAGACGAGGGATCGGACCGCGTCTCTGCGTTGATCCGGGACTACTCCGCGCGGTCGGAGGAAAAAAGCTGACCTCCGATCCACAACACCGCCGGTCGAACGAGGGACTGAGCTCGTCGGCCGAGCCTGCTGCCGCTCCGAGCACTGGCGGGAACGGGTCCAGCGATCAGGTCGCCGTCACGATGAGCCGCATCGCGCGCAGCGGTACCGCGAGCCTGATCGGGGCCGCGATCGCAGCGGTTCTCAATGTCGCCTTCGTCGTCGTCGTTGTGCGCACCTATCCGGCTCACGAAGCGGGAGCGCTCTTCGCCGCTATCTCCCTGTTCCTCATCGCACTCGCCATTGTGGAAGTAGGCGTGGATCAGGCCTTCGTCAGGGACATCTCACGGGCAGCCGCCACCGGCGAGGTGGATGTTGACGGGGTATTACGGGCCGGCCTACTGACGATCGCACTGGCATCCGTCGCCGCCGGTGGTGTCGGGTGGTGGTCCGCCGAACCGCTGAGCCATCTCCTCGGCCAGCGGAGCGAAGAAGTCACCACGATGCTGCGCGTCTTTGCCCTGGCGCTCCCGATAGCCGCTGCGTACGAACTCATCCTCGCAGCCACTCGAGGCCACGGGACGTTAAGACCGACCGTTCTGATCGAGCGCCTCGCCCGGCCGACCGCACAGCCGATCGCGGTCGCCGCCGTCGTCGCAACCGCCCACCCAGGACTGCCTGGGCTGGCCGCTGCCTGGCTCGCGCCCTACATACCGGCTCTGCTCGCGGCCACGATCGCGTTGAGGAGGCTGCCGCCCATCAGGAGTGGCGCACCCGGCGGGTCGGCAGGATCACGTCCGTACCCCCTGTTCGGCAGTTGGACGTTCTGGCGATTCGCGGTGCCACTCGGCGCCGCCCGGGTGTGCCAGGTGGCGCTGCAGCGGTCGGATGTCGTCCTGATCGCGGCATGGCGAGGGCCCCAGCTTGCTGCCGTCTATACAGCCGCGACGCGATTCCGTGTCCTCGGCCAGCTGGGCGTCCAAGCAGTCCAGATGGCAATGCAGCCCTGGCTGGCCCGGCTTCTCGCGATAGGTGACAAGGTCGGCACCCAGGGCGTCGTCAGGCAGGCAACCGCATGGATCATCGCACTGTCCTGGCCGGTCTATCTGACCTGCTGCGTGTTCGCGACCGAGCTGATGAGCGGCTTCGGCGAGGTGTACGCCGAGGGCGCGGCTGCCCTTGCTCTGATCAGCGTCACGATGCTGACAGCGACAGCAAAGGGCCCCGTCGACGTCCTCCTGCTCATGGCCGGCCGGAGCGGGACGTCCTTTGGCAATGCGGCCGCCGCTCTCGCCGTCGACCTGGCGCTGTGCGCGGTGTTGATCCCGCATTACGGCGTTCTGGGTGCGGCTGGCGCCTGGGCGGCGGCGAACGTGCTCAGAAATACGCTCGCTGTCACCCAAACTCGGCGGCAGCTCGGTCTGACGACCCGAAGCAAGCTGCAGATCAAGGTTGGCGCGATAGCGGTGCTCTGCTTCGCCGCGGTGCCGTTGATCGCAGGTCAGCTCGGTGGGTCGACCGAGTGGCGAGTGGCGGGCACCGTCGTCGGCGCCATCGGCTACCTGGCTCTCCTTTGGCGGCTGCGCCATCCGCTCGGCCTCCAGGCGTTCGCACACCTGACCGGGCGCGCCGGCAGCGGAACCGCAGAGAAGACACGAAGAAGGGTTGACAACGCTGGTATAACACTCCGATAACGGCAAAGCGCCGCCGAGCCAACCGAGGTCGGCATCCGCCAACCGACTGGAGGGAAGCATGCGGGGAGCGGGGCGAAGGTCGGCGCGCGGGCGCGGGAGTGCCCGCCCTTCTCATCGCCGCGACCATCACCCAGTCCGCCGGTTAGCCGTCCGAACCGGCGTTCAGTTCGTGGCGCTGGTTGTCGTCCTGGTCACCGCGGTTGGCATCGCCGGCAACCGGAGCTCGAGCAGCCGCGACCGATCGATCGCCATCGCGGACGGGTACACCGACCTTGCCGAGCCCACGGCGACGCATGGCGACGCGAGCCGGATCATTCTTAGCTCGCAAGCCGGCAATGAGCGCGTCGGTTATGTGAAGTTCGATGTCGGGCGTATTCCCACGCACGCCGTGCCGCAGCTCGTGCTCACCGTCGACGGCGATGCGGGAAAGCTCGAGGTGCATGCCACGGACATCGAGTGGGACGAGCGGAATCTCAGCTCCGACAACGCGCCTACGACGGACGGCCTGCTCTTCGTCGTGAGCGTGCCTGCGGGCCAACGCCAGCTCGCTATCGATGTGCCAGAGTTCATCGGCAAGGACGGCGTCTACTCCTTCGCTCTCATCCGGGAGGGAGACCGCGGGGTGACGCAGGTCCTAGCCACCGAGTCAGGCTCGGCTCAGGTTCCCCGGCTACGGGTGGAGCCGCCGTCGGCCGAGGCAACGACGGTCGTGGGGCCTAGTCCGGCTGATCCGCCTGAGTCGGACGATCCCTCCGAACGTCCCTCGCCGAGCGCCGCGGAGCCGACTCCAAGCGCATCGAGCTCGCCGCCGCAGTCGTCCTCCCCCTCGCCTGCGACGGGGCCTTGCACGGTCTCCATGAAGTTGGTTCCGTCCTGCGGCGCATGGTTTGGCGGGGCTGCTTACCCGATCCACGGTGAGTCGTTCGATCAGGCCCTCATGGACTTCGAACGGACGATCCGCCGGCCGCTGGATGTCGCGCATTACTACCACCGAGGGCAGAGCGTGCTCTTCCCAACGTCGGGAGAGATGTCGCGAGCCAACGAGCCAGGGCGTAACCGGCTGCTCTATCTGAACTGGAAGCCGACGGGGCTGTCCTGGCGTCAAATCGCTGACGGCGCAGCCGACGGCTTTCTGTCCCGCCTCGGCGCACACATCAGGTCGACCCATCCCGAACCCTTCTTCCTCTCGTTGAATGCCGAAATGGAGGACGAGGTCAATGCCACGGCCGGCTCCGGCCGCACGGCTGCCGACTTCCGCGGCTTCTTCCGGCACACGGTGCAGACCTTGCGCGCGGCGGGCGCAGACAACGTGGTCTTCGTCGTCAACTACATCAGCGCCCCGCACTGGGGGGACAGGCCGTGGTTCGACACGCTCTATCCCGGCGACGACGTCGTCGACTGGATCGGCGAGGATCCGTACGCGTTTGGCCGGGCAGGCGATGATGTCTGGCGCAGCGACTTTGCTGGGCTGGTCGACCGCAGGCAGAACCCTGCGGGATCGGACTACCCCGGCTTCTACTCCTGGGCCCAGCGAGAGCACCCAAGCAAGCCGATCATGTTGGGTGAGTGGGGTGTGGATGATCCCCCGGACGACCCGACCTATAAGCCTCGGTTCTTCGCCAAAGCCGGCAGCCAGCTCGGTCGGTTTCCCAAGTTGAAGGCGCTCATCTATTGGAATGCGGCCGATTTCCCGCCCGTGGGGAATACCCGGGTCGACTCGAGTCCGCAGACGCTTACCGCGGTTCGTGACTTCGTCTCGGTACCGGCTTTGACTCGTCCGGGTGAGTACTACCTGCGGTGACGACCTGGGGACCGGGCACCGCGTCGCGGGGACGTGCGCTACGCGGCGACGGCGGGTTCAGGTCGAGGGAGGTCAGGCGCTTCGGCCTCTGGTGCGGGCCAGGGCGGTGAGGACGCCCAGCAGCCGATGAGCCAACTCGGGGCGAGACACAAGCAGATCAGGAAGCAACGGCTCCCTCTTGTTATAGCGCAGCGGCGAACCGTCGATTCTTGATGCGTGCAAGCCGGCAGCCGCGGCCACCGCCACGGGAGCCGCAGAGTCCCACTCGTACTGGCCACCCGCGTGGACGTATGCGTCGACCTCACCGACAACGACCGCGGCAACCTTCGCGCCGGCAGAACCCATCGGCACAAGCTGCGCGTCGAACTCCGCCGCGAGGAGCACCGCGAACTCGGGCGGCCTCGTTCGGCTTACGACGATTCTCAGCTGCCGGCTCGGATCGCGGGCCGGCACTCGCGGCGGCTGGGCGGTCGACAGGGTCATGCCCTGCGCCGGCAGTGCCACCGCTCCAACGACCAGAGCACCGTCAGGCAACACCGTGGCCGGGCCTGGTGAGTCGCCCCGACCGCGCTGCCACAGCGCGACATGAACGGCCCAATCCGCGCGGCCTCGTTCAGCGAACTCTCGCGTACCATCGAGTGGATCAACAATCCAGACCCGATCAACCTGAAGGCGCAGCCGGTCATCCAAGGCCTCTTCTGAGAGCACCGAATCCCCCGGCCGCGAGTCCGCGAGAGCGCCGAGAATGTACTCATTCGACAGACGGTCCCCCAGCGCGCCGAGGTTTCGGTCGCCCCGCTCGCGCAGCGCACTGAGCCGGCGCCCGGCCTCCTCCGCGATGTCGCGAGCGAGGTGGTGGTCTTCGAGGCTGGGTGCCAGATCAGGCGACGGAGTCATCCAATGATCATTCCGGCCGCGGCGGTGCGGTTGGTCGTCTCGTCGATGAGGATGAAGCCACCGGTCTGCCGGTTGCGAGAGTAGGGATCAGCGAGCACAGGCTGTGTCGTGCGCAGCTGGATCCGGCCGATGTCGTTGAGGCCGAGGTGATCCGCGTTCTCCTCGCGATGCAAGGTGTTGATATCGATCCGATAGTGAAGCTGCTTGACCAGAGCGCGTACCGACCGGGTCGTGTGCTTGAGCGCATACTTGGCGCCGGCGCTGAGCCGCCTCTGCCCGTCCATCCAGCAGACGATCGCCTCCAGGTCCTGCGTCACGGTGGGCTGGTTCGCCGGCCGGCAGATCATGTCCCCACGAGATATGTCAAGGTCGTCTTCTAGGCGCAGAGTCACTGACATCGGGGGATATGCCTCAGCCACCGGTCCGTCAGCAGTGTCGATGCCGGCGATCCGGGTGGTGTAGCCGGATGGCAGCACCATCACCTCGTCACCTGCCTTGAGCACGCCACCGGCAACCTTGCCTGCATAGCCGCGGTAGTCAGGGCAAGCGGCCGACTGCGGTCTGATGACGTACTGCACCGGGAAGCGAACGTCGACCAGATTCCTGTCGGAGGTGATGTGAACCTGCTCGAGATGCGACAGCAGCGAGGGACCCTCATACCACGGCATGTTCGCCGACTGGTCGACCACGTTATCGCCGTGGAGGGCGCTCACGGGAATCACGGCTAGGTCGGGGACCGCCAAGCGCGCCGCGAAACCCTCGAACTCGAAGCTGATCTCCTCGAAGACGTCCTGCGACCAGTCGACCAGATCCATCTTGTTCACGCAGAGAACGATGTGCGGCACGCGCAGCAGGGAGACGAGGAACGTATGCCGGCGGCTCTGCTCGACCAGGCCCTGTCTGGCGTCTACCAGGATGACCGCAAGGTCGGCGGTGGACGCGCCGGTCACCATGTTGCGGGTGTACTGGGGGTGCCCCGGCGTATCGGCGATGATGAACTTCCGTCGTGGCGTCGCGAAGTAGCGATAGGCGACATCAATGGTGATGCCTTGCTCCCGTTCGGCACGCAAGCCATCGGTAAGCAGGGCGAGGTTGGTGTAGTCGTCGCCCCGCTCCCTGCTGGTACGTTCGACGGCATCGAGTTGATCTTCGAAGATCGACTTCGAGTCATAGAGCAGTCGGCCGATGAGAGTGCTCTTCCCGTCGTCGACCGACCCTGCGGTCGCGAAGCGCAGCAGATCCTGCGGCCGTGACCGGCGGCGCGCCGAACCCGCTCCATCCCCGTGCGTGGCGGCCGTCATCAGAAGTAGCCCTCCCGTTTGCGATCCTCCATGGCCGCCTCGGAGGTGCGGTCGTCTGCCCGGGTGGCGCCGCGCTCAGTGATCCTCGTCGCCGCGATCTCCCTGATCACCTGCGCGACCGACTCCGCCGAAGACAGGACGGCCCCCGTGCAAGGCATGTCGCCGACGGTACGGAACCGGACGAGTTCGGTGGCCACCGCTTCTCCGTGCTTCGGCCGCACATAGGCGCCGACGGCGAGCAGCATCCCGCCTCGATCAACTACCTCACGCCTGTGAGCGAAATAGATCGAGGGAAGGGCGACAGCCTCGCGCTCGATGTACTGCCAGACATCAAGCTCGGTCCAGTTCGACAGCGGGAAAACACGGATGTGCTCGCCGTGCTGAATTCGCGCGTTGTAGAGGTCCCACAGCTCGGGTCGTTGGTTCTTCGGATCCCACTGCCCGAACTCGTCGCGGAATGAGAGGAACCGCTCCTTCGCCCGTGCCTTTTCCTCATCCCTGCGGGCGCCACCGAAGAGAGCGTCGAAGCCGTACTCCTCGATCGCCTCGAGCAGAACCGGTGTTTGGAGCCGGTTGCGTCCGGCCGGGTCGCGCGACTCGGCGAGGCGACCGGCCGAGATGGCCCTCTCGACGGAGGCAACGACAACACGAGCGCCGACCTCCTCGGCGCGACGGTCGCGGTATTCCAGGACTTCGGGAAAGTTGTGGCCCGTGTCGACGTGAAGCAAGGGAAAGGGGATCGGCGCGGGCCAGAACGCCTTCACTGCGATATGCAGAAGCACCGCAGAGTCCTTGCCACCGGAGAAGAGCAAGGCGGGACGTTCGAACTCGGCACCAACCTCGCGGATCACATGGATAGCTTCCGACTCTAGGATCTCGAGTTGGCTGAGTCGATAATCGATCGCCACTGTCACCTCGCGTGCTTTCCGGGTCACGGCTAGAAGGTGAACGTCCCCACTCCGCCCGCGCGCACGGCCAACACCACCTGGCGCGAGGAATCCGATAGTAAAGCGAGTTCGCGGGCGGGCAAAGCCAGCGAGCCGGCGACGGGGAGGCGAGCGTCATACGAATCCAGCTCTGACGCCTACAACGGATGATAAGGACGCAGCGACGCTGTCCGTCGGGATGAGATGGTGACCTCCGCCGGACAGGCGTCGCCGCGACACTAGCTTGTGGTCTTGGCCAGCACCGGGGCTGGGTCGCTCTGGATGATTCCGCGCAGCCGCACCCGAAGGGTGAGCCCACCGGCAGACCGGGGCTCGGCGGTGATCTCACCATGGTGGGCACGCACGATAGAGCGCACAATCGATAGCCCCAAACCGATGCCGCGACTGCCGGTCGTACGCTCCTCCTCAAGCCGGCGGAACGGCTCGAACAGCGACTCGACCTCATAGGACGGCACGATCGGTCCACTGTTCGTCACGACGAGACCCTCGGGCCCGGTCGTCACCTGGACCCAGCCGTGCGGCTCGTTGTGCCTGATCCCGTTCTGCACGAGGTTCTGCATCAGACGCTCGAGCAAGACCGGATCCCCGTCGACCGGGGCCGCATCGAACCGATGTCGCACGTCGATCCCGGCAGATCGGGCCTCCTCTGCCAGCAGACCGACGACATGCGCCCCGACCTCCGCAAGATCCACCTGCTTGTGCTCCACGAGCTCGTTGTCCGACCTCGCGAGGAGCAGCAGTCCCTCGATCAGCCGCTGACTGCGATCATTGGTCGCAAGCAAGGTCCGGGCGAGCTGCTTGGTGTCTGCAGAGGCTTCCGGATCCGCGAGCGTGACCTCGAGGACCGTCCGATTGATCGCAAGTGGTGTCCGCAGCTCGTGCGAGGCGTTGTCGACGAAGCGACGCTGTCCGGCGAAGGACTCGTCCAATCGCTCCAGCATGTCGTCGAAGGTGTCGGCAAGCTCTTTGAGCTCGTCCGCCGGTCCGTCAAGCGCGATGCGTTCGTGCAGCCCGCGACCCGAGCTCGCGGCAACACGGCGCGCGGTCGCGGTGATGTCGTTGATCGGCCGAAGTACGCGGCCGGCCATCAACCACCCGAGCCCGACAGCACCGAGACCGATCAAACCGATTGCGGCGCCGGAGCGTCTCAGCAGGCCCTGCAGCGCCTGGTTCCTGCGGTGCTCCTCGGCACGCTGAACCTCCTTCTGAAAATTCGTGATGGCCGCGCTGAACGCCTTCGGGACGTCGCGATAGGCCATCGTGGAGGTGGCTCCGGTGAAGGGGTTCGTGAACTGCACCTGCCGATTCGGATCAGCGGCCGGGTCGAGCGTGAGCAGCTTGTCCGGGGTGGGTCCCACCGCCGCCACCCCCGCTCGCAGCGGCTTCGAATCGTTGTGCTCCAGGCTGTCCTTCACCAGCAAGTAGGTCACGGCGAGGATGACGAGTCCGGCGAGGAAGAACATGCCGCCGTACCACAGGGTGAGGCGCGCTCGCAGCGACCGGCTGCTGCCGCCACGCCACAGCCAACGTGGCGGTCCGCCTGCACGGCCCGTGGGCGCTTGTACGGTCATCGGATCTGGTAGCCCGCGCCGGGGATGGTGTGGATCACTTGGGGCTCACCTAGCCTTTTGCGCAACGTCATGACGGTGACCCGCACCACATTCGTGAACGGATCGATGTTTTCGTCCCACGCCTTTTCGAGGAGGTGCTCTGCGCTGACGACGCCGCCCTCCGCGCGCATCAGTTCCTCGAGGACGGCGAACTCCTTGTTGGACAGCACGACCGGTTGGCCGTCTCTGGTCACCCCGCGGCTCGCGGGATCGAGACGGAGTCCCCCCCGGGTGAGGACCGGCGGAGCGGCCGGACGTGACCGGCGGGCGAGTGCCCGGATGCGGGCCACCAGCTCGGCGAACGCGAATGGCTTGCCGAGGTAATCGTCCGCGCCGAAGCCCAAGCCCTCGACCCGGGAGGACACCTCGGCGGCAGCAGTGAGCATCAGGATCCGCGCGTGCGCCTCCCCGGAGGCGATGAGGCGACGGCACACCTCATCTCCGTGAACTCTGGGGAGATCTCGATCGAGGACGACGATGTCGTAGTCGTTCACTGCGATCCGTTCGAGCGCCGCATCCCCGTCGTAGACCACGTCGACGGCGAGCGCCTCGCGCCGCAGTCCGGTGGCGATCGCGTCGGCGAGCACCTCTTCGTCCTCGACGACGAGAACCCGCATCTTCCCACCTGATCCCGTCGGTTGCGACACCACGTGCAGCGGAACGACCTTGTGAGTTCATGCAGGTCAGCGCCTGCCGCTTCATTGTCGCAGAGCCTTGCATAAGCACGGGATAAGTGATCGCGTCCGCCCGAGCTCTCACCTTTACGACGGTCCTACCGCCCGGGGCGTGAACTCCTCTCGAGGCCGGGATGCCGGCCATGGAAGGAGATCACGAATCATGCGAAGGCAATGGTTCGCGGTGCTCGTGGCCGTACCCCTCCTGCTGCTCGGCCTCGCGGCGTGCGGCGGCTCGGGGGACTCATCCGGCGGCGGCGCCAGCGACACATCATCGAGCGAGGACCCGCAGGATCAGGCCGTCAAGTTCGCGCAGTGCATGCGCGATCACGGCGTCGACATCCCAGATCCAGAGACCGATGACCAGGGCAGGGTGCGCCTGCGGCTGGGCAGCGACGACAAGGTCGACAAAGACAAGGTCGATGCGGCCATGGAGGCCTGCAAGAAGTACAACCCGATCGGCGACAGCGGCCGTCTGAATGACCTGCAGAACGACCCGAAGTTTCAGGAGGCACAGCTGCGCTGGGCCCAGTGCATGCGCGACCACGGCGTCGACGTACCTGACCCGGGCAGCGGCGAGCACGGCAACGGCCTCGTGATCGGTCGCGGCCAGAACAAGGAGAAGGTCCAAGCCGCCATGGATGCCTGCGATCCGATCCTGCGCGACTTCTTCGGCGACTCAGGCCCTGGAAAGACCGGAGGCTCGGCATGAGCCAGACCACGGAGCGCACCCCGTCCGGTGATCGCGAAGTAACCGGCCCTGTCCGGCCAGAGGGTTCACCGTTCGCCCGTCGGGAGCCGGACGGCGCCGCTGCGGCCCGGCCGAAGGGCTCACGCCGCCGACGGCGCACAAGGATCGTTGCGGCTACTGCGGTCGTCGTCGTGGCGGGCGCCGGCGCGGTCATCTGGGCGACCGGCTTGTTTGACAGCGACGACGGCAGCGCGGCGGCCGCCGCGGCGTCCGGGCTCTCGACGGCGAAGGTGGAGCGCGGCGACCTGGTGGAGACGCAGGACGTGGACGGCACGCTGGGCTACGGCGACGCCTGGGGGATCTCAAGTGCTGCGCAGGGCACGGTGACGTGGCTGCCGGCCGAAGGCAGTCGGATAACCCGCGGCGGGACTCTCTACGAGATGGACGAGAAGCCGGTGACGTTGTTGTACGGGACGATCCCGCTCTATCGCGCACTCGGTCAGGGCGACGAGGGCAACGACGTGAAGGAACTCGAGCAGAATCTCGCCGCGCTCGGTTACACCGGCTTCGATGTCGACGACAACTACACCAGCGCCACCGCGGCGGCGGTCAAGGACTGGCAAACCGACCGCGGCCTCGACCAGACCGGCCGGGTTGACTCGAGCCAGATCGTCTTCTCCACCGGCGCCTTGCGCGTGGCATCGCAGAAGGTCCGCGTCGGGGACCGTGCCGCCCAAGGGCCTCTCATCACCGTGACCCCGACGAGTCAAATCGTGACCGTCAATCTCGACGTAGGCGATCGCGACCTCGCCAGGAAAGGCCGCGCTGTCACGATCGACCTTCCCGGCGGAAAGACCGTCAAAGGCCACATCACCAGCGTCGGAACGGTTGCTGAGAGTTCGAGCTCGGACCAGAACAGCGGCGACCAGTCCTCGTCGGACAGCGCCACGATCGAAGTCATCGTGACCATCGACAAGGGACAGTCCGCCGCCGGGCTCGATCAGGCACCGGTCACGGTAAACATGGAGAGCAGCCGCACCAAGGACGTCCTGTCCGTTCCGGTGGCCGCGCTGCTCGCCATCTCCGACGACGCCTACGCCGTGCAGGTCATCCAGCCCGACGGCACCACAAGGATGGTCCCGGTCGACATCGGTACCTTCGCCGACGGCCGAGTCGAGGTGGAAGGCGACGGCATCACCGAGGGCACCGTGGTGGGGGTGCCGAAGACATGACCGCCGACTCGCCTCTCCCGGCCCAGGCAGCGCGAGAAGACGTTGCCGAGTTGAACGGGACCGTTACCGGTGATCAGGTCGTGCGTCTGGAACGGGTGTCTCGGGTTTATCCGGGAAGCCCACCAGTGGTCGCCCTCGATGAGGTCAGCATCCGGATCGACCGTGGCGAGCTGCTCGCCATCGTCGGCCCTTCCGGGTCCGGCAAGTCGACGATGCTGCACCTGGTCGGCACGCTCGACCGCCCGTCGTCGGGGACTATCTGGATCGACGGCTTCGACATCGCGGCACTATCCGACCGTGAGCTCTCCGCGCTGCGGGGCAACCGGATCGGCTTCGTCTTCCAACAGTTCTTCCTCGCCGGCGGCATGCGGGCGCTCGACAACGTCGCCGACGGGCTGCTCTACTCCGGCCGCCCGCTCGGGGAAAGGCGGGAGCGCGCCGCCGAGGTGCTCGACCGGGTCGGGCTGGGGCACCGGCTGGACCACCGGCCTCATCAGCTGTCCGGCGGCGAGAAGCAGCGGGTGGCCATCGCGAGGGCCGTCGTGGCCAATCCGGCCATCCTGCTGGCGGACGAGCCGACCGGGAACCTCGACTCGGCATCCGGGTCCGAAGTCGTGGAACTCCTCGGCGAGCTGAACGCGGCGGGTACCACCGTGGCCGTGATCACGCATGATCACGACGTCGCCCGGCGGCTCCCCCGACAAGTCTCGCTGCGGGACGGACGCGTCGTCGCCGACGTGACCGGCGCGAGCACCCGAGCCAGGGACCTAGGCAACGAATCAGCTGTCCGGTCCCCGGGGCCGGCGCTATCGGAGGGGGTGCCAGG
>Ga0184638_1000347_pt1 | contig 12712 bp, 12 predicted proteins | sample PLM31_50_b2_FD_133141 | JGI IMG/M metagenome (GOLD analysis project Ga0184638, IMG submission 133141) | Groundwater sediment microbial communities from an aquifer in East River, Colorado, USA - PLM3-1_50_b2 | ecosystem: Environmental > Terrestrial > Soil > Riparian zone | place: USA: East River... | reverse complement strand
CGGCGGCGACGGACGCGTCTGCCGATCACGCCACCGCCTCGTACAGCCGCTCCGGTCCCTGACCGCTTCGGCCACGCTCCTAGACTGTGGGCGTCCGCCGTGGGTGCTCGCCGTGCGGTGCCCGCAGCGGGGCACTAGTCGTGGTGGCCGGCGGTGAGCTGTTGGTATTCAGCCGGAGTCGGCTTCTCGACCCTTGTACCGAAATACCAGCGGGAGAGAGCGGAGCGGACCTTGCGTACCCGGCCGTTCGGCGTCGGGATTCCGTTCTCATCGACAGTGTCAGTGAGCTCCAGCGGCCGGTTCACTTCGTAAGCGGTGAGGACATAGCGCTCCTCCACCGACACCGGCTCGTGGATCTCGATGTATTCGCCGCTGGGCAGCCTGCGGATGATTCCGCTCTCTCGGCCGTGCAGCACTTTGTCCCTGTCTCGGCGCTGCAGACCCAAGCAAATCCTCCTCGCCACGATGAACGCCACGACAGGGCCGAGGAAGAGCGCGAAGCGAGTGAACCAGGTGATCGCGTAGATCGACAAATGCAACTTGTCGGCGATGACGTCGTTTCCGCCGTTCAGCCAGAGCAAGCCGAAGAAGGTCACCCCGGCAGCGCCGAGCCCGGTCCTCGTCGGCGCGTTGCGTGGCCGTTCGAGCAGGTGATGCTCGCGCTTGTCGCCGGTCACCCACGATTCGATGAACGGATAGAGCGCGAGCAGGGTGAAGAAGATGCCGGGGACGACGAGAGCGGGCACGAGCACGCTCAAGCTCACGGTGTGGCCCCAGGCGTTGATCTCCCAGGCCGGCATGGCACGCAGGGCGCCCTCGAGCCAGCCCATGTAGAAGTCGGGCTGTGATCCGGCGGAGATCTGTGCCGGGTGGTAGGGCCCATAGAGCCAGACCGGGTTGACCTGGACCAGCCCGCCGAGAATCGCCGAGAGGCCGAAGATGATGAGGAAGAAGCCGCCGGCCTTCGCCGTATAGATAGGCAGGAACGGAGCGCCGACGACGTTCCGGTTGGTCTTGCCGGGTCCCGGATACTGCGTGTGCTTCTGGTAGAAGACGAGCAACAGGTGGACAGTGATCAAGGCGACCATCAGCGCGGGGATCAACAGGATGTGGATGGTGAACAGCCGCGGGATGAGGAGTTGTCCGGGGAACTCACCCCCGAACAGGAAGAACGAGGCATAGGTACCGACAAGGGGGATGCCGAGCAGCACGCCCTCGAGGATGCGCATGCCGGTGCCTGACAGCAGGTCATCCGGGAGTGAGTAGCCGAACAGGCCCTCGAGGATGGCCAGGATGAACAGCACATTGCCGATGAGCCAGTTAAGCTCGCGTGGCTTGCGGAACGCGCCGGTGAAGAAGATCCGCAGCATATGGATCATGATCGCGGCAACGAAGATCAGAGCGGCCCAGTGGTGGATCTGCCGCATGATCAGTCCGCCACGCACCTCGAAGCTGAGGTCGAGCGTCGACGCATAGGCCTCCGACATCTGCACGCCCTGCAGCGGTACGTAGGAGCCGTGGTACACGACCTCGTGCATGCTGGGCTTGAAGAAGAGAGTGAGATAGGTCCCGCTGAGCAGGATCACGACGAACGACCAGAGCGCGATCTCGCCCAGCATGAAGGTCCAATGGTCTGGAAAGACCTTGCGCAGCAGCTTCCTGGCTCCCCTGGCGACGCCGAACCGGTCGTCGAGCCAGGTGCCCAGCCCGCCCGCCATCCGCTCGACGGTGCTCATCCGCGCTCCCAGAAGCTCGGGCCGACCGGTTCGGTGAAGTCACCCTTGGCCATGAGGTTACCCTCGCCGTCCGCCGTGATTTGCAGCTGCGGCAGAGCGCGAGCGGCCGGCCCAAAGATCACCTTGGCGCCGTCCACCATGTCGAAGGTCGACTGGTGGCACGGGCAGAGCAAGTGATGCGATGCCTGCTCGTACAGATCGACCGGGCACCCCACATGCGGGCAGATCCGGGAGAAGGCGAAGATCCCCTGGTATCCCCAGTCGAGCTGACGCTGGCTCTTGACTTCGCTCGGGTCCAGGCGGATCAGGAAGATCGAGGCCTTGGCGAGCCGGTTCGGATCCTCGACCCCCAGCGGATGCGCTGCAACCAGGGTGCCGATGTGCATGTCGCTGGCCTTGACCTGCTCGTTGGTGTTCTCGTACACGATTCGCTGCTCGACGGCCCAGGCGGTGTGCCGCAGCTTCTTTTCAGGCAATGGTCCAAGGTCGCGAAGCAAGACCAGCGGGGCCGTCAGCAGCCCGCCGAGCGCGGCGAGCAAGCTGCCGCCGATGAGGAGTGGCCGGCGGGCGATACCGGTTTCCTCGATGCCTTGCCGGAACGCGGCGGCGCCTTCCTCACGCTTGGGCTCAGGCGAGCGCAGCGGATGCCGCGGCTCCACGAGCTCGACAGCGGTCATCGTCTTGCGCGCCCAGTGGATGAGGCCGAAGCCGACCAACGCGAGCGCCCCGCCGATCGTGATCCCGAAGAGGGCGTTCTGCGCCCCGATCTTGCCAACCAGCGGGAGAGAGATCATCTGGTCCGTGTCGACGGCGACGAAGCTCACGATGAACCCGATCAGGAGCAGCGTGGCCAAGCCGAACATGCCGGCGACCTGGCGGTCGGCGCGACGGGCCGCGCGTGGGTCGACATCGGTGCGTCGCGGTTCGTGATGCGGGGGCCCGGGGTTGGGGAAGGGGTCGTCGTAGGTCCGGGCGACCGTGCTGTCCGGGGTGATCCGTTCGACCGGGGCGAATTCGTGATCGTCGGCCTCGATGACGACACCGTCCACAGCGGGGACAATGTCATCGACCGTGCGGGCGTGGCGGCCGCGCACCTCATCGCGCTGGACCAGGCCGCTCGTGTGCTCAGGGCCGGAGGGAGCGGCCTGCCCTTCGGCACCTGTCGTCATCTCATCGTGCGTGCTCATGAGGACCTTGCCGTGAGCCATACGGTGACGCCGATGAGCGAACCGATGCCGAAGATCCAGAGGAGCAAGCCTTCACTCACCGGACCGATCCGGCCGAGATTCGCACCGCCCGGGTCGCCCGCCGTATTGATGTAGTTGAGGAAAGCGACGATGTCCCTCTTCTGGTCAGGAGTGATGGTCTCATCATTGAAGATAGGCATCGATTGCGGGCCGGTGAGCATGGCCTCGTAGATGTGCTTCGAGTCGACACCGGTCAGCTTCGGTGCGTACTTGCCCCCAGTCAGTGCACCGCCGGAACCGACGAAGTTGTGGCATGCCGCGCAGTTGGTGCGGAAGAGCTCGCCGCCCTCCGCGACGTTCGCACCGTTGGTGTCATAGTCCGAGGCGGCGGGCACCGCAGGGCCAGGAGCCAGCGATGCGATGTACGCCGCGAGCTGGTCGACCTCGGCCTGGGTGTAGACCGGCTTCTTCTTGGGCTCCTGCACGCCCTGCCTCGTCGCCGGCATCCGTCCAGTAGAGACCTGGAAGTCAACCGCCGCCGCACCGACGCCGACGAGAGTCGGCCCGTCGCTGCTGCCTTCGGCGTTCAAGCCGTGGCAGCTCGAGCAGCCGCTGACGTAGAGCTTGCGTCCCTCTTCGATCGCCAAGGACTGGGCCGATGCCGCCGCCGCCTGCCGGCCCGGCGACAGCAGGGTGTAGAGGCCTCCGGTGGCACTGAGCGCGATGAAGAGGACCAGCAGCGGTGCGAGTGGGTGCCGCCGCAGCGGCTCCCGTCGACGTCGTGGCTCGGCAGGCTGGCGTGAAGACTTCGCCGCGGCCTCGCCCGGTTGGTCGAGGCTTCTGCGCAAGAAGCGAGGCTTCACCGCTCTCCCCTCAGTCACTGGATCAGGTAGATGGTCGAGAACAAGCCGATCCATACGACGTCGACGAAGTGCCAGTAATAGGACACCACGATGGCACTTGTCGCCTGCTCGTGGGTGAACCGGCGGGCGATGTAGGTGCGGCCGAGTACCAGGAGGAAGGCGAAGAGTCCGCCGGTGACGTGCAAGCCGTGGAAGCCCGTGGTAAGGAAGAACACCGAGCCGTACGGTCCGGAGGAGATCGTGGTGCCTTCGTTGACGAGGGTCATGTATTCGTAGGTTTGGCCGCTGATGAAGAAGGCACCCATGAGGAATGTGAGCACGAACCACTCGCGCAGCCCCCACCGCCAGAACTGGCCGACGGAGCCGGTGCGGCCGATCTGGCCCCGCTCGGCCGCGAACACGCCGAACTGGCAGGTGACGGACGACAGCACCAGCACCGTGGTGTTGACGGCGGCGAACGTCAGGTCAAGTGTCACCCCCGGGGTGGGCCAGTCCTCCGGGCCGAACACGGATCGGACCGTGAAATACATCGCGAAGAGGGCCGCGAAGAACATCAGCTCACTAGCGAGCCAGACGATGGTCCCGACGCCGACCATGCTGGGTCTGCCTGGCGTGTATACGGCATGCCGGTCCGCTGCGGTTGTCGCCACGCGCGCCATTATGGCGGGACCGGTGGCAGTCTTGACGTCGACCCCCCGGCATCGTGCCTATTAACCCGAATGTGCCCGGGTCGTCCACGGCTCCGCGGGTCGATCATGCACCGGTCTCCGCCGCCGGGGGGAGCCACGCCGGTAGCATTCCGGCAGATCCGACCGCGCGGTGGACAACGCCCGAGGAAGCCCAGATGCCGAGCACAGAGAAGATGACGGTCCTTGTCTATAGCGATGACCGCAACACGAGGGAGAAGGTCAAGCTGGCTGTCGGCCGCCGCCCGGCGCCTGAGCTCCCGCGGGTCGAATACGTAGAGTGCGCCACCGAGCCCGCCGTCATCTCCCGGGTGGACCGTGGCGGCATCGACGTCATTGTCCTGGACGGCGAAGCTGTGCCTGCCGGGGGAATGGGGATCGCCCGGCAACTCAAGGACGAGGTCTATAAGTGCCCGCCGGTGCTTGTGCTGATCGGGCGCCCGCAGGACGCCTGGCTCGCGAACTGGTCTCGGGCCGAAGCGGCCGTGCCGCATCCGCTCGACCCGATCGAGGTCGCCGATGCGGTTGCCGGGTTGATGCGCAGGCGACTCGCAAGCCTTCCCCTCCCGTGAGGTCGCGATGACGAGGCCCGACCAGGAAGACGGTGCGAGCGCTATGGGCGCAGGAGGCCCCGGTCGCTCTGACGATGCCGCGGTTCCCGGCGTTGTGCCGCCAAGTGCCCACACGTGGTCAGAGGTGCTCTCAGCGTTGCTTCGAGGGGCGGACCTTCCTATCGATGCCACCGCATGGGCGATGAACGAAATCATGTCTGGGGAGGCGACCTCCGCTCAGATTGCCGCCTTTGCCATCGCGTTGCGCGCCAAGGGCGAGACCGTGGACGAGGTCGCTGGTCTCGTTGGCGCGATGTACGACCATGCGACGAAGATCACTTTTCCTGGCCGGACTGTTGATGTGGTGGGAACCGGTGGCGACCGCGCGCACACCGTCAATATCTCGACGATGGCGGCGCTGACCACCGCGGGAGCCGGTGCCAGGGTCGTCAAGCATGGCAACCGAGCCGCATCCTCGGCCTGCGGGTCGGCCGATCTGCTGGAGGAGCTCGGCATAGTCCTCACCCTGCCGCCCGACGTTGTCGCCCAGGTCGCTGGTGAGGTGGGCATCACGTTCTGCTTCGCGCCGCTGTTCCATCCAGCTCTGCGGCATGCGGCGGCCCCGCGTCGCGAGATCGGCGTCCCCACGACATTCAACTTCCTCGGTCCGCTCGCCAACCCGGCCCGGCCGCCGGCCCAGGCAGTCGGCGTCGCGGATGAACGAATGGGGGGAGTCCTGGCCGGCGTTCTGGCGGGCCGTGGGGTGGCAGCCCTCGTCTTCCATGGTGACGACGGACTGGACGAGTTGACGACCACGACGACCTCGCATGTGTGGATCGTCCATCGCGGCAGGGTGGTCGAGTCCACTCTCGACCCCGGCCTGCTGGGACTGCCCCGACACCAGGCCTCGGATCTGCGCGGTGGCGAGGCGCCGGTGAACGCGCGGATCGCCCGCTCGTTCCTGGCCGGCGCGCCCGGCGCCGTTCGTGACACCGTCCTGCTCAATTCCGCGGCCGCGCTCCTGGCCTACGACCTCACCGACGACGACTCGTCGACCAGCTCGCTTGATGCGTCGTCCGTCGCCGAGCAGCTGACCGTCCTGCTGCGGGCCGCGCTTGGCCGGGCCGCCGCCTCGGTCGACAGTGGCGCCGCCGGCCGTGTTCTCGACCTCTGGGTAGAGACCACGAGGAAGCTCAAAGCCGGGTGAGCCGCATCCCCGCTGTCAGAGTCGAAGACGCACCTTGGAGGCTGCCGTGATCACCGCGATCGTGCTCGTGAAGGCGCAGGTCGACCGCATTCCTGAGGTCGCCGAGGCGATCGCTGCACTCGACAGCGTGAGTGAGGTCTATTCGGTGACGGGCGAGTTCGACCTGATTGCGATGGTGCGGGTCCGACAGCATGACGATCTGGCCGACGTGATCCCCGGCCGCATCAACAAGATCGAAGGAATCTTGTCGACCGAGACTCACGTCGCCTTCCGCACCTATTCCCAGCACGACCTCGAGGCCGCCTTCGCTCTAGGCGTTGCCGAGGCTTAGCGGCCGTAGTAGCCGGGCGGTTGGCCGCTGGGATAGCCGGAGACCGGGGGCCATCGTGGCCGACGTACAAAGATAATCGCGTAGAGCAGACCTGCCAGGAAGCCGGCGATATGGGCGAAGTAGGCCACGCCGGCATCGCCGGACATGCCGGCGCCTTGCGCGTACGCCCACTGCAGGACGAACCAGCCGCCGAGCACGAGCCACGCCGGCAGCCGGAAGGGCAGGAAAAGCAGGAACGGCACCAGGCTCGTGACTTTCGCCCGTGGGAAGAGCCAGAGGTAAGCCCCGAGCACACCAGCGATCGCGCCGGACGCGCCGACCAGTGGTTGGGTGGAACCAGGCCCGGTGAACGCTGCAAAGGCGTACGTCGCGATGAGGCCGCACCCGAGATAGAAGAGCAGATAGCGCAACCGGCCCAGCTGATCCTCGACGTTGTTTCCGAAGACATAGAGGAAGAGCATGTTGCCGAGCAGGTGCAGCCACCCACCGTGCACGAACATGGCGGTGAAGGCGGAGAAGATCGGCGCCTTGTGATAGCGCTCCACGGGGCAGATGAAGGTTTGGCCGCCCTGCTGGACGCCGATCCGCTCTGGCGGCAGCTGGTGGTTGCTCAGTAGCTCCTTAGGGATCGCGCCGTACTCCATGAAGTAGGTGTTCTGCGCGCAGGCGAGTCGAGGCCCCGAGCCGTAACGCGTGGTCAAGCCCGACACCGGACCGATGATGAAGACTGCGAAGTTGATGGCGATCAAGGCGTAGGTAACGACCGGCACTCTCCGGACCGGGTTCCGGTCGTGGATCGGGATGACCACTCCCCGATCCTCCCAGAATCCTTCCAGAGAAGACGACGTCGGAGGCGTGGACCCAGTGGGACGCTAGCGGGCGGGGCGATGGACGGGTCGCAGCCTCCTCGGCCGGTCAAACGGGGTGAGGGTGCTCGTGCCGCCCGGGCCTGGGTGCAGCGTGTCGTGGACGGAGGCCGCGCCGTGCGCTGGCCATGACCACTCCCCAGCGAGCTGAACGGGCCGCATCCCAGGTGCCTCGAGCCAACGCAGGACGCACTCGGTTTCCTCGGCAGTGGCGGCAGGCGTCGGCCCGGGCCCTGGGCGGACGGTCTCCGCAGTCGCTACAAGCGCGTCGACGAACACAGAAGGAACAGCATCGGGCGGCATCACGCCAGCCGCCGCCAGCCGCCCGTATCTGACCACCACCACCTCCCAATCCTGTGACCGCACCGGTCGTACGGCTGGCGGGCCGCCGAGCCGCCCGCCCGGCTTCTGGCCACCAGCAGTGGCTGCACCCCCTTCGACCGGTCGGGCGGCGACGAGCTGCCGGCAACCGCTGAGCGCGGCGATGCGCTGCATGCGAGCGGCAGTCCGCACGAAGGCGGCCAAACGGTCCCGATGAATGGCGGCATCCTCATAGCGTTGCTGCCCGGCGAGCAGGTCGATCCGTGCGGTGAGATGGCGGAGGAGCGGGCGAACGTCTCCCAGGATGGCCGTGCGGGCCGCGGCCACATGTACGGAGTAGTCCGCGACGGACTCATGACCCTCACACGGGCCATTGCAGCGGCCCATCTCATAGAGGGCGCAGGTCGACCGCAACCGCTGTGGCGAAAGCCGCTGCGTGCACTGGCGGATCGGGAAGGCCTCGTGCAGCGCGGTCATCGCTTGCTCGACGACCCGCCGGGACCCAAAAGGCCCGAGATAGGTGGTCGCATCGTCGCGGACCTCGCGGACCATCGACAGTCGCGGGAACGGCTCGATCGTGAGCTTGAGCCACAGTGCCCGCTCGGGGAAGCGGGAGCGCCGGTTGTATCGGGGCTTGTGCTCCGCGATGAGCCGGAGTTCGCGCACCTCGGCCTCGAGCGCGGTTTCGCACACGATGGGCGTCACCTGCGTCGCCAACCCGATCATCTCGGCGATCCGGGTCCGGGTCTCTGACGCTGTGAAATAGGTCCTCACCCGGGATCGGAGATTGCGCGACTTGCCGACGTAGAGCACCTCGCCGCGGGCGTCCTTGAAGAGGTAGACGCCCGGTGAGGTCGGCAGCCCTTCGGCGAGGTGACGCTTGGCGACCTGTTGTGGGGCGATCCGGGCTGAGAAGATCGCCAACTCCTCGAGGGAGTGGACGCCGTAGGAACCCAGCCGTTCGATCAGCCCGTGGAGGACATCGACCGTCGCCCTGGCATCGGCCAGGGCACGGTGGACCGGCTCCGTTGTGGCCCGGAAGTAACGAGCAAGAGTACGCAGGGTCGCGTCGGGCACCTCGTCGCGAGTGAGCACGCGCCGCGCCAGGCGGGCGGTGTCGACCACGTCGAAGGTTGGCCAGGTGTAGTCGTGCCGTTGGCATGCACTGCGTAGGAAACCCACATCGAATGGGGCGTTGTGGGCCACCAGCACGGTGCCCTTGGTGAACTCGAGGAACGCCGGCAGGACGGCCTTGATCGGCGGGGCGGCCGCGACCATCAGATCGGTGATGCCGGTGAGGACCGCGACAAACGGCGCAATCGGGCCGGTGGGATTGACCAGCGTCTGGAACTCGCCCAGCACCTCCCCGCCACGGACCTTAACGGCCCCGACCTCGGTGATGCTGTCGGTTGCTGCGGCGCCGGTGGTCTCCAGGTCGACCACCACGAAGGTCACCTCTCGCAGCGGCGTCCCGAGCTCCTCGAAGGTGCCCTGGATCGGCACCGGTCGGGCCGATCGTTCGACAGCCGCTGCGGTCATGTCAGCGAAGGTAAGCCGCCAGACCGACAGAATCCGGTTACGACGCGCGAGCTCTTCGCACGTCAACCGAGCACCTTGCCGCGTCGCATCGACTCGGATGGCACGCGCGGGGTGCAGCAGACCGCACCCGACCGGGCTTGCGGTTTCTTGATCTGCAGGTGAGGAGGTGCGGCATAGGCTTTCCGCATGTGGGAGTCGCCGCCTCCACCGGCTGAGGACCAGGCCGAGCCTGGTCCTGGTCGTGCTGCGTCCTTGGGAGGCGGCGGATCACCGTCTGCCGGGCCCAACAGTCGTGCCCATGGCGGCTCATCCGACCAGCCGAGCACCGGCGCTGCTTCCACGGGAGAGCCGAGCGAGGCGGACACTGGAGCGGGGACAGGCGCTTCGACGGTCCACGAGGACATCAGCACCGATGAGCGGCAACCGGTTGAGGACGGCGGAGTCTGGGTGCTACCCGAGCCGGTACGCCAGCGAGTGGTGGCGCTCGCCGCGGATGCCCTTGGTGCGCTGCCGGTCAGCGAGGTGCCCGCCCCGCTGCGGCAGTTCGTCCGGTTCGCCCCCCAGAAGCGTGCCCGACTGGCCGCAACCCCGATCGCGGCCGCGCTCGCCACCGACGGCGGATTCCGCTCCGTCGTCGCGAGCCGGGTTCGCGAGGCCAAGCCGGATCTCGCAGCAGCACTGAGCGCGGGTGCCGTTCCTGCGATGGCCGATCCGCTCGATATCGCCGCGGTCGCCTATCTCCTCCGCCCGGACGGCTGGCAAGGGCATGTGGAAACGGCCGGACGCGAGGTCGAGCGGTCGACGGTAGCGGTGGGCTCGGCCGCGGCGACCGAAGCGATGGCACGCGTGCAGGAGCAGCTAGCGACGGCCCGTGCCGCAGCCAAGGCGGATGTCGATCGGCTGCGCGGTGAGCTGGATCGGGCCAAGGCCGAGATCTCGGACCTGCGGCACAAGCTGCATGACACCCGCCAGCAGGCGAAGCAGTCGGCGCTTACCGCACGGTCCGCGGACGAGGCGGCCGAGCATGCCCGTGCGGACGCAGCCGCCGCGCAGGCCAACGCGGACGCCGAGCTGCGCCGGATGAAGGCACGCCTCGCCGACGCCGAGCAGGCACTCGAATCCGCGCGCAGGACGGCCCGCGAGGGCCGCAGCATCGAAGATATCCGCCTGCGCCTGCTGCTGGATACCGTCCTTGATGCGGCGCAGGGGCTGCGGCGCGAATTGGCGCTGCCGCCGACGACTATCAGACCCGCCGACACGGTCGAGGCACTGGAAGCCGGTTCGGCCGGGGTGGAGTCGATCACCGATCGGGCACGGGAGGCAGACGATCCGACGGTGCTCGACCAGCTGCTCGCGCTGCCGCAGGCACACCTTGTCATCGATGGCTACAACGTCACCAAGACCGGTTTCGCCAACCTCCCGCTGGAAGCTCAACGGGCCCGCTTGGTCAGTGGGCTCGGCGGGCTCGCTGCGCAGAGCGGCGCCGAGATCACGTGCGTGTTCGATGGTGCTGCGCTCACCGGACCGGTGCCGTCGGCGGCTCCCCGGGGCGTTCGCGTTCTGTTCAGCAAGCCGGGCCAGACCGCCGACGACCTCATTCGGCGGCTGGTCCGAGCAGAGCCGCCCGGGCGTCCGGTGGTCGTCGTGTCAAGCGATCGGGAGGTCGCCGAGGGTGTACGGAAGGCAGGGGCGCGGGCGCTCCCGGCCGCGGCGTTGATCAAACGCCTCGCCCGCGGTTAAGGAAGCCGGCGCCTGTCTAGCTGCCATCGGTCGATGCGATTTTGTCGGACCGGACCCCTAGGTTGGCGAGCAATGAAGGGCTCGAGGGGATGGGCGGGGCCCGTCACCTGGCGCTTTGGGAGGCTGGTCATGGTCATGCTCATCGACTGCGAGGCGTGCTCGGTTCGTGACGTTGCGTGCGGCGATTGTGCGGTTGGCGTCTTGCTCGGCATGCCGCCGGCGGGCGGGACGCTCGATGCCGAGGAGCGGACGGCCATCGGCGTGCTCGCCGCGTCCGGCCTGGTGCCCCCGCTGCGCCTCACGGTCGAGCGTCCGCCGCCGGATGCGCATGGCCAAGAGCAGCCGCGCGCTTCATCGGCTTGACCAGCCGTTTTCCACAGAGGGCGGCGGTTCGCATTGCTCCGTGAGCGGATCTTGAGTATGGTTCCGCACCAGGTGTCCGCGCCGACGACTGCTCAACCGGAGTGGTCGGCGGATACCTCCGCCGAGTCCCGACGGGCCCAAGCTGCACCAACGGGCTCCAAGGGAGCCGGGGAACCAATTTTCCCTGGGGTGAATCAACGCGCACTGTCGCGTTGTAGGGCTCGTCTTCCCCGGCCCGAACCCGTCAGCTCACCCGGTAGGCGGCCAGAGGAAGAGGGGTGGCGCTCTGGTGGCGTCTGTCGGTTCACGCCGCTATGTACGCACACTGGTCGCTCTCTGCACCGCCACTGCCGTCGGATTCGTCGTCATGCCCGACGCGAGCTACGCAGACCCGCAATCCATCAGCGACGTCCGCGACGAGGTTGACAAGCTCGATCACGAGGTCGTCGCGGTCGTCGAGCAGGTCAACGTGGCGACAGAGAACCTCAAGGCAGCCGAGAAGCAGCTTCGGGTGATCCAGGATCGGGTCGCCGCCCAGCAGCGCTCGCTCGATGCATTACAGGACGAGGTCGGCATCTATCTGACGATGGCCTATCGCAACGCCGGAGTCGACGAGACCCTCCAACTGCTCACCTCGGACGATCCAAGACTGTTCCTCGATCAGGCGACCACGCTCGATCAGCTCTCCACCCAGCAGGCTGACGCCCTGCGCCGGCTGCGGCTAGCCAAGCAGCAGCTCGACCAAACGAAGCTGACGGCACGCCAGAAGCTGACCGAGATCGACAAGGTCCGCGACGACCTGAAGGCCAAAGAGGCAGAGGTCAGAAAGAAGCTGCAGCGGGCCAATGCCCTGCTCAGCCGCCTCACCGCGGCGCAGCGAGCGGCACTGAATCCCCCCAGCGAGCCGCCGCCCGCTACCCAGCAGACCACGACCACGACCTCCAGCGTGCCGGTAAGCGGCCGGGCAAAGCTGGCGGTCAACTTCGCCTACGCCCAGCTCGGCAAGCCTTACGAATGGGCGGCGGACGGCCCGGGCTCCTACGACTGCTCAGGCCTCACGATGGCGTCCTGGCGCGCAGCCGGTGTGTCATTGCCTCACTCGTCCGGCATGCAGTACGGATACGGCACTAACGTGTCGCAAGGTCAGTTGCAGCCTGGCGACCTGGTCTTCTTCTACAGCCCGATCAGCCATGTCGGCATCTACATCGGCGGCGGCAAGATGATCCACGCGCCGCGCCCGGGCGACGTGGTGAAGATCACGTCAATTTCGGGTAGCTACATGCCCTACGTAGGCGCGACTCGGCCCGGGTGACACGTCGTCT
>Ga0184638_1000346_pt1 | contig 12719 bp, 13 predicted proteins | sample PLM31_50_b2_FD_133141 | JGI IMG/M metagenome (GOLD analysis project Ga0184638, IMG submission 133141) | Groundwater sediment microbial communities from an aquifer in East River, Colorado, USA - PLM3-1_50_b2 | ecosystem: Environmental > Terrestrial > Soil > Riparian zone | place: USA: East River... | reverse complement strand
GGTGGCGCTCTCAGTGGCCCGGTCGGCATCGGTCATACCCGCTGGGCGACTCACGGAAAACCGTCCGAGCAGAACGCCCATCCGCATCGCTCCGGCACGCTGGCCCTCGTCCATAACGGCATCATCGAAAACTACCTGGCCTTGAAGACGCGCTTGCAAAAGGACGGAGTCCGGTTCCAATCCGAGACGGATACGGAAGTGGTCGCGCATCTGATTGCACAATCGGTCAAGGCGGGACTGGGGTTGGAAGAGGCGGTGCGCGCGGCCGTTCGGGAGATCCGGGGCAGCTCCGCCATTGCCGTTATCTGCGAAAACGATCCCAGTACGCTGGTTGTCGCCTGCTCGGGCTGTCCACTGGTCATAGGCCTGTCTGACCACGGCGCATTCGTCGCTTCGGATGTCACGGCCGTGTTGGCTCATATCCGCGATGTGATGTTCCTACAAGACGGCGAAATGGCGGTGCTGTCGGTCAATGGCTTACTGGTTAAAGACGCCGATGGGAAGGCGGTGAACCGGGCGACGACTCGCATCACCTGGGATGCGAGCGCGGCCGAAAAGGGCGGGTACCCGCATTACATGCTGAAGGAGATTCACGAACAGCCCCAGACGATTCTCGACACGATGCGTGGGCGCTACAGCTACGACCAAGGGGAAGCTGATCTGCCGGATATCGGGGTGACGCCGGAGCAGTTGGCCAACACCGGCCGGATCTGGATCGTCGCGTGCGGGACTTCCTGGCATGCCGCAATGGTGGGCAAGTACCTTATCGAGGAATTGTGTTGCGCCCCCGTGCAAGTTGACATCGGTTCGGAGTTCCGCTATCGCAATCCGCTCATCCAGAAAGACGATCTGTTTGTTCCCATTTCCCAGTCAGGAGAGACTGCGGACACCTTGGCCGCCGCGCGGGAAGCCAAGCGCCAGGGAGCGCGTGTCCTATCAATCTGCAATGTGGTCGGCAGCACGCTGGCACGCGAATCGGACGGCGTGCTGTATACCCGGGCAGGGCCTGAGATCGGCGTGGCGTCCACCAAGGCCTTCACCGCGCAATTGACGGCGCTCTACCTGCTGGCCCTTCACCTCGGGCGGGTGCGTGGAGCCATGTCGGCGGGGGACGGAAAGGTCTGGTTGGATCGCTTCGTGACGCTGCCGACCCATGTCAAGCACCTGCTCGGACGCGAAGCCGAGCTGGTCTCCATCGCCAAGCGGTATCACACGAAGCGTCATTTCCTGTATCTCGGCCGGGGAATCAATTACCCGATCGCGCTGGAGGGCGCCCTCAAGCTAAAGGAGATTTCATACATTCATGCCGAGGGCTACCCGGCCGGCGAAATGAAGCACGGTCCGATCGCCTTGATTGATAAAGACATGCCGGTCGTGGTGCTGGCGCCCCGCGACCGTCTCTATGAGAAGACCGTGAGCAATCTAATGGAGGTGAAAGCCCGGGGCGCGCCGGTCATTGCGTTTGTCACTGAAGGCGAGCGTGAGCTGGGTCGCACGGCGGATGCGATCTTTACTATTCCGGATGTGCACCCGTTGATGTCGCCGGTCCTATTCGTCGTACCGTTACAGCTGTTGGCCTATCACATCGCGGTGTTGCGGGGCACCGATGTGGATCAGCCCAGGAATCTCGCAAAGAGTGTCACCGTGGAATAACAGGATGCTGAAAAAGGTCCCCAACTTCGTTCTCAGTCGCTCAGACTCCTCACGTACACAAAAAAGTACGCTGCAGGGTCTTCACTCCCTGCGACCGCGCCCGGGAAAAGGCGCGCTTGGCGCGCCGGGGCTGGGCGGGTGAGAATGACGACCTTTTTGAGCGTCCTGTTTTGTTCTCCTTTGAGCAACTTGTGGTTGGATCGGATAGAATAAGCCGATGGAGATTACGCAAAAAGAGGTCGAGCATGTCGCCAAGCTGGCCCGGCTGGAACTCAGCGAAGACGAAAAAGTCACCTTCGCCCGCCAGCTCAGCGGCATCCTGAACTATATGGACCAACTCAAGACGCTCGACACGACAGGCGTCGAGCCGACGGCAACGGTCCTTCCGGCGGACAACATCTTTCGCGAGGACGAGGTACGGCCGTCCTTGCCGCGAGACAAGGCGCTGGCGAATGCGCCGGACCAGGCTGAGGGTTTCTTCCGCGTGCCGCGGATCCTGGAAGACCGTTAGGGAAGATCGCATGTTTCGACAGATGCTAAGGGCCAAAATCCATCGGGCAAAGGTCACGGATGCCTGCTTGGAATACGAGGGCAGCCTGACGGTGGATGAGACCTTGCTGGAGGCGGCCGGCATTCTGCCGTATGAGGCCGTGGTGATTTCCAATCTCAACAATGGAGAGCGCTTTACCACCTACGCGATCCCGGCACCGCGGGATTCCGGCACCATCTCGCTGAACGGACCGACCGCCCGCAAGGGCGCGATCGGAGACCAGATCATCATCTTTTGTTACGAGTACTACAATGAAGACGAGATTAAGCGGCATGAGCCCCGGATCATTAAGGTTGACGACAACAACAGAGTGGTCACCTGATGGCACTGCACCGACTGACGCTTTCCGAGCTGCAGACCCAATTCACTCAAGGCAAGATTTCTGCCACCGAGATCGTTCGCGCTTTCCTCAAACGCCTTCAGTTCGTCGAGCCGAAGATCAAGGCGTATATCACGCCGGCCCCAAAAGAGAGCGTGCTCGCCGAGGCCGAGGTGTTGGATCGCCAGCTCCGGGGTTGGCGGAAGACAATGCCGCTCATGGGGATGCCGATCGCGATCAAAGACAACATCTGCACCGACGGGGTGAAGACCACGTGCGGGTCCCGTATGCTGGAGAATTTCATTCCGCCGTACGATGCCACGGTCATCACCCGTCTGAAGGCCCAGCAGTATTTTCATATCGGGAAGACGAACCTGGATGAGTTTGCCATGGGTTCCTCCACGGAAAACTCAGCTTTCGGGCCGACGCGCAATCCCTGGAACCTGGCTCATATTCCAGGCGGGTCGTCCGGCGGTTCGGCGGCCGCGGTGGCTGCGGATCTCTGTGTCGCTGCGCTGGGATCAGACACCGGGGGGTCCATTCGACAACCGGCTGCCTGCTGCGGGGTGGTGGGTCTGAAGCCGACCTACGGGCGGGTGTCGCGGTACGGGCTGGTGGCCTTTGCCTCTTCCTTGGATCAGATCGGGACGATTACCAAGGACGTGCGGGACGCCGCTGCGCTCCTGAAGATCATCGCCGGGCAGGACGCCCTCGACTCGACTTCTGCCGATATTGAGGTGCCTGATTATATGAAGGCCCTCAAAGAGAACATGCGAGGGATGAAGGTCGGCATCCCCCAGGAATTCTTTGGCGAGGGCCTGGATCCCGAGGTGGCGCAAGCGGTGCTGGAAGCCATCGAGGCGATGAAGAGCCTCAAGGCTGAGGTCAAAGAGATCGCACTCCCGAGCACTCAGTATGCCATCGCCACCTATTATCTCATCGCGACGGCTGAGGCCTCTTCTAACCTGGCGCGCTACGACGGGGTGCGCTATGGATTCCGGGCAGCCAAGGAGAAGGGTTTGCTGGAGATGTACATGAAGACCCGGCAGGAAGGTTTTGGGGCAGAGGTCAAACGCCGAATCATGCTGGGTACCTACGCGTTGTCGGCCGGATATTACGAAGCCTATTACGGCAAGGCGCAATCGGTCCGCACGCTGATCAGGCGAGAGTTCGACGAAGCTTTTAAGGAAGTGGACGTCATCGTCACGCCGACGATGCCCACGACCGCCTTCAAACTCGGCGAGAAGATCCAGGATCCCTTGCAGATGTACCTGTCTGATATTTTCACGATTTCCATCAACCTCGCGGGGGTACCCGCGATCTCTGTGCCCTGCGGGATCAGCAGCGGAAAGTTGCCGATTGGCCTCCAGATCATCGGCCGGCCCTTTGAGGAGGAAAAGATCATTCGTGCGGCGTATGCCTACGAGCAGGCAACCGATTGGCACAAGAAGAGGCCGGTGCTGTGAGGGACCGCTTCTGTAAGAACGGGCGAGGGAGAAAGATATGCGGAGGCTGACATGATTATTGAGATCGAAGTTGGGCTGATTGCGGCGGCAGCGCTTGTGCTGGCGGCTTTTTTCGTCCCGGTGCTGATTCAGCTTCGCAAGACTTTTGAAGAATCTGAGCGCCTGCTGAAGAATCTTAATTACGAATTGCCGCTTCTGTTGAAGGAAGCAACGGGGACCGCTCAAACTCTCAATCGGGTGGCAGCCGATGTCCGTGCGGGCGCCGAAAAAGCTAAGATTCTTGGGGAGGCGATCGGCGCGATCGGGGGGACCGTGAACCAGGTTCATGGGGCGATTCGGACTGGAGCGGCGTCGCTCTGGCTGAACGCAACCGGCGTGCTGTCCGGGGTGCGGGCGGCAGTCGGAGTGCTGGCACGAGGAGTCCGGCATGACCATCCAGATGGCCATCGCGGTTCCGATTTCTGACTGTATGGAGGTGAGGATCATTTTTTAGGTTTCATTTTCAAACAAGGAGGCTGAGACCATGGGGCAGGATCATGAAATTCAGGGCTTTTCCGGAGGGGCTGTCGCGTTCGCGTTCTTAGCGGGGACAATCATCGGCGCAGGGGCCGCCTTGCTCTTGGCGCCGCAAACGGGGGCTCAGACCAGGTCCATGTTAAGAGATTACGCGCAGAGAGCTGAGGAAGAACTGCGCGATAAGGTCAAAGAGGCCAGGGTCACTCTGGACACCGCGATTGACCAGGGAAAACAGTTCATTAACGAGAAAAAGTCGGTTCTAAGCGCGGCGTATGAAGCCGGCAGGCAGGCGATGAACAAGGAAGGGATGAAAAAGGGCGGCTGAAACAGAATTGTGAGGGCGAGCGAAGCGTAAGCATGGCATATGAAGTTGTCATCGGACTGGAAGTTCATGCGCAGCTCCTGACCCGCTCTAAGATGTTTTGCGGCTGCAGCACGGTCTTCGGTGCGGCTGCCAACACTCAGACCTGCCCGGTATGCCTCGGCATGCCGGGCGTGCTGCCGGTGATCAATAAGAAAGCGGTTGAGTTCGCCGTCCGGACCGGCTTGGCCCTCAATTGCACGATTGCGCCGCACAACCGCTTCGCCCGTAAGAACTACTTTTATCCGGATCTGCCCAAGGGCTATCAGATTTCCCAGTATGAGCTGCCGATCTGCGAGCATGGGTGGATCGAGATCGGGCAGAACGGGACCACCAAACGCATCTGTATCCGCCGGGCGCATCTGGAGGAGGATGCCGGGAAGAATCTCCATGAAGGAATCGCCGGCGCCTCTTACGTGGATCTGAACCGGGCCGGAACGCCGCTTCTGGAAATTGTGACCGAACCGGACATGCGAGCACCGGACGAGGCCGTGGCCTACCTCAAAACGTTGCGCGACATTTTGGTGTACCTGGAGGTATGTGACGGCAACATGGAGGAGGGGAGCCTGCGATGCGAGCCGAACCTCTCGCTGCGGCCGGCCGGCTCGAAGGAACTCGGCACCAAGGTAGAGCTGAAGAACATCAATTCCTTCCGCTTTGCAAAGGCGGCGATGGAGTATGAGATCAAGCGGCAGGAGAAGGTCTTGAGCGAAGGCGGAAAGATTCTGCAGGAAACGCGTCTCTGGAATCCGGAGAAGGGTGAGACCGCGCCGATGCGCAGCAAGGAAGAGGCGCACGACTACCGCTATTTCCCGGATCCGGACCTGGTGCCGCTTCGGATGACTTCAGACATGGTGGAGGAGGTTCGAAAGAGTCTGCCGGAACTTCCGGCTGCGATGCACAGGCGCTTCATGGAGATATACGGTCTGCCGGAGTATGATGCCGGCGTGCTGACCGCGGAGAAACCGCTCGCCCGGTTCTTTGAGGATGTCGTGAAAGTGCAGGTCGAGGCGACGGGCACCTCAAGCAAGGAACTCGGCAAGGAGACGAGCAACTGGGTGACGGTGGAGCTGATGGGACTCTTGAACAAGGGAATAGCATCGGCGGGTGGCGAAGTGCAAGCCACCACCATTGCTCACAGCCCGGTGTCCCCCAAGGCCATCGCGGAATTGTTGGCGCTTAAGCGCAAGGGGGAGATCAGCGGGCCAACTGCGAAGGCTGTGCTGGAGGAGATGTTCCAGACCGGCCGGAGCGCGGAGGAAATCGTCAAGGTGAAGGGGCTGACTCAGGTCTCGGATGAAGGCGCCTTGGAGAAAATCATTGATGAGGTGATGGCGAAGAATCCGGCGCAGCTTGAGCAGTATCGCGGCGGCAGAGAGGCGGTCTTGGGGTTCTTCGTGGGACAGGTGATGAAGGCGTCCACTGGAAAGGCGAACCCCGCCAAGGTGAATGAGTTATTGAAGAGGAAGCTGGCGAAATGAGGTCGCGGGTCCTGTCACCGCATTACCCTGACGTGCTCAGACGGCTTCCCCGTCGCAGCCCCGATGACTCGGGTGTGCCGCCTTCCGCTCCGCCAGGGTCCCATGCGGTGCCACCCGCGCGCTCGTGCGCTACGCGTGAGGGTAGGAAATGGGAGGTGCCACGGGAAAGGGCGGGTGCTATGGCAGGGCTGGCGTCGTGATGAGCTTCGGGGTCCTGTCCGGGACCACCTCCGCCGGCTTCACGAAAAGATGCAGGCGCGTGGGAAAAAGGACGCGGCCTGGTGCGTCCGGGGTGGGCGGGTGCAAAAGGCCTCCGTTCCCGGCCACCCCTCCGCTCCTCACTTGCTGGGCAGTAATGAAAAGCGAGATGGAATGCGGAAAGGTGACTCGTGCGGTGCCACCCGCGCGCTCGTGCGCTATCACAAAGCGGGAGGATGGAGATGGTGCAGGGCGGGCGGTCAGCGCCAGGCATGGGAATGCGGCTGAGTGATGAGAAGGAAGGATCAGCTTTGCTGTTTTTGCAGTCGGATAATAGAGTCTGAAGGGTTGGATATTTGTGCGCTCACCCTTGTGACTAATTGGGACGGTCCCGAAAGTCTGCAAAGGGAGCAGCAGTTTTTTTGCCACTCAGGCTGTTTTGATAATGGCCTTCATGAGGATGTCAAAAATGTACGATGGATGTAAGGTAGCGACATGAGCGCAATTGCGGAGATCACGGCACGGGAGATTCTGGATTCGCGGGGAAACCCGACGGTAGAGGTGGATGTGGTCTTGGACTCCGGCGCAGTCGGTCGAGCAGCCGTGCCCTCGGGCGCCTCTACCGGCGCGCACGAAGCACTCGAGCTGCGGGATGGGGATAAGCGTCGCTATCTCGGGAAAGGCGTCCGCAAAGCGGTCACGAATGTCTACCGCGTATTGGCCCCCAAGCTGCTGGGAATCGAGGCCTCCGCGCAAGCTGATATTGATCGAACGATGATCGAACTGGATGGAACGCCGACAAAGGCCAAGCTCGGCGCCAATGCGATTCTCGGGGTCTCCCTCGCGGTCGCCAAAGCGGCCGCCACGGAAGGAGGCATGCCGCTGTATCGCTACCTGGGTGGCGCCAGTGCAAGAGTGCTGCCGGTCCCGATGATGAACATCATCAACGGCGGCGCGCATGCGGACAACAACCTGGACCTCCAGGAATTTATGATCGTCCCGGTTGGCGCGCCGAGCTTTACCGAGGCGCTGCGGATGGCTGTGGAAGTGTTTCAGACGTTAAAAGCGCTTCTTAAGAAGAAGGGGTACAACACGGCAGTCGGCGACGAAGGGGGTTTTGCGCCGAGTCTGGGTTCCAACGAAGAAGCCCTGGCGTTAGTAGTCTCCGCGATGGAAGCCGCGGGGTATCGACCGGGGCGTGACATTGCCATCGCGCTGGATCCCGCCGCCAGCGAGTTCTACGTGCGCGGCCGATATGTCATGAAGGGTGAGAAGCAAGCGGAGCGCTCCGGAGAGGAGATGATCCGGTACTCGGAGGCCCTGGTCCGGCGCTACCCGCTCATCTCGATCGAGGACGGGCTGGCCGAGCAGGACGGGAAAGGGTGGCGGATTCTGACCGAGCGGTTGGGCGGGCGCGTGCAGCTGGTGGGCGATGACCTGTTCGTCACGAATCCCAAGATCTTTGCCAAAGGGATTGCAGACGGCATTGGAAACGCGATCCTCATAAAGCTCAACCAGATCGGGACATTAACCGAGACACTGGAGGCCATCGAGATGGCGAAACGCGCGGGATATGCCGCTGTTGTCTCGCATCGCTCGGGGGAGACGGAGGATACGACCATCGCGGACCTTGCGGTCGGCCTGAATACGGGCCAGATCAAAACAGGCTCGCTCTCCAGGACCGACCGGACCGCCAAATACAACCGGTTGCTGCGGATCGAGGAGGAGTTGGGCAAGGCCGCGGTGTATCCCGGACGGGGCGCTTTTGATCAGAGAGAGAGGTCCAGATGAAGCGAGCCAACCAGCGGCGCGAGACACTGAGGGCGCAACAGAAACGCCGGTGGCGATTGTATGTCGTCGGCGCCGGACTGCTCATGAGCTATTTCACCTATTCGTTCCTGTTCGACTCGATGGGCTTCATGAAGTATCTGAGCATGAAGCGAACACAGGCTAAGATGGCAGAGGAGGTCCAGGCGCTCCAAGAGAAGAACGCGCGTCTCAGGAAGGACATTGATGCAGTGAAGAATAATCCCGACGTGCTGGAGACGCTGGCCCGGGAGCGACTCGGCATGGTTCGAAAGGACGAGACCGTCTTCTTGGTAGTGCCGGAGCCCAAGCGGCCATGAGCGAAACCGGGGCGTCATACCGCTCCGGTTTTATCGCGCTCGTTGGCCGAACGAATGTAGGCAAATCTACTCTCCTCAATCAACTCCTTGGCGAGAAGATCGCCATCATCTCGGATAAGCCGCAAACCACCCGAACCCGTATCCTCGGCGTCAAGCATCTCCCTGACGCGCAGTTGATTTTTCTGGACACCCCCGGCATTCACAAGCCGCAGTTCCGCTTGAACCAACGAATGGTCCGTGCGGCACTGGAGGTGCTCGATGAGGTGGACCTCGTCTTTTTTCTTGTGGAAGCGACCGAGCGCCCCGGAGCGGGCGACCGGTACGTGATCGAAAGGCTGAAGGAGCGGCAGATCCCCGTGATCCTGGTCATCAACAAGGTGGACCTCGTACAGAAAGCCAAGCTGCTTCCGCTGATTGACGCCTACCGACAGATGCATTCCTTTCTGGAGATCGTGCCGATTTCCGCGCTGACCGGGGACGGCGTGGACCGCCTGGCCGAGCTGGCCTTGCAGGCCATGCCTGAGGGACCGGTCTATTTTAAAGACGATATGGTGACCGATCAGCCGATGCAGGTGCTGGCGGCGGAGCTCATTCGGGAGAAAATCCTCTATAGGACACGGGACGAGTTGCCGTTTGCGGTCGCGGTCCAGATCGAGTCATTTAAAGAGGAAGGGCAGCTTGCGCGCATCTCTGCAATCGTGTATGTCGAAAAGAAGTCCCAAAAGGCGATTGTCATCGGCAAGCGGGGGGAGATCCTGAAGGCGGTCGGGACCGAGGCCAGGATGGACATGGAGCGTCTCTTCGGGATGAAGGTGTTTCTCCAGCTCTGGGTCAAAGTCCGGGAGGGCTGGCGACAGGACGAGCAGATGTTAACGGCTTTGGGTTATTGAGCCATGGATCGACCTGAAAGAAAACCGGCCGGCACCAGGTTCGATATGATTCTGGACTCTGTGCGCCGGTTGCTGCGCCGGGGAGCCATCACTCATCTTGAGCGGATGGTGAACAAGATGCACCCGGCGGACGTGGCGAATGTGTTGCACCACCTTCATACGCCCCAGGAAAAGCGGACGGTGTTTGAGCTGATCAAGGTCGAGGGCAACAAGGCCCAGGTCTTAGCCGAGATGGATGAGGGAGACGTGACCGAGATCCTGGCGGACGTCTCTTCGGCAGAGATCGCCACACTCATCCGCAATCTGCCCGACGACGATCAAGCCTATATCCTGACGAGTCTTCCCGAAGAGCGCTCCCAGGAAGTCCTGCGCCTCATGAAGCCGGAAGAATCCGCCGAGGTCAAGGACCTTCTGAAGTACGAGCCCCAGACCGCCGGTGCGATCATGACCGGCGAGTATTTTGCGCTGCCGGCGAATACGACGGCGGGGGAAGCGATCAGGAAGTTGCAACAGGGAGAACCCGAGAATGTCTTTTATGTGTACGTGACCGACAAGGAGGAAAAGCTGATCGGGGTCCTGTCGTTGCGGCAACTGTTGCAGGTGGCCCCCGACCGCACTCTGGGCAGCATGATCACGAAAGATGTCATCAGCGTCACTCCCGATACGGACCAGGAAGAGGTGGCCAAGCAAGTGGCGCGGTATAACCTGCTGGCGATCCCCGTCGTTGAGAAGGACGGCAAGCTTGTCGGCATCATCACCGTGGACGATATTGTGGATGTCATGCGGGAAGAGGCCACCGAGGACATGTTGAAGATGTCCGGGACCAAGATCGAGGAGGAAGAGACGATTATGACCTCTTCCATCCTGAATGCGGTTCGAATGCGTGCCCCCTGGCTGTTGACGAACTTGTTCGGCAGTATGATCTCAGGGCTGATCCTTTGGTTCTTCCGGTTCACGATTCAGGAAGTGGTCGCCATCGTCACCTTCATTCCGGTCATTGCGGCCATGGGCGGCAATGTCGGGTTGCAGTCCTCGACGCTGGTCATTCGCGGGCTGGCCACCGGCCGGATCGAACTGTCCGATGTGCGCAAGGTCTTCTTGCGCGAGGTGACGATCGGACTCCTCATCGGGCTCTTATGCGGTGTTGTAGGGTTAGCGGTGGCCTCTGTCATGCATATCAACTTGACCCTGGGACTGGTGGTGGGCGTGGCGATGCTCTGCGCCCTGGTCGTGTCAACAACTACAGCTACAATTACGCCGGTCGTCTTGCAACGGTATGGCATAGATCCGGCGATTGCGGCGGGTCCCTTCGTGACGACCGCCAATGACATCACCGGTTGCGCGATTTACTTGAGCCTGGCAACCGCTTTTCTCTCCTACATTAAGTAGCCATGCCTCTACTGAAGACTACCGCGATTGTCCTGAAAAGCCGCAAATGGGGCGAGGCGGACCGGATCGTCACGTTCTTCACGCTGAAACGCGGCAAACTGCGTGGCGTTGCCCGTGGAGCGCGTCGAATGAAAAGCCGCTTCGGCAGCGCATTGGAACCATTTGTCCATTGCGAGCTCGAGCTGTTCGAGAAACACGGCGACTCGCTGTACCGGATCTCGCAGGCCGACATCCGCGACTCGTTTCATACTCTCCGAGATTCTCTGGAGAGCATCGCGGCGGCGGCGCGGCTCGCCAATCTCTCAGGGGCGGTGACCGCGGATGGCGATGCGGTGCCTCGCGTATTTCAGGCTCTACTCGAAGGACTCCGTGCCGTTGCCGAAAGCGGGGATGCCAGCCATACCGCGGCTCTTTACGAACTGGAGATTCTCCGGTTTGCGGGCTATCTGCCGCACCTGGATCGGTGTACGACCTGTCAGTCCAGACAGAGCGGAGGCGTGTGGTTCTTTTCTCCCAGATCGGGAGGGACGATTTGCGCCGCATGTGTGCGTCGAGAGCCGATGAAGTGTCCGGTGGTGTCCCCGGCCTGTCTGGCGTTCTTTCGGCAAGCCCTCAAAATGGACCCCGAGCTGCTGCCGCGTATGAAGGCAAGCCCTTCCGTGAGACAAGAGCTGCGCGAGGCGATCCAGCTCTATGTCGAATGTGTCGCCGGACGGCGCCTGCCGAGCGCTCAGGCGTTCCTTGCCGCAGAGGTTCCTCCCCCCTACCGGTCCCGCCCGTCTCTAGCGCGAAGCTGAATCAATCGCGTATAGTTGCTCGTACAAGAAGAGGCAAACAGTTGGTAGGTTGGTTCGGCCACAGTGGTTTCATTGCGCGCTTTACCGGCAAGATCCTTGTCGCGCTCGGGTTTATCCTGGGAACGTATGGACTCACTGAGGGACAGCCGGATGTGATGAAGGCGGGTCTGGGCCTGCTGATAGCCGGGGTGATCAGTGCGGCGTATGGCCTGTACCACCAGATCACGCATCGTGATGACACGGCCGATCAGCGAGGCGGGCCCAAACCATGAGCGAGATCCAGCCCACCGACATGGATTGGATCGAAAATGGCGTGCTCGGCATCGAATGGAGCGATGGACACAAGGGCGTCTATCCTGTCCGCTACCTTCGACAGCATTGTCCCTGCGCCGCCTGCACCGACGAATGGACCGGAGAACTCCGGATCAAACCGACCAGTATCCCCATGCTGCTCGCAGTGCAGGACATCGAGGCGGTAGGCCGCTATGGTTTGCGTTTCCGGTGGAGCGACGGGCACGATACCGGCATCTATTCCTTCGATCTGCTGCGGCATAAGTTCTGCCGCTGTCCCATCTGCAAAGCTCGGGAAGGGAAGTAATGCCGAGGCTGCTCGTACTGCAGCACATCGGCTGTGAGCATCTCGGGCTCCTTGAGCCGATGTTGAAAGAACGGGGCGTGGAGTTTTGCTACGTTCGGCCCTTTGCTGGCGACCCCGTGCCGAAAAACCTCCCAGGCTGGGATGGGGTCATCGCGCTGGGCGGGCCGATGTCGGCCAACGACGGGGACCGCACAGGGTTCATTGCAGAGGAACTGCAGCTTCTCACAGAGGGCCTGAAACTCCACATGCCGATGTTCGGGATCTGCCTGGGTGCTCAGTTGATCGCCAAGGCCGCCGGCGCACGGGTCTATCCAGGAGCGGAGAAGGAAATCGGTTGGTATTCGGTGTCGCTGACCGAGGAGGGCAAGAAGGATG
>Ga0184638_1000344_pt1 | contig 12732 bp, 12 predicted proteins | sample PLM31_50_b2_FD_133141 | JGI IMG/M metagenome (GOLD analysis project Ga0184638, IMG submission 133141) | Groundwater sediment microbial communities from an aquifer in East River, Colorado, USA - PLM3-1_50_b2 | ecosystem: Environmental > Terrestrial > Soil > Riparian zone | place: USA: East River... | reverse complement strand
GCCGACCAGGCCACCAGACGGGAGCTGGACGCTGAGGTGGTCCGGCGGGCGGCCGTCGTCGTGGTCGACCTGCTCGAGCAGGCGCGGCGCGACTCCGGCGATCTCATCGCCGCCATCGATGAGCAGGCGACCAGCTGGGACGCCGTCATCGAGCTCGGCGCGGTCGTGCGGGGCAGCGCGCCGGCCCGAAGCGGCCCGGAGGAGGTCACCGTGCTTGCGCACCAGGGGTCGGCCCTCGGTGACGTCGCCCTGGCCGCGCTCGCCTATCGGCGCGCCCGTGAACGGTCGCTCGGCCTCGAGGTGGACTGGTAGGTGAGCCGGCATGCGGCCAGGGCTCCCCGAGCGGCTGCGCGCCGAGGGCGCTGAGTGCGCCAGGGTCGGCTCCCTGCTGTACGGAGAGCTGCTGGCCCGTGCCGCCGATGACCTGGAGCGGGGCGGTGTGGTCGCCGAGGTCCTCGCGGGGTGCGCGGAGCTGCCGCGCACGGGTCCGGCGGCCCTGCGGCTGATGGCCGCAGTCCACCGGCTCGTGCTCGACGGGCGGGCGCCGGCCATGGCCAGGTACTTCCCGAGCGTCGGCGGCAGGTCGTCGCCGACCCACGCCTGGCCGGCCATGCGCCGCACGCTCCAGGAGCGCCGCAAGGAGGTGCGGGCTCTGCTCGAACGCCCCCTGCAGACCAACGAGGTTGGGCGCTCGGCGGCGCTGATCGGCGGCCTGTTGGTCGCGCTCGATCAGGCGTCGCGGCTGGCAGGCCGGCAATCCCCCGTGCGCCTGCTCGAAGCGGGCGCCAGCGCCGGGCTCAACCTCCGCGTCGACCGTTTCGCCTTCGACGTCGGCGGTGCCCTGCTCGGCGACCCGACGTCGCCGGTGCGACTGGTCGAGCCATGGGTGGGTGCGCCGCTGGACGTCTCCGGTGCCGCACGGCCCCTGATCGTCGAGCGGCTCGGCTGCGACCCGCATCCCCTGGACCCGACGAACCCGGAAGACCGCCTCACACTCGCCTCGTACGTCTTCGGAGATCAGCCCGAGCGTCTCGAGAGGCTCTGGGCCGCGCTCGCGGTCTCCGCTCGGGTGCCGGCGGTGGTGGAGCGGGCGGGAGCCGGGCCGTGGCTGGAACGAGTCCTCGCCCATCCCGCCGAGGGTCACCTCACCGTGGTCTGGCACTCGGCGACGTGGCAGTACCTCGACGACGTGGAGCGCTCCAGGGCGGAGGCCGCCCTGGCCGCCGGCGGCGTGCGCGCGACGGCATCAGCCCTCCTCGCCCGACTCGTGCTGGAGCGCCGGGAACCCGGCCACCACGTCTTCGAGGTCCGCCTGACCATGTGGCCGGGCGGAGCCGAGGAGACGCTCGCTGAGGCGGAGGGGCACGGTCCCCCTATCCGCTGGCGGCCCCCAGGATCTCGTCCATGAGCGCCTCCTGGCTGCCCTGGGTCGCAAGGGTCCAGGAGTGAAGGAGGAACGGGCGGGATGTTACGATCACGACATCGTGGGCCGAATCACCGTGTTCTACACCGCCGACCTCCACGAGGGCCTGCCGCAGCTCGCCAAGGCTGCCAGCGTCATCCGAGCGGAGCGCGCCCGGCTTGCCGATCGCCGCGTCCCCACCCTGTACGTCGACGCTGGCGACTCGAGCGACCCGCTCGTGCCGGCCAGCGACCTGTCCCGCGGCAGCGCCAACTTCGCGATGCTGCAGGCGGCCGGGTGCGACGCCGCCACCGTCGGTGAGGGCGACGCGATGCGGTGGGGACCGCAGAACGTCACCCGGCTCTCCAAGGAAGTCAGCCTTCCCCTCATGGGGTCGAACCTCCTGGACGAGCAGGGTGCCGTCTGGGCCGGGCTGAGCGACCCGCTGATCCTCGAGCGCGATGGGCTCAAGGTCGGTCTGTTCGGACTCACAGTGCCGTACCCGTCGGTGTACGCCCTATTCGGCTGCTGGCAGGCCGAGCCCGAGCAGGTCGTGGCCGAGCGGGTCGGCACGCTGCGGGAGCGCGGCGCCGAAGTGGTCGTCTGCGTCTCTCACTGCGGACTGCCGGCCGACATCGAACTGCTGCGCAAGCACCGCGGGGTCGACCTGCTGGTGAGCAGCCACACGCACGACACGCCGATCGTGGGGACGGTCAACGTGGGCGCCGCCCTCGTCGTGCACCCGGGAGCCGAGGCCGAGGCTGTCGGTCGCATCGACCTCGTAAGGGACGGTGGGCGCTGGCGGGCAGAGAACGTCCAGCTCCTCCCGCCGGCCACGGTCGCCGACGAGGTGGTCGAGGCCGAGTGGCTGCGCTGGGAGCGACGCGCCGAGGAGCTGATGGCCGAGCCGATCGGAAGCGCTAGCGACCGGTTCCCACTCAGCCAGGAGAGTCCCTGCGCGGTCGGCGCGCTCGTCTGCGCCGCGCTGCGGGAGTGGACCGGGGCGGACGCCGCCGTGCTGTTCGCCGGGCACCTGCGCGACGAGCTGCCGGCCGGCGAGATCTGCCGCAGGGACGTGTGGTCGGTCGTGCCGGGGACGGCAAGCCCCGGCGCCGCCGAACTGGACGTTCAGGAACTCCGCCAGATGGTGCAGCGAGCCCTCGACCTGCGGCACGAGCCCGCACGGGCGATCCAGCGCGAGCACGCCGGCTATCTGCAGTCGGATCGTCTGCGATGGGAGCTGGACGAGGGCACCGAGCAGATCACGGCCATCTATCTCGACGGCCAGCCACTCCGCGACGACGCTCGGCGGCTCAAGATCGCATCGACCGACCTGGAGCTGGGGCTGGCCAGGAGGTTCCAGCTTCTCGACCCGGCCACCGCCGAGCGTGCCGAGATCGATGTGCGGGCCGTGCTCCGGGAGGCGCTCGAGCGCTACCTCGCCGGGCACTCCCCGGCCGGGCCTCCCTACACCGGCAGCGGGCGGTGACGGCCGCCATGCCGGAGGAGCGTGACAGCGCCCTTCGCGGCGTCGGCTGGTGGGCGTCGGCCTTCAGCGAGGAGGAGCGCGAGATCTACGAGCGAAGCCGGCGGCGTCGCGACGGCCAGTTCCCCTCTGCCGCATCCGCGCTGCTCGTCGTCGACGTCACGCAGGCCTTCCTCGGTCCCCGGCTGCCGACCATCGAAGCCTGCCGGTCGGTCCGCACTGCCTGCGGGCTCCCCGGGTGGGAGGCGCTGGATCGCATCGAGGCCCTCGTGCGCGGTTTTCGGTCCGGCGGCCGGCCGGTCGTGTTCACGAAGCCGGACTGGGCCGCAGAGCGTCATCTCGGCGGGACCACGGTGGGGCGGTCGGAGGTCTGGACCGAGGAGGACCCGTTCCCCGACCGCATCGCGCCGCGGCAGGACGAGCTGGTGCTGCGCAAGCCGAAGGCGAGCGCGTTCTTCGCCACCGGCCTGCTGACGTTCCTGAACCGCCATGCCGTCCGCGGCCTGGTGCTCGCCGGGAGCACGACCTCGGGATGCGTCCGTGCTTCCGTGGTCGACGCCAGCTCCTATGGCTTCCCCGTGCTCGTCGCGCACGACGCCTGCTTCGACCGCTCCCAGCTCTCGCATGCCGTTTCCCTGCAGGAGCTGGACGCGAAGTACGCGACCGTGACCGATGCCGACGCCATCCTTGCCGCGCTGGCCGATGGGTGAGGTGGTCCTCGCGGCGGGCGTGCCGCACGCCCCCTACTTCCCTCGCCTGGTCGAGCGGGAGGGGGCAGAGCACCGGGTCGCCCGGCTGTTTCGGCGGGTGGCCCACGAGCTCGAGCTGGCCTCCCCGGACCTCCTGCTGGTGTTCGACTCCGACCATTTCGTCAACTTCTTCTTCGACAACCTGCCGACCTTCGCCGTCGGCGTCGTCGAGGCGGCCAGCGGGCCGGCGGAGACGAACCGCTCCATGCCGACCTACCGGGTCCCCGTCGACCGTGCATCGGCCGGCTCGCTGGCTGACTATGCCGTCGACATGGGCTTCGATGTCGCCTCCTGCGGGGCGCTGCGGCTCGACCACTCGGTGCTCGTCCCCCTGCACTTCCTTACCCCGCGGATGGATCTGCCGATCCTGCCGGTCTTCATCAGGGGGATGGCCGAGCCGCTCCCGCGGTCCGGCCGCTGCCTCGGGCTCGGCCAGATGGTGGGACGGTTCCTCCAGGCGGAGCTGCCGCACTCCCTCCGCGTCGCCGTGCTCGCGAGCGGGAGCATCTCATTGGAGATCGGGGGGCCGAGGATGGGCATGGTGGACCGGGCGTGGGTGGACGACGTGACTGGGTGGCTGGCCGCCGGCGACCTGGAGGCGTTGGTCGACGCGGCCACCCCGGTCAGGATGGCCGCCGCGGGCAATGCCGGCGGGGAGCTGCTGAACTGGCTCGCACTGCTGGGCAGCCTGGGATCCCTCCCGCCTCGGCCCGCGTTCATCGAGACCGATTTCCAGCCGGACGGGGCGCCTCGGGAGGGTGACGCCTACGCCGTCTGGCGCCCCGGCGAGCGATGAGCGCCTACGAGATCAACAAGTTCCTCCACCTGCTGCACGTCGACGACGAGGTGGTGCGGCTCTTCCGGTCCGATCCGGACCGCGCGCTCACCCTGGTCCCGCTCGCTCCTGAGGAGGCCGCGGCGCTTCGGGAAGGGAGGATCGAGGAGCTGGTCGCGCGCGGGGCGCACTACTTCCTCCTCTACGGCTTCGCCCGCCACAACCTGCTCGGGCTGGACCGCGCGAGCTATCTTCGGCGGGTACGGAACGCGGAGCGGAGCAAGGCGACGGGAGGGCCGCCGTGACATCGCCCTCGCTGCACGTGGGCCGCGAGGATGCGGTCACGGCGCTGTCCGCCCTTGGTTGGGACTCGCTGGCCGGACCGAACGACTTCTATCTGACGACCGAATGGCTACCGATTGCGGCATCGGTGCTGCGCCCGGGATCCGCCCTCTATCTCGTCGGCACCGACCCAGGCGGACGCCTGCGGGCCGGGCTCTCTGGCTACCTGTACGATCAAGCGTCCACGCCATCGCCGTTCACGAGGATCGACAGGGTGCTGGCGCGGCTCCTCGGCGAGCGGCTGGGGGGGTCGGCGCCCCTCCATCTGGAGGAAACACTCGGTCGAGCGTTGCCTAGTCTCTACTGCGGCGCGCGGGAGATCTCCTACTCGCATCTCCTGGTCGACCCTACGCTCGGCCGCCAAGATCGCCGCGACATCATCAGGCGATTGGTCCGGGAGGCCGAGTCGACCGCGCGGGAGCTTGGAGCCCGCTCGATCACCTTCGCCTACGTGGACGCCGGCGACCGCGTCCTCCGCAGCAGCCTGCATGCCGAAGGCTTCAGCGAGTTCTTCAGCTCGTGGTTCTGCGTCCTCGACGTGCCGTGGTCGCGATTCGACGAGTACCTGAGCGGGTTCAAGACGCATCGCCGGGTCGCGATCCGGCGAGAGCGGCGCAGGTTGGCCGAGGCCGGTGTCCTCTTCGAGGTCCGGCAGCTGACGTCGGAGCTGGCCGCCGAGCTGGTCGCGCTCGAGGTCAACCTGACCCGCAAGTACGACAGCCCCCGCAAGCCCGAGCAGGTCGAGCGGACGCTGAAGGCCTTGGCCACCCGGCTCCCTCACCGCTGTGTGGTGATCACCGGCAGCCTCGCCGGACGCATCTCCGGATTTGCGCTGTTCATCCGCTCTGGCAAGCGCATGTACGCCCGCCACACCGGATTCCACTACGACCGACAGGGCAAGCTGCCGCTCTACTTCGCCCTGCTGTTCTACGAGGCGATCGAGCACGCTCTCCGCAGCGGCGTGACGCGCATCGAGTACGGTACAGGCTCGCTGGACGCCAAGCTGTCACGCGGCTGCACGCCGGTGCGGCAGTACGGCTACTTCAAGGGCCTGGAGCCCGGGTTGCACGCCGAGGTGGACAGCCTCCTCGGCGACATCCGGGAGCCGCCGTCGCCGTCCGAGCCACGCGAGCGTCGGGCCGCCGACTGAGCGGTCACCGGGCCGCCCCCAGCGCCGCGACGGCGTCGAAGGCAACCTCCACGGCGCGGTCCATGGACATGAGCGGGGTCAGCGTGCCTTGTCGGCCGATGCTCATGATCCCCAGGCGGGCGACGAAGTCCAGCAACCGGCCGATGTCGCCCCTGCTGTCGTGGCGAGGATCCGCGCGAGCATCGGCCACCCGGCGCACATGCGCAGCGGCCAGCTCGTCGTCGCGGACCGGAAAGCCGACTGCCTCGAGGTCGCGCCGCGTGCGAACCACGAGCTCGTCATCCTTCCACGCCCAGACGTCCGATCCGGCATCGGTGTTGATCAGGGCCATGACCGCGGTACTGCCCGGTGGCGCCATGTCGCCGGAAAGGTAGGAGAAGTCCTCCACGAGCGAGAAGAGCACGTCGGGTCGTGGAACGTAGACGGTGTCGTTCGGCAGGAACGGGGACCTGCGGACGAGCAGATACACGAGAACCAGGGCAAGGCGGCGCAGGCGGCTGGCGACAAGGGCCAGCTCCTCGCCGGCTGGTGGCCTGAGCCGCAGCACGAGGTCCGGGAGGGGCATGGTCGAGATGAGCGTGGCGCAGGCCAGCTTGGCGCTGCCGGTCCTCGTTGCCGTGCTGAGGATGAACCCCTCCAGGCGCGGCTCGACCTCCGTGACCTCCGCGGCGGTTTCGATTCGTCCACCGTGCGCTCGGATCTCGTCGGCGATGCGCTCCCAGAACTGCCCGGAGCCCAGCCGCGGATAGTAGAAGTCCCGTTGCGGGGCGGGGGCGGGCCGGAACCCGAGCGCCGCACGCAGTACCTCCTCGCCGCCGCTGCCGACGAAGCGCTCACCATACGAAGGGAGCAGGTCGGCGGGCGACGTGCAGGTCGCCTTCAGGTAGTGCGGCCCGAAGTAATCCCGGTACACGCGCCGGCCGAACTGGGACAGGATATGCTGCTCGAAGTTGGCGGGCGGACCCTGGAGACGGCGGGCGGCGCGGTGCGCGAGCGCGTCACCGGTGACGGCCCACCGCTGCCAGGCCGGCAGGGCGGCGATGTACTCGCTCAGCGAGAGCGGGTGCGGGAACAGCCTCCCGTTGATGAGGATCACGTGGCTCCGAACCCGATGCAGCAGGTCGGACCCGAGCGTGACCTCGAGCAGGTCCCGGACCCGTCTGGTCTTCGGGACCCAGCGGTGCCCGGCGAAGTCGAGCGCGAAGCCGTCGACCCGCAACGAAGTCGCGAGGCCGCCGACATGGGGCTCTCGTTCGAGGACCACCACGCCTCGACCGGCCAGCGCCAGCTGCCGGGCGGCGGTCAGGCCGGTCGCGCCCGCCCCGATGATGACGACATCCTCCATGAAGCTCCTCGGCTTGGTGCCCCTGCGGCTCTTCGTACCCCCTTGTCGTGTGCCTAGACTGGGCATACCACCACGTCGAGTGTCGCGGGACGTCGATCGAGCGGTCGAGGATGCCAGCACAGGAGTCATCTGTCGCCAGCGGTCGCTTCGTCGTGCCGATGGTGCCGCCGAACCTCACCGGCGACCTCCATCTCGGCCACGCGCTGATGCTCGCCGTCCAGGACTCCCTGATCCGTACCCACCGCCAACGTGGCGAGCCGGTTGCCTTCCTCCCGGGGACCGACCACGCCGGGATCGGCATGTACACCTTGGTGCTCGCCGATCAGGAGTTCAGGCCCGAGCTGCCACTGGAAGAGCGCCTCCACGCCTGGGCCGAGCTGCACCGCGCCAGGCTACGCCGGCAGATGGAGCTCCTTGGCCTCCTGTGCGATTGGGACCGGATGACGTACACGCTTGACGAGCACTACCAGCGCCTGGTGCGCGAGGTGTTCGGCCGCCTCGCTGAGGAGGCCCTGGTCTACCGGGAGCAACGGGTGGTGGCCTGGTGTCCGGCCTGCCGAACCACCATCTCGGACATGGAGACCGAACCAGCCAGTCGGCAGCGAGTCATCGCTCTGGTCCACCTGGAGGCCGCCGGCAGCACGCTGGTCGTGGAGACGGAGGCTCCCGAACTGCTGTGGGGCGTGGCGGCGCTGCAGCTCCCCGATGCCGACGGCTCGCGAGCCGCCTGGGCCGGCGGATCGCTTGCCACGATCGCCGATGGGCGCCTTGGCCCAGGCCCCGAGCTGCTCGTCCCCGGGCATGACCCAAGTCACCTGGCGGTCGCGCGCGACCTTGACCTCGAAGTCCGCGAGGTCCTCGACGGGTCCGGGCGCTCGCTGCTCCCCGAGGCGCCGGGTCTCAGCCGCGAGCAGCTACGGGAATGGACGATCCGGCGCCTGGGACTGCCAACCGCCGTCCGGTCGGTGCCGATCCAGCAGTGCGGACGCTGCGGCGAGGAGCTCTTTCCGAGGCTGAGCTGGCAGTGGTTCCTCCGCATGCGGCCACTGGCGACCCCATTGGTGCAGGCGCTGGAGGACGGCGAGGTCGAGTTGTCGCCGCCGGGAGCCCGATCCGACGCCCTCGGCTGGCTGGACCGGGTGGAAGACTGGTGCATCTCGCGGCAGATCCCCTGGGGGCAGATCATCCCGGCTCGCGTCTGCGCGGGCTGCGGATGGTGGACGACCGAGGATCGGGACACCTGCGTCAAGTGCCGCGGCCCGACGGCGCCGGAGGTCGACGTCTTCGACACCTGGTTCAACTGCGCCCTGTGGCCGCTGGCGGTGGCCCGCTGGCCGAACGGATGGGGGGATGGCGAGACCCTGTACCCGTCGTCGGTGCTCACCACCGGCAAAGACATCCTGTTCTTCTGGCTCGTTCGCGCGCTGGCGCTCTGCCGGCACGTGGCGGGTCGCCTGCCCGCGACCCGCTGCTACCTGCACGGGCTCGTCCTTGACGAGCACGGACGGAAGATGAGCAAGTCGTGGGGGAACACGGTCCGCATCGAGGACGCGGTGCGCCGGCACGGGGCGGACGTGGTGAGGGCCGTGCTGCTCTCGCGCTGCCGCGGGGCAGAGGACGTTACGCTCGCGGACCCCGTGTCTGGAGGGCAGGCGGCGACCGCCAGGATGCTCGATGAGCTTGCGAGCGCCACGCAGCCGTCCCCGGATTCTGAGCTGGACGCCCTGGACCACTGGTGCGCGAGGGCAGCCCTCAGCGCCGGCCAGGAGCTCGCGGGGCACGTCGACCGGTTCAGCTTCGCCCGTGCCGTGGGCGTGCTCACCGACTTCGCGCAGCGGCGGCTGCGAAGCTACATCGACATCCGGCGCAAGCAGGCAGCCAGAGGTGGGCGCGAGTTCGCCCACCCATCGGTAACCGCCGCCGTGGCCGCGCTCGTCGAGCCGATCATGCCGGTGGCCGCCGGCCGCCTCCTGGAGCTGTCCGGGTCGCCGACGCCGGACGTCCGCGTGGACGAGGAGCGCGCGGGCGCCACCGAGGCACTGCTGCGCGCGGTTGGCGAGCTGGACGCCCTGCGCGGGGCGATCGGGCTGAACACGGTCCGGCCGGTCGTGCTCCACCTACCCGACGACATCGCGAAGGTGCTGGCCGCCGAACCGTGGGTTGGGCAGGTCTCTCGGTTCGACCTCCGGCTGGAAGGGCCGACGGCCGGAACCGTGCGCTGGCAGCTGTCCGACGTACCAGGCGCGCACCTCTACATGGCCGAGGCGTACAGGGAGGTGCTGCGCCGCGAGGGGATGCGTCGGCTTCGCAAGGAGCGAGAGCGCGAACGTCGGCTGGTCCGGCGGCTACGCCAAGCCGCCGCCGGCGAGAGCGGCGCGGCCGAGGACGCCCATGAGCGTCTCGAGCGGCGGCGGGCGGCGCGGCTGGAGCGGATCGCCATCCTGCACGGCAACCTCCGGTGAACGGCGTCGAGCCGGCAGGAACGCTCCAGCTCGCTCTCCTTCGACCCGGCCGCGGATCGCTGCGAGCAGAGCAGGGGAGGGGAGGGGAGGGCCGTCCAGAGGCCGCGCCATCGCCGAGGGTTTCGAACCCCTTCTTCGTCGCCCTTCCGCAGAGGCACAGATCTGGAGGTCGGCGTCGGGGCCGGCGTCGTGGCTGGCGCCCTCCTCGCCTGGGGCGCGAACCGGCGTCCCACCCGGTCTATGACGATCTTCCGCCCGACTGGCCGCTCCGTTCGGGCACGGTGTACCCGCTCTTACAAGGCGTGCACGTGGAATCCCTCCACGTATGTGGCCAGGGACTCATCGTGGTGCTCGGCCTGCAACTCGGCGCGGAGTGCGCCCACGCCCTGGTCGTCGAGCTCACCGAGCAGCTGTCCCTTGAGAGAATGCGTGCGATGGCAGAGGACGGCGTCGAGTTTCCGGTCGAGCACGGCGCCGACGTCCGCCCACGCATTCGGCTCCTCCGGCGCGAAGAAGACGAGCGCACGCGGCCGCCACGGCGGCAGTCCGGCCGCCTCCAGCTCCGGGAAGAACAACGGGTCACGGGCGGCCACAACCGCGTCGCAGGCCAGGAGGCCCGTGGTCCGGTGGTCGGCGATCAGCTCGTACGCCTTCCAGGGGTCGTGGGTGACCACGACGTCCGGGCGGACGATCCGGATCAGGTTGGCGATCGCACGCCTGGGCCGCTCAGAGGTGTCGAGCTCGCCATCGGTGAACCCGAGAAAGCGGATCTCGGCGTAGCCGAGGATGTCCCCCGCTGCACGCTGCTCGCCCGCCCGCCGCAGGCTCAGCTCCGCCCGATCCTGCGCGACCCGGGTCGTCCCACGCGAGGAGTCGGTCAGCACCGCCAAGACGACTCGGCTTCCAGAGGTCGCCCACTGGCCGAGCAGGCCGCCGGCGTTCACGTCCGCGTCCTTTGTGTGGGCAGCGAGCGCGAGCACCCGCTCAGGCGTATCGGCGAGCAGCTCCGCCATGGCTTAGCCGGTCCCCTTGGACGCAAGGCGATGAAATGCCTCGCCATAGCGGAAGGACTCGCCGGCAGCCGCGTCGGCGGCGACCTGCAGGATCCGGCCACGGACGGCCTCCGCCTGGTCGGCGGCGCCCGGGTCGGCCCGCGACGCCCAGCCGGCGAGCTGGCTCCGGTGGCAGAGCACGGCGTCGACCTTCCGTTCGATGTACTCGGACACGTCCACGACGTGGTTCACCCTGAGCGGCAGGAACAACAGCACCTGACGGGGACCCCAGCGCCGCAGGCGGTCGAGTTGCTCAGGGTGGAAGTTGGCATTGCGCGCGGCGACCACGGCGTTGCAGGCCGCCCAGCCCACCGCCCGGTGGTCAGGGTGGAGGTTGTAGCGGCGCCAGGGGTCGTGGGTGACGACCGTGGTCGGCCGGAGCAGGCGATACCACAGACAGAGCTCCTGGCTGAGGCCGGCGGTGTCATAGATCGCTCCATCTGAGCGATGAAGCGGGATCACCCGGGCCGCCCCAAGCGTCCGGGCACCCGCCGCCTGCTCCTGGAGCCGCTCGATGGCGAGCGCGTTCGGCGCCACGGGAGTCCAGGAGCCGCGGTCGCCGTCGCTGACCACTATCACGATGACCTCGGCGCCGGCCGCGGCCCAGCGGGCGAGCGAACCCCCGACACGGAAATCCACGTCGTCGGGGTGAGCGCCGATCGCCACGACACGCGACCCATCCTTCTCTGTCATGCCGCGGTGTGCTGCCACAGCGACACGGCCGCCTCGCGACCGGCGTCGAGGCAGCCCTCCATGAAGAAGACTGGCGTCATCGTCCAGGCGCGGCCGACCGCAACCATGCCGCGGGCACGGACGTGGCCGAGGGCGGCTTCGACGCCTCCGGCGGCGAGCGGCGTCGGCTCGGGCGGGCGGCCGGGATCCTGGCGACGTGGCCGCCAATCCACTCCGCGTCCCGGATGGTAAAGCCGAGGCTGGCCATCTGCTGACGGATGAGGTTGACGAGCTCCGGGTCCGAGCGCTCCCTGAGTAGGCGCGATCGGCGCAGCAGCAGGTACACGCAGACAAGGCGCAGGAAGCGGAGCTGGCGGCGGACCCGGCGGCGCAGGTCGCCCCGACACTGCCGGACGCAGGAGCCCGACCAGCTCGCCGATGGGGATGGTGGAGACGACTTGTCGGGTCCGCACCTCGACGGCTCTGCCGCTGCGCAACGCCGTCCGGACGCGGAAGCCGGTCCGCTCGGCCAAGACCAGCGTGACGGTCGCACCGACCTGCACGACGCCTCCCAGCTCCTCGATCCGCAGGTCACCCGTCCGTAATAGACGCTGGCTTTCACGCTGCGAGTTGAACCATACCCCCGCCGGATCCACAAGACCCGCCGAGGCCGCAGCCGGCGCCCGCGCGACCGGGCCAGCGGCTCATGCCGACTGGCATCCGCTCGCCGGCCTGGCCAGCGGCCTGAGCAGACCATCCAAGCCGCCGCTGCGGCTACGGCCACGCACGCGGTCCTACACGAGACCATCCTTCGACAACGGGTGCGAAGGGCTCGGGCGTTGGCAAGTCCGGACCTGGGGCAGACCGTGTGTTCCCCATGCTTGGTGCCCTCGGCAGGAACATGCCATGCGTCTTGGTGGTCAATGCGTCCGTCGCTTCCGGTATCCCTGGCGCCTGACCTTTGCGTGGCGCCTGGCCAGCCGAACCGCTGGACCCTCGATCAGCGGTTGAAGGTTCGTATGCTGGCTGGTTGGGACCACCCGACGAGACTCGAACCTAACGGTAGTTTGTTGAGTTGAGCTTGTTTGTGGGGAACAATTGGGTTGGCGAGCAACGTCGCTGGTGAGGTGACCGCAATGACCAACCGGCTGCCCTGCCCACCCGCACCCGGCCTGCTGGAGGACTACGCCGCCCAGTTCGATCCCCTGTTCACCAGGCTGGCGCAGCGCCGCGGTCTGCGCGCCTACCTCGAGGGCGTGCTGCTGCCCCGCGACCGCAACAAGACGCTGACCGCGCT
>Ga0184638_1000342_pt1 | contig 12764 bp, 13 predicted proteins | sample PLM31_50_b2_FD_133141 | JGI IMG/M metagenome (GOLD analysis project Ga0184638, IMG submission 133141) | Groundwater sediment microbial communities from an aquifer in East River, Colorado, USA - PLM3-1_50_b2 | ecosystem: Environmental > Terrestrial > Soil > Riparian zone | place: USA: East River... | reverse complement strand
TTACTGGCAGGTGTTTGGATGGAAGTGGGCCGTCGGAGTCGTCGCCTCGATTTACGTGCACGAAATGGGACATGTGGCGATGCTCCGGCACTACGGGATCCCCGCAACCGCGCCGATGTTCTTGCCGGGCATTGGCGCCGTAATTCGCAGCCGGTTCTACCCAACCGATGTCGTCGCGCAAGCGCGCGTCGGCCTTGCCGGCCCCATCTGGGGGCTCGGCGCCGCACTCACCTGCTACATCATCTATCAGTTGACGGGACTGCCGGCGTGGGGCGCGCTCGCCGAGATCGGCGCGTGGATCAATCTCTTCAATCTGACTCCCGTGTGGCAGCTGGACGGGGCGCACGGCTTCAAAGCGCTCACGCGAGAACAGCGCTGGATCGCGGTTGGAGCTATCGCTGCTGCGTGGGCACTCAGCAGTAAAGGACTGCTCGTCCTGCTCCTGATCTTTGCCATCATCGCGGCATTCAGCGACAAAGCCCCTGCCCACGCCGACCGGCGAACATTGCTCGAGTATGCTGTATTGATCGCTGCGTTGACGGCGCTTGCCACGATTCCCGTTCCGGTCAACGCCCTCAATTAGATACCAGTCAGTATCTGCGATACTGGACGGTCCCTTGACTGAGGTAAGCGCCCGTCTAGGTTTGCCATTCGCTGCCCAGAGCGTCGCCAAAGCGCCTCTTAGGAGAAGGAATGCCGTACATAATTGCCGAGCCGTGCATCAACGTGAAGGACCGGTCCTGCGTGGACGTGTGTCCGGTGGACTGCATCTACGAAGGTCCGGACATGCTCTACATCCACCCGGACGAGTGCATCGATTGCGGCGCGTGCGAACCGGAGTGCCCCGTCACGGCCATCTTCCCTGAAGAGGACACTCCGCCGCAGTGGAAGGACTACATCGCGAAAAATCGCGACGTCTTCCAAGGCGAGAACCCACCCGGCAAGCCGCAGCGCAAAGGCTCATAGAAACTCCCTGATGGCCTCGGTCACCGCCTCGGGTTGTTCGAGCGGAGTGAGATGGCCAGCCTCGGGAATCAGTACGAACCTCGCGCCCGGAACTGCGTCGGCCATGGAACGCATCCCCGCGGCGGGCGTGATCTGATCGTCTTCCCCAGCGACAACCAGAACCGGAATCTGAATCCGCCCGAGCAGCGGCGTCGAATCGGGGCGCTCGCGTAGCGCGCGCAGCGCTCCGACAATCCCGCCGACCGGCTGCCGCGTGATCATCCCGGTCACCTCGCGCACAACATCCGGCTGACGCTCTCGCGTGACACGCGCGAGCAGCTTGGGGACGAGCTCCTCGGCGATCGCTCCCGCGCCCGCGTTCTGGGCCTTCGCTGCCATCACGTCCCGGCCGCTTTTGGCTTCCGGCGTGTCCGCCGCCGCCTTTGTGTTACAGAGAATGGCCGCCCGTACGCGCTGGGGAACCTGACGCAACAGCTCGAACGCGACGTAGCCGCCCATCGATAGACCGCACACCACAACCTGATCGATCTGCTCGTCGTCGAGCAGCCTGATGAGGTCGGTCGCGTATGCGGCCATCGAATAATCATCCGGTGAATCGTGACCAACGGACGCCCCCGCGCCCCGAAGGTCCGGCGCGATGCAGCGCCAGCGTGACAACGCGGCGAGCTGATGCCGCCACATCGAATGATCGAACGGGAATCCGTGGATGAACAGAACGGTTGTCATGGCCAGGCGAATGTATGCCAGAAGACGGCACGTTGAGCGCTGTGCGTCGTACGTCGTAAGAAGAAGGTGAAGGCTTTGGCTCCGTAGGTCGGATCGAGTCGCACGCCGTGTTCCGCGGCGAGGGCTCGGGCCGTTTCACCTTCCGCGGTTGGATGGCCGTAACCCTCTCCCATTGCGTCCACGACCTCGACGCGAATCGCGGATCGTGGAACATCGAACTCGAGCCCAGCATGCCGCATTGCAGCCGCCGCTTTTCGCGCCAGCCGCAGCGTCCGCCACCGGTTCGCGACGATGCGGGGCGCCACTCGCACCGCGACGACCCGCGTCGACCAACCGAGCCACGCGATGCCCAGGGAAATGCCGGCCGCCGTACCGCCGGTGCCGAGTGGCACGACGATCGTATCGGGGGGCGCGTCGAGCTGAGCAGCCAGCTCGATCGTCGCAAGGAAGTGCCCGATCACAGCCCGCGCATCCGCGCCGCCACCCGGAATCCAGTGCGGCGTCCTTCTCCCCAATTGATGCGCCGCACGCCAGGCGCGGAGTACCGCCCACGGGAGCGTGATCAGGCTCGCCGCGCGCACGACCAAGTTGGCGGTTGCGGCTGTGGCTGCTGCCACGCTGCGACTCGCGTCCGTTTCGGGTTGCGGGAACAGCGCGACTGTTGCACGGTGTCCTTGCTGCTTGGCGTAGCGCGCGGTCGCCAGGGCATGACTCGACCCCTCGCCGCCGATCGTCACAAAGACGGACCGTGGCGGCGCTCCCGCGAGCAGGAATTCGAGTCCTCGGACCTTGTTGCCACCGGCCAGGTCTTCGCGCTTCAGCCAGAGGGCGTGCAATCCCAACGCCCGCGCGAGCGCCGGCTGCGCCTCGAGCGGGGTCGGCCACTCGCCGAGACTGCACGGCGTGAAAGCGGTGCGTATCTTTGTCGCCAACACTGCGGAGCGATCCATGCAAGTGACCACCGATTACATCCGTCATGCGGCGCGAGCCGCCCGCAAATGCGCGGGCGATCCGCTGGGCGGAGCCCCACAGGCTCCCGATCCGGAATTCTACAAGACGCTGGCCAAGGCGCTGGAACAAATCGCCGCCGGGATGGAGGCGCTAGGGAAGCAGGAGTGACACCTCGGTACGTCGCCACGCCCCAGGCACTCGCCGAGGTTGCCGGCGCGATGCGTCGCGAGCCGCGCGTCGGTGTCGACACCGAAGCGGCGAGCTTTCACCGGTACCGCGACCGGATCTACCTCGTACAGGTCTCGAGCCGCAGCGAGACCGCCCTCATCGACCCTCTTGCCGTCGCCGATCTGGCACCGCTCGGCGCGCTGCTCGCCGACCCGGCCGTCGAGAAGACATTCCACGACGCCGACTACGATCTGCGGGTACTCGATCGGGACTACGCATTCCGCGCCGTCCAGCTGTTCGACACCCGCATCGCCGCCCAGCTCGCCGGTGAGCCCGCGATCGGGTTAGCCGCCTTGCTCGAGAAGTACGTGTGGGTGAAGCTCGACAAGGAGCACCAGAAGGCCGATTGGTCGCTGCGGCCGCTGACCGCGCCGATGCTCGCCTACGCCGCGGCCGACACCCAGCATCTGCTGGCGCTCCGCGACGCGTTGGAGCGGCGGCTCAACGAGCTCGGACGGCTGGCCTGGGCGAAGGAAGAGTTCAAGCAGCTGGAGTTGCTGCGGTGGACCGGTTCCCCCGCCGGAGGGGACGAAGAGACCTACCTGAGGATCAAAGGCGCAAAAGGACTGCAGCCACGCGGCCTTGCTGCGCTGCGACTGTTGCATCGCTGGCGGGATACTGTCGCTGAGCGGGACGACAAGGCGCCGTTCCGAATCATTGGAAATGACGCCTTGGTGGGCGTCAGCCGCGCGCTGCCCTCGACCCCCGCCGAACTGGGAAAGATTCGCGAGCTGCCGGCCTCGCTGGCGCGCCGCCACGGTGCTGCGTTGCTCGATGCCGTGGCTCGCGCCAAAGCGCTTTCCGACAGCGATCTGCCGCGTCTCGAGCGCCGCCCGCGCCCACACAAGGATCCCGGTTTCGATACTCGGCTGGAAAAGGTCAAGGCGGCACGCAATCGGGTCGCGACGGAATTGGGACTCGAGGCCGGAGTACTGTGCGGCAGGACGACCTTGGAGGCGGTGGTGCGGGCCCGCCCTGCAAATCGCGCCGCGCTCGAGCAAATCGGCGAGCTGCGGCGCTGGCAGATCGAGGTGCTGGGGGACGCGCTGCTCGAAGCGCTGCGCTAGAACCCCATCATGGCGCGGATCTTCGGATCGATTCGGTCCGGAGTCCAGTACGGCTCCCACACGATATCGATGTCCACGTCTTTCACGCCTTCGATAGCGCGGACGGCCTTGTAGATGTCGTTGGTAATCATCGGCCCCGCCGGGCACCCCGGCGAGGTCAACGTCATGTTGATCCGAACGAGACCGTCGTCCACCTCGACGTCATAGACAAGTCCCAGATCGACGATGTTCATGTCGAGCTCGGGATCCTTGACCTGGCGCAAGGCTAGGCGGACCGTATCGGCACTGAGCACAGCGGTCGTCACGTGAAGCAACCTAGCGACCCCCCATACCGCGCACCAGACAGTGGCGCCGTATCGCGATCCAGGCGTAGATCCGCCGGGCGAGTGGCAGCACACCGGGAATCCGGAACAGCGGTGACAGCCAGCGTTTGCCGGGAAAGAGCCGCAGCAACTCGGGAATCGCGTCGGCCCCCGCGAACACGCGCCCATCCGGAACAATCAGGTGCATCGCCGCCGCCAGCGCAGGCAGTGCGATGCCGAAGCGCGCGACCGCGGCTCCGTCCTGGAACGGCACGAAGTGCAGGACGTGTTCCCGGTCCCAGCGTTTCAAGAGCGCGACGGCCTGCAGGCAGACACCGCATTCGCCGTCATAGATCAGCGTCGGACCTCTGGTTTCAGCGATGGCGGGCATCGGCGGCGCGGGCGGCGGCATTGGCGACACGGCCCCGAACCTCCTTCAGCACCGTGAACGTCCCGCGAGCGCCGCCTGCCTGCGCATAGGCGCGATTGGTCAGCACCAGAACGAACAGGCCGCGGTCGGGATCGATCCACAGTGAGGTGCCGGTCCATCCGGTGTGACCGTAGCTGTGCGGCCCGAGCAGCCTGCCCGCGCTCGACACGTCTTCCCCGGTGGGAAGCGCCTCCCACCCCAGCGTTCGCGCGCTCGTGCCGCGACGGGCTGGGACTGCAATCGCGGTGAAGCCGCGAACAGTTTCCGGCTTCAAGACTGGAGCGCCATCGCGCAACATGAATTGCGCGAAGCGCGCGACACCCATCGCCGTGGCAAAGGCGCCGGCGTGTCCCGCCACACCGCCGAGTTTGGCGGCATTGGGATCGTTCACCACGCCGGCGATCGCGTGACCGCGCCAGATCCCTGTCGGCGCAGTGCGGCGCTCGAGCCGTCGGGGCGGGCGAAACATCATCTGCTCGCTAATGCCGAGCGGCGCGTACACCTCGCGGGCCACGAACTCGTCGAGCGGCGCGCCGCTCACGCGGCGGACAATCTCTCCCAGCAGGATCGCATTGAGATCGGAGTAGACCATGCGGGCGCCGGGAGCGGCGATCGGTGTCGATGTCAGCACCATTCGCAGCGCCGCCGCGCTGTCGGGCGCGTCGCGCAGGGGCAGCGTGCCCCGCAACCCGGACGTGTGCGTGAGCAAATGTCGGACGGTGATGACGGCGGTTCCGGTGGCGTTGAACTCGGGGAGGTAGCGCGTCACCGGCGCGTCGAGGTCCACCTTCCCGCGCTCGACCAGCAGCATGAGCGCAGGCGTCGTGGCCACCACCTTCGTAAGCGATGCAAGATCCCAGAGCGTGCTGTCGACACTCACGGCCGCGCTGCGCGCGCTCCAGGTGAACCGGCCGTACGCCTTGGCGAACAGGATGCTGTCGCGGGTGCCGATGACGAGGGCGGCGCCGGGATAGACAAGCGATCGGACACCTTCCAGGACCAGCGGGTCGAATGTCCCGGAGGTGAACTGTGGTCGCCCCGGGGCCACCGCGCCTTGCACCAACGCCAGAACCAGAGCTACGACCAAATGCCTGGGATCCGCCGGCTGCAGGAGGGGCAACGGCCGTCGGCGCCGACGCGCTGTTGCTTGATGACGTAGCCGCGGCGTTCGATGAGCAGGTCGCCGCAGTCGGGGCAATAGGTGTGCTCCCAGCGGCCCACCCGGCCTGGGAGATTCCCCGCGTACACAAACCGCAGCCCCGCCCGCGCGCCAATCTCGCACGCGCGCAGCAACGTGGCGACCGGCGTGTTGTCGGGGTCGGTCATTTTGTAATCCTTGTGAAACGCCGTCACGTGCCAGGGAATCTCCGGCGACACCGCCGCGATCGCCTCCGCGGCGCGCGTGAGCTGGGCGTCGTCGTCGTTGAACCCGGGCACGATCAGCGTCACGATCTCGAGCCAGAAGCCGCGCTCGTACACCATGCGGATCGCGTCGAGGACGTGCTGCAGGACGCCCCCCAGCTCGCGATAGCGCTTATCGTCCATCGCCTTGAGATCGATCTTGTAGCAGTCCGTCCACGGCCGGATGTAATCGAGCACTTCGGGCGTGGCGTTGCCGTTCGAGATGAACGCGGTCTTTAACCCGTGTGACCGCGCGACCTTGAAGACGTCCACGGCCCATTCGGCCGTGATCAGCGGCTCGTTGTACGATGAGCCCACCAGCCGCGCGCCCTGCCGCTGGGCGAGGGCGACCAGCGCGTCCGGCGTCACGTCGGTCGGCATCACGCCCGCCGTCTCGTCACGGAGCGCCTGCGACGTGAGCCAATTCTGGCAGTAACCGCAGTGGAAATCGCAGCCCAGCATCCCGAAGGTGAGGGTGTCGCTGCCCGGGAGGCAGTGGAAGAACGGCTTCTTTTCCGTCGGATCGCATTGCAACGCCGCCACGTAGCCCGCGGGGACGAGCAGCGTTCCTTCCTTATTGAAGCGGACCTTGCAGATGCCGCGCCGGCCGGGCTTCACGAGGCAGCGGTGCCCGCAGGCGAAACAGCGGATCGCTCCGCCTTCCAGCTTTTCGATCAGCTCCGCTTCCCGGACTCTGGTATCGAGCGACTGCGCGAGCGCGCTCAACGCAAACTCCCCGGTGTCAGCTGATACAGCAGCATCACCGTCCGGGCATCGCGATCCGACAGGTCACGGACTTTCGCGGTCGGGTACATGATGTCCGTCGAATCCTTGGAGTGGTCGAGTCCCAGCAGGTGTCCGACCTCGTGCGTTGCCACGACGCGGATGTCATCCGGCTCCATCGGCCGGCCCTTGGGATCGAACGTGGCGAGCGTGATCACCGCCGACTGGATGTGGCCGTTGTCATCCCAGGTGACGTCGGTCTGCCCCGTCCGCTCGATCTCGAACTGAATGCGCCACTTCACCGTGACTTCGGCATTCGTCGAGTCGCCGGCGAAGTCGAAACGGACCGGCACGCCCGCACCGGTCCATTCGCCGAACGCGCCGCGAATCGCGTCGAGAAACGACGGCTTGAAATTCGCGGCGTTCGTCGGCGCAAACCACACGCGAATCGGCGACGTCGTGCGATTCTCCCAGCGCCGCAGCATCGAGTCGTCGCTCGCGGCCAGCATCTCGCCGAGATAAGTGCTCGAGCCGCTCGAGCGAATGCGGCGGCGCGTTTCGGACCGGGCCAGCAGCTCGATGTACGACGGCTCCCGGCCGCCGGGGCCCGCGGGTAAGGCCGTTCCCTGCGTCGTCGTGGTGGGCGTTGGGGGTTGCATCGGCGGCGGGACCGCCGGCGCCGGTTCCGCAATGACGGTCAGGGGCTCCGACGGATCGATGACGCGCGGCTCGGGACGGAACGCGTCCCAGAACATGAACAGCACGATCAACACCGCCGCGGCGGCGATCATTCCCGTGAGCCGGCGTTCCACCATGCGCGCAATATGCGGAGACCCGAGGTCGCGACGCTAGCATTGCACTCTGCGCGTCTCTATGATTGTGGCCCGCATGCGTTTGGATCATAGGTGATCGCGTTACCCGCGAGGCAGCTCGTCCGCTGGCGCGGCTGGGTCATCGCGGCCTGGGCGGTGCTCGCGCTGTTGTTCGCGCCGAAGGCCACCCACGTGCAGCGTGTCCTTGCCGTTCGCGGCACGTCCGTCGAGGAAACGGAATCGGCGCGGGCCTCGCAGCTCATCCGTGAAGCCTTCCCCAACCCAATCGCCGAATACGTCGCCATCGTCGTGCACGGGCCGGTGCGTTATACGCACCCGCGCTTCGCGGCGGTGCTCGATTCGATTTCCGCCGCGCTCTCGCGGCAGCCCTACATCAGCCAGGTCATCTCGGTACGCTCGATCGGGGAATCCACGTTTGTCAGCTCCGATCGCCGCACCACGTTCCTGATCGCCGCGCTCACGCCTGCCAGCACCAGCGACGTCGGCCGGACGGTCGTCCCGGAGCTGCGCGAAACGGTGAGCAGCACGCTGCAACGGCTGCCCCGCGCGGACGGCTTCGACGTCAAGGTCACCGGGAATCCAGCGCTCGACTACGACGTGCGCACGATCAGCACCGCGGACACCGAGGACGCGGAGCGGCGAGCGCTGCCGCTCACGCTGATCGTGCTCGTGCTGGCCTTTGGCGCGCTCGTGGCCGCGACGCTCCCCATCATCGTGGGCATGCTGGCGATCACGATCGCGCTCGGGATCGTGGCGGTCGCCGCACAGTTCCAGACGATGTCGGTATTCGTGCTGAACATCACGACGATGGTCGGACTGGGCGTGGGCATCGACTACTCGTTGCTCATCGTCACGCGCTTCCGAGAAGAGCTGAACCGCGGCCTTTCACCGGTTGACGCCGCAATCCGGACGATTCAAACCGCGGGATCGGCGGTCGTGACGTCCGGCCTGACCGTCGTGGTGGGATTTGCCGCGCTGATTCTCACGCCACTGACCGAAACGCGCTCGGTGGGTATTGGCGGCTTGATCGTCGTCGCGGTCGCCGTGCTCCTGGCGACGACGTTCCTGCCGGCCGCGTTGGCGATCCTCGGGCGCAACATCGACCGGCCCAAGTGGCTCGCGCGACCGCTCGCCCGGATTCACACCCCGCAGGGATGGGAACGATGGGCTCGCTACCTGGGACACCGCCCGTGGCGCGCGATTGCCGGCGGCGGACTCGCCGTCGCACTGCTCACGTTACCCCTCACGCAGATCCGGATCGGGTTACCGGTACGGAACTGGTTCCCTCCGGACGCGGAGTCGGGCCAGGGGTTGGCGGCGCTGCGCGACATGGGCGCGAGCGGCGTGATCCAGCCGCTGCGCGTGGTCGTCCAGTTTCATGAGGGTGAATCGGCGTTGTCGGGTAGACGGCTGCCGGGACTCAAAGCGCTGAGTGATTCGCTCCGCAAAGACCCCCGAGTCCGCGAGGTGCGCGGCGTCGCGACATTGCGCCCCGGACTCTCGACGCTGCAGCTCGCGATGTTCTACAGCAACCCCGACTCCGTCCGCGACCGTCATCCGGAGTTCTTCAACGCCTATCTGAGCACCGACCGCCGCACGACGCTGATGGACGTCATCGCCACGGATACCGTCACCCTGACCGGTATGATGGAGCTCACCAGAAACGTCCGCAGCGTCATCGGTCGCGCCGTTCGTCTTGGGGGTGCCGAGATCGTCGTGGGCGGCTTTGCGGCATCGAGCCTCGACCTGCAGGAACGCCTGCTGCGGCGATTCCCGGGAATCGTTGCGATGATCCTCGGCGTCACGGCCATCATGTTGCTCCTGGCATTCCGCTCCGTGCTCGTGCCACTGAAAGCGGTCGTCTTGAATTGCCTGTCGGTGAGTGCGGCTTTCGGGATCACCGTCCTTGTCTTTCAGCATGGATACGGCATTCAGCTCTTTGGTCTCGAAGGTCCCACAGAGGCGATTTTCGTCGTCGTGCCCGTGCTGGTGTTCGCGACGGTGTTCGGCCTGTCGATGGACTACGAAGTGTTTCTGCTGACCCGCGTGAAAGAGGTGTTCGACAAGACGGGACGCAACGATCACGCTACGATGGAAGGCCTCTCCGCCACGGCGTCGACGATCACATTCGCCGCGCTCATCATGATCATTGTGTTCGGAAGCTTCGCTTTCACCCGCGTGCTCGCCGTGCAGTTCATCGGATTCGGGCTGGCGGTCGCCGTTTTGCTGGATGCGACGTTGATCCGCATGGTGCTCGTGCCCGCGATCATGCACATCGCGGGACGATGGAATTGGTGGCCGGGGGTGCGCGCCCCCAGGCACGATAGCGAAGAGATTACGTAGGATCGAGCAGGCGCAGCTTCTCTCCCCACACATCCCAATGCCAGGCCGGAACGCGGACGCCGGTATCCGGGTCTTTGAGCGGCTTGTATTGCAGCCAGCGGGCGTGGAACCCCAACGTGCGACCCAGCGCGAGGAGCCTTTCCTTATCTGAGCTCACCAGGTGCACCATCGGCTCATCGTGGATCTTGTGCCGGTGAAGCCAAACGCCGCCGTTGAGGGCGAAGCGCATCCCCTCACGGCGGCGTTGGAATTCGCGGTAGGGCGGTTCTAAGTGCAGGTAATCCGGCCCTCGGCGGTTGCGGGCACGACGGGCGAAGCGTTCCCCTGATAGAGGACGCATCTGCGCGGCGTCTGGGTATGCAGCGCCTCAGCCGACCAGCCGCCTGGCGTGGCTTCCAGAATGGTCAACGTCACGCCGGTGGAGGACCGGAAATTGTTGAGCGCCGGCAGACTGGTCGTATAGAAGGCACTGTCGTAAAAAAACGCCTCCTCCGCCGTTGCCAGATTCTTGAGATCGGACTTCATCTGGGCGACGTACGCCTTCTGCTTCGTGTTGGCGAGCTTCGGGATCGCGATTGCCGCGAGCAACCCGACGATCACCACCACGATCAGCAGCTCGATCAGTGTGAAACCGCGTTCCTTCACCGCATTACCCTCCGGGCGCGAAAGGGCGTCGAGCGAGGGATTAGCCTCAAATCGACGCCCCTATTGTGGGCCCTGCCCCCCATTCCTGCAAGAGGCGTGCTTAAGCCTTGGCGTCTATCCAATTCATTCCCGCACCGACACTTACGACGAGTGGCACGGCCAAACTGGCCACCCCCTCCATCTCGCGTTTTACCAGACCCCCGGCATCTACCCGTTCGGCTTCGGGGATCTCAAACACAAGCTCGTCATGCACTTGGAGGAGCATTTTGGCGCCCAGCTGCTCCCGTTTGAGCGCCGCGTGAATGCGGATCATCGCGATTTTGATGAGATCGGCCGCCGAGCCCTGGAGTGGGGAGTTCGTCGCCGTGCGCTCACCGAACGCGCGGATGCTGAAATTGCGGTCCCGAAGCTCTGGGATGTAGCGCCGCCGGCCGAACAGCGTCTCGACGAATCCCCGCTGCCGAGCCTCGTCCACGGTTTTATCGAGCCAGGCACGCACGCCGGCGAAGCGCTCGAAGTAGTGTTTAATGAAAGCCTTCGCCTCTTCGAGCGTGATGCCCAGCTGACGCGACAAGGCCAGCGCGCCCTGGCCGTAGATCGTGGCGAAGTTGATCGTCTTCGCGCGGGCGCGCATCTCGCCCGTCACATTCGCTTCCGAGACGCCGAAAATCACCGCCGCGGTCTGCCGATGGATGTCACCGCCGCGCTGGAACGCCGCGACGAACGCCGGATCGCCGGACAAATGCGCGAGCAGCCGCAGCTCGACCTGGGAGTAATCGGCCGTGAGCAGCAGGCGCCCCGGAGGCGCGATAAACGCGCGCCGAATCTCGCCGCCCCGTTTTGTCCGCACGGGGATGTTTTGCAGATTCGGATCGGATGATGACAGCCGGCCGGTCGCGGCGCCGGTCTGATTGAAGCTCGTATGCACGCGCCCGGTCGCCGCGCGGATGTAGCCGGGCAGGGCGTCCACGTAGGTGGATTTCAGCTTCGACAGCTCGCGGTACTCGATGAGCAGGCGCGGGACTTCGTGACCCATCGCGGCCAGCTGCTCGAGCACCTCCACGTCGGTTGATGCTCCCGTCTTCGTCCGCTTCTGTACCGGTAGCTTTAGTCGCTCGAACAGCACAGTCCGCAGTTGTGGAGTCGAGTTGATGTTGAACTCGCCCCCGGCCGCCTTGTAGATGTCGAGCTCCAGGCCGGTCAACTCCTTGGTGAATCCGCGTGACATTTCACCCAGCAAGGCGCGGTCTACCAGAATGCCGGTTGCCTCCATGTCCACGAGCACCGGGATGAGCGGGATCTCGATTTCGTCCAGCAGCCGCGCCAGGTGATGCGCATCGATATCGGACCGAAAGGCTTCCTCCAGACGCAGCACCATTTCGACCTGGGCCCCGGACGTTCGCGCCGCTTCGGCCGGCGGCACCTCGGCAAACGTGCGCTCGGTTGCCCCGCCCTTCCCTTTTCCGAGCAATTGGGCCGTCGTGGGGAGCTCGACCGAGAGGTGCTCGCGCGCCAGATCGTCGAGGGCGTGAGAGCGATTCCCGGGATCCAGGACGAAGCTGGCCACCATCGCGTCGTACGCGACTCCGTCGAGCTGAACGCCCGCGTCTGCGAGCGCGACCCAAGTGGCCTTGATGTCGTGGCCGGCCTTTCGAACGGCGGCGTCGGCGAGCAGGGCGCGCACACCCGCCAACGCGTCGCTTCCGAGCGGAGGAAGATTACGCGGCGGAACGCTGTCGAATTCCCCTTCGCGCGCGCGATGGCTTAGCGGCAGATACCACGAACGGCCGGGCGCCGTCGCGAACGAAAGACCCGCGAGTCCGGGCTCGGTCCGGATGGACACGAGCCGCGCGCGCCGGAGCTCCTCGATTAGGGCGGGCAGTTCGGCGGGATCGTCAAGGAGGCGCGGATCGGCCAGCTGCGGCGCCCGCGCCGCGGGTGGCTCGGCTGGCCGCACGACGCCAACGGACGAGAGATCGCTCAGCTTGGGGATCAGCGTGCGGAACTCGAGCTCCGTGAACAGCGACGCCAGCGTATCGGTATCAGGCGTGCGCACGCGCAGCTGCTCGAGATCGAGCTCGACCGGCACGTCTCGCTGCAGCGTGACGAGCTGGCGCGACAGCCGGGCATTCTCGGCATTCTGGAGCAG
>Ga0184638_1000341_pt1 | contig 12771 bp, 7 predicted proteins | sample PLM31_50_b2_FD_133141 | JGI IMG/M metagenome (GOLD analysis project Ga0184638, IMG submission 133141) | Groundwater sediment microbial communities from an aquifer in East River, Colorado, USA - PLM3-1_50_b2 | ecosystem: Environmental > Terrestrial > Soil > Riparian zone | place: USA: East River... | reverse complement strand
GAGGTCAGGACGACGACCGGAATGGCCTTTGTGCGCGTGTCTTGCTTCAGACGGCGCAGGACCTCGAGCCCGTCCACCTTCGGCAGCTTGAGGTCGAGCAGGACGACCTTGGGGACGGGGCTGGTGCCACGCGCGAAGAAGTCCATAGCTTCGGCGCCGTCGCGACAGACGAACACCTGGTTGGCGAGGTTCCTCTGCTTGAGGGCACGCAGCGTCAGCTCGGCATCGTTGGCGTTGTCCTCAACCAGCAGGATCTCGACTCCACTCGGTTGCATCAGTTCTCTCCGTACGGCAGCGAGAAAAAGAAGGTGGCGCCTTCATTCAGCTTGCCCTCCGCCCAGACCCGGCCGCCGTGCCGCTGGACGATACGTTTGACGATCGCCAGCCCGACGCCCGTTCCTTCGAATTCCTCGTTGCTATGCAGGCGCTGGAACACGCCGAACAACTTGTCGATGTAGCGCTCGTCGAAGCCCGCGCCGTTGTCCTTCACATAATAGATGGTCTGCTTGCCCTCAGGCCGCGATCCGACCTCGATGCGTGCGTTCGGCCGGCCGCGCGTGAACTTCACGGCGTTCTGCAGCAGGTTGCTGATCACCTGGCGCAGCAGGGCGCGGTCGCCCTGCGCGGCGGGCAGCGAGGCGACGCGGATCTCAACGTGTCCGTTCTGCTCGCCCTCGGTACGCCGGATCTCGTCGGCGACCAATCGCGTGAGCTCGGTCATGTCCACGCGTCCCCCTGCCGCAATCTCCTGACGACCCAGGCGCGAGAAGGCGAGCAGATCATCGATGAGCTGGCCCATGCGGCGCGTGTTCTGATCGATCACGCCCAGCAGGCGCTGCGCTTCGGGGTCGAGCTGAGCGTTGTGGTCCTCGAGCAGGATGCGCGCGAAGCCGTGAATGGCGCGGAGCGGCGCGCGCAAATCGTGCGAGACCGAATACGAGAACGACTCCAACTCGGCGTTGGTCCCTTCCAGTGCCTGCGTGCGTTGCGCGACCTGCGCCTCGAGATGGTGGTGAGAGCGCGAGACCTGCTCGGCCATGGTATTGAACGAACGAGCCAGGCGGCCCAGCTCGTCGTCCCGCTGCACTGACACGCGCTGCTCCAGGTCCCCGGTGGAGATGGCCTCGGCCGCGTGGGTCACATCAACGAGCGGCCTGGTAATCCGCCGGCTGCCCCACCACGCGACCAGGCCGCCGATCACGACGATGAGCACGGCGATCGGCGCCATGTTGACCAGGTACGAGCGCGCCGGCGCCGCGACCAACCGGCTCGGCAGCTCGGCGACGACCATCCACGGAGTGCCAGGGACCGCCTTCGCGCTGGCGCGCGTCATTTCGCCTCGCTCATAGGTGATGGGCGTGGGGCTCGAGCGGACCGCCTCAGGGGGGGCGGGTACGATTGTGGCGAAATCAGTCCAGGGGTCGCCATCGGCGTTGCCGAACAGCAGCTCGACGTCCCCCCCGGCCAGCCCGGTCAGCGCCCGGCGTGTGCGCTCGCTGAGTTGCAGCCGCGCGACCTGCTGCACGATTCCACCGGCACGTTCGGCGCGCTCGTCCTGGCTCGCTGCGGCGGCGATCGCGAAGTACAGCGTTGTGTCTTGGCGCAACAATCGGCCGTACCGTGCGGAATCCTTGCCCGGTGAAACGAGGACGCTGTCGGCGATCGCGAACCGGCCGGTTCGCAGCAGCAACCTCCCGCCGAAATCCCGGAGCTCGAGACCGGCGTTGGTCACGGTGTCATTCGTGATGCGCCGCATGGCGGCAAGAGCGGCGTCGCGCCCGCGCTGCCCCCCCGAGCCCAAAAACGCCACGATGGCGGGGTCCTTGGCCAACGCCGTGACCCGGGCGCGCGTTTGCGAGGTTTGGAACAAGTCGGCCAGCACTCCGGTCGCCAGCGGCAGGCGCTTGTCCGCGAGCGCGCGCGAAACCCGCCGGACCGACCCGTAGCCGATTGAGAGCTGTGCCACCGCCACGGCGAGCAGCAGCAGCGTCACGAAGAGCGGCAGCTTCCGCTCGATGGACCAGTTCATGGAGCCTCCAGCACCTCGCGCACCTTACGGACGATCGCTTCGGTGGTGAAGGGCTTGGCAAGATACGCCACACCCGGTTCCAGCATACCATGACTGGCAATCGCGCCGTCGGGATACCCTGACATGTAGAGCACCCGCAGGCCGGGACGCGCCTGCCGCAACGTATCCGCAAGCTTGCGGCCATTGATATCGGGCATGATCACGTCGGTCAGCAGCAAGTCGATGGTTCCTTTATGGCGCCGTGCGACATCTAATGCCGTGCTGCCGCGGTCGGCTTCGAGCACCGTGTAGGCCTGGCCGGCGAGCGCGCGATGCGTCAGGCGGCGCAGCTGCTCGTCGTCTTCTACTACCAAGACGGTGGCGCCCCCGCGCCGGGCCGGTTCGGCGGGAGCGGTCTTGCCGGTATCCTCCGGCACCGCGGCGACCGCCGGCAGGTAAACCTTGAACGTCGTTCCCTTGTCGGGTTCACTGTACAACCAGATGTTGCCGCCGCTCTGCTTCACGATGCCGTACACGGTTGAGAGGCCCAAGCCCGTTCCCCGTCCGGGCGGCTTGGTCGTGAAAAAAGGCTCGAAGATGCGCGCCTTCGTGTTCTCGTCCATGCCGCAACCGGTATCGGTGACCGCCAGCATCACGTACTCGCCGGGGGCCACGGAGACATGCTGTGCCGCGTACGCCTGGTCCAGCGTCGCGTTGCCGGTTTCGATCGTCAGCGTGCCTCCGTCGGGCATTGCGTCCCGCGCGTTGATCGCGAGGTTCATGATGACCTGCTCGAGCTGATTCGGGTCGGCACGCGCCGAGGCGAGGTCAGGCGCCAACGCCGTCTTCAGCTCGACGTTCGCCGAGATCAGCGAACGCAGCATCTTGTCGAGGTTCGCCACGATGTCGTTCATGCTGATAACGCGTGGCTCGAGCACCTGCTTGCGAGAGAACGCGAGCAGCTGGCGGGTGAGCGCCGCGGCGCGCCGCGCCGCCTTGCGAATCTCCTCCAGGTCCTCGAGCTGGCGTGGGTTGCCGCCGAACTCGGCGGCCAGGAGGTCCGCATAGCCGACGATCGCGGTGAGGATGTTGTTGAAGTCATGCGCGACGCCGCCGGCCAGCTGGCCCACCGCTTCCATCTTCTGCGACTGCAACAGCTGCTCTTCCAGCCGCTTGCGCTCCGTGATCTCCGTTGCCACGCCGAGCAGCGTCGGCGATCCGTCCTCGTGCATGCGCAACGGCACCTTGATCGTTTGAAACCAGCGAGTCTGTTTGGTGGATGGATTCGTGACGGGTTCTTCAGCAATTACCCTGGGGCGGCCGGACTGCATCACCTCTCGGTCGTCGCGCAGAAAGTGCGCGACCTCCTCGACATTGGGATTGAAATCGGCGTCGGTCTTGCCGACCAGGGACTCCACAGTGGTGCCGTACGCATCGGCCGAGGCCTGGTTGACGAGCACAAAGCGGCCGTCCCAGTCTTTCACGAAGATCAGACTCGGATTCGCGTCGATGATCTGTCGCAGCACGCGCTGATGACGGTGCAAGGCCTGCCGCGCGCGAGCGCGCTCGAGTGCTTCGAGCACCGCGGGCCCGAGACGGACGACGCGGTCTTTCAGGATGTAGTCGGCGGCGCCGTTCTTGAGATAGGCGACCGCCGTCTCCTCATCGAGTGATCCGGTGATGAGGATGAACGGCACATCCGGCAGCGCGCGCTGCGCTAACTCAAGGGCCTGGGGGCCACCGAAGCCGGGAATGTTGTGATCGCTGAGAATGATGTCCGGCGCAAAACCACTCAGCGCTTCCGCGAACGAGCGTTCGGTCCGCACATGCTGTACGGAGGGGGCGGGCGTGAGTCGCATGAGCTCGCGGCGGATCAGGACGGCGTCATTATCGTCGTCCTCGAGCATGAGCACGCGAACCTGTTCCATACGAACAGTTTTGGATGCCACTGGAACCGTGTCTGTCAGCGGGTGGGAACTACACAGGTAGGGTTTCGCCTACTCCTGTTTTACGACGTCGCGCGCAGCGCGGCCGGACTGATGAGGCCGTGTTGCGTCGCATAGAACGTCAGCTCGGCGTTGGATTTCATGCGCAGCTTGTGCAGCAGCCGCGCCCGATACGTCGTTACGGTCTTGGGTGAGAGTCCAAGTTGCCGGCTGATGGCGGTGATCGGACGGCCCGCGGCGAGCAGTTGCAACACCTCGAGCTCGCGATCGGAGAGCTGCTCGTGCGGGACGGGGGGTGGGCCGCCGAGTCCATCGGCAACGGCCTGCGCCATGGCGGGGCTCAGGTATTTGTGCCCCGCCATGACCCGCTCCAGCGCACGCAGCAATTCCTCCGGCGCGGATTCCTTGGTGAGATACCCCGCCGCACCGATCTCGAGCACGCGCAGCGCGAGCTGATCTTCGGGAAACATCGTGAGGATCAAGATGGGCAGCTGGGGCCGGGCGGCATGGAGCTCTCGTAAGACGTCCAGTCCGTGGCGATCGGGAAGTCCCAAATCGAGCAACACGATGTCCCAGCGTTCGCCCAATGCCAACGCCAAGGCCTCGGCGGCTGTCCCCGCTTCCCCGAACTGGACGCCATCCGGGAGGCCTTGGAGAATCTCGATCAGCCCGCGGCGCACGAGCGCGTGATCATCAACCACAAGAATGCGATTCATCGGGCAGCCCGCGCTCCAATCGATGCTGGAGGGGGGAACCAGGCGGCGACTCGTGTACCGCCCCCCGCGCGCGGCGCAACCTCCAGGACGCCGCCAAGCGCCGAGGCTCGCTCGCGCATGCCCAGAATGCCCAGCGAAGCCGGGCCCATCGTGCCGGCCTCGGTGATGCCGCTGCCGTCATCGTTGATTTCCAGTGCGACGCAGCCGCTCTTCACGCCGAGCTCGATGTCCACGCGCGTTGCGCCGGCGTGACGCAGGACATTTGTCAGCGCTTCCTGCACGATGCGAAACAGCGCGGTCGCGAGCTCGTCCACGATCATGCCATCGGTGGGAAGAATGGCGGTCGCGCACCGGATCCCCGTGCGCCGCGAGAAGTCCTGAGCCAGCCACTCGACGGCCGCCGGCAGCCCCAGTTGATCGAGAATGGGCGGACGCAAGTCGCTGGCGATGCGGCGGACGCTCTTCACGAGATCGTCCACCATCGACGCGGTCTCATGCAGCCGGATCCCAAGCGCCGGCGATTCTCTCGAGGCCGCCTCTTGTGCCGCGGACAGCTGCAGCTTGAGCGCCGTCAGTGCCTGTCCCAGACTATCGTGAATCTCGCGCGCAATGCGGGTCCGCTCGTTTTCCCGGATGTCTTGTTCCCGAGTCGCGAGACTGCGCAGCGCCGCCCGCGAGGCGCGCAGCTGCTCCTCGGATCGCCGGGTCTCGGTGATGTCCCGCGTGATCCCCAGGAGAGTATGTACCGTGCCGGACGCGTCCCGGAGGGGGACGGCGTGGGTCGTGAGCCAGCGTCGTCCTCCTTTCAGCCCGATGATCTCGAACTCCAAAGTTCGGGATTCGCCGGCGAATACGCGCGCGAGCAACTCCGCGTACGCTGCACGGTGCTCGGGGGCAATGATGTCAATGACGGAGCGCCCGCGCACCAACTCGATGGAGGCGGCCTCGATTATCGCAAGACCGGCCGGATTCATCTCCAGCAGCCGTCCCTGGGCGTCGACGAGCTTCACGCAGTCCGGCTCGCTCTCGATGATGGTGCGGAGCCGCGCCTCGCTCTCCCGCAGCGCGTCCTCAGCGCGGCGGCGGTCGGTGACGTCGAAGGCGACGCCGACCACGCCCAAAATGCGCCCACTGGGTTCGCGCAGCGGTTCCACCCGCGCGGTGAACGTGCATCCCCGGAAGGTGATCTCGTACACTGTTGCTTTGCCGCCGAGCGCAGCCCGGTGCGCGGCGACGGCACGCGCCGCCTCGGCGGGATTCTCCACCACCGCGCCGACCCGCAGCTCTCCATTGAGTTGGGGCATGGGGCCCAGGCGCGCCAGCGCACCGCCGCGGCGGGATGTGACGCGCAGGTCCCGGTCGGTTGACCAGAGCAGCACGGGCAGCTGATCCACCAGCTGTCCGAGCTGATCGGGATCGAGCGTTCCGAAACCCGCGAGCGCGTTGAGGGCGGTGTCCGTCATAGACGGTAGCGTAGCTCGGACAGCATCATGCGTCCAGCAGGTCGCGCACCTTGCGCGCCAGTCCGTCAGGCGAAAACGGCTTCGGGAGGAAGGCGCTGCCGGCGGGAAGCTCGCCATGTTGCACGACAGCGTCGCCGGGATAGCCCGACATATACAGGACGCGAATGCCCGGCCGGCGCGCGACCAACTGGTCCGCGAGATCGCGGCCGGACAACCCCGGCATGACGACGTCGGTCACCAACAGCTGGATGATGCCGCCGTGCCGCTCGACGAGGCGCAGCGCGGCCGCGCCGTCGGAAGCGGCCAGCACGACGTACCCTTGAGCCTCGAGCGCGCGGCGACTGAGTGTGAGCACGGCCGGCTCGTCCTCGACGACGAGAATCGTCTCCGTGCCACGGTCTGGACCCCCTTTCGCCGGGGCCGGAGCGGTGGCGGCGGGCGTGGCGATCCGCGGCAAATAGACCTTGAAGCTCGACCCGCGGCCGGGCTCGGAGTACACGGAGATATATCCGTCGCTCTGCTTCACGATGCCGTACGCCGTGGCCAGCCCGAGCCCTGTGCCTTTGCCCACTTCCTTCGTCGTGAAGAAGGGCTCGAACAGATGGGCGCGAACCGCAGCGTCCATGCCGGTGCCCGTATCCGTCACCGCGAACATGGCGTAGGGCCCCGGCACCGAGCCGAGGTGGGCCTGCGCGAACGCGTCGTCGAGGTCGACGTTCGCGGTCTCGATCGTCAGTCGGCCGCCGTCCGGCATCGCATCCCGCGCGTTCACGGCCAGGTTCACCAGGACCTGTTCGATCTGATTCGGATCGGCGCGCACGCGTCCCAGCTCCGGGGACAGCACAGTCACGAGCGCGATGTGCTCACCAATCAAGCGGCGCAGCATCTTGTCCATTTCGGCGACGACCACGTTCAGGTCGAGCACTTCCGGCTGCAGCATCTGGCGGCGGCTGTACGCCAGCAGCTGGCGGGTGAGCGATGCCGCCCGCTCGGATGCCTTGCGGATTTCCTCCACGTCGCCGCGCTTGGCGTCTCCCGGCGGCAAGTCCCGCAACAGCAGCTGCGTGTTGCCCAGGATCGCGGTCAGCAGGTTGTTGAAGTCGTGCGCGATGCCGCCGGCCAGCTGACCCACGGCCTCCATTTTCTGCGCCTGACGGAACTGCTCTTCCAGATGCCGCTGGTCGCTGACGTCGCGCTGCGTGCCCCAGACCCGGACCAGCTGCCCGTCTTCGAGAAAGCCGACGACATTATTAAGGAAGACGCGCGGCTTGCCGTCCTGGGCATGCTCGCGCGTTTCAGAGTCGGACAAACGGTATCCGGCGCGAATGAAGGACCGGATCTGCTCGCGATTGGCCGGATCACCGACGTTGTGCAGCTCGCCGAGCGCGGTTCCGACGAGGTCGCGCGCTTCCTTGTATCCGTACATCCTCGCCATGGCGTCGTTGCATTCGGCAATGCGCGCACCCGCGTAGAGTCGATCGATCTGCTCGTCCTCAGGGAGGGCGGTCGGCACGGGAGGATCGATCTCGAGCCGTGACACGCCCTCGGAGCTTTGGGCGATGAAGGCGCGATAGCGCTCCTCGGTTCGCCGCAGCAGCTCGCTTTGCCCGCGCCAGGCGTCCTCGATACGCTTGCGCTCGATCGCCATGGCCATCTGTGAAGAGACGAACGTGAGGATGTCGAGCTCGCTTTCCCCGTAGCGCACCCCCTGGGAATACGTCTGGGTCACGACCACGCCGATGGTCCGATCCTTGACCTTGAGCGGGACGCCGAGCCAGTCGATGGAGGGCGCGCCGATCAGCTCTGCTTCGCCCGCGGCGACGAGGCCCTCGTAGACCTCGGGTGTGGCGAGCAGCGGCCGGCCCGTGCGCAGCACGTACTCCGTCAGGCCCTTGCGAAGCTTGCGTGGCTTCACGTCGCTCGTGAGGTCGTACTCGTCGACGAAATAGGGGAACTCGAGGCGATCCTGCTCGGGATCGTAAAGCGACACGTAGAAGTTCTTCGCCGGCATCAGCTCGCCCACGATTTCGTGGATCGCGCGCAGCAGCTGCTGGAGGTTGTCCGCCGTGTGCGCGGTGTGGGAGATCCTGTAGACCGCTTCTTGAATGCATTCGGCCCGGCGCCGCGCCGTTACATCGCGAAAGCTCCACACGCGACCCACTGCGCGGCTGTTGAGGCGCAGCGGGATCGAGTAGCGCTCGAAGATCCGACCGTCCTTGAATCCGAGAATGTCGAAGCTGTCGGACTCGGGTTCCGCGTAGTGTTCTCGGATCTTGCGCACGAACTGCTGCGGGTCCGCCAGCTGCTCCTGCACGTGCGCGATCAGGCTGGCGTCGTCGTTGGAGGCGATGAGCGCAGCCGGGAGACGCCACATCTCCTCAAAGCGGCGGTTGTGGGAGACGATCGTCCCGGCTTCATCCACCACCAGGATCCCGTCTGCCGTCGACTCCAGCGTGGACTTGAGAACAGAGACGGTGAGGGAATCGGCCACCCTACGGGGTTTCTTCGCCCTGGGCTTGGATGACGGCTTCTTGGTGGTCTGTGAGCGGCGCGCAGCCATGGGCCCAATGTATGGATCCGGGTGACTTCGGTCACGGGTGTGCCCTCCCGCAAGCCATAGCTTGGGAGCCCTTCACGTGGGGAGTCAGGTTGCGCCCGAAACGATTCCGGTGGTTGGGGGTTGAGGAATCGAGTCGCGCCGAGCAGCAGCTGCGCGCGGCGGCGCGCCAGCAGGAAGCCGTCGCCCATCTCGGTCAGCAGGCGCTCGCCGGGGCGGCGCGGGCCGATCTCTTTCAAACCGCCGCCAAGCTGCTCGCTCGCGGCCTGGACGTCGAATTCAGCGACATCCTCGAGTTGAAACCCGAGCACCGCAGCTTGCTGTTACGGGCGGGCGAAGGTTGGCGAGAGGGCTGCGTCGGCAGAACGCTCGTGACAGCGGATGCCGGCGCGCTCGCCGGCTACGCGCTCAGCGCCGCCGGTCCCGTCGTTGTCGAGGATGTCGCCGCCGAAACGCGATTCAGCGTCCCCCCGCATCTCGAAGCGCACAATATCGTCAGCGGCCTGTGCGTGGTCGTGCAGGGGCGCGAGCGCCCCTGGGGTGTGCTTGGCGCATACGCCGCGCAGGCGCGGGAATTCAGTGGTCCCGACGTGCTGTTCGTGCAGGCACTCGCGCACGTGCTCGCCACCGCGCTCGAGCGCGCGCGCGTCGAAGAGGCACTGCGCAAGAGCGAAGAGCATTTCCGCTCGCTCACGGAAAATGCTTCCGACATCGTTACGATTCTTGGCGACGACGGCATTCTCCGGTACGTCAGCCCGTCGGTGCAGCGGCTGCTCGGTTACCAGACGAGTGAGCTGCTGGGGCGAAACGCATTCGAGTTCATGCATCCCGACGATCTCGCGCCGGTGATGGAAGCGCTGGCGGATGCGATCGAACGTCCCGGCTCGCCACAAAGTGCCCAGTTCCGCTTCAAGCATGCGGATGGCACGTGGCGGGTGCTGGAATCCATCGGTCAGGCGAAACTGGATCAGCCCAACGCGTACAGCGTCATCGTCAACTCGCGCGATGTCACCGAGCGCGTAACGCAGCAAGAGATTCTCAACACCAGCAAACGGCGGTTGCGCACGGTCGTCGCCGGGTCGCCCGTCATTCTTTTCTCACTCGATCCAAAGGGCGTCTTCACGCTCGCCGAAGGGAAGGGCCTGCATTCCCTCGGGGTGCGGCCGGGCATGCTGTTGGGTAAATCGTTTTTCGAGCTCCTCGGCGATGTGCCGCAGGCGGTGGCCGATGTGCGCCGGGCGCTCGCGGGCGAATCGGTCACGGCACGCGTCGAGCTCTTTGGCTTCGAGTTCGAGGCCCAGTACTCGCCGGTCAAAGAGCGAGACGGCAGCATTTCGGGCGTGGTGGGCGTGGCGACGGATATCACGGAGCGGCGCCGCGCCGAGGAAGCCTTGCGGCGCGCCGACGCCGCCAGCCGCACACTCGTGCAACAAGCGCCGTTCGGGATCTTCCGAGCTACCCCGGAGGGCGCGTTCCTTTCTGTGAATCCCGCCCTGGTCGAAATGCTCGGATACGGCACGGAGGCCGAGCTGCTGGACCAGCACCTGGACCGCGACGTGTTCAAGGAGCTAGGGGCTCGCGCCCGCTACATCACACAAATGAACGATGCGGCGGGCGCCGTGGAGACGCAGGCGCTGTGGCGACGCAAGGACGGCGAAACCATCACGGTCCGGCTGTACGGCCGCTCCGTGAGACGTGAGGATGGCCGCGTGGAGTGCCACGAAGCGTTCGCCGAAGATGTCAGTGAGCGGCGCGGCCTCGAGGAACAGCTGCGACAGGCCCAGAAAATGGAAGCGATCGGCCAGCTCACCGGTGGGATCGCGCACGACTTCAACAACCTGCTCACGATCATTCTGGCGAACGCCGAGCTGCTGGCCCGCGGGCCGGATGAAGCCAGCCTGCGCGACATCGTCTCGGCGGCCGTGAGCGGGCGCCTGATGGTGAACCAGCTGCTGGGATTCGCGCGCCGCTCGAGCCTGACGCTCGAGTCGGTCCATCTCGGCCACCTATTGAACGATCTCGGGACGGTGCTACGGCGGGTGCTCCCAGCGGACATCGAGCTGCTCCTTTTCGCGGACGAGGATCTGCCCGAGGTTTCGGCGGACGGACATGCGATCGAGCAGATTCTGCTGAATCTCGTGAACAACGCCCGCGACGCGATGCCGGACGGGGGCGTGCTGCGGCTCGAGACAAGCTGCACCTGGATCAGCGACGCGCAGCGCGAAGTGCTCGGCCCCGGCTCGGCGTCCGAATACGTCTGCCTCGCCGTGGACGACACGGGCACCGGCATGGATGAAGCGACGCGCCAGCGCGCCTTCGAGCCGTTCTTCACCACAAAACCCATCGGCAAAGGCACCGGCCTTGGGCTGGCGACCGTGTACGGCCTGGTGAAGCAGCATGGCGGCTTCGTGCAGATCGACAGCGCGCCCAGTGCCGGCACGCGTCTGCGTATCTACTTCCCGGTGGCCGACGAGATGTCGCGACGCCGCGCGTCAGGCTCTTATGCGCAAATGGCGATGCCCGAGCATGGCGGCGAGGAAACGATCCTCGTCGTCGAGGACCAGGCGCAGCTCCGCCGCGCCACGGTCTATACGCTGGAGCACGCGGGATACACCGTGTTGTCGGCTGCCGATGGAATCGAGGCGCTGCAGCTGTTGCGTCAGCATCCGGCACCGATAAACCTGGTGTTCACCGATCTGGTGATGGCGCGGTTAGGTGGACGAGGACTGTATCAAATCGACCGGCGCGAGGGCCGGTCCACGCCTTTCCTCTTTACAAGCGGCTACGCCGGAGCGGGGCGGGGGGAGGATCCGCTCGATCCGGCGTTGCCGTTCCTTCCGAAGCCGTGGACCAGCGCCGCTCTGCTGGCGCGCGTGCGGCAAGTGCTCGACGCGGCGAAACGTACCTGATCAGTGGCAGGTGCCGCATCCTGAATCAGTGATGTGCGAGTACTTGGTATCCCAGCACCAGCTGCTTGGATGTAGGGTGTTGCTGACTACCTGAACGGGGTGCCGCGGGGAATTTGAAACTATGGCACGCATCCTTGTGATTGACGATCAGGAGCCGATTCGCCGTATCGTGCGACGGGCGCTGGAGCAGGCCGGACACGAGGTGTTCGACGCGAGTGACGGGGAAATGGGAATGCAGATGCTCGCGCGCCACTCCGTCGCCGTCGTCATCAGCGACATCTTCATGCCGGGCCAGGACGGCATCCTGACGCTTCGGCAAATCCGCAAGGAGTTCCCAGCGGTGAAAGTGATCGTGATATCGGGTGGCGATTCGACGGGCATGCTCGATTTGCGGCGCGATGCCGAGCTGCTGGGCGCGGTAAAGAGTCTGCAGAAGCCGTTCACGGGGCGCGAGATTGTGGAGCTGGTTCGCAGTGTGCTAGAGGCCTAGCTCCCGAGGCAGGACTCGAACCTGCGACCCGCCGGTTAACAGCCGGCTGCTCTACCAACTGAGCTACTCGGGAAGAGGCGCGAAATATAGAGACCGCGAGCCGGCGGAGCCAAGGGCGTCACCCGTCCGCGCCCTCGGCATCGAGCACCGTCCGAACTTTCCTCGCCAGTGATTCGGGCGTGAAAGGCTTTTGGAGATACGCGATGCCTTGCTGCAGGATCCCATGCCGGACGACGGCATCATCGGTGTACCCCGACATGAAGAGAACCTTCAGATCGGCCCGTGCGGCCTGGAGTCTTGCTGCCAGATCGCGGCCGTTGAGGTCGGGCATGACAACGTCCGTCAGCAGCAGATGGATGGGTTCCTTGAAATTGGCGGCCACCTCGAGAGCAGTCGCGCCATCGGCTGCTTCGAGCACGGTGTATCCATACCGTCTTAACATCTCTCGAGTCACCGCCCGAACCGCAGTCACGTCCTCGGCCACGAGCACGGTTTCAGTTCCCCGCGTGTCCTCGGCCGTAGCGCGCTCCGTTTGTGAAACGGGCTCGTCGACTAGCGGCAGGTAGATCTTGAACACCGTGCCATGATCGGGCTCCGAGTAGACCCATATGAAGCCACCGGATTGCTGGACGATTCCCTGCACGGTCGCGAGTCCGAGTCCAGTCCCTTTCCCGACTTCCTT
>Ga0184638_1000340_pt1 | contig 12778 bp, 17 predicted proteins | sample PLM31_50_b2_FD_133141 | JGI IMG/M metagenome (GOLD analysis project Ga0184638, IMG submission 133141) | Groundwater sediment microbial communities from an aquifer in East River, Colorado, USA - PLM3-1_50_b2 | ecosystem: Environmental > Terrestrial > Soil > Riparian zone | place: USA: East River... | reverse complement strand
GGATCGCGTGCTTGAAGACCGCTTCCGCTTCCGCCGATCGCCGCTGGCGGCGCAGGACCACCCCGAGCCCGAGATACGCTTTCAGTCGACCAGGGTCGATCCGGACGGCCTCGCGGTACGCCGCCTCAGCCTCGTGGTATCGGCCCTGCCGCGAGTAGGCATGGGCGCGATCGCACAGGGACTCGGAATCGGCCACCGCTCACTCGGGTAGGACAGCGACCGCCTCGATCTCGACGAGCAGATCGTCCCGAACCAGGCGCGAGATCTCGACGAGCGTGCTCGCGGGACGGTGTGGCCCGAAATATTCCTTGCGGGCGATGTTGACTTTCTCGCGGTCGGCGATGTTCTTGAGAAACACGGTCACCTTGCACACGTCGGCGAACGTCGCGCCGGCGGCCGCGAGGCAACGCTTGAGATTTTCGTGAACCTGGCGGGCCTGGGCCGTCGCGTCGTTGCCGCCCACCGTGCGCCCCTGCCCGTCCGACGCGACACAACCCGAGACGAACACGAGTTGCCCGGCGCGCACGACGTTGGTGAAGTGACTGATGGGCTCGGGCATTCCGGGAACGCGGATCTCTTCACGCCGGCCGCTTCCGTGCATGCGCCACCTCTCACCGGGCTTCGACCAGGGACGCGGGACAACTGGAGCCGGCGGCGGGACTTGAACCCGCGACCTGCTGATTACGAAACGAGGGCCGGTGCAAAGCCGGCCCTCAGTCATTTCACCGGCTTCCGCGTAACGCTTCGATTCCTCTCGGCGTTCGTGCGCTCGAGCCCGTGACATTCGCGCACGTTCGCGACAGACGCGTAGCCGAGATCATACCGTTTCGCGAGTCGTTCAGCGCAAGATAGCGCAAGCGCGGCGGGCTGACAATCGGGCTGACAGCAACTGACTTCCGAAAATGTGCGCGTGTTCAGCGTCCGGTGGCATAGCCCTTATTCAACCGGAACTCTGCCCTCGGGCTTTGTCAGGAAATCGGGCCAAGTGGCTGGGCCAAGTAAATTCACGCGGGCTCGATCTTCCACGACTGCGTCGTCTCAGTCTTCAAGTGAAACTCCGGCCAGTCGTTGCCCGCGTCGCTTCGCTGCTTCCAGGACTGCCGCCACTGGCGTACGCGTTCACCGTAGACAGGATGTTTGCCAAGGTACTCGTCAAACATGTCGTACACGTGATGAAGCGACAGGAACCACGAGCGCCCGGCGTCGACGATCGCTTGATGGAGGATGTTCGTAGCGTCGTCGTCGGCCGGAACGAGAAAACAATCGTGCACAATCGCGAAGTCGCGAAGCCCGCGCGCGGCGAGCAGTTCGACAACGCACCCGGCGAAGGCAGCATCAAGCGTATGAATCAGGCACGGGGCGAGCATATTGGACAGCGAGCCCTTTGCGTCCAGACGCCACCCGAGGGGCACCTTCGCCCCATTCTCGTGGAGCTTCGGCGCACGCATCCGGCGATCACGGCCAACAGGGCGCTCAACTCCGAAGTAGTTGACAGGGTATTCGCCGTCTCGCGGCTTGCCCAGCGGCGCCGAGATGGTCAGTGGCAAGCTACCCAGTTCCACTCTGGCCCTGCCCACCGTGTGCCACCGCACCGTGGCGCCGTCAAACGGGTCGACGAACGACACGCCCGCATAGGCGTCGCGCTTGGCGGCTTCCTCAACGAGCGCGCGACACGCGCCCAGCCACACGGCTCGCATGTCAGCTAGAATCTTTATGTATGCGTCGTGCGCCTGGCCTTGCTCAATGAAGGCTCGCAGGTTGCCCCAGCCGGTGCCATAGGCGACCGGGTCGTCGCGAAGGCCCTTCGCCATGGCGCCGTAGCCCACGCCGTATGGAATGTTTTGAAGAATACCCATAGCCTTGCGGCGCTGCTTCGGATCGCTGTCCGGCGCACGAAACTCCGGCACGGCCGCCGCGACCTTCGGAACTGCCGCCGCAAGCCCATCCTTGAACCCTCCACTTGAAACGACGGCCTCATCGCTACGCCGCCCAAGCAGCACCGCAATAATGTGCACCATGGAGGATGAAATATCGGCGCCGTAGATGGGCACCAACCCGGCGGCGCGGACATGTGACGGCTCTGGCAGCGGTTGACGGGCGTCTACGCTAAACGGCTTCGCATAGAACCAATTGCCGCGGGGCGAGGTTTCGATACTAATGCGCGCGTCCGCAAGCCGCTCGAACTCAGCGACCTCAGTGCGGGCGTGACTGCTGCTCTCCGGCGTCCAGAAGTGACGAGACTGCCAGCGGCGGTTACGGACGCGAAAATACCCGGCCCTGATCCCGAGGAAGCCGTCGACCACGTGGCGCCGCTGGTGCCGAACGGCGCGGGCGATCGCCGCGAGTTGGTTCGACTGTCCACTGAGCGACAAGAATTCCTTGTGCAACTCCGCGTGTTCCGACATAAACGCCTTCCGGTCGGTCTGGTAGGCGTCGCGATCACGTCGATTCGCTTGCTTCTCCCACGCGCGTAACATTGGGCGCCACGGGTGCGCGTCGATCTGATCCCTAAGCGCCTTAGCATCGGCCGCAATCTCCGCGACGTCGAGAAACAGGCACGCGCGTTGTAGGCGTGCGATCACGGCCTTCGATCGGTCGCCAATCTCCATTCGGTCATAGACACGCTCGGCGGCAACGCTCTGATCAATCTTGAGCGCGGGAACCTTCTGATCCGCGCGCAGCAGTCGCACTCGTGGCCGAGGAGATTGGTATTCGCCATCGCCCGCGATGATCCCGCGCCACGTCTTGGCTGCGCCGCGCGCCCTGCGCACGCGACGGCCGCGGGCGAAATCTTGGTTACCGCGCTTGCGGATCGTATACAAGCCCGGCACCTCCTTCGCGACCGCGCTCCAGAGGCGGTCAATGTCGACCCCGCACAGCAAGAGTTCACGACGTACGTTGTCGACCGTATCCTTCGCCATGTCCCAAATCGTGCTCGCCGGCTTGGCGTTGCGAAACGTAGCGCTCCAGATGCGAGCAAGCGCATCAAACACCGTGGTTGCATATAGCAACCGGTGGTCCCTCGCGCTGACCATCGCGGTATCGAGTGCGACAACGAGAGCTTGTTTTGCGGTCAGCTTCGCGCCGGGGAGTAGCGCGGCCGGGAAATTCTTTCGGGAGATGTACGCGGGCATAATCTCGGCGAGTTCGAGCCCGCCCAGCAAGCCCCACGCAGCGTCTGCGGTTGTCACACTCGGCGCGCCAACCGGCTGTGCTGGGCGATACTCGTCACTGCCAATGTTCGTTCGCATCACCAGTCGCCCCGGTCATAACCATAACCTGGCAGGGCGGCACAACGCAACAAGATTCGTTGGCTATAGGGAGGGAAGGATTCGTTGTCTACACGGAAGGAGAGGGAATTTATGGAAAACCTATCCACTGCTGGGCTTGCGGTCGCGACCGGCATCTCACCGAGCGTCGTGCTGATGGCGCTCGATGCCGAACTCCTGACCGGCCACGTCAGGCTGGTCGCCCGGCCGGCCCGTCTACGCCCACACGGCGGTCGCCGCCCTCGAACGCGCCGCACAGGTAGCCGACCAACACACTGCCGGCCAAACACCGTTCGCCGAGGCGTGGGCGTCAGTCAAAGCGCCTGATCGTGGCGAGCCCGAGGCGGCGCCGCAGCCCGCGTAGTCCAACTCTCAAGCCCGGCAATCGGCCGGAGAACTTCGGAGGAAAGCGATGACCAGCACCGAACGCAAGCGCGCGTGCCGACTCGATCACCCGGAGCAGAGTCGAGAGGCCGAACGCCTGCGAGCACAGGCGCGCCGAAACGGGTATTGGGGCACGCCGACACTCGGCGGCCCGCCGCTACGGCCGTGCGCGAGCAGCGACTCGTACTGGCGGTACGAGGCTACGATCGAGCGATTCATGCAACGGACGTTCTGGCCGAAGTACGGCGCCGGCACGGCGCGGATGAGCAACGAGGAGTTCCGGGAAAGGACCGGTAGCGTTTTCATGACGAAGGCCCGCGAAGTAGCTACCCCCCCCAAAACAACTACTGACACCAACCTTTAACCCTTGTTCCCCCTGAAATCGGCACCGTTCGCAAACAACGGATTTACCGCTCTCGGGGTCAACCAAACCCGAGAGGATTTATCTGCCATGTCACATGAGCCGAGCCATTTTGATGGAACCGTCGAGGTCTATGCCCCGAGGCTAATCAAGAAACTCCGCGAGGCGGGGTGCGCTCCGTTGCGGGTTCGACGCAACGGGCGTGCCGTGTTTGGCCATACCTCAACTGTTCGTTACCTGATTCGCGAGTACACGACCGCGTGTGACAACGCGGCAGCGCGGCGACCGTCAGCCACGAAGTAAGTACACCGCCTCCGATGCACGTGACCCGCAGTAAATTACCACAGCAAAGGACACCAACCCAGTTGAAGAACGTTCGCACTGAAGTTAGTGGAAACATCCTCACGATCACCGTTGACCTGAGTCAGACCTTTGGCCCGTCGTCGAGCGGCAAAACGATTATCGTCGCGTCGAGCGAAGGCAACGCCGCGATTCCGGGCCATCCCCACATGAAGCTCGGTCTGAACGTGTTCGCATACCCGCCGAAGTAAGTTCACCTGTTCTCCGAAGGTCGCGCACTGGGCGCGACCGCGCATTCAACCTCACCGCAACACTCAGTCAGAAGGAAACCCTACCAGTGTTTTGCATCAAGATTCGCAGTTTTGCAGTCGCCGCTTTTATAGTGGCCCGCGGCGTCGAGCCGATCGACGCCGTTCTAATTGACGGCCGGTTAGTTTTCCGATTTCCTCCAGAAGCCGACACGGCGACCGACGAGTATGCCGCCGTCAAGGCCAAGCTCGATGCGCTCGAACAGAGCGCGAAGCCGATCGTGGCCAGGGCGGCGCGATGACTACGACTCGCGCCCCGCATATCAGCAACATCCCCGAGTCCCTACGGTCTCAGGATCGCTGGGTGCTCTGGGCGTACGAGGAACGCGGCGGGAAATCGACGAAGGTTCCGTATTCCGTCGCGGGCAGTCCAGCGTCTTCGACCGATCCCACGACTTGGGCGCCGTTCCTGACGTGCCTTACCACACTCACGACGGACGACCAGCACTATGAGGGTCTCGGGTTCATGCTGGGCAACGGATTCACCGGGATTGACTTGGATCACGTGCTCACCAGCGTCGGGCTACACGCCGAGGCCGAGCGGATCGTCCGGGCGCTCGACTCTTATACCGAAGTCTCGCCGAGTGGCTCCGGCGTGAAAATCATTGCCCGTGGGACACTACCCCCCGGCTGGCGGAAGAGGAACGCTCCGAAGTTCCCGGTCACAATCGAGATGTACGACGCGGCCCGATTCTTTACGATCACGGGAAACCGGCTGAATATCGTCTCGCCTTTCGTTAAAACCCGCGGGGCTGAGATTGCCGCGCTTCATGCGCGGGTCGCGTCCGAGAGCGGCGATACGAGGAACGGACACGAGACCATCGAGCCGACACCGGCCACTCTGCCGGATGATGAGATTCTTCAACGTTGCCGGTCAGCCGCGAACGCGGCGAAGTTCGAGCGGCTCTGGGCCGGCGATACCAGCCTACACGGAGACGACGACTCGTCAGCCGACGCGGCGCTCTGCGCGATGCTCGCATTCTGGACGCAGGACGAAGAGCAGATTGAACGGCTCTTCGGTCGGTCGAAGCTGGCCGATCGCGAGAAGTGGCAGCGTCGGGCGGACTACCGCGAGCGTACGGTTCGCTATGCGATCACAAATCTTGAGGAGGCGTATGCGGGGGCCACGGTGCAGACAGTCTCACCAACACCGAACGAAGGACGGAGGCTTACCCTGATCCGGCTCAACGAAATTCCGATGAAGCCCGTTCCTTGGCTCTGGCCGGGATACATCGCCAGCGGGGCGCCAACGCTACTCGTCGGCGATCCCGATCAAGGGAAATCGCTCGTAACGTGCGACCTAGTCGCCCGTATTACGACCGGGCGCGCATGGCCTGACGGTATCCCGGGCGCCGGGCCGCGGGACGTCGTCATCCTTTCCGCGGAGGACTCGCCGTCGTACACGATCAGGCCCCGACTGACCGCGGCCGGGGCGGACGGATCGAGGGTCCATCTCCTCACGTCCGCGAGTCCGAATGACGGGCTGCTGTCGCTCAAAACGGACGTGGCCGCTGTCGAGGCGATGTTGAGAACGGTCGCAGACCCCGCGTTGCTTTTCATCGACCCGATGAACGCCTACCTGCCCGGCATCGACACGTTCAAAGACAACGACGTTCGATCAGCACTCGGAGCATTGGTGGCGATGGCCGAACGCCGCGGGATCGCTGTGCTCGCGATCATTCACTTAAACAAGAACTCTGAGCAGCGCGCGATTCAGCGAATCCTTGGCTCGATCGCGTTCGCCGCGCTCGCGCGTGGCGCGTTCGCGGTCGTCACGGACCCCGATGACGCGAACCGGCGGCTGTTTCTCCCGGTCAAGATGAACATTAGTCGGAAACCAGCGGGGCTCGCGTTCACGATGGACGAAACCCGAGTCCAGACACCCGAGGGCAGGTCGATTGAGACAGTACGCGCGCGGTGGAATGCCGTGCCGGTCAAGATCGGCGTGGACGAAGTCCTGCGGAGAATGTCGAGCCCGCGGCCGAGCGATGAAGCCACAAGCGCGATCCGTGCGGCTTTGGCCGAGGGCCCGGTCCTCGCGAAGGACATGGATGCGCTCTGCACGCGCCATGACGTCTCGACGCGAACCACCGACCGCGTCAAGAAGAAGCTCGGGATCGAATCGACCCAGCGTGGCGGCGCCTGGTACTGGACACCACCAGGATGGACCAAGGCGCAGGTCGACCTATGGGACACCCGGCGACGGGTCGCAGAAGCTCAGAACGTCGGGGGTCAAGGGGAAGCGTTCTGGCGTCCTGAGCCTTCACCACGTGGTTAACCAGTCGTCTTATATGACGTTGTGGCGAGAACGTCAGAGCGCCATATCGCCACCCTTAATCCCGTGGCGTACTGGCGCTCTGGGCGCCTCCGGCGCCCCCAACCCGGTTGACGGGTGTTTCGTGCTCCCTATAAAAAGGGACTATACGAGCTATTGGCCCGAACTATGGCTCCGGCGACCCCCTCGCGGGGCGCAGTTGACCCCTCTAAGCCCCTGCTCTGGCTGGGTTGATCCAGCCCCGATCCAATTTTGTGGAAAGGAACTAGGTGAAGTGATTGACGATCTGGCTTACCTCACGCCTCAAGACGTTGCGGACCTGCTCCAGGTCCACGCACGAACTGTACAGCGATGGGCGCTGACCGATCCGAGCTGCCCGGCGACCCGGCTCGGCCCGAAGGTCATTCGGTTCGAGCGGCAGGCGCTTGAGCGCTGGCTAGCTCGGAAACAGCCTCGTGCAGCGCAACGCGCAGCGCAAGCGCCGCCGACCGCCGCGTAGTCCCCCGTAGTCCCGCACACTTCCAGCCGCGACCTGCTGACTAACGATCAGTCGCTCGCCCTTTCGCCCCATCTGACCGAGCGACAGGGTAGGCCCTCGGGGGGCACGATCGCGGCACGATGCCGGGCTCGATGGATCATCAAGGCCGCCGGAGTCACGTGTTCCTCGGGCCGGGCCGCCGCCGGGGGCGTTGGTCGGACATACGCCATATCCGGAAAAGGGATCCCATCCGACGCGCGCACAATTTTTTAAAAGACTAGTTTCCGGAAGCGCATCACCAAGCGGCGCGAAGGGCCGGCCAGACGCGAATGCTTCCAAGTAGCGGCCAGGAATTTTCAACCTGGCGGCGCCCAAGCGCCGCCCCGAAGGAGAACCCATCGTGAGGAGTTGTCTCGTGAATGGCAAGCATGCCCCCGGCTCCGAGTGGGAGCGTGAATGCCCGCTGAACCCCGATCGAGCGGCCGACCGCCAGGCCGAGAAAGAGCGGCGCGCTCAGGCTGCGCACCCTCCGAGCCCGGCACAACGGACGGCGCGAGCCGCGTTCGCCAGGCGTTTTGCTTCGACGAAACCGGCCGGTAATACCAACCTACAGGGTGCGTCGGACGGCCCCCTGCATCAGAGAGCCGAATCACCAATCGCAAGTGAACGGCGGAAGCTACGGCGTGCGGTGCGCGCGGTAAGGGCCGCGCTGCACGCCGAGCGCAAGGAAGCGCTCGAAGAGGGCATTAAAATCTCGCTCGGTGATGGAGAGTTGCGGCGGCCAGAACTGCCGGGTTCGGTGGAGCAACGGCGGCGGTGGCCAGATCGGAATGAGCAGCTCGTCCCAGGGTCCGGGTCTGGCGGCGATGATCGCCTTCCCGACAGAGTGTCGTTCTACAAGCACCTGAACCGTGAACTGTCCAACGGCGAACGTAGAGACGTGCGCGCGGAGAATCCTGTCCTCAAACGTCAGGCTGGATATTAAACCAAGAACGCCGTAGTTCTGACTGCCATAGCGCCCGAGCCAAACGTGCGCTCCTATGTGCCGTGCCGGAGTAGCGTCATCCATGACCGAGCGACGTTCGGCTTGTGTGAAATAACGCTTCTCTACTTTCATCATGTATTCAACGACCATCGCGGTCTTGACCGCCCAGCGAGCGATCACGACTTGATCGGACAGCGTAAGCAACCGCCCCACGTGGCCTTGAATCATTGGTGTGATGATTGGCTTCACGATGTCTTCCAGTCCGCTCATCCAACCGGTGTTGCAGCGCCGACACGGCATTCGCACCCGATGGTCAAGTCCGTAGGAGAAGCGCGGCGGTATTGCAGTGTCATCGAGCTTGAGCGTGTGGCGCACGACCATACCGGGTTGCCTTGCGCCAAACAGCGGCCCTATCCATTCCGCGAAGACGTGTTCATACGTGATCTTCTCGGTTGTCGATTCACAGAAACCGCAGACCGTCTTAGCCACGAGGGCAACTCAGCCTAAAATCTCTTTCGAATTCTCAACAGCGGCAAATCCGCTTGGCTCCCTGTAACCGGAGCGCAGCGCCCCGCTTTTTGAAGTTCATCCTCAAGCCCCCCCCCTTGGCGGAGAGAAACGATATGGAAATGACCGTTTCAGATACGAACACCACGCCGGCCGTTACACCGGCCCGCCCCCACGTCCGCCGCGCCGCGGTGGACGAGCGGCGCTACCGGGACTAGCCGAACGCCGAGCAGCAGTGGTTCCGATCGACGATGCTCCCGCGCCCGAAGCACGACGCCGCTCTCGAAAAATGGTTCTTAGGCATTATGGGTGTTGCCTTGCTAGACTCGTCGTCGGTTGATGGGGGCGGGCAACCAGCAAGGAGACCCGCAAGACGGAGCCGAGGATGCCGCGCAGCCGGCGCCGATTCGGGCTCACACTTATCTCGGCCATTTCTCGAGTTTCTCAAGGCCGGTCATACTCAGTTGTGACAACGGAAAGGTGTACGTCGTAAAGGCGCGACAACCCAACCGCCCGGAAGTGTCACGCGCCATGATCTCGGAGCGCGTCATCGGAGGCCTTGCGAATGCGTTTGGCGCGCCAGTGCCTGAAGTCGGGTTGATCGACGTGCCGAACGAACTGTGCGCGCAGCCCGAGATGAACCACATGATGGCTGGTGTAGCGCACGGCTCACAGTACATCCAGAACGCAACCGAACGCGCGAACATCGCACATTACGATCTTCCCGAGAATCGGCGCCGCTTCTCGTTGTTGGCCCTGCTCTACGGTTGGGCGCAGGCGGGCGATCATCAGTTCATCTATGATAAAGATGTGCCCCACTACGTCCATTCGGTCGATCACGGCCATTTCTTCCCAGGAGGGCCGAACTGGAGCAGTGCCACTCTGGATGCGGCAATTCAGCCCGCAGAGGCTGACGCTCAACTCATTGGGGCTTGTACGTTGACCCCCGCCGAACTCTGCGAGGCGGCCGAGCGCCTCGGCGACGTTGGTACGGCGGCGGTTGCTGTGACAGTATCGAATGTACCCGCAGAGTGGGGCTTGACTCCCGACGAACGTGTGGCGATGATCGCATTTCTCACAAGGAGGCGACTGGAACTAATTGCCAGGTACGGACCGCCAGCGAACCCGGCACAGGAGCAACAGCCATGATCACGCACTACACCGTAGTCCAATACCTGCCGAAGCCCTTGTCTGGTGAAAGGATCAACGTCGGCGTCATCGCTTGGGCTGAAGGCCGCATCGCAGCAAAGTTCATTGGCGACTGGCGTCGCGTACGTTCTTTCGGCGGAGAGGACATCGACTTCGTTCGTGACTTCGTTCGCCGCATAGAGGACGCAGCGGAGAACACCCCTTCGTTGCCTGGCTTCGAGCGCGACAGTACGATTGATGAAGCGAGACTTCGCAAGTTCATCGGTGATTGGGTGAACTCGATTCAGTTCTCCGATCCGAAGACTTCGCTCAAGCCGCCCGACGAGGTAGTTAGCGAGGTTTCGCCGATCTTCCTCCGCACACCACGACAGCATCCTCGCCGGGCGCGCGATAGGCGCTTCGTTGCCGCGCTGGCGTACCACCGCATCTCTGCTGCAGTGAAGCAGGTGCTCGATAGGTCGACGGCAGAACTAGTCAAGCGCCATTTCCCAATTCGAGGGAGATTTGACGAGCACCAGTTCGATGTTGTCGTGGCAAATGGCAGACCCCTCTTTGCCGCTCAGGGCCTCTCCTTCGAGTTGCCTGACAGTGTAACGCTTCGCAAAGACGTGGACGCTACCGCTTGGGCGGTAGACGACGTCCGCAAGCGGAAACTCGACTTACCGCTCGCCGTTCTTGCGCTTCCGCCGAAGAAAGAAACAAAGCTATACGCCCGCGCGACTCAGATTTTTGAAGGACTCGATGCGGCTGTCTTGACCGAGAGCGACGTCGACAAGTGGGCCACGCGGGTAGCGAAGAAAACACTCGCGGCGGACTGACAGCTTCACCTCGGTTGCACTCTCTGGCGCTTCTCGTGGCCCTCGACGCCTTCTACCTAGAGCAACGTCGCTGCGACCTTGAGGGCGGCGTCGAGGGCGACCGCGTCTGGATGACGTGCTCGCGCGGCGCCGTGCTGGTGCGCGTCGTGGCGTTCAGCTAGACTCCCGCCAGCCATCCCAAGCGCGGTGCTATGCGGCTGATCGGGCTCGCGGTCACTCTGGCTGTCGGCCTCATAGGGGCGTCTTCCGCATTTGGGCAGACCAGTCCGCGTCGCACATGTCTTCCGGTTAGCGAACGGGCCGGGCGCGACGCTGGATGCTGGCTCATGGCGAGCGAGCCGCTGGGCGTGCTGTCCCAACCTGCGGTCTACTGGCATCTGGACACCTATCCGACCCGTGTCGCAGCAGAAGCGGCCAAGGGACCCCGCGGCACGGTCATCGAGGCGCTTGGGAAAATCTGGCTGTTTACGATCAGCGACGCCGGGTGGCGGCCCTCCGGCGGTGTGCGCGTGGCGGAAATCGGTCCGCTTTCGGTGAAGGCGGGAGAAAAATACACCGCCTTATACGCTGAGGGAATCTCCAATGTGGGCGACGTGACGCCGGTACACCGCCATCCGGGACCCGAGGCGTGGTACACGATGGCTGGCGAAATGTGCGTAGAGACGCCTGCCGGCAAAGTGGTTGGGCGCGCCGGTGAAACTAACATCATCCCCGGCGGTGCGCCGATCACGATTATTGCGACCGGGAGCGAGCAACGGCGTTCCGTCTGGCTCGTGCTTCATGAATCCGCCCGCCCGTGGACGGCCCCGGCTCCCGACTGGATGCCGAAAGGGCTGTGCAAGAACTAGAAATGTCGACCCTCATTGTTGAGCGATGATGGAGTAACGTGCTCGACCCGCGGCCCCTCGCGCAAGAGCAGTCGCAAACGAGGTGCCCATGCGGCTGATCGGGCTCGCGGTCGTTCTCGCTGCCGTCGAGCACGCCGAGCAGAATCGTCAAACGAAGGCTCCTACGGACGGCGGCGAGACTGACGTGGGAGGCGGGCGATGGGATGGAGATGGTACCGCCGCTCAAACTTAGGGCCGACGCTGAACGACACGCTCACAGACGCCCAGGTGATTGCCGAGTTTCAGCGTCGGGCCCGAGTGGCAGCGCATAGTCGCACTGCACCATCCGAAGAATCGGCAGCGTCCTTGACCATTCGAGACCTCACAGCTACTCTCGGGCCACCGTTCCGACCTCCGGGGACGCACGACCCGAGACAGGAGGTGCGTTATGGCCGTCGCGCGAGTCACTACGATCATCGGATCCTCTCCGAAAGGGTGGCAGGACGCCGTCGGCGAGGCCTTGAAGCGGGCAAACAAGACGCTGCGTAATCTGACCGGCATTCGGGTTCTTGACCAGACAGCCCACATCGAAAAGGGCAAGGTCACGGAGTACCGATCGAAGATCGAGGTGACCTTCATCCTCGAGGACTGAGGAGAGATCGCAGGTACGAGCTGGGGAAGAGGAGCCCGCCGTCCTGCGGTTTGGTGGCGACCGCGAACGACGTGCCAGCCCGACAAGCACGGCGATGCCGTCGGCCCGATCCCGGCTACCTCGAGGTGGCGGGGGCTGGAGACGGACCTCTATAGGCACCGCGCCAGTCCTCGACGCTACCAGTAGCGCGAGCTAGCCGCGAGCCCTGACCGTTCCTTTCTTCGGCCACGTCGCCCGATGGGGTAGCGCGCGCTCCGGTGCTTGTCCACCGCTGTTCTGGTGCGCGTCGTGGCGTTCAGCTAGACTCCCCGGCAGCCGTCCTCCACCGAGGTGCCCATGCGGCTGATCGGGCTCGCGGTCGTTCTCACCTTCAGCTTGTTGCTTGCGCCGCTTGCCGCCGAGGCCCAGCCCGCCGGGAAGGTGCCCCGGGTAGGTTATCTATCGCCTGGTTCCGCTTCTGACGAG
>Ga0184638_1000339_pt1 | contig 12811 bp, 11 predicted proteins | sample PLM31_50_b2_FD_133141 | JGI IMG/M metagenome (GOLD analysis project Ga0184638, IMG submission 133141) | Groundwater sediment microbial communities from an aquifer in East River, Colorado, USA - PLM3-1_50_b2 | ecosystem: Environmental > Terrestrial > Soil > Riparian zone | place: USA: East River... | reverse complement strand
CGGGTCGATGGAAACCAGATTGAAGCGGCTGGCGACGATCCTCTACGAGAGGCCCTCCCTGAAACTGGAAGTGACCGGGCATGCGGATACCGTGAAGGACCAAGCCGTATTGCGGCAACAGCAGTTCGATCGAAAGATCAGAGCGGCCAAGTTAACCGAGCTGCTGAAGAAAGGCACGCCGGAAAAAGGCGCGCCGCCGGTCAGCTCGCTTGAGGAGATTAGAGTGACGCCGAATGAGTACGCCAGGTACCTCACCTTGGCGTACAAAAAGGAGACGTTCTCGAAGCCCCGCAATTTCCTCGGCATGGTCAAAGATCTCGAAGTGCCCGAGATGGAACGATTGATCCTCACCAATATCAAGATTCCAGACGACGAGCTTCGGCAGCTTGCAATGCAACGGGCGCAGAGCGTGAAGGACTACTTGATCACACCCGGAAAGGTGGAACCGGAGAGGATCTTTCTGGTGACCGCCGGCGCCTCCTCTCAAGAAAGGAAGGACAAACTGAAAGACAGCCGGGTAGATCTCTCCATTAGATAATTGTGCGCAAAATGTTGATAGCTGTTTCGCAATGTGCTACTCTTTTTTCGTCGCGAAGAGTAACGGTGTGGGAGTGATTCCCTAGCGCGCCGCTGCTGTTGCGGCCAAGGGCCGACGCTCGCAGATCTATCAGGGAGGATGGGAATGGCAAAAACTCCTGACGCGCTCTCGCACCATATTGACGCGAACCGCCAACGGATCGCGCATCTCAAACGATTGGGCTCCGCAGACCAACAGTTCCTGTCCGTAGCGCTTCAAGACCTTAACGATAGTCTGGAGGAAGCGCTTACCATCCAGGAGTATCTGCGTCAAGAAAGCGAGCAATCCAGTTTCGAGCAACAAAAAATTCATGACGAGCGTCAACACTATCACGATCTGTTTGATTCGGCTCCTTACGCCTACTTGTCCACGTCGCGTGCAGGACTTATTCTGGAAGCGAACGCCACCTCCGCCCTACTCCTGAATACCGACAAATCATTCCTGGTTGGTCTCCCTCTGAGGGTGTTCGTTGCTCTGGAAGAGCGCAAGGATTTCGATAGCTTTGTGACCAGGCCGGAGACCGGGGAGCAGCGAATGGCCTTCCATTTCCAGCCGCGTGACAAAGCCACGTTTGAGGCAACGGTGACGGTCCGCACCTTCTATCATGGAGAAGTCTCTAAGCTGGGTTGGACGATACAAGAGACCTCGACCAGCATGCGAAAGATGCAGGAAGCAGCCCTCGCCATCGAAAAAGAGCGATGTTTCGAAACCTGGCTCCTGGGGCATCGCCTGAGCGAGGTCCAAGCTTACACAAATGCTGAACCAGAGCAGGTTGTGAACTGGGTGAGAGAATGGGAACGCGGCGTTCAGCAGAGATGGGACCCGATAATTTTTGGCCTCAGCAAGAAACTGCCCTGATAAGGATTCCGCCGAGCTCTCTCCGTCACGCGTTTCTCCTTTCGTCTTGAGTCTCTCTTTTCTTATCGCTGCGTAGGACATGATGCGCCTGCTGCCTAAGAGAAGGGCACGATCTAGGTGTACCCACGTCCACAAGGAAACCAAGTCAAAATGAACAGCACCGCCGAATGGCTTGAACCAGACGGCCTGGGCGGTTTCGCCTCCGGCACCGTCAGCGGCATCCGCACGCGCCGCTATCATGCCCTGCTACTTGCCGCAATGCGGCCGCCGACCGGGCGCGTTGTGCTGGTGAATGGATTCGACGCCTGGATCGAGACACCCGGTGGTCGTTTTGCGATATCTTCACAGGCCTACGGTCCCGATGTCGTGCATCCCGATGGCGCCCAACGGATTGAATCGTTCGACACGGACCCCTGGCCTCGTTGGAGATTCGGGCTGGAGGACAACACAACGGTCGAGCAGGAGATCTTCGTCCGGCACGGCATTCCGCTGGTTGCCTTAACGTGGCGGATAGCGAAGGGTAAGAAATCAGCCACACTCTGGGTGCGGCCATTTCTGTCCGGGCGGGACTATCATGGTCTTCACCATGAGAATCCTGTCTTCAATTTTGAGCCGAGCCGAGAACACCAAAAACTGACTTGGCATCCCTACCCTGATATTCCGGGGGTCGTCGCCTTTACGAATGGCGGGTACGATCACGATCCACACTGGTACCGGAATTGTTTCTATGCCGAGGAGCGCGCCAGAGGACTGGATGACTCCGAGGATTTGGCATCTCCCGGAGTTTTTCACTGGAGCCTGGCGCGGGGCGAGGCAAGTCTCCTCCTCACTGTTGAAGGACAGGAACACGGAGTGTTGCCGGGCACGGCGACGGTAGACAGCTTGTTAAAAAGCCTGCGGAGCGACGAACGAGCGCGGCGCCGGGCATTTCCCTCGCAGCTCCACCGGGCAGCGGACGCCTATATCGTCAGGCGCGGATCTGGAAAGACCATTATCGCGGGCTATCCCTGGTTCACGGATTGGGGCCGCGACACCTTCATTGCGCTCCGTGGGCTATGCCTGACAACTGGGCGCCTGGATACTGCGCGTGAAATTCTTCTCGGATGGTCCGACACAGTCTCAGCAGGCATCGTGCCCAACCGCTTTCCGGACTATGGGGAGACACCCGCGTACAACGCTGTTGATGCATCGCTGTGGTTTGTAATCGCGGTTCATGATTATTTCCAGACCATGAAAGCAGCCACGCGACGCACCGCGGTATCTGACCGTCGGCGTCTACAGGATGCGGTGGAGAGGATTCTGTCCGGATATGCGCGTGGGACCCGCTACGGCATTCGGCTAGACGAGGATGGACTGCTGGCGGCGGGAATGCCGGGTGTGCAGCTGACTTGGATGGACGCGAAGGTGGGGGACTGGGTGGTCACGCCGCGGATCGGCAAGCCGGTGGAAGTGCAGGCGCTCTGGCTTAACGCCATTTACCTCGCAGGGAGTCGCACGAAGCGATGGGCAGATCTATTCGCTCAAGGACTCAAAGCCTTCCGGGCGCGCTTCTGGAATCCCGCCGGATACCTCTACGACGTCGTTGATGTGGACCACGAACGAGGCAAGACCGACGCAACATTCCGTCCGAATCAGATCTTCGCCGTGGGCGGTCTTCCGCTCGCCCTGCTCGAAGGCGAGCCGGCTCGGCAGGTGGTTAAGGCGGTAGAGACTCGTTTATGGACCCCCCTTGGCCTCCGCTCCCTGGCTCCCGGAGAGCCAGGGTACGTCCCTCGCATCGAGGGGGGCGTCCATCAACGCGACAGCGCGTATCACCAGGGCACTGTGTGGCCGTGGCTCGTGGGGCCGTTCGTGGACGCCTGGGTTCGCGTGCACGGCAACACGGTGGAGGCGAAACGGGAGGCGCGGAAACAGTTTCTCGATTCCCTGCACCGACACCTTGCGGAGGCCGGTCTCGGTCATATCTCGGAAATCGCCGACGGCGATCCGCCCCATACCCCTCGAGGGTGCCCGTTCCAGGCCTGGTCTCTTGGTGAATTCCTTCGGATGCACACCCTTCTCAGCCGGAAGCACTAGACTTACCACCGCCTTAAAAGGATTTCACACTTCCTCTCGCCCCATCTATTTATTCCCTAAATTAGGAGGCCAACGCACTAGATACGTTTCCTTCTTCTCGTCTCTTGACTCAACAGCTCGCATCAGGGTTCGCCTATAAATCCCTATAATCTCATGGGCCTTTGAGTTTCCGCAAGGTTCCACCGATAGCTAAGTAGAATGCTGGCACTGATTTTGCTTAAGCATAAGTATCAGGCACCAGTTACAGGGGCTGCACCGACTTTGAAGGAGGTGCGCTATGAGAAAGAAAGGTTCTCTCTACGTAGCATCCGTCATCGGATTATTCCTGACAGGTCTGCTCTTCTTCAACCAGGAAACGGCCGCATGCCAGGCAGTCCCGGACCCGATCGCCTTTACGTGGGCGCTCGTCGAGGATGCCACGCCTCAGCCGAATGGGATGATGCTGCTGGAATATCGGGACGAGGAGAGCCTAAAAATTAGTCATGTCTCCTATCATCGGGTCAGCCGCATATTGCCAGGCATTCAGCCTGCACTCTCTGCAGCCGAAGCCCAAGATCTTACGCTGCTTTTCACTGATGGAAGTCTCGGAGCATTGACGTACATCATCTTTAAAGAAGCACTCTATTATGGAACGGACCTCGATACCATCGGCCTCCCGCGGCGTGTCTGGCTGGACTCCGAAGAAGACGGCCTGAACGGGAATGAGCTGTTGGTGTTCAACCGGTCCGACATCACGATTCCATAGCCGTTCCGGTTGCTTCACGCGGCCTTCGTTGCACCGCCGCGACATGCTGATAACCGGTCCCAATTCCGCAAGATCTTTTGATTAACAGCGCCTCCCATCCCCCGCTCTCTGTGCAAACTACCCGGCATACGGCAAACCAACGCAGGCTCCATTCGACATACCGGCAGCTTAGGGAGTTGGCATCGGAGGCGAGGTGGCGATAGAATAGCCCCCCATTGGCGTGTAGAGACTAGGATGACCAACATTCCCGAGGCGATGCCGCGAGCCGTTGCAACGCCTGAGAAGAAATCTTCGCGCGGCAAGATCGTCGTCGCGACCATCTTCGCAGTCGCCATCTTTGTCTTTTTCTATTTTGATCTTAAGCAGTACGTGACGCTGGAAAGCCTGAAAGCCAACCGGGACAATCTGCTCGCGTATACCGAGACTCACTTCGGCACCGCGGTCGCGATCTTCATGGGCCTGTATCTGCTCCACACCACGTTCTCCCTGCCGGGGGGCGGCATCCTGACGCTGACCGGAGGCTTTCTGTTCGGCAGTGTCCTCGCCACCTTGATCGTCATCGTTCCGGCGACGATCGGGGCGACGCTTGCCTTCCTTGCCGCGCGGTATGTGTTGCGCGATTGGGTAGAAAGGAAATTCGGGGACCGTCTAGCGGCAATCCAGGAAGGATTTGCCCGTAACGCGTTTAGCTACCTGCTAACATTGCGGCTTATCCCCTTGTTTCCGTTTTTCCTAGTCAATCTCGTCGCTGGCCTCACTCGCATCCCAGTCGGGACCTACGTGATCGCCACTGCGGTCGGCATCATTCCAGGCAGCTTCGTGTTCGCGTACGCCGGGCGCCAGCTCGGCACAATCAATTCATTGAGGGAGATCCTCTCTCCACGAGTCCTGCTGGCTTTCACCCTCTTGGGCCTGCTGACCCTGGTGCCGATTCTCTACCGCAGGTTCTCAGGGAAACAAGGCTAAGGATTTCGAGGGTCAGAACAGGGAGTCCATGAGCGCGCCGTGATCAATCAATCAGCCAAGAGCCATGACCCAGTCACCATCCTTCCGGACGATGAGTATAACCGGACGCTTCTCAATAACGTCCACCCTCCCGTCTGGGTGAACCCCGAGCCCAGCGGGCGCTACAACATCGTCGTGATCGGGGCCGGCACCGCCGGGCTGGTTACTGCGGCGATCGCGGCGGGGGTCGGCGCCAAAGTAGCATTGATTGAAAAACATTTGATGGGTGGGGATTGTCTCAATGTCGGCTGCGTGCCGTCGAAAGCCATCATCCGGGCCTCGCGCGCCTGGGCGGAGATCCGCCGCGGCGATGAGTTCGGCATCCAAATTCCGGGCGGCCTGAAAGGCGATTTCGGAGCGGCCATGGCCCGCATGCGGAAACTGCGCGCCCGCATCAGTTACACCGACTCGGTCCAGCGGTACAAGAAATTAGGCGTGGATGTGTTCATTGGCGAAGGCCGCTTTACCGGACCGGACACCATCGAGGTCGGCGGCAAGACCTTGACCTTCAAGAAGGCCGCGATCTGCACCGGCGCGCGGCCTGCTGTCCCGTCCACCCCAGGCTTAGAGGAGGCCGGCTATCTCACCAACGAGACGATCTTTTCTCTGACCGAATTGCCTCCTCGGCTCGGCGTCATCGGGGCTGGCCCGATCGGCTGCGAGATGGCCCAGGCCTTTGCCCGGCTCGGCAGTCAGGTGTCTCTCATCGAGGCAATGCATGGCATCATGCCGAACGAAGACCGCGATGCGGCGGGAATCGTCCACGAATCCCTGGTCCGCGACGGCATCGCACTGCTTTGCTGTAGCAAGGACTTGAAGATCAAGAAAGCGGAGAGCGGCAAGCGGCTGACGGTCGATTCTCATGGCCAACAGTATGACATCACGGTCGATGAAATCCTTGTTGGTGTGGGCCGCACGCCCAACGTGGACGGGTTCGGATTGGAAACAGCCGGCGTCGAATACGACAAGACCGGCGTGAAAGTGAACGACCGCTTACAGACGACCAACCCACGTATCTACGCCGCCGGCGACATCTGCTCGCGGTACAAGTTCACACACGCCGCCGATGCGATGGCCCAGATCCTGATTCAGAACGCGCTGTTCCCGCATCCGTTGGGCCTGGCCTATGCCAGCGTGGATTCGCTGATCATGCCGTGGTGCACATACACGGAACCGGAAATTGCGCACGTGGGGATGTACGAAGCGGACGCCACGGCTAAAGGTTTGGCGGTCAGCACGTTCACGTATAAGCTTGACGAGGTGGACCGGGCGATTCTGGACGGCGAAGAGGATGGGTTTGCGCGGATCCATGTTCAGAAGGGCACTGACAAGGTGCTCGGCGCCACCGTCGTGGCCGCGCATGCGGGAGAGATGATCAGCGAGCTGACGGTACTGATGAAATCAGGGCAAGGATTAAAGACACTGACCAGTACGATTCATCCCTATCCGACCCAAGCTGAAGTGATCAAGAAAGTAGGGAATGCCTGGCGGAAAGCCAATTTCACCGACACACAGAAGAATATCCTGAAGAAGTGGTTCGCCTGGACACGATGAAGTGGGACAGGCTACTTTTTCCGAGAGCCACGCCCCTGGTGCTTTCGGCCTCCGGCAAAGTGGAAAAGTTGCCTGTCCCCATGTCATGCTGAGCCCTTCGCGTGTCATCCTGAACCAAGTGAAGGATCTCGATTCCACGCTCAGGGCAGGCTCCGCGAAGGATCCATTACCGCTCAGGGTAAATGCGTGAAGGATCTCAATGTCATGGTTAACTAGATTCTTCGCTCCGCTCAGAATGACATCTGTCATTCTCCTCGGGCTTATCGGCACAATCCACGCCGGCACTCCAGCTGCCCTCGAGGTGGGAAAGTTCTCCGCCGCTCTTGAAGGTGATAGCCTGCCGGAGGGCTGGAAACCACTGACTTTTCCAAAGATCGAGCGCCACACCGTTTACATGCTTGTGAAGGACGAAGGGACGACCGCGGTGAAAGCGATCAGCGAGGCCTCGGCCTCCGGCTTGACCCGGCAGATCAAGATCAACCCCAAGGAGTATCCGATCATCAGTTGGCGGTGGAAGGTGACCAGCGTCCTCAAGAAGGGGGATGTGACTAAAAAAGACGGCGATGATTATCCAGCCCGGATCTATATCACGTTCGAGTACAACTCAACCAAAGTCGGCTTCTTTGACAAGGCTAAGTTCGAGACATACAAGCTGCTGTACGGGCAGTACCCGCCAATCGGCGCAATCAATTACATTTGGGAGAGCAGAGTACCCAGAGGAACAATTGTTCCGAATTCTTACACGGACCGCGTGAAGATGATCATCGTGGAAAGCGGCTCTGGGCTGCTCAATCAATGGGTCAGCGAGGAGCGCGATCTCTATGACGATTATAAGAAGGCGTTCGGAGAGGAGCCGCCGATGCTGTCAGCAGTGGCGATCATGACGGATACCGACAACACGGGCGAGGCAACCATTGCCTATTATGGAGACATCGTGTTCAAGAAAAGATCGTGAATCAAAGGGGGACGGAGCAGATTCCGTCCCCCCTTCTCACCCTTACTTGGGCTGTGGCGTATAGCGCAGGTAGGGCTTCACGGTCCGGTAGCCGGGAAACAGAGTTTTCGCATCCGCGTCGGAAACAGCCGGCGTGATGATGCAGTCCTCTCCCGGCTTCCAGTTGGCGGGCGTGGCCACCTTGTGCTTCGCGGTGAGCTGTAGCGAATCCACCACCCGCAACAATTCGTCAAAGTTACGCCCGGCCGAAGCAGGGTAGGTCAGCATCATCTTAATCTTCTTGTCCGGTCCGATGACGAACACCGATCGCACCGTCATGTTGTCCAGCGCATTCGGATGGATCATGTCGTACTGGGTTGCGACCTTTTTCTCAGGATCAGCTATGAGCGGGTAGCTGACCGAGCAGTTCTGTGTCTCATTGATGTCCTTGATCCATCCCTTGTGCGCATCGAGCGGGTCCACGCTGATGGCGATGACCTTCACATTGCGCTTTTTGAACTCTGGCATGATCCGCGCCATGGTGCCTAACTCAGTCGTGCAGACAGGCGTGAAGTCTTTGGGGTGCGAGAACAGAATCCCCCAGCCGTTGCCCAGCCACTCATGGAAATTGATCGTGCCTTCGGTTGTTTCCGCCGTGAAATTCGGCGCTTCATCTCCCAATCGCAGTGCCATAGAATCCTCCTCTTGTTATCGTGTCAATGCGGAAGAATGACGTGAGGAACTTCCCGCTCATTATTGATACCGCCTCCTGTAGTTTGTCAATCCTACCTTTGTGGATTTTCTCGCGTTTTTCTCTGCCTTTCTTCCCCAGCGTTACAATAAGGCAACGATGCGGACAGTTTCCGGCAATCCTGCTAGAATCTCGCAACCATGGATCTCATTACCACGCATGCAAACGCCGACTTCGACGGGCTGGCCTCGATGGTCGCCGCCCGCAAACTGTACCCGGGAGCGACCCTTGTCCTTTCCGGCGGCGCGCAGGAAGCAGTTCGGAACTTTCTCGCTGTTCACGATCTCGGTCTTGCGCGCTTGAAGGACATTGACCTCGAACGCGTCAGGCGGCTGGTTCTCGTGGACGTGCAGGAGCCGGCGCGCATCGGCCCGCTTGAACGATTATGCGGCTTGTCCCATGTGTCGATTCACATTTATGACCATCATCCTGACGACCAAGAGCATCCAGGACCCACCCCCCCCAAGGTGGGCGCGGGAGGGGGGCTTCCTAGCGGGGCCCCCTCCCGTTTAATTGACCTGAAAGTCACGGAATCAGTCGGCGCGACCACGACCATCCTGGTGGAACGCTTGAAAGAGCAGGCGCTCCCGATCTCGCCCTTCGAAGCCACCGTCCTAGCACTGGGATTATACGAGGAGACCGGCTCAATGGCGTACGCCTCGACGACGCCGCGCGATCTTGAAGCCGCAGCCTTTGTGCTCCGTCACGATGCCGATCTCAACATGGTGTCCGACACGCTCCGCAGCCATCTCGATCCCGAACTGATCACGCTGCTGAACGATTTGCTGCATTCCAACGAGACCTTTTATCTGGACGGCTGCAAGGTCCTGCTGGCAACCAGCACTTACGACCGCTATAAAGGCGACCTCGCAGAGGCCGTTCACAAGCTGGCGGAACTGGCTGGCCTCGACGCGGTGATTGCCGCGATTGCGATGGACGATAAGATCGAGATCATCGGGCGCAGCCGGCGACCGGAGATAGATGTGCGTGCACTCGCGCAGGAATTCGGCGGCGGCGGACATCCGGTGGCCGCCGCGGCCAGTGTGCGGGGTCAGACCCTGCCCGAAATAAGGGAGCGGCTTGCGCGGTTACTGACGGAGCGGCACCGCCCGACCCTGTTGGCGGAAAATGTGATGAACACCCCGGTCAAGGCAATCAGTGACGAGGCGACGATCACCGAGGCAGAGGCGAGTCTGACCAAGTATGGCGTGAACGTCTTGCCGGTGCTGGATGCGAAGGGTCGCTACCGCGGGATTGTGTCTCGAGAGACGGTCCAGAAGGCTCTCTTCCACCAGCTTGCAAAGGAAAAGATTGTGAGCATCGTGCAAAGCGACGTCTTCACCGCTGCTCCGGAGACTCCTTTTCATGAAATCGAGGGGCGGATGATCGAGCACAACCAGCGGTTTGTGCCGGTCATTCGGAATGCCAAAGTCGTCGGCGTCATTACCCGCACCGATCTTCTTCGCACCCTGCACAACGACGTACTGCGGGCGGCCCGAGCACGGGCCAAAGGCGAGGAACCGGAATCCTCTCCCTACACGCACAACATCCGAGCCACCTTGAAGGAACACCTGCCGCAGCGCCTATTCGCTTTGCTGCAGCGGGCCGGCGAGTTAGCTGATCGCATGGACGTCTCCGCGTATGCCGTGGGCGGCTGTGTGCGCGACCTCCTGCTTGGTATCCCCAACTTCGATTTGGATCTGGTCATTGAAGGCGACGGCATTGCGTTTGCACGCGCGTTGGGAAAAGAGGCAAGCGCCCGAGTGAAGACTCACGACCGCTTCGGTACAGCAGTCATGGTCTTTCCGGACGGCTTCAAGCTCGACGTGGCGACAGCGCGTACCGAATACTATGAATATCCGACAGCCTTGCCGACAGTCGAGCGCAGCTCGATCAAGAAAGATCTCTATCGGCGCGACTTTACGATTAACGCACTCGCGATCCGCCTCAATCAAGGTCAGTTCGGCGAGTTGATTGATTTCTATGGCGGCCGGCGCGATCTCAAAGAGAAGACCATCCGGGTCCTGCACAGCTTAAGTTTCGTGGATGATCCCACGCGGGTCTTCCGAGCGATCCGCTTTGAGCAGCGGTTTGGATTCCATCTAGGGAAGGAAACCCTCACCCTGATCAAGGGCGCCGTTAAAATGGACCTCTTCCACCGCCTGTCGGGGCATCGACTCCTGGAAGAGCTGATCCTCCTTTTTTCAGAAGAAGAGCCACGAAAGGCGATCGGCCGCATGGCAGAACAAGATCTTTTGAGGTTTATCCATCCCAAGCTCGCATGGTCGCAACGGCTACAAGGCCTGCTCAAAGGCGTGGAAGATGCGCTGGACTGGTACAAACTGCTCTATCTGGATCGTAAGATGGATGCATGGCTGGTCTATTTCATGGCGCTGATGGATGTGCTTCCCGATAAGGCTGTCGGGGAAACACTGGCGCGGCTGACGGTGCCGGAGCGATACGCGGAAAAAATTCGCGCCGGCCGATCAAACGTCTCCAGCGCAATGAACCGATTATCCAGGCGCCCGGTTCCTCAGCCAGCCGAAGTGTACCATCTGCTTGAAGGCTTGTCGGATGAAGCCCTGCTCCTCCTTCTCGCCAAAGCGAAATCCGAGGCGGTCAAGCGACAGGTCTCAGCCTATTTGACAACCTATCGGCATGTAAAACCATCATTAACGGGCAAGGATCTACAAACCATGGGCCTGAAACCGGGACCGCTCTTTAAGAAGATCCTGACTCGCTTGGCCGACGCGCGCCTGAACAGCGAGGTGAAGAGTGAGGCCGACGAGCGGGAGTTGGTGAAACGCATGGCAAGGCAGTAAATGTCGCGCCGAATGCTCGACCGCATCCGAGAAGCCATTCGGCACGGCGACTATGATATAACCGCACATGCATGTGCGGAGATGGCTGAGGATGGTCACGACCTGATAGATGTTGAAACGTCGATTCTACGTGGCAACTTGGAAAGAACCGAGGAGGGCGATCTGCCGGAGACCAGCTATGACATTCTCGGCATGGCAGCGGACGCCATGACAGCCCTCACCACAGTAGGCCGATTTACTGCAATCGGACATTACCTTATAATCACAGTCTATGAATCTGAGGAGCCGGCAGCATGAAAACCAAATTCGGATATCGCTGCGAATACTGCGAGGGCACAGTTCGGCAGAAACAGGTCTCGAGCGAAGCCTTCAAGCACAAAACGGGCTTTGTGATCCTTGAGAATGTTGGGATCGGCGTGTGTGATGAGTGCGGAAATCGCTACTACTCCGCGGAGACTCTCAAGCAGGTTGACGCGATTGCGACGGGGAAGATCGCACCGGAACGCACAGAACAGGTTCCCGTGGCCGCCGCTCAATAAAGGTTCACACTGAACGTCCTGCTCCTGCTGAATGAAACTTATCTGAAATGCTGATGGGCTTTCCCTGGACAATTCTGCAATGGATACTCCCCTCTATTCCGGAGATCATCTCAACTGTGCGGAGCATGAAGAATGAGCAACACGCCCAAATGCAGCAACCTGCTCACGACGATCTTGTGGCTCGGATCGAACGGCTGGAGAAGGCCTTTAAACTGCAGTCCCAGATCGACGAAGAGGTCGCCGGCCAACTCCAACAGCTTCAGAAACGGCTGCAGATTTTCACCTTCTTAGCAATATTGGGTTTGATCCTGGTGGTGGTGGCACTTGCGCTAATAGCTTTCACATGAGCTTATGGCCACCACGGCGGAAAGAAATCACGCGCTGCTGCCCATGCGGGTCTCATCAATGAATCGTTCGGTCGAGTCATCAATCAAACGGCCGTGGCGACAGCGCGGCTTGTGGACATACCAAATCATTCCGGCAGGGGCCGTCCTCGTGTCTCCGGCGCGAACGGCAGGACGAGGAGTCCTAAGAGATAGATCAGAGCGATCGCGCTGGCGGCCCGTCCGAAGCTGCCCAGCGCAGCAACCAGGTAGCCTGTCAGAAATGGACCGACCGAGGCCAACACGCGGCCTGCGTTAAAACAAAAGCCTGCGCCGGTCGCCCGGATTCGTGTCGGGTACAGTTCCGGTAGATAGATGGGAAAACCACTGAAGATGCCATTGTTAAAAAATCCGAGGATCGGCAAGAGCAGCAGGACATGCTCATACTCGCGTGGCGTCAAAAAGGTGACCGGGACCATGACGAGGCTCCCGGCGCACATGAAGGCGAACACCGCTCGGCGGCCGAAGCGATCAGCCAGCGGCCCGAAACTGAGATAGCCCGCCAGGGCGCCGACATTGAGCACCATCGTCGCGTACACCACATAGGTCTTGATCTCCGCCGCTTGT
>Ga0184638_1000335_pt1 | contig 12835 bp, 8 predicted proteins | sample PLM31_50_b2_FD_133141 | JGI IMG/M metagenome (GOLD analysis project Ga0184638, IMG submission 133141) | Groundwater sediment microbial communities from an aquifer in East River, Colorado, USA - PLM3-1_50_b2 | ecosystem: Environmental > Terrestrial > Soil > Riparian zone | place: USA: East River... | reverse complement strand
GATGGCCGGCAATCTGGGCTTTACGACGTACGTCGTTTCCGACGCGACGGCAACGTTCGACAACACCGGACCGAACGGCCAGCGGTACGGGTCGGAGCTGCTGCACGACGTCGCCCTGGCCGACCTGAACGGCGAATTCTCAACCGTCGTCGACACCAAGACTCTGCTGGCGGCAACATGACAATCCGCAAAGTCAATCTGGCCGAGATGTTCGGCCGTTTTGCGGAAGAAGAGACTCGACCTTGAACACGGGAAACGTCCGCAATGAACGCACCGTCCCCGAGCTCGACCGGCTCTAGGGTGATCGCCCGCATCTGGCATGGCGTGACCGACGCCGCGCGGGCTGACGAATACGCGGACTATCTCGAGCGCACCGGCGCCCGGGAGTGCCGCGCGACGCCCGGCAACCGTGGCGTGTACGTGCTGCGGCGCATCGAGCACGATCGCGCCGAGTTCACGTTCATTTCGTTGTGGGAATCCGTGGACGCCATTCGGCGGTTCGCGGGCGACGATTACGAGAAAGCACACTACTATCCGGAAGACCGCGACTTCCTGCTGGAGCTCGAGCCCTTCGTCGAACACTACGACGTCTTAGCGGCTCCGGGACGGTGAACGAGCCAGAGATCTCCCTGGACCCCGCCGACGCGCGCGGGTGGGAAGAGCTGCGCCTGCTCGGCCACAAGATGGTGGACGAGATGCTCGAGTACTTGCGGACGGCCCGCGAGCGGCCGGTGTGGCGACCCGTGCCCGCCGACGTACGCCAGCGCCTCTCAGGCCCCGCGCCGCGGGAGCCAACCGCCGCCGCCGCCGTCTACGAAGAGTTCAAGCGCGACGTGCTTCCCTACCCCACCGGCAACATCCATCCGCGGTTCTGGGGCTGGGTGATCGGGACCGGCACGCCGGTCGCGATGCTCGCCGATATGCTGGCGTCGGGGATGAACCCACAGGTCGCCGAATTCGACGACGCGGCGGCGGTCGTGGAGAATCAGGTGATGGGGTGGCTCGTCGAGCTGCTCGGGCTGCCGGCCGGCACGCATGGCCTGCTCGTGTCGGGCGGCTCGATGGCCAACTTCGTGGGCCTGGCGGTGGCGCGGAACGCACGCGCGGGATTCGATGTCCGCGAGCGGGGATTGCAGAATGGCAGCGCGCCACCGCTCACGGTGTACGCATCCACCGAAGCGCATTCGTCGGTTCGCAAAGCCGTCGAGCTGCTAGGACTCGGTCACGACGCGTTGCGGAGCATTCCCGTCACGGCCGACTACACGATCGATATCAAAGCCCTGCGCGAAACGCTTGCGGCCGACAAAGCCGCGGCGCGGCGCCCGATCTGCATCGTCGGCAATGCAGGCACCGTGAATACGGGAGCAACGGATGACCTCCAGGCTCTCGCGAGACTCTGTCGCGACCAGGGGCTCTGGTTTCATGTCGATGGCGCGTTTGGCGCGCTTGCTGCCCTCGTGCCGGACCTGCGCCCGCTGGTCGCCGGGCTCGACCAAGCCGACTCCCTCGCGTTCGATCTCCACAAGTGGCTGTACATGCCGTACGAAGTCGGATGTACGCTCGTGCGCGATCAGAAAGCCCATCGCGCCACGTTCAACGTGACGCCCGCGTATCTCGCGTCGTTCGATCGCGGCATCGCGGCCGGTGGATTCCCCTTTGCCGAGCGCGGGGTGCAGCTGTCGCGCGGCTTCCGGGCGCTGAAGGTGTGGATGTCGTTCAAGACGCACGGCGTGGATGCGTTCGCGCAGCTGATCCACCAGAACGTCAAGCAGGCGCACTATCTCGCCGGATTGGCGAGCAAGCATCCCCAGCTCGAGCTGCTCGCGCCCGCCCCGCTCAATGTGGTCTGTTTCCGCTATCGCATACCGGGAGCCAGCGATGACGCGTTGAACGCCGTGAATCGCGAGATTCTGCTGCGCGTTCAGGAGAGCGGCGTCGCCATCCCCTCGCACACCGAGCTGGGCGGGCGCTTCGCGCTCCGCGTGGCGGTGACAAACCACCGCAGCCGGCGGGAAGATTTCGACCTGCTCGTCAACGCGGTCACCGCCACGGGAGCCGCGTTGCGGTAGTAGCTGCGAAGTCCAATCTTATCGGCAGTGGAACAACTCCTCGTCCTCCGCGATCTGGCGGTCATCTTCGCGGGCTCGCTGCTCGTCATTCTGGCATTCTACCGGCTGAAGCTGCCGGCGCTGCCGGGGTTCATCGTCGCCGGGATTCTGCTCGGCCCCAACGCACTCGGCCTCGTCTCCGATCCCCATCGGGTGGAAAGTCTCGCCGAGGTCGGCGTGATTCTCCTGTTGTTCACGATTGGCATCGAGTTCTCGCTCAGCCGGCTCAGGGAAATGGGACGGCAAGTGCTCGCCGCCGGCTCCGCGCAGATGGCGTTTACCGTGGTGGCGACGCTCGCAGTCGGATTGGCGTTCCTGCCCGGCTGGCGCGTAGCCCTGTTTCTCGGGTTTCTGATCGCGCTATCGAGCACGGCCATCGTGCTCAAAGTGCTGACGGACAAGGGCGAGATCGACGCGCCACACGGCCGGCTCGCGACCGGTGTGCTGATCTTTCAGGACCTGTGCGTCGTGCCGATCATGCTGGTCCTTCCCTTCCTCGCCGGCAAGGCCGAAGGGGGAGCGCTGGGACTCGCGCTGGCGCTCGGGAAAGCGGCGCTGGTGGTGGTCGGCGTCGTGGTGGCAGCACGGACGGTGGTGCCGCGCGCGCTGCGAGTTATCCTCAAGACCAAGAGCCGGGAGCTGTTCCTGATCGCCGTGATTCTGATCGGGACCCTGACCGCGCTCGGCACGGCCGCCGCGGGGGCCTCGCTCGCACTCGGCGCGTTCCTCGCCGGACTCATCATCTCCGAGTCCGACTACGCGAATCAGGCGCTAGCCGAGCTGATGCCGTTCCGAGACATCTTCATTTCGCTGTTCTTCGTGGCTGTCGGGATGCTGGTGCAGCTCGGTACGATGCGCGACCATTGGATTCTGACGCTGCTCGCGGTGGCGATCATCATGGGCGGCAAGACGCTGTCCGCGGCGGTCGGTCCCGCTCTCATGGGCTATTCGGGACGCGTTGCACTGCTGGCGGGCGTCGCGGTCTCGCAGATCGGTGAATTCTCCTTCGTCCTCGCCAAGGAAGGGCGAGTGGCGGGACTGCTCCCCGAGCTCCTGTATCAGCAGTTCCTCGGCGTCGCGGTGATCACGATGCTCGTCACACCGTTCCTGATGCAAGGCGGGCCGGCGATTCTCGACACGCTCGAGAAGCTGATGCCACTGGACCGGCTGTTGCCGGGATTTCGGCCGCGGGACTTCGCGCCGGTCCAGGATCCCGTGACCAACCACGTGATCATCGCGGGCTACGGGCTGAACGGCCGCAACCTCGCGGCGGCTCTGCGATCCATCAACGCACCCTACCTGATCGTCGAGCTGAACGCGCAGACCGTCCGGAAAGCCCGTTCCGAAGGGGAGCCGGCATTTTATGGCGACGCGACGCGCGACGAGATCCTGCACGCGCTGGGAATCGATCGCGCGCGGCTACTCGTGATTGCCATCTCGGACCCGTCGGCGACCCGCCGCATGGTGCGTGTCGCGCGCGACCACAATGCCAAACTTCACATCATCGCGCGCACGCGATACGTGGTGGAGATCCCCGAGCTCACGCGGCTGGGGGCCAACGTGGTGATCCCCGAAGAATTCGAGACGTCGATCGAGATCTTCGCCCAGGTGCTCGCGCACTACACCGTGGCGCGCGATGAGATCGATCGCCTGGTCGGCGAGATCCGTGCCTCGCATTACCAGGCGCTCCGTCCCGAGGGAGGCGCCCGCCCGCGCCTCACGCTGACCGGCACGCTCGGGGCCATGCCGCAGATGCACGTGGAACGGATAGTGCTCGGTCAGAACGCGCCAGCAGTGGGCCAGACACTCGCGGAGACCGGCCTGCGCTCGCGCACCGGCGCGCTGGTGCTGGCGGTGCGGCGCGGCGAAAGCGATCTGGCCACACCGGAGGCGACCTTCCAGCTCGCCGCCGGCGACGTGCTCGTCGTCGTTGGACAGCCACAACAGCTCAAAGGGGCGTACCGGTTGCTGACCGGGGCCGAGCACGCCTAGCGGAGCAACTCCTTCGCGGCGTCGATCGCTTCGTGCGAGCCGGCGAGCGCCAACACGTCTCCCGCTTGCAGACGCTCGCCCGCTGTGGGCACAGCGATAGACTCACCATCGCGGGAGATCGCGAGGACGGTGGCCCCGCTCCGGCCGCGCAAGTTCAGGTCGGCGAGGCTCTGACCCACGACAGGGCTCGCGGCATCGATTCGCACGGCAACGGGTTCGCCGAGGCCAGGCAGGAGCCGGTTGACGTCGGCAAGTGCCTCGGTGCCGGGTGCTGGGCTCCCGGCTCGCGCGTACCGTCCCAGCGCGGCGACGACGGCTTGCGCGCCGGCACGCACGTGTCCCTCGAGATCGCGGACGCTGCGCCAGATCGCTACCCCAAACCCCGCGAGCACGAGGAACAGCACGAGCGGGCCCGAGTAGCTGGGCAGGAAAACCTGGGTGATGGCCACGACGACAATCCCGGCGATGAGGGCGATTCCGAGCTGCAGCGTCACGCCCAACGCTCGTCGGGGTGCAGCGTCCAAATCCGCTTTGCCGACTGCCTGTGGCAGCGCCGTTTCGGCGAGCGAACGCCCGAGTCCCCGCGACAATCGGCCGATCCCCACCACCAGCGGCAGCGCCGCCGCCGCGGTCGCCGCCACGATGATCACGCGGGCGATGGCCGGCTCGATGTGCAGCGTGCCCGCGAGTGCGTCCGCGATGGCGCCGAACTGCAGCGATATGGCGACGATGAGCGCGCTCAAGACGGCGGCATCGAGTGTGAGCAATCCCACGAAACGCCGCACACCCTGCATTCCCGCCCGGGCGGCGGATTCCACCTTGAGGCGCTCGAGCCACGAGCCGTACAGCGCAGCGAATGTCTGCAGGGGCCGGGGCAGCTTGCGGTCGATGAAGGCGGCGACCGGCGGCGACGCGCGGATGAGCCACGGAGTGGACAGCGTCGTGAACGCCGAGACCGCTACGGCCACCGGGTAGAGAAAGTCGCGCGTCGCGCCGAGCGTCAGTCCCAGTCCGGCGATGATGAACGAGAATTCGCCGATCTGCGCGAGGCTCATGCCCGCTTGCACAGCCGTCCGCGTGCCGGTGCCGGCCAAAAATGCACCGACTGACACGCCTGCGACCTTGCCGACCACGACCAGCAGCGTCAAGACGGTCACGGCTCCCCAGTGACGCGCCACGAGCGCGGGATCGATCAGCATGCCCACCGAGACAAAAAAGATCGCAGCGAACACATCGCGGACGGGATGCACCAGCCGCTCGATCTCCTCGCCCTTGCCCGACTCAGCGACGAGCGATCCGGCAATGAACGCCCCCAACGCGACCGAGTACCCGAACCGCTGCGCGACGTACGCGGTCGCAAAACAGATGCCGATGCTCGCAACGAGGGTCGTTTCCGCTCGGCCCAGACGGGTGACGTAGCGAATGAAGCGCGGGACCACGAGCATCCCGACAATCAACAGGGCGACGAGGAAAGCCACGATCCGGCCGATGGTGCCCGCGAGTCCGCTCGCTGAGAGCCCGGCGCCCGTGGCCACCGCCGTGAGGACGGCCATGAAGACGATCGCGATCAGGTCTTCGATCAGGAGAATGCCGACGACGAACTCGCGCAGCCGGCCGCGGATACCCTGCTCGTCGAAGACTTTGGCAATGATCGTCGTGCTCGAGATCGCGACGATCGCGCCCGTGAACACGCTTTCGAGCACCGTCCATCCAAACAGCCGCCCGGCGAGGAAACCCAGCCATGCCATGAAGCTCGACTGGATCACCGCCGTAAAGCCGGCGGCGGGACCCACGCGCACGAGCTTCGCGAGATGGAACTCGAGACCCAGCGAAAACATCAGGAGGATGACGCCGAGCTCGGACAACGTCTGGATGGTGCCGGGATCGGCGACGATGGGAATCGGCACGTGCGGCCCGACGATCAATCCGGCGATGATGTAACCCAGAACGACCGGCTGCCGCAGGCGCTGGAAGACCACCGTCGTGATCGCGGCGACGGCGAGGACGACGGTCAGCGACCGCAGGAATTCGTGCACATCGTGCATGATCGCCACGATAGCCTGATCGAGTGGAGGCGGACAGGGTGATCAAGGGCTAGAATCCAATCGGTCTCACACCACCCACGAGGACACAATGCTCGCCCTGCTCGGCGCACTCCTGGTTGTCACCCAGCAACCCGCACCGCTCACCATCGGATCGGCTGTGGCACGGCCCGGTCAGGCAGCGTCCGGGTTTATCGAGGTACCGGCGGGCGTGGATGCCGCAACGCGCATTCCGATCACGATCGTGCGCGGGGCACGGCCCGGACCGACGCTGGCACTGATCGCGGGTACACATGGTTCCGAGGTCGCGCCGATCGTCGCGCTGCAACGGGTGCGGGCGACAGTTGATCCCACCGTCCTGCGCGGGACGGTGCTCATCGTCCACGTAGCGAACCTGCCGTCGTTCCTGGGCCGCACCATCTACTACAGCCCGATCGACGGCAAGAACCTCAACCGCGTGTACCCGGGCAAATCGGACGGAACGGTCTCCGAACGGATCGCGTACGCCATCACGAATCAGATCATCGAGCGCGCGGACTATCTCGTGGACATTCACGCGGGTGACGGCAACGAGTCCCTCCGTCCCTACACGTACTGGAGCCCGCTACGGATGGATGCGCGGGTTGACTCGATTGCGCGCGAGATGGCGCTAGCCTGGGGCAGTGACCACATCGTGATCGATACGGTGCGGCCGCGCGACCCGCGGGCGTCGATCTACACGCAGAATACTGCGCACATCCGAGGCAAACCGGCGCTGACCACCGAGGCCGGGTATCTCGGCGTGGCCGCGGAGGACATGGTGCAGCGCAACGTGGACGGCGTGTTCCGGCTGCTGCGTTACTTCCGCATGGTGCCCGGCACTGCCGAGCTCGTGCGCCAACCGCTGTTTTTCGAGCGCACCGAGGTGCTGCGCAGTCCCGCGACCGGCGTGTGGCACCCCCAAGTCGAGCGGGGCCAGAGCGTGCAGAAGGGCACGGTGATCGGCGTGCTCACCGATTTCTTCGGCGCGACGCAGGCCGAAATCCGGGCGCCCTTCGGCGGCATCGTGCTCTATGTGGTCGGCACGCCCGCGATGTCGCAGGGCGAGCCGATGGGGATGATTGGGGAGCCGAGGCTGGAGCGGTAACCGACGCCTGGTCTCCGCCCGGAATCAAGGGTAGTCAGTCAGCAGGCTCGCCTCGCGCTCCCAGGGACGATTCGCGTGGGGGATGAACTGGCCAAGCATGATGCGCACTGGCTCGTTCAACCCCAGGTCCAGGTACCGCCCGAGCCCCCTTTGATCCCCAAACGTGGCGCGCCAGAGCGCCCGCTCCGCTGGGGCGCTCCAAACGACAAAGGCGAAGTCGTACTGCGCGACGTGGATGACTTCGTGGGTGATCGCGCGCTCGCGCTGGAAACCGCTGAGTCCGGACACGAGGGCAACCACACCACCAGCCTGCTCAGCAATGTGAATCGGCCCCTTGCCCGGTCGAAGGTTCGTGAATACCGGCGCCCCCGCAGACACGGTGGCAGCCAGGTCGAGTTTGGCGCCGGGCCGGGTGAGGTAATAGCCGATCCCGATGGTGGTCGCCACGTCCAGCCGGAGCCGGACCGCTGACCGACCGACGCCATCCGCGTGCGGCTCGTTGATGTAAAACCTGATAGGGCCGACCGGGAGGACTAGACCCGCCATCGGCGAACGTCCCTCGCCTGCATTCCGGACGACCGAGGCGCCAACGGCGGCGATTTCACGACCGAGCAGGCCCATTCCGTACCGGCCGCTTCCGATTATGCGCTTACCTCCGTAGGCGACGGCCCCACCGAGGGCCCCCTGCAGAAACGCCCGTCCTACGGGCCTCCCACTCAGTTTGGCACGAACTCCGGACGTAAGCCCACCGATCGCGGCGTTGATTCCGAAAGTGAGGGCGTGACGTTCGGCAGGGGACCACCCGTCACGCCTCTCGGGCTGGGGACACTCCGGTACCGTATCGCCATTTGCGTGCTGCCCGAGGGGTCCGATGCACTGGGCGGCGCCTGGGATGGTAATGGCCATCACCTGCACGACCAGTGCGGCGCCTGACACGAGAATCCGACACGCGGCACGGCTCATATCACGACTCGGAAGTACTCCCATCGGCGACTCACGGAAGCGCTCACCCACCGCTAGTTCGAGGGATCGAATTCGGGTCGATACACTGGGGCGGCTCGCAAGGTGGTGGTGGCGGCGGTGGGGGTGCGGACGGCGGGATCGGTTGCAGGTCAGGCGCGACTGACCCCAGCTCGTAGTCTACATTCGACCATTTGCTAAAGAAAAAAGTGTCCCCGGTGCCACCCGGCACGATGAATCCGCCCCACAGGATACCGGCTAGCAGGAATCCGTTGAGCCCCCTGAAGAACGTGGGCGATCCGCTATCCCCCGATCCGACGCCAGCATGAACGGTGACATTGTCGAGCCGCGTTCCGTCCGCGAGGGAGATCGCCCCACTAACGCTCGTAACTACCCCAGCTGTCCAACCAGTTCTCTGTCCTACCTTTTCGATCGAGTCGCCGACGAATACCTCGGTTAGCACACCAACCAGCGCGATCCTGGGGTTCGCGTGATCAATGTTGAGAGACCCCGTGATCGTGGGGATGGTCGCACGCTGCACCGTCTGGGCGACCCCTCCGAGATCAATGCGCGTATCGAACGACGCCGAAACGAGCGCTGCGTCGCTGAAGCGACACGATTCCCCAGCCGGGCAGCCAGACCAGTTAGGGTCGAGGGCCGGATCCTGCACCTCGACTCCGTACCGATCATCGTTGGAGCTACTATCCTGGTACAACCAGGCACCGACAAGACCGCCAAAGGTACCCTCTTGAGTGCAATGAGAGTTGACGATCATGTGCGGGGAGCCGTTGTAGGTGACATTTGGCCCGTAAGTGCAGATGTCTTCAACATGACCGAACCCAGGTTGCTCGTACGCGGCAGCGATCAGCACACCGCCAGGCATCGGCCGGAAATCGTCGTGCAGTGTGTGCGACAAGGGAACCGGCAGCGCAGTGACTTCGATGGAGACGGCGTCCGGAGGCACGCCCAGGCGGGCCAATGCAGCCTCAACAACCGCACGCGCCTGTTCACCAACGATTCCTACACGGAGGCGGTTGTTGCGTTCGTCAATGTCCCGGATCACGACGCCTGATGACCAACCGAGGCCAAGAGCGTCTCGCCAGCTGCGGAGCTGCGCGTACCGATATTGGGCACCGCGAATCGTCACGGACAGCTCCGGCCGTCCGCGATCGCGAAGATGAGCCTCAATCAGAGCGCGCGCGTTCGTGGCGTCTCTCAGATCGGTGAGATAAACGACCAGGGTGCGTGACCCTTCAACTACCGCTCCAGCGAACGTTGGCACAAGCTGAGCCAGCCGTTGGGATCCAGTTTCGGGCGGTCCACCAGCCTGAAGCGTTGTTTGCTGGACGTCGCCACGAAGAACACCAGGTTCTAACGCACTCAAGGACGTCAGATGTGGCTGAAGTTCTCGCTTTGGAGTGCTGGAAGTTACAGGTGAGTCAACGCAGGCTGAAGCCCCCACTACGATGATCGCCGCAAGTGCAAGAGTAAGTCGCATATCGACCTCCCGTCTGTGGTCTCGTTGAGTCCCGCAAGGCGAGCTCGGGGTTGGCACCGACGAGGGTCATTCGCAGTGCGAGTTGTGTCGTGGGTGCTCGCTGCCCAGGTCGCTCGTTGCCACCAGCGCCGTCTCGGTGAGAACCAGCACTGCCTCTCTTTCTGTGAGAAGGACAGCGTGTCCTATGCCTCGGGCCAGGAACCTGACTCGGGAATCGGCCGGCCCCTGGTTCGCCTCGAAGTGCAAGGACAGGTGGCCATGGGCGGTCGCGACTCGAGCATTGTTTCTCATCGTGCGATCGCGAGCAACGTGACCGCGACGGAGGCTCGACGGTTCATTCGATGATGACCAGGTACTAGGCCCGTGCGTTTGACGCAGTCAATTGGGCGGTACTCGCACCGCGCCAGCAGACAATGGACTAATCCCTAAGGATCAAACCGTGTTGAGCCAAGGTTGTATATGACTAAGCGATTCCAAATACGGCGCGTCCTAAACCCCGCGTCGATCCAGACTCCGATACTGAATCGCCTCACTCACATGTTTCGGCTCGAGCGACGTCGCCTCATCGAGGTCCGCGACCGTGCGCGCGATCTTGAGAATCCGATGATACGCCCGCGCCGATAATCCCAGCCGCGTAATCGCCGTCTTGAGCAGCGCGTCGGCGCCGTCCGAGACACGACAGTGGGCGCGAATGTCGCGCGGCGCCATGTGCGCGTTGGCGTAGATCCCCGGCCGGTTGGCGAACCGCTCGCGCTGCAGAGTCCGCGCGTGGTCCACGCGCTCGCGCATCGCCTCACTTGGCTCCCCACTACTCTCGCCCGTCAGCGCCTTGTACTTCACCGCGGGCACTTCCAGATGGATATCGATTCGATCGAGCAACGGCCCGGAGACGCGCGCGAGATAGCGTTGCACGACCACGGAGCCGCAGGCGCAGTTGTGGTGCGGATCGCCGAACCAGCCGCACGGGCAAGGATTCATCGCGGCGGCGAGCATGAAGCGCGCCGGATACGAGAGGCTCATCGCCGCCCGCGCGATCGTCACCACACCGTCTTCCATTGGTTGACGCAACACCTCGAGCACGTTCTTCCGGAACTCGGGCAGCTCATCCAGGAACAGCACGCCGCCGTGCGCCAGGCTGACTTCGCCCGGCCGCGGATACGACCCGCCGCCAATCAAGCCGGCGTCGGAGATGGTGTGATGCGGCGCGCGGAACGGGCGCCGCGCGACGAGTGACTCGCCCAGCGGCAGCGTGCCCGCCACGGAATGGATCTTGGTGGTCTCGAGCGCTTCGTCGAGGCTCATCTTGGGCAGCGTCGTCGGTAGGCGGCGCGCAAGCATCGTCTTGCCGGACCCGGGCGGGCCCACCATCAGGATGTTGTGGCCACCGGCCGCGGCCACCTCGAGCGCGCGCTTGGCGTGCGCCTGACCCTTCACCTCGGCGAAATCGACGTCATCCCGAGCGCGCTCGGCGAACAGTTTCGCCACATCCACCGCGGCGCTGGGAAGGTCGCCCTTGCCGTCGAGAAACTCGGCGATCTCGGCGAGACAGGTCGCGCCGAGCACGCGCAGGCCGTCCACCACTCCGGCCTCAGGAAGGTTTTCGCGCGGCAAGATCAGCGCTTCGACCCCCGCCGCTCGGACGGCCAGCGCGACGGGCAACGCACCACGCACGGGCCGGATTGCCCCTTCCAGGCCCAGCTCGCCCAGGACCGCAAGATTGCCGAGCCGCTCGCCCGCGACCTGTTCGGTCGCCGCCAGGATACCGAGCGCGATGGGAAGGTCGAATGCGGAGCCTTCTTTGCGGATGTCGGCGGGGGCGAGGTTGACGGTGATGCGCTTCAGCGGAAAGGTGAAGCCGGTGTTCGCAAGCGCGGAGGAGACACGGTCTCGTCCTTCTTTCACCGCGCCCTGCGGCAAACCGACGGTCACGAACGTGGGCAAACCGTTCGCGATATCCGTTTCGACGTCGACCAAATACGCATCGATCCCTAAGACGGCGGCGGAGCGGACGCGCGCGAGCACCCAACCAGGTTATGACGGCGCGGTGGATGCCGCCAAACAAAACGCCGCCGGCCGGATCGAAAAGACGCTACCTGGCGACGGCCTCCACGCGAACGCTCGCGGTGATGCCGCTGCCGATCGTGAAGTCGAACGTCCCGATCCGCTGCGCCTTGAGCGTGACGAGCACCGCGGCGTCCCCCGGCTCCAGAGCCACGATTTCGAGATAGCGCTGCCGGGCGGCGAGCTGCGTCCGGCTCGCGCGCAGCATTTGCGCGAGCGCATCGATCGACGTCTCATTGCCGAACATGTCGCGCGCAGTGACGCGCAGGACGAACGGCGCGGCGACCCGCACAACCACGCTCTGTCCGGTCACTACCGCCGCATTGTGCTCCAGAACCAGTGTGGAGATCGGTCCGGGATCGACCTGGAACGTCACGAGCTTCTCGACCGAGTCGATCGTCGCAAAAACGAGCGCTTCCCCCAGCCGCGCGCCCAACGCCACGTCGAGCGGCACTCGTCCCGTGGAATCGAGTACGGCCGAATCGGGTTTGACGTGTGCGTTTACCGCGCGAAATCGCACCACCCGTCCCGTGGGGGCGTTGCCCTGCACCGTGCGCGCTTGAAAGACCAGCGGCTCGCTGAGCGAACTTCCTACTCGGCTACGGCGCGTGCCGGCGACGAATCCGGTCGCCGTCCCCGAGAGACCGGCCGCATCGGCCACGGGGACATCCACGCTCGCGAGCTTTCGCACTCGCACCTGCAGTTCGCCGCCGCGTGGCAGCGAGCCGGGCGCCAGCGCGAACGAGACGCGTCCCAAGGAATCGGTGGCGGCGGACATTGGCGCTCCGACACCAGAGGTCAATTCCACGGGCTCCTGCCCCAGCGGATTCCCCAGCGAGTCGGTGACGGTCGCGACGATCGTCGCGCCGCGCTCAGTAGAGGCGATGTAATCGGGCGTCACACGAAGCCGCCCCGGCTCGCCCGGCCGGACGACGAATGACACGCTCGGCCGGCCTGGGAACCTGGACCCGCTGTTCCCCAGGACCTCGAAGCGATGTGTCCCCGTCTTGCCGACAGGCGGGAGCGGGAAGACCGCCATGCCGCTGTC
>Ga0184638_1000334_pt1 | contig 12838 bp, 11 predicted proteins | sample PLM31_50_b2_FD_133141 | JGI IMG/M metagenome (GOLD analysis project Ga0184638, IMG submission 133141) | Groundwater sediment microbial communities from an aquifer in East River, Colorado, USA - PLM3-1_50_b2 | ecosystem: Environmental > Terrestrial > Soil > Riparian zone | place: USA: East River... | reverse complement strand
GTGTCACACACATACTCTTCACACTCCGGCCAGGGCTTCTTCTTCTATGAAGGCCGGGGCACCGTCTTTGAAAACGACTCTTACTTTACGAGAATCGCGGAACCGTCCCTTAATCAGCTCCTCAGACAGCGGATCGCCGATGTGCTTTTGAATCGTCCGTCGCATGGGCCGGGCTCCATAGTTGGGCTGGTACCCCTCCTTGAGGAGCCACTCCTTCACCTCCTCGGACACTTCGAGCTCCACGCCCCGGTCGACCAAGCGCTGATTCAACTCCTCCAGCAAGTGATCCACGATCAGGATGAGGTGACTCTTCTCCAGCGCGTGGAACACCACGACTTCGTCAATCCGGTTCAGAAATTCCGGACTGAAGGCATGCTTGAGCTCACCGATCACATCCTCCTTCATGCGGCGACCGATGTCGCCGCCCTGCTCTTGGCGTTGGAACCCGAGCGAGACCCCCTTCTGGAGATGCTTCGTCCCGATGTTCGATGTCATGATGATGACGGTGTTCTTGAAATCCACCTTCCGCCCGAGGCTGTCGGTCAGCACGCCGTCGTCCAATACCTGGAGGAGGACATTGAACAGATCCGGATGGGCCTTTTCGATCTCGTCGAACAACACCACAGAGTACGGCCGCCGCCGGACCTTCTCGGTCAATTGTCCGCCTTCCTCATAGCCGACATAGCCTGGAGGCGCCCCGAAGAGCCGGGAGCTGCTGAACTTTTCTTGATATTCCGACATGTCAATCCGGATGAGCGCATCTTCACTGTTGAACAGAAACGCTGCCAGCGCCCTTGCGAGCTCCGTCTTTCCGACGCCGGTGGGACCCATAAAGATAAAGGAGCCGATCGGCTTCTTGGCCTCCTTCAGCCCGGCACGCGAGCGGCGGATGGCGCGCGCCACTGCTGACACCGCCTCATCCTGACCGACGAGCCGCTTGTGCAGCGCCTCTTCCATACGGAGGAGCTTGCTGGATTCCTCTTCCTCCAGCTTGAAGAGCGGGATGCCGGTCATCTTGGAAACCACGTACGCCACGTCCTCCTTGGTGATGACGGGTTTGCTCTTCTCCTGGTTCTTTTTCCACTCCAGCTTCGAGTCCTCCAACAACTTGCGGAGCCGCTCTTCCTCCTCCCGGAACTTCACGGCCTCTTCAAAATTCTGCAGTGCGATTGCGAGCTCCTTTTCACGCACCACCTTCTTGAGCTCTTGGTCCATGGCCCGCAGATCGCCCGGCAGCGCGTAGGTCTGGAGCTTCGCGCGCGAGCCGGTCTCGTCAATGACGTCGATGGCCTTGTCCGGGAAGAAGCGGTCGGTAATGTACCGGTCCGCCAGCTTGACCGCTTCGACGATCGCGTCTTCGGTGATCTCGATCCCGTGGTGGCTTTCATACCGGTCGCGCAGCCCCTTGATGATACGGATCGTCTCCTCGACGCTGGGCTGCTGTACATGGATCGGTTGGAAGCGACGCTTCAGGGCGCCGTCCTTCTCAATGTGTTTCCGATACTCGTCCAAGGTGGTCGCGCCGATGCACTGGATCTCGCCGCGCGAGAGCGCAGGCTTTAACATATTGGAGGCGTCAATGGAGCCTTCAGCGGCACCGGCGCCCACCAGGGTATGCAGCTCGTCAATGAAGACGATCACATTCCCCGCCTGCACAATCTCCTTCATCACGACCTTAAGGCGCTCTTCGAACTGGCCTCGGTACTTGGTGCCGGCCACCAGGGAGCCGAGATCCAAGGCGATGACCCGGCGATTGAGAAGGTTGTCGGGTACTTCGGTGCCAACGATCCGTTGCGCGAGACCTTCCACGATCGCGGTCTTGCCGACACCGGCCTCGCCGATCAGCACCGGATTGTTTTTCGTCCGCCGGCTGAGGATCTGCAGCACGCGCTCGATCTCGTCCCCCCGACCGATGACCGGGTCGAGCGTGCCTTCCTGCGCCAGGCGAGTGAGGTCTCTGCCGAACTCGTCAAGCGCGGGCGTATTGCTCTTGCGATCACGCTCGCGTGGAGAGCTTTTCCTGAGAAAGGTGACGGTCAACTGGCGCGCGGTCAAGAGGTTCGCTCCCAGGCTCCGAAGAATCTTTCCGCCGATCCCTTCTTCTTCGCGCAGCAATCCTAAGAGCAGATGCTCACCGCCGATATGATTATGGCCGAGGAGACGGGCCTCTTCCACCGCATATTCGATCACTTTTTTGACACGGGGACTAAACGGGATCTCGCCAAAGGTCATCGTGGTGCCGCCGCCGGGCAGATTGCGCTCGATTTCGAGCCGTACCTGCTCCGAGGAGAGCCCCATCTTCTTGATGATCATCAAGGCGATCCCGTCGGTTTCCCGAAGAATCGCCAGAACGAGGTGCTCGGTCCCCAGATAATCGTTCTGGTGACGCTCCGCCTCTTCCCGGGCTAAGACGATGATCTTTCGGCCTTTGTCGGTGAATCTTTCGAACATCCTGTCTCCTCTCGGCTGTTCGGGCCGCCAGTCCTCTCTCGGCCGGTTCTGGGGACTTCTTAAGCTATCCTTCTCGGCCGTTTCTGGAACACGCTTGAGTTATTCTAACCTTAGCTCCCTTGAGTGTCAAGAGATCGCGGTGAGTGCCGCTCCCCCTCGTGTGAGTGTGCGCTCGTGGCGAGTGATTGCATACCCGTGTACTACCTAGGTATTATGTCGCTGTTCGATTCATTGACACACGGAAGGGGGGCCGCTAGAATGCGTGCCGTGAAGCACATCGGCATCCTCATGAAACCGGGTTTTGCCGACGCGAAGTCGCTTCTCCACGAGTTGGTGCCGTGGCTTCGAGCCCGTGGCGGGACTCCCCTGCTCGATCCCATCTCCGCTGAGCTGATCGGGGAGAAAACCTCCTATCCAAAACGTGAAATGGCGGCGATTGCCGACCTGCTGGTCGTACTAGGCGGAGACGGCACCATGCTGTCCGGCGCGCGATTGCTGGAAGGCCGACCGACGCCGATCCTCGGCGTGAATCTCGGCGGCCTCGGATTCCTGACGGAAGTCACGCCCGACGAGATCTACAAAGCGCTGGATCACATCTTCAACGGCGAATATGTCGTCGAAGAGCGGTTGATGCTTCGGTCCCGCATCACGCGACATGGTCAGCAAGTGGGCGGCGCGTCGGTGCTGAACGATGTCGTGCTGAGCAAAGGCACCTTGACCCGCATGGTCCAAATGGAGATTCGGATCAACGGCCAATTTGTGACCGGCCTTCGAGGAGACGGCCTGATCATATCCACGCCGACCGGATCCACGGCCTATTCGCTCTCATCCGGGGGCCCGATCCTGCATCCGTCGGTGCACGCGCTGATCCTCACACCCATCTGCCCGCATACGCTGACGAATCGTCCCATCGTGATCCCGCAGGATGTGCAGGTGGAGGTGACCATTACCAGTCGCGAGGAAGGCGCCATGGCCACTTTCGATGGGCAGGTGGGCATCGCGCTTCGCCACGAGGACCTGATCGAAGTGCGGGCTTCCGATCACTATGCCAGGCTCATCCGCGTCCCCGAGCGGACATTCTATGAGGTATTGCGAAAGAAACTGAAATGGGGTGAAGGAGGCTAGCGCAGGACCGATTCCTTCAGTTCCTGCTTCTTCTTTCGAACGGCGGCCAGCATTTCTTCATTTGTCGGGAACTTAAATTCTTCGATGTCCCGGCATTGGCCCTCCAGACGCTCCATCTCGCTCAGGGCCAAGAGATCATCCGTCCGCACCAGGTCCGGCTGACGACCGGTAATCAGCGCCTCAAGCTTCCTGAGCTTCTCGGCGATCTCCTGCTCCGATGGGGGCGACTTGCCGACCAGGTACCGGAGGATGACTTCACTGCACCACTCGCCATCGCGCTTGGCCACACCGACCAGACCTTCACTCGCTTTGCGCGCCCAGCCGGTGAGAAAGATTCCAGGGAGCACCTGACCGGCCGCCTCATCAAAAGCCTGAAACAAACTGTCGTCGGGATCGTTCTGGGTCCGGTTGGGATTTGTGACGAAGGTTCCATTCCGATATGGAAGGCCGACCGTGTCGTCCACGCGATCGCCCACGGCGAACACCACGCTGTCGCAGGGAATCGAATAATAGGTTTTCAAGCCCACCGCCGCCATATCGGCGCCTTTGGGCTCCAGCTTCGTGTCCTCCATCTCCAGCCCGATCACGCGATTCTGGGCATCGGTCAGCACGCGTTTCGGTGAAGACAGGAAATGAAACCGTATCGTCGTTTGGCTTTCGGCCGGCTCGCATTTGGTGAATTCCGAACGCATGTCCGCCAGAATTTTGCCCGGGGCCTGTCCGGCCGCCTCGAGACAAGGCGCGATGCGCTCGGTCTCTTTCTCGAGGGCCGGCTGATCAATATAGGAACAGACCGCCCGAATCTCTTTTGGATTGTACTTGCGCTCGGCCGGGCCGCGACGCACCACGACATGGATCTCGGAGACGCGACGACGCCGGACGAGCCAATTGGCGATGTCCACCATCACGTCGCCGATGCCGATCACCGCTACCCGCTGGCCCATTTCAAATAGTCGTGTGCTGAATCCCGGGAGCAAATTGTAGTGATAGACGCAGTCCTTGGCATGGTAGACGCCCACCGCGGTATCGCCTTCTACGCCGATGGTCTTGGTGCCCTGCGCGCCGGTCGAAAACACAAGCGCGCTCGGCTCCAACGCTCTGAGCTCCGAGACCGACACATGTTTGCCTTCTCCTACCGTGACATTTCCGAAGTAGCGGACGTTGGGACGGCCGAGGATCTCCCAATAACCTTTTCGAAGCCCGCCGCGCAGTTTGTGCTTATTCGGAAAGATGCCATATTCGGCCAGGCCACCGAACTTCACATCCCGGTTCAAGACCACGACCTGGTGGCCTTGTTTCGACATGATGTTGGCGACCGAGAGGCCGGCCGGTCCTGCGCCGATTACAATCACCAGGTGTTTCGTACTCAATACGAGACTCTCACCCGCCCGCGCTACCTGGTTGGCCGCCGGGTAACCCCGGTTCCGTCATCCGCCAGGGATCCAGAAGATGCTTCAACCGATCTGAGGGAAGAATCTTTTTGGCTTCTGCCACTTCGCGCACGGTCTTGCCGGTCCGGTAGGCTTCTTTGGCGATCTCCGCGGCGGCTTCATATCCGATTTCAGGGGCCAGCGCCGTGCACATTGCCAGACTCTGCTCGATCCCCGCCTGGCAGCGGCCAACGTCTGCCTGGATCCCTTCGACGCAACGGCGAGCGAAGTTATCCGCGGCCCGGCTCAGCAGAAGGATGGACTCCAGAAGATTATGGGCCATCACCGGCAACATCACCAGCAACTCGAAATTGCCGGCCTGCGCCGCGACCGTGATCGTCACATCGTTGCCGATCACTTGGACCGCGACCATCATGACGGATTCGGCGATCACGGGGTTCACCTTTCCCGGCATGATGGACGACCCCGGTTGAGTGGCCGGTAAGACAATTTCGCCGATCCCACAGCGCGGCCCGGACCCCATCCACCGGATGTCATTGGCGATCTTCATGAGACTGACCGCCACCGTCTTGAGCGCCCCGCTGGCCTCGACGAGGGAGTCTTGCGCCGCCTGGGCCTCGAAATGATTGGGGGCTTCTTTAAGCGCGCAGCCGGTTTCTTTTGCCAGCCGCGCGATGACGCGCGCCGCAAATTCGGGGTGCGCATTCAACCCGGTCCCGACGGCGGTCCCACCCAGCGCCAACTCTTCGAGGGAGCTACGCGATCGCTCGATTCGCGCGATCCCCAGCTCAATCTGTCTCGCGTAGCCGGAGAACTCCTGCCCCAATCGAATCGGCGTGGCGTCCTGCAGGTGCGTGCGGCCGATCTTCACAATGCCGTCAAACTCCTTGGCCTTCGCCGCTAGGGCCGAGTGGAGATGGCGGAGGGCCGGAAGCAGTTCGCGATTGATCTGTTCCAATGCCGCGATGTGGATCGCGGTGGGAATCACATCATTACTCGACTGGCCCATATTCACGTGGTCGTTGGCATGGACCAGCTTACTGCCCAGCTCTCCGCCGAGCAGTTCGGCGGCGCGATTGGCGATCACCTCGTTCGCGTTCATGTTGGAGGAGGTGCCGGAGCCGGTCTGAAAAATGTCCACGGGGAATTGATCGTCGAACCGGGCGTCAATCACCTCTTGGGCGGCTTCTCGGATGGCGTTGGCTATTTTGGAATCTAAGAATCCGAGCTCTTCATTGACCTTAGCGGCTGCTTGCTTGATAAGCCCCAAGGCTCGGAGCATGGGGCGTGGGATCCGAAGGGGGCTGATCGGAAAATTTTCGATAGCCCGCGCGGTCTGCACCCCGTAATAGGCGGTCGCGGGGACCTCCAGCTCCCCCATGGTGTCCCGTTCACGGCGAGTTATCTTAGGAGCGGCATTCGGGGTTGGGAACGCGGTTTTCTTGGGATCGCGCTTCACCTCAGGCTCCCTCATCATCAAAGAGTCTTGGTTTCTGCTCGTCTCCGCGGTACCGGAAGGCAAGGGCGCCATTGTAATTCAAATTCGTGTAGTTATACAAGCCTGAAAATTAAGAGGATTTGGAGGGGTGCAAACCGCTGAGGGACTGCTGGGATCATGGGCGATTATCCAACGGAAGATAGTTACGGTTGTGCTCCCCTTCATAAATTTGGTCCGGCCGAAACAGTTTGTTCTCTTTCACTTGCTCCAGCCAGTGCGCGAGCCAGCCGGCCACCCGGGCCATCGCGAAGATAGAGGTGAAGGTATCGGTCGGAATCCCCATCTGCTCGTACACAATGCCGGAATAGAAATCAATGTTGGGATAGACCCGTTTCTGACCGAGCAGCTCCAACGCCACCCGCTCCGTCTCCTCCGCCAAGGCATACAACGGGGACTTCCCGCAGTGCGCAAACAGCTGTTGCGCGAGTTGTTGAAGAATGACCGCCCTCGGGTCCTTTACCTTGTAGACGCGATGACCAAAGCCCATGATCAGCTGTTTGGCTTTGAGCTTCGCTTCCAGGTAGGGCCGCACTCGATCCGGGCTGCCGATCTCCCGCAGCATGGCCACCACCTCTTCGTTTGCGCCCCCATGGAGGGGACCCTTGAGAGCCCCGATGGCCGAAGCCACAACCGTATAGGGATCGGCCAAGGTCGACGCGGTGACCAGCCCACAAAAGGTGGACGCATTCATCGTATGCTCAGCATGCAGGATCAGGCAGGCGTCGAAGACCTGAGCGACGACGCCATCCGGTATCCGGTCGGACAGCATGTAGAGAAGATTCGCGCTGAAGCTCAGGTCATCCCGGGGAGGAATGTGATCATCCCCGTACCGGAGACGGGCGAATGCCGCGACGATCGTCGGCAACTTTGCGATCAAGCGCACTGCGGACCAATAGTTGTTTTCTGGATCCTTCACGTTCCGCCCTGGATAGAACATTCCAAGGGCCGCGACCGCAGCTTGGAGGGCATCCATGGGATGGCCGGTCTCCGGCAGGGACTTGATGAGATCCACGATTTTGAACTTGATCCGACGATGCTGCGCGATATCCCCCGTGAACCTTTCGAACTCGAGGCGCGTGGGCAATCGGTTGAAGAGGAGAAGGTAGGCGGTTTCAAGGAAGTTACTCTTCGCGGCCAGCTCTTCAATCCGGATACCACGGTACTCGAGCACACCGGTTTCGCCATTGACGTCGCTGATCTTGGATCGGGCTGCCGGCACGCCCGCCAGTCCCGGCATAAAATCATGCGGCATGCAGATCTCCTTTACTTGACCATCCGCAAATCTATTGTAGCCTCACGGCGAAAACTCTTCCACTCCCTCTGGCCGCGGCTTGCCCTTCCTTTGCAGGAAACGATACCAGGTTAAAATCCTGAGCCGGCTTGAATTTGGGGATATCTCTCGCCATACTCGGTCCGCATCACTATGAACAATGCGAAGCGGCTCAAGAAAATTCTGACCGCCACAATGGTGGCGGTCAGTCTGTTCCTCCTCACCCTCGCGATCCATCTCTCCGGACTTCTCACCATTGCGGAATTAAAAAGCTTGGATCACCGGTTTCAGCAATACGCCGATCCGGCTGCCGTCGGCAAGGATCTGGTGTTGGTCGCCATTGATGAGGCCAGCCTTGAGACATTCGGCCGCTGGCCATGGCCGCGTGACCGGCACGGCTTTATGGCCCATTACCTGAAGCAAGCCGGCGCGCGCGCGATTGTGTTCGATGTGCTGTTTCTGGAGCCGGATGCAGCCGCCGAGGAATACGATGCCGCGTTTGCGGACCAGATTCGCGCTGCCGGCAATGTTTTCTTACCGTTCCTATTCCTCGCCGAGCAGGGGCCCTCGCCTCCACAGGCTCTGCTGTCGAAGGCGACCATCCCTCTTACTGTCGTCGTCGCGGCGAAGGACCCGCTGACAAAAAACGATGACCGGCACGCGAAGTTCCCGATTCCGTCACTGACAGAGGGCACAGCAAGAATCGGTTATATCAACCTGTCCTCAGACCCAGATGGCGTCACTCGCCGGATACCGCTGCTGATCCGGAACGACGATTCTACCTTGGCTTTCACCCATCTGGTCTCAGCAGTCGCGACCGGTCTGCTCAAGAGCGAAGTCGCGACTCTCACTTCACGGTACCTGACACTCGGATCCACGACCATTCCGGTGACCTCTCACGGCGACATGGTCATTGACTGGCACGGCCAGCTCAAGGGGACATACCCGGTATACTCCGCAGGAGCGGTGCTCAAAGCCTTCACCGAAATGCAACAGGGCCTGACCCCCTTCCTGGATCCGGCCCTCTTCAAAGACAAGATCGTGTTCATCGCCGGAACGGCCGCCGGGACCTATGACCTTCGTGTCACCCCGGTGTCGCCCTACACGCCCGGCGTGCTGATCCATATGACCGCGCTCGATAACATTCTCCGGGGCCGGTACATGCAACCGGCGCCTTTCTGGGTTTTTGTTGCAACGACCCTTGCACTGTGTCTTCTGACCTCCTGGGCATTCATGCTGATTTCGAATCAGGTCCTGAAATTCGGCGTGATCATCGCACTCGCTGCAGGCTACTATGGTCTCGTCGTGCATGCCTTCACCGCCCATGGCCTCTGGGTCGAGCTGGCCCTTCCCGAGGGAGCACTTGCCGGTACCTTCGCGATCGCCGCAACCGTTGAGTATCTCACCGAGGGCCGCCAGCGGCGTCTCCTGCGCTCCGCCTTCGACAAGTACATGGCGCCGGAGGTGGTGGATGAGATCATGCGCCATCCGGAGATTAAGTTGGGCGGCGAGAAAAAAGAGGTCACGTTATTGTTCTCCGATATTGCGGGCTTTACCACAATCTCCGAGCAGCTCCAGCCGGAAGGACTGGTCGAGCTGTTGAACGAATACCTGTCGGCCATGACCGACATCATCCGCCGGCATCGGGGCAATGTGAATAAATACCTCGGCGACGGGATCATGGCACTGTTCGGGGCGCCACTGGGCGAGCCCACTCACGCCACACTGGCCTGTTATGCGGCGCTGGAGAGTCAGGAAGCGCTCGCACGACTCCGCGCCGATTGGAAAGCGCGCAATCACCCAGAGCTTCACGCGCGGATCGGGATCAACACAGGATCTTCCGTCGTGGGGAACATGGGGTCACAGGCGCGAATGGAGTATACTGTCATGGGGGATAGCGTGAACCTTGCGTCCCGGTTGGAGGGTGCAAATAAATACTATGACACGCTCATTCTGCTCGGCCCGCGTACGCATGAGCTCGCAGCTCCTGACATTGAAGCCCGCGAGGTGGATCTCCTACGGGTCAAAGGCAAACATGAGCCGGTGGTGGTCTACGAGCTTCTCGCGCGAAAGGGTGCCTTGGAGGCCGGCAAGCAAGAGGTTGTGGCCATCTATCTCAGGGGCCTGACAAGCTACAAGGCCCGCGACTTCGAGCGAGCCCGCCGCGACTTCGAAGCGGCGCTGAAGCTGGACCCTCTCGATGGGCCGTCCAAAGTCTACGTGAAAAGGAGCCAAGAATTTCTCGTCCATCCGCCGCCCCCAGACTGGGATGGCGTGTATGAGTTGCGATCAAAGTGATGAAAGGAGGCTGGAATTGAGACACCAATGTGCTTTGAAACTGTGGCTGCCAATGCTGATCTTTTTTTTCGGTGGTCTGGTGAGTCTCGCCTGGGCCGATACGGTCTATGTCCAGGCAAAAACCGCAAAGCTCCGGGCCGGCAAAACATCCCTGGATCCGGTGGTGACCGCCCTGAAATATGGGGAGGCTTTGGAGATTCTCAAGACCGAGGGCAGCTGGCTGCAGGTCAGGACCAGCGCGGGAAAAACAGGATGGATCTTCACGAATTACACGACCACCGTGAAGCCGTCAGGCGGCGATGACGAGCTGGCCAAGCTCGGTCAGAGCTTTCGACGAAAAGAGGCATCCGACACAACCGCCTCAGCCGGCGCTCGCGGCCTCGACAAGGTCTCGGAAACCTACGCCAAGGGATCGGGAATCCCGCAACGCTACCGTGACGCGGTGGATCGGATGACGGCGTACCAGGTCGGCGATCAGGAAGTTGAGGACTTCATCAAGAAGGGAGAGCTCGGAGAGTATGCGAAATAAATATTCACCCATTATCATTGTTGCAGTGACGGGCCTGATCATCGCCGGTCTGGCGGGATGCGCCGAGGTCCAACAGGTGGCTGAAGACACAGCGCGGCGTTCCGGTGATCAACGTCTGGCCCAAACGATACACGGCGCCGGCACCGTCGTCGGTGGATTTCTCCCTATCGGCTATGAAGAGGAACAGTCCATCGGTCAGGCTATTGCGCTGCAAGTCATTGCGCGCTCTGGCGGCGTGGTCGAGCAGCCCGAGCTGACCCGGTATGTAAATCTGGTCGGACGTGCTGTGGCCTCGACCTCGGACCGCCCGGATATTCCCTACCACTTTGCGGTCTTGAACGATGACTCGATCAACGCCTTTGCCGCCCCCGCCGGATACGTGTTCGTGACGCGAGGGCTCCTCAAACAGATACGGAATGAGGCGGAACTGGCGGCGGTGCTGGGACACGAGATTGCGCATGTCAGCCAGAAACACATCCTTGAGGTGATCCAACGCAGTAAGCGCCTGGCCGGGGTTGCGGAGGCCGGACTGGCGTATGCCAATCAGAATCCACAGGCATTTAAGAATGTGATCGATGCGGCGGTCAAGAAGCTGTTTGACGAAGGGCTGGATCAGGAGAAAGAGATCGAAGCCGACGCCCTAGGCGACGCATTTGCCGCGCGCGTGGGGTATGACCCGACCGCGTATGTGGCCCTGTTGAACCGGCTGCGGGCGCTCAAAGGAGACGACCGGGCCTTCTTCAAGACGCACCCGAATTTCAGTGCACGGATCAGCGCGGTTCAGAACACCATCCAATCCAACGGCTGGAAGGCCAATGGGGTGTTGCTGGCTGATCGTTTTGCGGGGGCCGGAAAGATTTAGCGCTTACACATCCTGGCAGGCCGTGCACCGCTTCGGCTCGCGTTTTTCGTCCAGCTCCGTTTGGGTCAGCGTAAACGGAAGCTGACAGACTTCGCACACGCGGACCTCGAAGACAGGCTGGCCCTGTTCATCGAAACGTGTCGGAAGGAGGAGATCGGCGGGGTCGTAGCCCAGAAGTACATTGTCCGGAAACTTTACGACCGCGAGCCGAACATTGAATTTTTCCCAGGTCGCGATTTGGCTTTTCCGAGCAAGCGGGTGGTCTGAGCTCACATACACCGGCTGCCCGAATCGCCGAGTGCGAAGATCTCGAAGGTTTCGAGCGTCTGGTGTGGCAACGGCGTACCGCGTCGCCTGAGCAAATCGGCCTTCTTCGACTCCCACGCTAATCCTCCACCCCATCTGGCGAGCATCTATAGCACCGGGTTTGCCGCGGGTCAAGGGAAGGCAGAGTCTTGACAAGCTGATCTCGCATTGCTATCACCCATGCTCACGTGATGCCGTTCGAGCAAGCATGCGTGGTTGAGAGGGACCGACCATGGAAAAGCTGACGGTCTATCAGAAGCCGACCTGTACCAAGTGCCGTGAGACGCTAAAATTGCTTCGGGAGGCGAAGGCGGATTTCGTTACGATTGATTACTTTGCCACGGCGATGTCGGTGGCAACGCTTCGGCGGCTTATCAAAAAACTCGGTGTGAGTCCACGGGAAATTCTACGCACGGGCGAAGAGGTCTATAAGCAGCTGGCGCTGGATAAAAAAGAGCTGTCTGATGGTGAGCTGATCAGGACGATGGTCCTCTATCCGGAGTTGATTCAACGGCCCATCATCGAAAAAGGCGAGCGAGCGGTCATGGGACGGCCACCCGAGAACGTCAGAGATCTCTTATAATCGAAGTATGCACCCCAAAATGAAAGAGGGCCGGGACATCGTCCCGACCCTCTTCCATGAACCCGGTAAGAGACCCGACTATTTCTTCAAGACAGCGTCCTTACAAGCTTTCGCCACCCGAAACTTGACCACCCGCTTGGCCGGAATCTTGAGCGCTTCTCCGGTCTGAGGGTTGCGTCCCATCCGAGCCTTCCGGTTCATCAGCACCAGCTTCCCGATGCCCGGTAGGGTAAAGGTATTCTTGGCCTCCTTGTGGGCCAGCGAAGCCAAGTCATCGAGGAATTGGCCCGCCGCCTTCTTCGTGATTCCTGCCTTACCGGCCAAGTGCTCGGTAATCTGGGACTTCGTCATCGCTTTGGCCATACTTCGCTCCTTTCGGTTAGAGAGCCGCACGCGGCCCGATAGATCTTTTCCTCTAATCACCGATCCGAATCTTCTTGCCCTCTGTCAATACGGCAATGCCGCACGCACCCGGCATCACTGCAACAGCACTTCCTTTCCTTGATCTGGTTACGGCAGACAGGG
>Ga0184638_1000333_pt1 | contig 12839 bp, 11 predicted proteins | sample PLM31_50_b2_FD_133141 | JGI IMG/M metagenome (GOLD analysis project Ga0184638, IMG submission 133141) | Groundwater sediment microbial communities from an aquifer in East River, Colorado, USA - PLM3-1_50_b2 | ecosystem: Environmental > Terrestrial > Soil > Riparian zone | place: USA: East River... | reverse complement strand
TGCAGAGTTCGGCCTGATCGCCCTGCCCTAGCAAAAGCGCTCCGTCCTGCGCGTGTAGGCGGTCAACCGCCTGTTCGCGCCTGAACCGCTGCTTGGGCGGGTTGCGTAGCTTTTGGTGTGGGTGTCCGCCAGTCAGCCGACGAGGATCTCGTCCGCGCGCTGTACGCGGAGTACGCCGGACCGCTGCTCAGCTTTGTCCAGCGACTGGTCGACGGCGACCGTCAGCGCGCGGAAGACGTCGTACAGGAAACCCTCCTGCGGGCGTGGCAGCATCCTGAGGCCCTGAGCGAAGATCGTGTACGACCCTGGCTCTACACGGTCGCGCGCAACCTCGTGATCTCCGGGCATCGGGCCAAGACCGCGAGGGCACCCGAAGTCCCGATCTACGCGGCCGACGCGCTGGTGACGGACGACCGCGCCTTCGATCAGGCGTTGATGTCCTGGCAAGTTGCCGACGCCCTCCGAACGCTCAGCGAGGCGCACCGCCAGGTCATCGTCGAACTCTTCTACCGCGGCCGGTCGATCGTGGAAGCCGCCGCGGTCCTCGGCATCCCCGCCGGCACGGTGAAGTCGCGCAGCTTCTACGCGCTGCGGGCCCTGAGGCTCGTGCTCGAAGAGCGGGGCGTGACGACGCCGTGAACCGTTTCCGGGCGAGCGCGACGAGCTGCGCTGTCACGGAGTCGGTCGGGGCCTACGTACTGGACCGGGTCGACGCATCGGAGCGAGCGAGAATCGAGGTCCACCTCAAGCTGTGCCTGATCTGCCGGGCCGCCGTCGATGAGCTGCGCCCTGTCGCCGATCTCCTTGGTTCGGTGAGCGAGACCGAGATCGTCCCAGACAGATCGCCTGAGCCGTCGCCGGTCTTGCTCGACCGGGTGCTGGCGACAACTTCCGCGACCCGGCAGCGCCAGGCCAAGTCGCGCCGAGCATTGCTCGCGGCCGCCCTCGCCGTCGCGGCCGCGGGCATGGCGATCCCGGCCATTGATCAGCAGGGTCCGCCAGCGCCAGGTCCGGTGCTCGCCACCGCGACAGGGGCGGGAGTGTCGGGCACTGCGAGCCTCGTCGGGAACGACGCTGGAACAGATATCCGGCTTCGACTCCGCGGGGTACCGGAGGGCTTGACCTGCCGGCTGATCGTCCAGGACAGGTCGGGTGCACGGCACCAGGCAGGCAGCTGGCCCGCAGGCTACGACGGCACTGTCGACGTGCCCGCCTCGACGACCGTTCCTCTCCCTCGGATTGTGGCACTCGGCATCGAGACGACGACCGGCCGTGAGCTCCTGGCCATCCCCATCGGTTGATTCCGGCTGGCAGGTTGGTGAGTTTGGCGCCGACTCAGCGGGCTACGAGTGGATTGTCACCGGCGCGGTCCTAGTGCTCGCGGCCGGGTTCGACGTTGTCGTCCGACATGCCCGGGCCAGCTGACTCCGACTGTCGGACCGCTCACCTCCGCGGTACACCGTCACCTCGGCGACCGCCCGGGGGACGGCGTGTTGTCGGTTTGGACCAGCCCGTCCGAGACTTGGACCATAGGGCGCAGCTACCCTTACAGCTACCAGCCATTGCCTTTACCTTTGGCCCTGGGGAGTGATCGCGACGTCGTCGCCGGATGCGCCGCTTCCCGGCGAGCTCGAGGACCGTCTCCCGGAGTTCACCGAGCAGGTAGCGACAGCACTCGCGAACAGCGAGGTCCACAAGGAGCTCGCGCGCCTCGCGAGGGAACAGGCCGCGCTCCGGCACGTCGCGACCCTGGTTGCGCGGGGGATAGCCCCAGCCGACCTGTTCGAGACCGTCAGCGTCGAGGTCGCACGGCTCATTCCTGCCGAAGGCGCGGCGCTCACCCGCTTCGAGCACGACGGCACCGTGACCGCCCTTGGCGGCTGGACGAGCACCGGTGGCTACGTCCACGCTGGCCAGCGCTTCGACCTCGAGGGCACGGTATCGGACCGCGTCTTGGAAGCGGGTGGTCCTGCGCGCATCGATGACTACATGACCGAGCCGGGCGAGGCCGCCGCGGTCGCGAGCGAGATGGGTTGGCGCTCGTCGGTCGGCGCGCCGATCACCCTCGACGGACGCCTGTGGGGAGTCCTCGCCGTCGCCTCGAAGGACAAGCCGCTTCCCGCCGACACCGAGCGACGTCTCGTTGCCTTCACGGAACTGGTGGCGACCGCGGTCGCAAACGCAGCGAGCGGCGAGGAGCGCGCGCGTCTCGCCGCGGAGCAGGCGGCGCTGCAACGCATTGCGACACTCGTGGCCGAGGGTGCGCCGCCGGACGAGGTGTTCGCCGCCGTCGCCGACGAGGTGCCGCGAGCGCTGGGCATCCCGATCGCGGTGATGTTGCGGTACGACGCCGACGGAGCGGCGACCGTCCTCGCAGCGTCCGGCGCGGATTGGGGGCCGGTTGGCAGCCGTCGGCCGCCCATGCAAGAAAGCCTGAGCACCACCGTGTTCGAGACGGGCCGGACCGTCCGTGTCGACGACTGGACCCAGCTCACCGGCCCGGCGGCCGACGCGGCGCGGCAGTATGGCATCCGCTGGGGAATCGGTGTCCCGATCGTCGTCGATGGTGCGCTCTGGGGTGTCATTACCGCACTCTCGCGTGAGCCCCAACCGCTGGCGAAGGAGACCGAGCCTCGCCTCGCAAGGTTTACGCAGCTGCTCGCCTCGGCGATCTCGAACAGCCAGGCCCACACCGAACTCTTCGAGCTTGCGAATGAGCAGGCGGCGCTACGTCGCGTCGCGACGCTCGTCGCCGAAGGCGCGACGCCGAACGAGGTGTTTGCTGCCGTGCGCGACGAGGCCGCCCGGATGCTCGGGGTGCCGCTGACGATCTTGCTGCGGTACGACGACGGAACGGCGACGGTACTCGCAACGTCACGTGCGGAGGTATTCGGGCCCGTAGGCACCCGCTGGCCGCTGGAGGGCTCGAGCGCCACGGCCTTAGTCCACCGGACTGGCAGGACAGCTCGCATCGATGCAGCCGATGCACGAGGGCCGATCGCAGACGCCGTACGCCGCGCAGGAATCCGGTCCGCCGTCGGCGTTCCAATCGAAGTCGAGGGTCGGGTCTGGGGCGTGATGGTTGCAGGCTCCCGTGAGAGCCAGCCGCTGCCGGCCCCAACAGAAAGCCGGCTGGCAAAGTTCACGGAACTCCTGGCTACGGCGATCGCCAACGCCGAAAGTCGTGCCGAGCTCCAGGCCTCGCGTGCGCGCATCGTCGCGACGGCCGACGCAACGCGGCGCCGGATCGAGCGTGACCTGCACGACGGGGCGCAGCAGGTGCTCGTCTCGCTGGCGCTCGAGCTGCGGGCGGCGCAAGCAACGGTGCCGGAGGAGCTCGAACAGCACCGCAGAGCGTTGTCCCACGTCGTCGACGGTCTGACGAGCGCACTCGATGAACTCCGTGAGATCGCCCTCGGAATCCATCCGGCCGGCCTCTCCGAGGGCGGATTGACGCCGGCCCTGAAGACGCTTGCGCGACGTTCGCCGATTCCCGTCAACTCCGACATCCGAGTCGGCGAGGGACGGTTTCCTGAACCGGTCCAGGTGACGGCTTACTACGTCGTGTCAGAGGCGTTGACGAACGCAGCAAAGTACGCCCATGCATCGGTCGTGGACATCACGGTCGCCGCAGAAGAAGGGCTCTTGGGCGTCAAGGTCCGCGACGATGGGCGCGGCGGCGCAGATCCGGCCGGGGGCTCCGGACTGCTCGGTCTGCGCGACCGCGTTGAGGCCATCGGCGGCACAATGGAGCTCACGAGCTCGCCGGGTGTCGGCACACTGCTAAGCGTCGTCCTCCCGATCCGGGCTGACCACTAGCCGCCGGCACGGCGCGACCAGCGCGTACGTGGAGTCCGGTCGAGCTCCTCCGCCCAGCGTAAGTGTGCTGCCTGCCTGGTCCCTCCTGCCAGCCGGAATCTCGACATTCCCGTTGGCGGGGGTGCCAAGACCCTCGCTGGCCGTGATGCCGCGAGGTAGCGCCGCGGCGAGGCTTGAGTGTGAGTTCCCACACCCGAAGGAGCAGCGATGTTTCGCAGCAGACTCACCAGTTTCCTGGCCGTGGCAGCGGCGGTACCGCTGGCCGCGCTAGCGGTCACTGCCTGTGGTGGCGGTGACAACGGAACTGGGTCGGCCGCGCCGACCGCCAGTGGGCAGTCCGCCACCGTCGATCAAGCCACGGCGGGCAACCTCGGCCAGATCCTGGTCGACGCCAAGGGCCGCACCCTTTACCTCTTCCAGAAGGACACAGGGACCAACAGCGCGTGCACCGGCGCGTGTGCCACCAACTGGCCGCCGCTGCCCGACGCAGGTACACCGACAGTCGGCACCGGCCTGACCGCTGCCAAGGTCGGCACGACCATGCGCTCGGACGGCACGCAGCAGGTCACCTACAACGGCCACCCGCTTTACCTCTACGTGGGTGACCAGAAGCCCGGCGACACGAACGGTCAGGGCATCAACGCGTTCGGTGGCGGATGGTTCGTCCTGTCTCCCGCCGGCGACATGGTCTCCGGCACCGGCTCCAACTCCGGTGGCGGCAATGGCTACTAAGGTCGTCGCCGCTCCCCCGCGGCTGTCGTGGAGCACGGCCACGAGCGAGGCGGTCAGCGTGGCAGCTTATGCTCTCGGCGCCATTGCTCTCGCTGGCGAGGCGGCCGTTCACCTGCAGCAGTACGCCGCAATCTTCCATGGGGTGCGCTGGATCGGCCCACTCTTCCTCGCCAACGCCGCCGCATCCATCGTGACGATCGCTGGCCTCGCCTATACGCGCACCAGGGAGCTCGCCGGGCTGGCCGGCGTCGTGATCTCGACCGTCGCGCTCGGCAGCCTCGTGGTCAGCTACGGGCGCGGGCTCTTCGGCTGGCAGGAGGGCGGGTTCCGTGCGCCCGTCGCGTGGGCCGTCATCACTGAGGTGGCCGCCGTGATCCTGCTCTCCGCGGGACTGGCCGCACGTGCTGCGCGACCTTCTCCGCGGTAGCTAACGAACCGGGAATCGACCGTCCTGAAGATCGCCGGTCCCCGGCCATGAGCACCCCGACTGACGGTACTGGGGGTATGTAGCGCGAATACGGACCGTGGTGTGCACGATGCCGTACATGGTGAGCGGCGCGGCCGGAAGGGTTGCGTCGCTGCGCCATTTGAGGATCACCTTTGAATCGATCGGTTGCTACGACCTGCTCGCTCTTGCCTTCGTCCCGCCGCCCACCGACCGGCCGCATGGCGTCCCCGTCCCGGTCGTAGGCCGCGGCTCGGTCTATTAGCACTCCCGCCTGACCACTCGCAGCCGACCCGAAGTGAACCAGGACCCTGAGCCCGCTGTGCACACTCCGCTCCGCGCTGCATCGAATCCGGTCCGGAATGCCCGCTTTCCCGGTGAGTCCGGGGCGTGGAGTGGTGCTCGCGGGCGCGAAGTTCGCCCGGTCGGCGCCGCGAGCCGCCGAGTGCCTGTCGTCCGCTTGTCGACGGCCTTTGACTAGCCCGTGCTTGGCCGTACCGGCCTAGATCCGTCCAGTACCGTCCACAGGCGAAAGATTTCACGGTGGGTCATCCACAGCCTCACCCATGCAGCCCCTTCCTGCACAAACAGACGCGCAGGATCTACGCGTGGATCCCCGACTGCCGTTGGTTTTCGATGCCAAGACAGCCCGCGCATACGGCTACAGCCGCGGCGAGATCAACCATCTGCTGAGGTCCACTCGTTGGTCTGCGGTCCGTCGCGGTCTCTACTGCGAAACCGTGAGGCTGAATGCGATGGGGGACGTCGGGCGACACGCTGCGCAGGTCCTCGCGGCGTTACAGGTCGCCGGCCCGAATGCCGCAGCAAGCCGATGGTCGGCGGCTGTCCTGCATGGACTCCCTGCACCGCGCCAGGTTCCAAACCACGTAAGCCTCGTGGCCCCGACCGGTGTCCGCCGCCAGCGCAACGGGCTGTCCGTCGCGGTCGCTGCCCTTCCTCCGTCACATATCGACGGTCAGGTGTTGCGTTTGACCAGCATTGCTCGAACCGTTGTGGACGTTGCCCGGCATGCTTCGTTCATCGATGCGGTGATGGTGGCGGATGCGGCCTTGTACCGGCGGCTGGTTTCAAAGGAAGCCCTGTACGAAATGGTCGAGTTCCAGAGGCAGTGGCCCGGCGTGACACACGCCCGAAATGTCGTCGTTTTCGCTGACGCTCGGGCTGAGTCCCCCCTTGAGTCCCGATCACGGGTTCGCATGCATGAGGTCGGGCTTCCACAGCCAGAGCTTCAGGTCGAGATTCTTGATCCGGCAGGGAGGTTCATCGGGCGGGCGGACTTTTGTTGGCCTCGCCGCCGCACCCTTGGAGAAGTGGACGGAAAGGTCAAATACGCCAGCGGCGATCCAAAGATCCTGTTCGACGAGAAGCTGCGGGAGGATGCCCTCCGGGACCAAGGCTGGGAGCTCGTCCGCTGGACGAGCGCCGACGTCGAAGGCTCGTTCTGGGCCGTGGAGGGGCGACTTCGCGCTGCGTTCGCGCGAGGCGGCCGCCGTCATAGCTGACGGGACGCCTCGGGCCAGACTTCGCTCCCCGCTGCATCAGATCCTGTCCGAAATGCCCGTCTTCCCGATGCATTCGGGGCGCGAAGTCATGCTCCAGGGAGCGAAGTCATGCTCCAGGGAGCGAAGTCATGCAGTCAGAGCGCGAAGTCAGGTCGCCGGGCGCGACGGGAGGGGCCCTAGCGGAAGGCCTTGAGCACGGCTGCGGACCTGCCGGGGAGGGTGAGGAGCGCGAAGTCAGGCCGGCGGGCGCGACGGGAGGGGCCCTAGCGGAAGGCTTTGAGTACGGCTGCGGACCTGGCGGGGAGGGTGAGATCCCCGCCCGCATGGGTAGATCCAGCTGGACCCACGGTGCCGATGACCATCTCGTACGACGTGGCCAGCGGGGGGCCAGGGAGCCGGAACTCGATCGGGCTGTCGCCGGCGTGGAGGAGGATCACGAAGCTGTTGCCGACAACCCGTTCGCCGTACGGTGTTCGCTGCCGGATCGCGTCCCCTGCGAGGAACATCCCGATCGTGTTCAGCCGCGCGTCACCCCAGAGCGCAGCAGTGAGTTCCGAGCCGTCAGGACCGAACCAGGTGAGGTCCTTCGGACCACCTTCGACGAGCGGCCGCCCCTCGAAGAAGTGCCGCTGGCGGAAGGCCGGCTCCGACCGCCGCAGGTCGATCAGAGCGCGCACGAAATCGAGCAGGCCTGCCCACTCCCGTTCGATGTCGCTGCCCTCGGATAGTCGGCGATCTTCGACGGACGCGGGCCCGGCGCCCGGGTTGGACGTCGCCCCTGCTGACTGAACACCGGACCAGTCGAGCCAGGAGATCTCGTTGTCCTGGCAGTAGGCGTTGTTGTTGCCGCCTTGGGTGCGGCCCATCTCGTCGCCCGCGACGAGCATCGGCACCCCGGTCGAGGTGAGCAGCGTCAGGAGTATGTTCCGCGCCTGGCGGATCCGCAGCCCAACGATCGACGGATCAGTAGTCTCGCCCTCGACTCCGCAGTTCCAGGAGCGGTTGTCGTTGTTGCCGTCGCGGTTGCCTTCCCCGTTGGCCTCGTTGTGCTTCTGCTCGTACGAGACCAGGTCGCGAAGGGTGAAGCCGTCGTGCGCGGTGACGAAGTTGATGGAGGCGAACGGCCGCCGGCCGTCGTCCTCGTACAAGTCGCTTGACCCGGCCAGCCGGGACGCAAGCTCCCGGACGCCCGGAGCGCGCGGTCGCCAGAAATCGCGGACGGCATCCCGGTACCGGTCATTCCACTCGGTCCACAGCGGCGGGAACTCGCCCACCTGGTAACCGCCCTCGCCCACGTCCCACGGCTCCGCGATGAGCTTCACCCGGGAGAGGACCGGGTCTTGCTGGATGACCGTGAGGAATGAGGACAGCTTGTCGACGTCATGCATCGAGCGAGCGAGTGCGGCGGCTAGGTCGAAGCGGAAGCCGTCGACCCCCATCTCGGTCACCCAATACCGCAGCGAGTCGGTGATGAGCTGGAGCACATGCGGTTGCTGCACGTTCAGGGTGTTCCCGGTGCCGGTGTAATCGGTATAGCGCTGGCCGCCGTCGCGCAGCCGGTAGTAGGCGCGGTTGTCGATGCCGCGGAAGGAGAACGTAGGGCCGAGGTGATCGCCTTCTGCGGTGTGGTTGTAGACCACGTCGAGGATTACCTCGATGCCCGCGGCATGCAGGGCCCGCACCATCTGCTTGAACTCGCTGACTTGTCCGCCGCGGCTGCCGGTCGCCGCGTAGGCGGCATGCGGCGCGAAGTAGCCGAGCGAGTTGTAGCCCCAGTAGTTCCGCAACCCACGCGCGACGAGGTGCGGCTCGTCCACGAAGTGGTGGATAGGCATGAGCTCGACAGCGGTGATCCCCAGCTGTACCAGGTGCTCGATCGCCGCTGAGTGCGCCACCCCCGCGTAACTTCCGCGAAGCTCTGCCGGGACCGCGGGATGCCGCATCGTGAAGCCGCGGACGTGCATCTCGTAGATCACTGTGTCCGCCCACGACACCCGGGGACGTTCCACTCCGGTCCAGTCGAACTCGTCGTGGACGACGACCGACTTCGGCATGAAGGGTGCGGAATCCTGGTCGTTGCGGCGCAGGTCGTCGCTGCCCATGTGGCCGTAAATAGCCGGATCTGGGGTGTAACCGCCGTCGATCGCCTTGGCGTAGGGATCAACGAGCAGCTTGGCCGGATTCCATCGCAGCCCGTGTGGCGGATCCCACGGACCGTGTACGCGGTATCCGTACCGCTGTCCTGGCCCGATGCCCGGCAGGTAACCGTGCCAGACGTGGAAGGTCGAGTCGTCGAGCGGGATCCGCTCCTCGGTGCCGTCGTCGGCGAACAGGCACACCTCCACGCCCTCGGCGCCCGAGGACCAGAGCGCGAAGTTCGTGCCTTCGCCGTCGAAGGTCGCGCCGAGCGGTTGCCACCGTCCCGGCCACGGCCGCCTTGTCATGACAACCATCCTCACGAAGGGGTGCGAAGTCCGGGCAAGCCCGCCGCTCTCGATGCCCGCGTTGAGCGCAGCCAGCCTCTCACCGATCAAAACGCGCGAGTGTACGCGTTCGGCTGCGTGGCGGCGATGAGGACTAGTCTTCCGCCCGAGGCTGACCTTTACCGGAGGGCGAGGGCGTAGTGGGCGAGTTCGTACGTCTCGACGTGGAGGACGGCATCGGCACCATCAGGCTCGACCGGCCGCCGATGAACGCGCTGAACGCAGCGGTCCAGGAGGAGCTGCGGGCGGCGGCCCACGAGGCGAGTGACCGCGCCGATGTCCGCGCGGTGATCGTCTACGGCGGCGAGAAGGTGTTCGCTGCCGGCGCCGACATCAAGGAGATGGCGGCGATGTCCTACACCGACATGGTCGACCGGTCGGGTGCGCTCCAGTCGTCGTTCTCCGCGATCGCTAAGATCCCCAAGCCGGTCGTGGCCGCCGTCAACGGTTACGCCCTGGGCGGCGGCTGTGAACTCGCCCTGTGTGCGGACATCAGAATCGCGGCCGAGGACGCGAAGCTCGGCCAGCCGGAGATCCTGCTCGGCATCATCCCTGGGGCCGGCGGAACTCAGCGGCTGTCCAGGCTGGTCGGCCCGGCCAGGGCGAAGGACATCGTCTTCACCGGGCGCTTCGTCAACGCAACAGAGGCACTGGCCATCGGGCTCGTCAACCAGGTGGTGCCTGCGAGCGAGGTGCACGCCGCAGCGCGGAAGTGGGCTGGGCAGTTCACGAGCGGACCCGCCTACGCGCTCCGCGCGGCCAAGGAGGCGGTCGACCGCGGATTGGAAGCCGACCTCGAAACGGGCCTGGAGATCGAGCGGCAACAGTTCGCCGCCCTCTTCGCGACCGAGGACAAGGCGATTGGCTTCGAGTCCTTCATCGAGCACGGCCCGGGCAAAGCGGTCTTCAAGGGTGCCTGAGGTGGGCGCCGGCGGCTCGGACTCGCTCGCGCTGCAGGTCGAAGCCGCGTGGGGCGACCCCAAGCTGGCTAACGTGCTCTATCACGACCGGGAAGCGGCCGGCTACGACGACAAGTGGTCGATCTCGTACGACGAGCGGTGCATCGCTTACGCCAGGGACCGCTTCGCCGCCGTTGCGGGGACCGAGGGGTGGCCGTACCGCAGAGCGCTGGAGCTCGGCTGTGGGACCGGCTTCTTCATCCTGAACCTCAAACAGGCCGGTGTGCTCGACCATGGCCATCTCACCGACATCAGCCCCGGCATGGTGGCCGAAGCACAACGCAACGCGATGTCTCTCGGCTTCGACGTGGAAGGCCGGGTGGCTGACGCCGAATCGATTCCCTACGACGACGAGCTATTCGACCTCGTCGTCGGCCACGCGGTGCTCCACCACATTCCCGACGTGGAACTGGCTTTCAAAGAGATGCTTCGGGTGCTCAAGCCTGGCGGTCGCTGCGTCATCGCCGGCGAGCCGACGCAGTGGGGTGACCTGATTGCCCGGCGGCTGTCCCGGGCCACCTGGTGGGTGGCGACGCGGGCGACGCACCTGCCGGCGCTGCGGGACCGGTGGGCCCGCCCGCGGCAGGAGCTGGACGAGTCTTCTCGAGTTGCGGCCTTGGAGGCGGTCGTCGACCTGCATACCTTCGATCCGGCCGCACTTGCCGCCACCGCGCGCCGAGCCGGCGCAGCCGGTGTTCATACGATCACCGAGGAACTGACCGCGGCGTGGCTCGGCTGGCCCGTCCGTACCTTCGAAGCGGCGGTCAATCCCGATCGGCTCGGCTGGGGGTGGGCGAACTTCGCGTACCGGTCCTGGCTGAGGCTCTCCGCCGTCGACCGAGCGCTGTCCCGATGGGTGCCGCCGTGGCTCTACTACAACGTCTCCGTCACCGGACGCAAAGCCGAGTGAAGGGCACCTCGATCCCGCGAAACGAGAGGGGCACCCTCACCCCATAGGTTCGGGTGAAGGTGCCCTTCATGCGGACTGGGCAGTCCTCACCACCGACTCGAGCAAGCCGCATGTCCCAGGCGGGCGAGCTGCAGGTACGGTGACGAACCGTGATCGGGATGCCGCCGCCGAAGCAGGCTCGGGTGCTCACCTGGGCTTCGCTGCGCTGGGTGGTCCTGCACCGCGCGTGGACGCCCTACCACCTCGTGCGATACCTGCGGTACGCGCGCCTGCGGCTCACGAAGCCGCACGTCATCACCGAGGGAATGGTCTTCCTTGGAAAGGGCGTCGACGCGTACGCACGCCGCGGTTACGGCCGGCTGGTCATCGGCAAGTTCGCGCACATCGGGGACCACACCGCGCTGCGCGCTCATGAAGGCACGCTGCGGATCGGCGACAAGGCCGTCCTCGGTGCGCGGGTTACGGTGAACTCCTACCTTCATGTGGAGATCGGCGCGACCAGTCTGATCGGGGACGACGCCTACATCTGCGACTTCGACCATCGGTACGAGCGGCTCGATCAACCGATCAAGGATCAGGGCATCGTCAAGGCGCCGGTGCGCATCGGTCGCGACGTTTGGCTTGGTACCAAGGCAACGGTCCTGCGCGGTGTCGACGTTGGCGAGGGCTGCGTCGTCGGTGCCGGCAGTGTGATCACCCGCGACCTCCCGCCGTACAGCGTGGCCGCTGGAGCGCCGGCCCGGGTGCTGAAGAGCCGGCTGCCCACGGTGTCGGCAGCGCCCATCCACGCCGCCGCTGAACGGGTGCGGGGCTCACGCGCACCTCGGCCGCGCCGCCAGGCCCGCTGATGCCCCTCCAGATCGCTTCCCGCCAGGCGCACGGACCCGTATCCCGCCGCCAAGGCGCACGTGCGTCGCGGTTCTCGGCGATGGTCTCCCCGTCGATGGCGGCAGCCGCCGCGATCGTGGGATGCGCTGCCATCCGGCTCTGGTATCTCACCACCCCGCAGGCAACGCTTGACGGCGACGAGGCGACGACAGGGGTGATGGTCCGACGCATCCTCGACGGCCACCTCTACACCTACCTCGCCGGGCAGCACTACAACGGTGCGATCGAGCAGTACGTGCAAGCGGCGATGCTGGTTCTGCTTCCGGATACCGCCTTCACGCTGCGACTCACCCAGGTCGCCATCGCCTGCGTCGTGTGCTGGCTGATCTACATCGTGGGCGCCCGGATGCTCGCGACTCGCTGGCAGGCGGCGCTCGCCGCCGCTCTCTTCGCAACCGGGCCGTTCTTCAACATTTGGAAGGGAGTGCGCAGCCACGGTGCGTACGGCACCGGACAGATCCTCGGTCTGGTCGCCATGTATGCGGCGCTCCGGCTGCGGAACGTGGAACGCGGCGGCGAGGGGCACCCCATAGAGGCCGAAGATCCCGACGCGCCTGCCCGGCGCCGGTGGTTCGCCGTTCTCGGGCTGAGCACCGGGCTGGCCATGTGGGCGTCCTGGTCGGCCGGCTATCTGATCCTGCCCGCATTGGTGTACGCCTCGCCCACCCTGTGGCGGCGGAAGCGAGAAACCGCCATCGCCGGGCTCCCGGCGCTCGTCGCCGGTTATGCGCCTGCGTTGGGCTGGGCGATCGCGCACGGCACGCTGCCACTGCTCGGCGGCCCGCAGCCGGAACGCACCCCGTGGGAGCGGCTGGCCTCACTGGTGAGTCCGGTCTTGCGGGAGTTCGTCGGAGTGGGCTACCGCTACGGCCATCCTGGCTGGCCGATCGTCCTGCAATATGCGCTGCTCGCCACGCTCGGCATCGGCTATGTGGTCGCCGTCGTCCGTCGGCTGCGCAGCGGGAAGTCCGCGCCGACGGACATGCTGCTGCTCACACCGCCGGCCGTCGCGCTGCTGTACGCGGCATCGAGATACACGTGGTGGACGGGTGAGCCTCGCTACCTCTTCGTGGCGTACCC
>Ga0184638_1000332_pt1 | contig 12845 bp, 11 predicted proteins | sample PLM31_50_b2_FD_133141 | JGI IMG/M metagenome (GOLD analysis project Ga0184638, IMG submission 133141) | Groundwater sediment microbial communities from an aquifer in East River, Colorado, USA - PLM3-1_50_b2 | ecosystem: Environmental > Terrestrial > Soil > Riparian zone | place: USA: East River... | reverse complement strand
TGGGTCCCTTCGCCGCTCCCCCGAGCTACTCGAGTTCAGGCGCGTTCGACTTGGCCGATCCCCTGGAGCTTGCTCGTCGCAGTATCGAGGCCGTGTCTCCCACGACTTTCGTCCATGTTGCCGGTACTGCCCGGGTGGCCGGCAGGGACGTATATCTGCTGGCGATCGAACCAAGGACGATGGCGACACTCGTCGGCAGGATCGAGATAGGCATTGCCGCCGAGCGAAGGGTCCCGCTCCGGGCAGCCGTATATGCCAGGGGTGCCGGGTCGGCCGCGGTGTCGGTGGCCTTCACGTCAGTGAGCTTCGGACCTGTGGACCCGGACGTCTTCCGTTTCGATCCGCCCGAAGGCGCGAAGGTCGAGCACCTCTCCGGGGATGGCAACGGACCTGTGGACCAGACCAGCGATGCGGACGCGTGGGACCAGGGTTCGAAGAGCATGAAGGGCGACTACGGGTTCGGGCCGGAGGGCCCGGTGCGAGTCTTCGGCGTCGGTTGGACGACGATCGTTGCGCTCCGCACGCCGCCCCTTGCCGAGCTGCAGCAGCAAGGCGAGGGGTTCGACCTCACCTCGCTACTTCCATTCTCGGGGCCACTGTTCTCCGTGCGCGCCGTCGATCGCGGAGACCACGCGTGGCTTGTGTACGGAGCCGTCCCCCAGGCCGCGCTGGAAGCGATCGAGCCGGAGCTCTCCTGAACGCGATCGTCACGCGGCGGCTGACCAAGAGATACGGGTCGGTCGCGGCCGCCGACGCACTCGATCTCACGATCGAGAAGGGCGTCCTGTACGGGTTCCTGGGCCCGAATGGAGCGGGCAAGACGACGACGATCCGCATGGTGCTCGGGCTGATCCTGCCCACGGCCGGCGAGGTGGACGTCCTTGGGGAGCCCGTTTTCGGGGACGGCGCAAGAGCCCGAGCCAGCAGGGCCCTGAGGAAGGTGGGAGCCATCATCGAGGAACCGGCCTTCTGGAGATATCTCTCCGGCCGTCGGAATCTGGAGTTCTTCGCCAGGGCGGCGGGCCCCGCCGCGGACCGCGACCGGCGGCTCGCCCGCATCGACGACGTCCTGCGCCTCGTCGGACTCGAGGCGGCGGCAGGCAAGAAGGTCAAGGCCTACAGCCAAGGAATGCGACAGCGGCTCGGGATCGCCCTTGCGCTGCTGGGGCAGCCAGAGCTGCTGGTCCTGGACGAGCCGACGAATGGCCTGGACCCGCAGGGCATGCGCGAGGTCCGCCTGCTACTCCGGCGTCTCGCCGATGAGGGCACTACCGTGTTTGTATCCAGTCACCTCCTAGCCGAGGTGGAGGCGATGTGCGACAGGGTCGGGGTGCTCGCGCGAGGCCGGCTCGTGGCCGAGGGCCCCCCCTCCAAGCTCAGGGCCTCATCCGATCGGATCCGCCTTGAGGTCGACGACCGCGCCAGGGCGGTGACGCTGCTCTCCTCTTTCCCTGGCGTGACGCAGGACGCAAACGAGGTACTCACCGGCGGGCCGGGTTCAGTGTGGGTTCGCCTAGAGCCACCGGCCACGGCCGCATCGGTCAACGCGGCCCTGGTTGGTGGCGGCGTCTCCGTGAGCGCCCTGGTGCCGGAGCACGAGAGCCTGGAGGACGTGTTCGTCTCTTTGGTGGAGGGCGCCGATGTTCCGCGTTGAGATCGGAAAGGCCGTGCGCCGCCTCCGTACCTGGGTATTCGCCGCCGGGCTGGCCGGCCTGGCCGTCCTACCTGTGGTCGTCCTGTCGACTTCCTCCGGCGGTGCCGGTGGTCCGGTCTTTTTCGACTTCATACGGAGGAACGGGCTGTTCGCCGCCCTGACGGTCCTGGCGCTCATCCAGCCGTTCTTCCTCCCCCTGGGGACGTCGCTTCTCTCCGGGGAGTCCATCGCCTCCGAGGCCTCGAACGGCACTCTCCGGTATCTGGTCGCCCGGCCCGTGGGTCGCGCGAGGCTCGTGCTGCTGAAGTACGCGGCCGTCATGACGCAAGTGGCGGCGGCGATCGGGTGGGTGATGCTGGTCGGCCTGGCGGCGGGCGGGATCGCATTCGGCTTCGGGAGGCTCCCCACCCTCTCGGGGAACACGATCTCCGAGGGAGCGGCGCTTGCCAGGATCCTCGGGACAGGGCTGTACGTGCTTTGCGGGATGGCTGGCCTCGCAGCCTTAGGAGTGTTCATCTCGACGCTTACTGACTCGGGCCCTGGTGCGTCAGTCGCCACGATGGCGATCGCCATCGCCAGCCAAATCGTGGACAGTCTCCCGACTCTGCACGCCGTTCATCCCTACCTGATCTCCCACGGCTGGCTCGCGTTCGTGGACCTGTTCAGGACGCCGATCGAATGGGGCGCGATGATCAGGGGGTTGGAGCTGGATGCTGTATATGCGGTGGTGTTCCTCGCCCTAGCACTATGGGTCTTTGGCCGGAAGGACGTCGTGTCCTAAGGCTAAACTTCCTGCGGGGATGTAGCTCAGTGGTAGAGCACCTGCTTTGCACGCAGGGGGTCGCCGGTTCGAATCCGGTCATCTCCACCAGACTTCTGAAACTGACGGACATCGTGTACACATCGAGTCCTCCGACCGAAGGGGGAGTGATGACTGAGCGAGAGAGATCGGAAGGCGGCGGTCAGGCGGCCAACTTGTTGAACCAGCCGCCTCTGGGCTTCACTACGAGATTGTCCCACTGAGTCCCGAGCGGCCGAGTGATGTGTCCTGCGACAGAATCGATCGGCGAAACGTTCACGGGGGGTCTCTGTGTTACCTTCCACAAATCCAGAACGGAGACCTCATGCGCCCTATCCGCCTTCTCCTACCGCTGCTCTCTGTACTACTCTGCGTCTCGACCTCGGCCACGCCCGCCCGGGCCGATGATCCGCAAATCGTGCTCTCGCCTTCGGTAGGTCCACCGACATCCAGGTTCAAAATCAGTGGTACCGGATTCGGCTCGAACGAGACGGTCTTCTTTTACGCGGACGGAGGCCTAGTCGGGTATGCCTACACCGATGATGCCGGCGAGACGAAGAAGAAGGTCTACGTTCCGGAAACCACTCCTCCCGGGTATCACAGCATAGATGCAGTGGGTCAGATGAGTGGTCTCGTCGCCCAGAGCTGGTTCATGGTCCGTGCCGACTGGGTCGACTTCCACTTCGACAGTCGCAACAGCGGCCACAACCCCTACGAGAATGTGCTCCGTCCTTTAACCGTCTCCGGGCTCGTGGTTGACTGGACCTACCCAACCGGTGGCGCTATTGAATCCTCCCCTGCGGTGGCTGGTGGAGCGGTGTACGTGGGCTCGGACGATGGCAACGTCTACGCCTTGAACGCCTTCACTGGCGCTCTCCTCTGGACCTACAGAACCAACGACGCTGTTTTGTCCTCCCCGGCCGTAGCAGGTGGGGTGGTGTACGTCGGCTCAAGAGATGGCAGGATCTACGCTCTCAACGCCTCGTCGGGGGTCCTACTCTGGAAGTACTCGACCGGGGGATCCGTCAACTCCTCACCGGCCGTGGTAGATGGAGTCGTCTATTTTGGTTCAGCTGACCGCAGAATCTACGCTTTGAACGCCATCTCTGGGACTTTCCTGTGGAGGTACGAGACGTTGGGCTTCGTCGTATCTTCCCCGGCCGTTGTCGACGGGGTTGTGTATGTGGGCTCGGATGATGGCAAGGTTTACGCCTTGGATACGAACTCTGGGCTCGAGTTGTGGACTTACCAGGCTGTGGGTATCGTTAGGCCCTCCCCGACTGTAGCTGACGGCGTAGTGTACGTAGGCTCGTTCGGGGGGAATGTCTACGCTCTGGACGGCTCCTCTGGAGTTCTCTTGTGGGGGTATTTGACTGGGGGACCGGTCCTCTCCACTGCCGCCGTGGCTGACGGAGTGGTCTACATCGGCTCATCGGATGGATATGTGTACGCTTTCGTCGCGAACTCGGGGGTACTGTTGTGGAAGTGGCGCCTAGCGTCAGCCGGCCCCGTCGTCTCCTCTCCGGCCGTGGCGGGAGGCGTCGCCTATGCCACCTGGGACAATGGTCGGGTCATAGCCCTACGTGCCTCCTCTGGGTTCCCGCTTTGGGGATATTCGACCGGCAACTTTTGGACATCATCGCCGGCTGTGACAAATGGGATCTTGTATCTAGGCTCGCTGGGCGGCAGCGTATATGCCTTCCACCTGCCTTGACCCCGTGGGCTAGGGACCCTTTTTCGAGGATCGTGATGGCCCCGGCGACAGGTTCGCGCCTTGTCAGAGGTTCTGCCTCTCAACGTAGCTAGTTGAAATGGGGTGCGGGTCTGGATCGCCTAGCAACCCGTACCCAAGAACCCGGCGATGGCTGCGGGCGTGGCCGATCACATCTGGACCATGCAGGACATTGCAGCCCTCCTCGACAAGCCCCTGACTAATTCACCGTCACGATCACAACCCCAATCGGCTCAACATGCCCTCGCACCGACCATCGAACTGTGTAGTCTCCCGCTCGAAGCGTGCCCCCAAAGTCCTTCGGAAACTCCCAAGTGGACTCGGCCTTGTTAACTGGCAGGGTTAAGGCAGACCCACCTGATGGTGGGACTGGTCCCCAGCTTTGCCCGCCATCCGATTCAACCTCGCACACTGCGCCCGCAAGATCTGGCAATTGATCCGCGAACAACCGAAGTATCACAGTCCGGCGTGGTAGATCCAGGTTTGCATCAACCGAGAACCGACGACGCCACCCTCCCAGCACACGCTGACGCTCGGCTTCGATTTCAGCCGGAGCGTTCCAATATGACCAGCCGAGCGCCGCACCGAACGTACCGACCCCAACGATCAGCCCTTGGACAATGGCTTGGAATGCGGACTGCCCGAGGATCGCAGCGGCCAGGCCGGCGAGAAGGGCGGCAGCTACGGCAAGCACCGGAGATGCCTTGTCGATCGCCCTTGACCATGCCCAGTCCCGCCGTGAGGGTATTTGGTCGCATGACACGAGGGGAGCGTACTCGGGAGTTCTCTGCGGACGCTAGCGTTCAAACTGACCCACTACCCATGTGTCTAAGCGCTTGACGCGGCCGGGACATAAGAGTATGAGAGACCTGCACCTGTATCGGAGGGGGTTGCCACGCACGACATCGGCGTGCCGGAACGCACCATCCCGTGTCCGATCATGCTCCTCTTGTTCTGAGGCCTGGGGTCGACATTCGCATCTATGGGCGCCAAACGCCAGGGAGTTCCGATGAGTGAGGATTGGCTGGACGCGTTGGCCCGGAAGAGTGTTGAGGCGCGGACGCCCCGTCGGACAGTGCTCAAGGGAATAGCGGTAGGGCTTGTGTCGACCATAGTGGGCCAGTGGATCCCAAGACGAAAAATCCAAGCCGCGGCCGCGGCGACTCTTGCCTGCGAGGGCGTCATAAATTGGACGCCCGAGGCACCCCCGGTGCCCCCGCCTTGCACGATTGACAGAGCAATCACCGGTTCGTGTCAGGACTTCGCAACTCAGGCCGGGATCGGCGTCCTGTGCTCCGATGGAGACCCGTTTCCGGGGAGGGTGGGGTGCACGGTGGCAACCTTTGAAACCCTTGCGTCCCCGACCAAACTGGACAAGCCCAGGGGGTACAGGCGCAAAGGGCAGCCCGGTTGGTGCGTGAAGGGCACTGTGCACGCAGAATGGAGGGATCCCAGCCCCCAGATTCGCTTCCTTGACTATCAGCCATCGGGGACCTTCTGTTGCGATGCGGAGTGCCGCGCGAACATCGCCGCGTACCGACTGGCCATCTGCGCTCATGAGCAAGAGCACGTCGCCGACAACTACGGGCTCATCACGGCCGCGAGGGCTGAATGGAACAGCAGGGTCGTCGACAGCTTCGCTGTCAATCGCAGCTGCCTAGCGCCTTCTAAGAAGCAGGCAGAGAATGAGTTCGACAGCATTCTTACAAAGGCCATTGTCAACTATGAGACCGAGCTCCTGTGCCAGTTCGACTTACGGGACCAGCAACCAGGCCATCCGACGTTTGGGCCAAGTTGCGCCATTTGTGCCCCTCCCGCCTTTTGCCAAGTGTGCGACCACGACACAGGGCAGTGCGTGCCTGGACTATGCCCGCCATGCCAAACGTGCGATCCGAGCACGGGCGAGTGCGTAGCCCAGTGCGCACCTAACGAGGCGTGTGTGCTTGGCGAATGCGTCGCGGTGTGCGAGCCGGGCTGCCTGGCTTGTCCGGACCAGAACGAGCAGTACACTTGTTGCTGCGCCCAGAGTGGAGACACCTGCATAATGATCAACGGTGAGGCCGCATGTTGTTTTGCGGGTAAACACGACCCCAGCGTGTGTGAAGCGTGTGAGGGACCTCTACCGCAAGTATGCTGCTGCTCAAACGAGTGCGAGACGTGTCCCCCGCCGTAACAGGGCTCGGTGCAGGATCATCGGCCCAGGGGGGCAACCACCTTGTTGAAAGTGTGCGTTGCCAACCGTCAAGAGCCCTCACCTAACTGGTGCGCGCGGCAAGTTCATTCAGAAGATCGGGATCTAGTCTCGTCGTGCACCGATCAATTCGAGCACGGCTGGGCCTCCAATCGCTACGGTGGACGCAATGCGCCGCGCCGAGTCGACCAGAATGGCCGACGGAGTGCCGCTTGCGCCGAAGGCCCGGCCCGCGCTGAAAGCGGGTTCGATAAGAACCCGCGATCTGAATCCTAGTCCCTTGTTTTGTTCCACAGTTCCTCCGCTTGAGACTATTAGCAGCTGAGGGGTCCCGCTTCCAGGACGACCTTCCCAAGCCTTGATGTCGCCCAAGATGCTCTGGCAGAAGCCGCAGCTCGAGCTCCAGAACAGGATCGCAAGATCCGAACCGCGGTAGACATCGAGCTCGACCACCTCGCCAGAGAGATCCGGCAGAGACAGGCGCGGCGCCGGCTCCCCGATCGGTGGCGCGAGCGCCCGGACGGATCCGTCGCCGCAGTGCGTTTTCGAGTGAGGCAACGCGGGAGCTATGTGGCTTTCAGAGGTTGTACGCGCGAGCGTGTGTGCGACCAGAGCCCGGATTGAGTCCGTCCCCTCAGCCAGGGCGCTTCCGATCCGACCCTCGGCGTCGACCAATACAGCTGAGGGCGTTCCGACCGCGCGATAAGCTAGAGCCGTCTCACGCTTCTCCTGTAACAGGATCTGACGTACCCCGTTCTTCCGTGCGTTCGCCAGGTTTTCTTCGACGCTACCACGGCTGATGACGCCAACTGTCAGCTCCTCGACGTGGGCGCGCTGCCAGCTTCCAATCTCAGGCATAAGGGTCGAGCATGGTCCGCAGCCTGGGTCGGTGAAGACCAGCAGAACCGGCTTTCCGGCCGAGCGAAGGGATCCAAGTGTAACGATCTCTCCAGATAGACCCCTGAGCGCGAAATCTGGCGCTGGGGCGCCGAGAGCGAGCCATGCTGCCTGTCCCGATGGCTGGGCAACTGGCCCTAATCCCTCCTCGTGGGGGGATGCTGCGAGCGAATCAAGACGAATCAGCAAGCGTCCGTACTGTCTGAATAGGTTTAGGACGAACCAGCCCAAGCAAACCAGCGAAGCTAAGAAGACAAGGTTCAGGCCGAAGCTCGCCTTCTCCGCGGGAGTAAGAGTCCCCAGCCAGGCGACGGCGCTCGTTCCGGCCCCCCTCCAGCCTCTCCACACTATGAACAAAGCCGCGAATGCGAGAACGGCGTTCCGAAGCAATGTTTTCGGCCCAATGGCGGATGAGGAGACCTGGCCGAAGCAGTGGCACTCAGGTGTGCGGCCGCGTGCCAGATTCACCATGATTCCCGACATGAACAAGGCGAGAAGGGCAAGGGCAGCTAGAGCCGCCAGCCAAGCTGATGCCAGCGGGATCAATGCAATTGCGATGCCTAGTTCTGAAAGGGGGAGCAGTATGGCAAGGGGTGGGGCCAGAGCGGCGGGCAGCCCGAAGTCGGTGGTTGCTCTTCGCGAACCCTTAGGATCGGCGAGCTTGGCCACTCCCGCGACAAAAAAGATCAAGGAAAGCAAGAGCCTTGTCGCAAGAAGCAAGATTGCCGTGGCTGCCTCCCTCCCATTAGATGGGACACCGGGTTGATACCCGTGTCGGCGGCGACTGTCAAGACTCGCCGAGTCGGTCAGACGGGGACATGACCCGCTCGCCTGCCACGCCACTATCTACATGGATCCGCCCGTGGTTGACCCCGCATATCCGAGCCTGATTTCGTACCATTCGGCCTAAAGCTGCTGCAAGCTTGAGCTTGAAGCTACGCCATCAGGGCCGCCCTCGGTCGACGAAGACGACCCCCTCATCGGTTTGGCCGTGGTCGAAGAGGGGCGCTCCCACAACGAATTCGGCGTAGCCGTCCCCGTTCACGTCACCGGCTGTCCCCACCGAAAAGCTGAATTCGGCTCCGGCCTGGCCGCCCGTGGCCGTCCTGTTAGGGATAGTGCTAAGGCCTGTAGCCGAACCGAAGTGGACGAAGGCCCGGCCCGTCGTCAAGAGGAAGGCCCCGACGATTACATCGTTATAGCCGTCCCCGTTCACGTCACCGGCGGTGCCAACTGAGTAGCCGAACCAGGCGAATGCCTGGTCGCTCTCGGCCGTCCAATCCGGAGCGACGCTCAGTCCGACCGCGGAGCCGTGATAGGCGAAGGCCCGGCCCTCATTAGTCTGGCCATTATCGTAGTCGTAGGCGCCCACGATGACGTCGTTGTAGCCGTCCCCGTTCACGTCGCCGGCTGTCCCCACCGACCAGCCAAAGATGGCGAAGGCCTGGTTGCCTTCGGCCGTCCAGTTGAAGGAGTCGCTCAGACCGCCGGGTGAGCCGTGATACACGAAGGCCCGGCCCTCATCGGTCTGTCCGTTGTCGTAGACGGGAGCTCCGACGATCACATCCTCGTAGCCGTCCCCGTTGACGTCTCCGGCAGTCCCCGCCGAGAAGCCGAAGTAGGCTGTGGGTTGGTCGCTCTCGGCCGTCCAGTTAGGGCTCATGTTCAGACCGCCCGATGAGCCGTGATACACGAAGGCCCGGCCCTCATCGATCTGACCGTTATCGAAGAGATATGCTCCCACGATTGCGTCGGAGTATCCGTCCCCGTTCACGTCTCCGGCAGTCGCCACCGAGGTTCCAAATCGGGCGCCGACCTGGTTTCCCTCGGCCGTCCAGTTGGGAGTCGTGCTTAGGCCGGCCGCCGACCCCTGGTAGATGAAGGCTCCACCCTCGACTACTTGACCGTTGCTGTAGAAGGGTGCCCCGACGATCACGTCGTCGTATCCGTCCATGTTCACGTCCCCGGCAGTCCCCACCGAGAAGCCGAAAAAGGCGACGTTCTGGTTGATCTCCCCAGTCCAATTCGGGACGGTGCTCAACCCTGTGGGCGAGCCGTAGTATACGAAGGCCAAGCCCTCGGAGTACTGGCCGTTGCTGTAGTAGGGAGCTCCCACGATCACATCCTCGTAGCCGTCCCCATTCACGTCCCCGGCTGTTCCAGCCGAGTATCCAAAAGCGGCGCCGGCCTGGTTCCCCTCGGCTTTCCACGGGAGGCGGGCGAGAGGATCGATCGGGACCGCGTAACGAGTCCCTGCCGCGTCTCCCGTGATCCGGATCAGACGATCGGACCGCAGTGAGAGCCCCGCAGACAGGGACCACGTGACCTTGGATTCGAGCGCGGGCGTCGCCTGCGTGAACGGTGCTCTCCATCGCTCGTGAGGCCTCGATGGTTCGCGGCTAAGGGGGAGCAACTGGACCGCTCCTGACGATACCGCGAACAACACAAGTAGAACTGCGCGCTCTGACCGCATTGCTGCCACTCTCGGCGGCTCCCGACCGCCCGCGCCACCCCTGGTACGGCATTCCGCGCCAAGGGGCCAGCGACACCTGAGTATGGGTGTCTGCCGTTGGCTTGTAAAGGCGACGAGTTGAATCGTCCCGGGTCCACCTCAGGCTCGGGTTCCTTGAGTCCGGGAGTGTAGGTGGGGACCTCCTTTCCGTAATAGGCAGCCTCGAACCCCGCCGACGGTACGTGGCCGATGGGTTTGAGCCGATGGTTGGACCAGTTGACCCCACTCGAGTTGGCGTGCTCGACGTGGTCGACGCCCTTCAGGGTCTCGCTGGTGGATGAGCTCGGTCTTGTAGAGCCCGATGTTCGTCTCAGCTCGCGTGTTGTCATACGTGCCGCCGCGGCCCGTCGGAGGTCACTGCGCCGAGCAAAGTGAGGATGGCGCAGCCGAATAATGTCTGAACACCTCCACTCCAAGGGGGACCGGTACGCGAACTGGGATCTTCGCTATGGCACCCAGCGGAGGTCCGTCGACCAGACCAGATCCTGTGCGGTGCGTCGGTCGCGGTTGAGCGCTTGCCAGAGCTGGGACCATGCTCGCGCGGGGGAGTTGTTAATGCCCCAGCACGGATCGGACGATTGCTTGCAGGCCATGTGCTGGGACAGCACGCCGTCGATGTGCATCCGGCTTCCATGATGCCGGTAGGCGTACAGGCTCAACCGATACCACTGCTCGGCCTGGGAGCCCGTCGGCGTGTAGATCTGCGGGAGCGGCAAGGCCGTCTCGGCCCCCCAGGCCACGTACCACACGTCCTCCTGGGTCCAGGAACCGAGGCAGTCTCCCTTTGGGGGGCACCCTCCCGCGTCTCCGAAGTCGAAGAAGGGCCACCTGGCGACCGAGTCGTACCCCTTGACCCACAGCTTGCTGATAGCCGGTCCGTTCCACCCAAGCTCAATGTCGCTGGCGCCCGCGATCTCGACGTCCGGCCAGGCTCCCTGGGCCGACAGCCACTCGTTCGCCTGGTTGACCATGTTGCCCCAGGCGCGGCCATGACGGTAAGAAACCTGGCGACCGAAGTTGCTCGTGCCGAGGGCGAGGTGGAGGCGCGCCCGGTCTGAGTCGTGAATGCAGCGAAGATATCCTTGAACGTAGGCACGGGCGGCTCGTCCGACCGCGCTCGTGTCGCGAAAGCCGGCACCGAAGAGGGACGCGCCGTACCGGTTTCCGATCTTCATTGGACGGCCGAAAGCCATGACCACCAGCACGTTTTCGAGTTGCCCCCGGGTGGCTCTCACCTCGCGGGCCTGGAGGCAGCCCTGGGCGTCAAGCACGGAGCGGCGCGTCGTCCGCATGTACAGGCTCCGGGCGCTGCCGGACATCCCCGGGTGACCGGGGACTTCTAGGGGAGATATGGAGGCGCGTGGCAGCCTCCGGTCGGCCCCATCTGCCTGCCGAACCAATGAATAAGTCGCTGCGCGCACTTGGCCTCGCTTATGGCCGCTCGATTGGTCGGCCGCTCCCGCTTTGGCCGCCTCCGTGCCGGACAGCTGCGTCTCCGCCCCCGACAGCAGGGAGAGCATCGCGAGAGCGGCAAGCACCAATGCAAGGAGCCGGCGGACGATTGATCTTGCGGCACTTCCTGTGCTGGCCCGCGTCGTGCGGGGGTCAAGCACGGGGCTATCCATGTCTTGTATTGGTATCCCCTCGCTCATCGGTGGAGGGAGTTGATGCTCACATACCAACTAACCTCTGACAAGGAAACCGAGCAGCGCGACCTTGGAGATCAGGGCTGGTCTCTTCGAGGGAAGAATGAATCCGCCGACGGATGCACCCGACGCTCCGGTGGCCTCTTCTCTTCGGGGAGCTCCTTGGGAGGCGCGGGCTTCCATCTCCAGCGGCAGGAGAGGCAGACACCCTTCCCCCTGGCCCGAGCTTCGACTATCTCTCTCCAGGACCCACAGACCGGGCAGTTAGCTTCCGGCACCTTCGGCCCTCCCGGGCTGCACTCATCGGCGGTTGAAGGGTCCCCCAGCACCTTGCCCATCGGGTCGACTCGTCCCTCAGGGCAGGTGCCAGGGGGGTGGGGAAGATCCCCGCGGGCACAATGGGGATGATCCCCGCGGGAGTCTGTGCGCCGGAGCCCGAAGCTGTCTACGGACTGTCGAACGAGTTTGGGCTTAGGTCGCAAGTAGGAGACGGGATATGCATCAAGCGCCGGGCGTCGTCGTGTGCCGGGCAAGGTAGGCGGCCGCCTCGGCACGGCGTGCAACCTCGAGCTTGGAGAGGATGCTCGAAACGTAGTTCTTGACGGTCTTTTCCGCCAGGTGGAGTTCTGCGCCGATCTCCTTGTTGGTCTTGCCTTCCGCGACCTGGGTCAGGATGCGTACCTCCTGTGGCGACAGCCGGGCGAGCTTCTCGTCTAAGATCAGGTGCTTGCCCTTCCGAAGGCGATCGAGAACTGACTTGGTGACGGCGGGATCCAGCAGGCTCTGCCCCTGCCCCACGGCCCGGATCGCCCTGACCAGCTCGCCACTCCGTACTTGTTTGAGGACGTAGCCGGAGGCGCCCGCCATGATCGAGGCGAACAGCGCCTCGTCGTCGGCGAAGGAAGTCAGCATCAGTACCTGGGTCTTCGGACGACGCGCGCGTATCTCGCGGGTAGCCTCGATGCCGCTACCGTCAGCCAGACGAACGTCCATCACGACGACGTCGGGGCGGGTGCGTTCGGCCTCCTCGATCGCCTCTCGAACCGATCCGGCCTCCCCTGCCACGACAATGTCATCGGTCGACTTGAGCAGTGCGGCTATACCGTTGCGGACGACCTCGTGGTCGTCGACCAGCATGACGCGAAGGGGCGGACTCACTCCTCCATGGTCCCATCCAGCGTCCGCCGTCTCAACTGGCTAAGGGGTTTCGGCTACCCCAACAAGCGCACCCAGCGCGTCGCCGACCCTGTCCAGGAAATCCTTCAGGGTCGCCTCGGCCACCCGATGCAGTAGGGCCCGATCGATCGCCCTTCCGACCAGACCTAGCGGCGGCCGATATCGAGCGCTGATCGAGAGCTGTGTCCGCTTGGGCCCCAGCGCCGCCACTTCGACGTCCGCCTCGAGGGACGGAAAC
>Ga0184638_1000330_pt1 | contig 12873 bp, 8 predicted proteins | sample PLM31_50_b2_FD_133141 | JGI IMG/M metagenome (GOLD analysis project Ga0184638, IMG submission 133141) | Groundwater sediment microbial communities from an aquifer in East River, Colorado, USA - PLM3-1_50_b2 | ecosystem: Environmental > Terrestrial > Soil > Riparian zone | place: USA: East River... | reverse complement strand
GCCACCATCACCGCCCAGGGCACACGCTCCCAATCGACACGAGCGAGGGTGGGACTTCCACATGGCCACCAGCGGGGACCTGCACCTGGCCACCAGCGGGGACTTTTACATGGCCACGGACATCGGCGTCAGCTTCAGTTGGACTCGTTGACCCAAGTAAGACGACTCGGCCATCGTATCCGCGCCGCCGGGAGCGTCCCAAGGGGCAGATCGGAAGGCGACAGCGCCTCCGATTAAGAGTACAACATGGCGGAGGCGGGCCTTCCTTCTTGAGAGACCCGGAAGACACCTAACCAACATCTCGATCCCGCCCAACATCCCGATCTCGTCTCAACGGCCGGCCGGCACCGGCCCGTGCAGATGCCCGTCGGCGCTGATACGTCTGATCAAGGTGCGCCGACAGCTTCTTCGAGCGAACCGCTTCCAGGCCGCCGGGAGGAAAGGAAGTGGAGCAGCACGTCGCCCGAGCTTGGCGGGGGGATGGCAGCGAGCCACTCCCGCTCTCCAGCTACGTTTCCGCGCTCGCCGCCCGGCGCCTTGTAGGCCGCCACGAGCCGCTTGGTAAGCCCGAAGGCGAGCAGCTCGCCGCGGCGGTCCTGTTCGCCGACATCTCTGGTTTCACGGCGCTCACTGAACGGCTGGCGCAGACCGGTGCAGGCGGTGTCGAGGAGCTCACCGAGCTGCTAAACGGCTGCTTTGGCGAACTGGTCCAGCTGGTCGCCGACCACGGCGGCGACGTCGTGAGGTTCGCCGGTGACGCGCTGCTTGCGCTGTGGCCTGCAGACGAGGACCTGCCCGCGGTGACAGCGCAAGCCGCCCGCTGCGGGCTGGCCATGCAGCGGGTTCTGCATGCCGGCGAGCTGGCGGCTGAGACGCACCTGTGGGTGCGGATCGGGATCGGAGCGGGTCAGGTGTCGGCCGCACACCTGGGTGGCGAACTCGGTCGCTGGGAATTCGTCGTCGGTGGGCCGGCGATTGCGCAGACGTGTGGGGTCGAGGGTCTTGCGCGGCCGGGCGACGTCGTGCTCTCGCCGGAGGCGCTCCACCAGGTGCGCGAGGTGTGCGCCGGCGAGCTGGTGGCCGTCGGCAACGAGCAGGGACGCGGCCTGCGGGTCACCGCGGTCCAACCGCTCGCTGCGGCAGCGTCGCTTACCAGCGTCCCCGTCCGGCAAGTAGCCGAAGCGGCGCTACGAGGGTATGTGCCCGGCGCGATCGTGGCCCGGCTGGCCGCAGGCCAGAGCGCCTGGCTTTCGGAGTTGCGTCATGTCAGCGTGGTGTTCCTGCGGCTCCCGGCCCTGGACGACATCACGCCGGGGAAGTTGCAGCAGGCGAACGACGTCGTGTGTGCCGTGCAGGCGGCGCTGTACGAGTACGAGGGCTCGGTCGACAAGCTCGGTGTTGACGACAAGGGCGCGACGCTGGTGGCCGCTTTCGGCCTCCCGCCGCTCGCCCACGAAGACGACCCTGTCCGTGCGGTTCGCGCGGCGCTTGGCATCCAGGCCAACCTGCGCCGGCTTGGGGTGCGCTACGCCATCGGCGTCACTACTGGGCGGGCGTTCTGCGGCTCGGTGGGCAGCGACCTGCGCCGCGAGTACACGATGATCGGCGGGGTCGTGAACCTGGCCGCCCGGCTGATGCATACCGCTGTCGACGACGTTGTCTGCGATGCTGCGACCCAGCAGGCAGCAGAGGCCAAGCTGGTGTTCGAGGCGCTGCCACCGCGCCCGATGAAAGGCTGGGCGGAGCCGGTTCCCGTCTTCCGCCCTCGCGGCCCGAGCCTCGCCAGGCCCCGCAGCTGGTCTGTGGTGGGTCGGGCTCACGAGCGGGAGGTACTCAGCGAGCGGCTGGCGGCGTTGCGGGACGGTGCGGGTGGGACGCTGCTCATCGAGGGGGAGGCGGGGATCGGCAAGTCGCGCCTGGTCGACGACCTCGTCGAGCAGGCTGCCGGCCAGCGGGTAAGGACGCTTGTCGGCGCGGCGGATGCGATCAGAAGCACCACGCCCTACCACGCGTGGCGGCCGGTGTTCGAGTCGCTGTTCGAGATCGCGGACGTCAGCGAGCCCGAGGTCCGGCGCACCCGCGTGCTGGACCGGCTCCGCACCGGGCCCGACCTCGAGCGTCTGGCGCCGCTGCTCGGCGACGTGCTGCCAATTGACCTGCCCCCGGACGAGATCGTCGGACGGCTCGAAGGGCAGGTGCGCGCCGACAACCTTCGCAGGCTGCTCGTCGGCGCGCTGCGGATGGTTGCAGCGGAACGGCCGCTGCTGATCGTGGTCGAGGATGCCCACTGGTGCGATTCGGCCTCGTGGGCGCTCGCGTGGCTCGTCTGCCAGCGCGTCCCCAGCGCCCTGGTGGTGCTGGCGCTGCGTCCGCTGGCAGAACCCGTCCCGGAAGAGTACGAACGCCTTCGCCTCGCCCATGGGAGCCAGCAGCTTCAACTCGATCCCCTGCCAGCCGACGACATCGCCGCACTCGTCGGGCAGCGGCTGGGGGTGACCTCGGTTCCCCAGCCGATTGCGGACCTCATCAGGGAGCACGCCGGTGGGAACCCGTTCTTCAGCGAGGAGTTGGCCTACGCGCTGCGCGACACCGGTCCCATCACTGTCACGGACGGGACGTGCCAGATCGCCCCAGGTGCCGACCTGCGCGTCCTGTCGCTTCCCGACACGGTGCAGGGCGTGGTCCTCACCCGCATCGACCGGTTGGCCCCCCCGCAGCAGCTGACGCTCAAGGTGGCCAGCGTCATCGGGCGCAGCTTCGCCCACCGGCTGCTGCACGACATCCACCCAATCGCCGCCGACCACCCGGGCCTGCCCGATCAGCTCGACAGCCTCCAGCGCCGCAGCCTGGTCCTGCTCGAAGCGCCAGACCCAGAACTGGCCTGGATGTTCAAGCACGTCATCACCCGGGACGTTGCCTACGACCTGATGCTGGGAGCGCAGCGCCGGGCGCTGCACCGCGCGATCGCCGAGTGGTACGAGCAGCGGCATCAGGCCCAGTTGCCGAGGTTCTACCCGTTGCTCGCCTACCACTGGACCCGAAGCGGCGCAATGGCCAAGGCGATCAGGTACCTGTCGCTCGCCGGAGAGCAGGCACTCGCGGGCGCCGCCTACCGGGAGGCCGCGGTCCTCCTTGCCGATGCGCTCACGCTGGACAAGCCCGCCACGCCTGGCGGCGGCTCACGACAGGACCGGCTGCGCCGAGCGCGCTGGGAGCGGCAGCTCGGCGAGGCATACCTCGGGCTCGGCCAGACCGGCGAGGGCCGCGCCCACCTCAGCCGGGCGCTGGAGCTGCTCGGGGCGCCCCTTCCCACGACCAAGCGCCAGCTCGCCGGCAGGCTGCTGCAACAGCTGGCCATCCAGGCCGTCCACCGCGCCCTCCCGGCGAAGACCGTGCATCGCCAGGGACAGCTGCGCGAGGAATCGCTGGAGGCCAGCCGGATCTATATCCGGCTGACCGAGGTCTTCTGGTTCGCCAACGACGCCCCGGCCCTGGGGCACGCCGGTATCCGGGCGCTGAACCTGGCCGAGCGGGCCGGGCCGTCACCCGAGCTCGCCCGCGCCTACGCCATGTTGTGCCTGGCGGCCGGGAGCATCCCAATCCATCCGCTCGCCCGGATGTACAGTCGAAGGGCGCTGGAGATCGCGCGCATGGTCGACCCGCTCGCTTCGGTCGCGTACGCGCGCTTCGCGACCAGCGTGTACAAGATCGGCGCCGCTCGCTGGGACGAGGTGCGGGAAGCCCTCGACGAGGCCGAGGGGATCTTCGAGCGGCTCGGGGACCGGCGGCTGCTCGGCGACACCTGGACGGCGCAGGGCATGCACGGGATCTACCGCGGCCAGTTCGAGGCTGCGGGCGCTCTGTTCGCCAAGCTGTACGACCACGGCGTCCGTAACGAGAACGTCCAGCACCAGGTGTGGGCGTCGCTCGGCAAGGCCGCGTGCGAGCTGCGGACCGGCCGACCGGCTGAGGCGGCGCATGTCCTCGAGCGCATGCTCGAGTTGCTGGTCGACCACCCCGACCCGGCGGAGCAGATCCAGGCCCATGGCCTCCTCGCTGCCGCGTCATGGCGACAGGGTGAGGACGCCGCCGCAGTCGCCGCCGCATCCTCGGCCGCGAGCCTCATGGTCAAGAACAAGCGGCCAACAGCCTTCTACCTGTTCGAGGGCTACACCGGGGTCGCTGAGGTCCACCTCGACCGGTGGGCGGCCGGCGACCGCGCACCCGCGACCAAGCAGGCAGTACGCCAAACCTGTGCGGCGCTGCGCACGTTCGCGCGCATCTTCCCCATCGGCAAGCCTCGTGCCCGGCTGCTCAAGGGGCAGGTTCTGCACCTCTGCGGACGGCCGAGGCGGGCCCGGGCGGCCTGGCGGGCGAGCCTGTCCGCAGCCCAGCGGCTCGGCATGCCGTTCGACGCCGCGCTCGCGCACGCCGAGCTTGGTTTCTCCTCGACGGGAACACCGCAGGGGCAATGGCACCTGGAGCAAGCCCGAAGCCTCCTGCACCAGTTGGGCGTCCCTCACGACCTCACGTGGGTCCACGCTCCTGGAGGGCGGACGCGTCAGCGCTGAGCTGGGTCGGCGTGCACGTCCTTGACAAGCCTCCCCGCGGGGCCGAGCGGGGTGGAAAGGCGCGTCGTTCACGGATTACGAGACGATGCGGCGACGCCGCGAACGTATCGTCTGGGGAGGGCGGGAATGAGCGTATCCCTGTTCGAGGGCGTCCCGGTCGACGAGGTGGCCACCGCGTTGGCTGGGCTGGAGCGCCGCCGTTTCGGCGCCGGCTCGACCGTGCTGTTCGAGGGCGACTACCTCGGCGAGCTCTACCTCATCGAGTCGGGCGCCGCCGACGTCTTCGTCGCCGGCCGCGACGGCACCGAACACCACCTGGCCCGTGTCGGGCCCAAGACGACGCTGGGGGAGATGTCGCTGTTCACCGGCCAGCCCGCCTCAGGGACGGTGCGCGCCGGGACCGACCTGCAGGTGGTGGTCGTGACCGCGCGGGCGCTCGAGCGCCTGGGTGATCGGCTTCCCCGCGTTTACCGCAACATCGGTGCGATCCTCGCCGAGCGCCTCGCCGCCGCCAACCGGCTCTCGGTGGGCGATCGGCCGGGCCGGATCACCGTCCTGATCGACCGGGGCGCCCCACCCGACCTCGCGCCCGCGCTCGCCGCCAGCATCGCTTGGCATACCCGCGCGAGTGTGGCACTTACGGATTCGGCGGAAGCAGACGCAGCGCACGTCCTCGTTCGTGTCGCCAACGAGGCCGATCCGCGGCCCGGCGGTGCGCCCATCGTGGAACTCGTGGGTGCGCGAGGCACGCCCACGGCGCCTGAGCGACGGCTGACCGTCCGCGCGTGGGTCGACGGGTCGGTACGGCGGGGCCCGGACGCCGACGGGACCGTCTCGATCCCGCGGCTCTCCCAGATCGATCATGCTGAGCTGGCTCGCGGCGTCCTCCCCACCTCCACGCCGGCCGGTGCCGCGCTGGGCTGGGTGGCCCGCGACGTCGCCGGGCTCAAGGTGGGCCTCGCCTTGGGCGCCGGCAGCTACCGGGGCTACGCCCACATCGGTGTTCTGCGGGCGCTGGAGCGGATCGGGCTGGAGCCCGACTACCTGGCCGGCACCAGCATCGGCGCAGCGGTCGCGGGGCTACGTGCCATGGGGCGCAGCGCCGAGGAGTCGGCCGGGTTCCTGGACACGCTCGACAGCGTCTTCTTCCGGCCCACCCTCTCGCGGCGGAGCTTGCTCTCCAACGCCGCCCTCGCGGCCAAGATCCGAGAGATCTGCCTGGAGGCCCGCATCGAGCATCTCCCGCTCCCGTTGGCGGTCGTGGCGGCCGACCTGGAGACGGGCCGCGAGATCGTCTTCCGCCGCGGTCTTCTGTGGCTGGCCGTGCTTGCCAGCAGCTCAATCCCTGGCATCCATCCCGCCCTGCGCATCGGGCCATACACCGCCGTCGATGGCGGCATCGTCAACCCGGTCCCAAGCAGCGCAGCGACGGCGATGGGCGCCGACAAGGTCGTGGCCGTGCGGCTCGGTCGGCCCCGGCCAGCGGGCGACGATGACGCCGAAGCCCGCCAGAGCGAGGGGCGAGGGCCGTCGGCGATCGAGACGATCGTGCGCTCGGTCGAGCTCATGCAGGCCACGATGCGGGGCCAGAGGTCGCCCGCCACCATCGTGATCGCACCGGAATGCGAGGACGTTGCCGCCATCGGGCTGCGGCGGTTCAGCCTCGGCCGACGTTATGTCGAGGCCGGCGAGGCGGCGGTAGAGGCGGCGCTCCCGCGCATCGCCGCCGCGCTGCCGTGGATGCAGCGCTGAGTGTGCCGGCCAGATAGGCATCTCCGACCTCGAGGCACCACCGTTGCCTTTCGCATCGTGGCTGCAGACGACCACCTCAGGCTGCATGTCGACCGCAACAATCGGAACAGGGATTCACATCGCACCTGGACGCGACCATACTGTGAGGCGTTCGTGCAACAAGTCGTTCGCGCGCAAAGTCCGTCTTGCCGCATGCGTCATCGTTTAGGGTACGAGGCGCGCGAGCGGGGATCCGGGTCGTCACGCCCGAGGCGGCCTTCGGTTCGCGTGGGCGCATGGAATGGCGTGTTGTGCGCCGCCAACTCCTAGCGGGTGAGCCCTCCACCGAGCGATCGACGAAGCTCCGATCCGGCAACGCATGAGATCTGGACACCGCCTCTGGGACGCGACCGAGCCAAGACCAAGGGTCGAAAGGAGAACTGGACTCCGCAGAGCCCGCCGCATCGAACCTAGGTCGCCGTGACCTCAGACCCCAGTCCACTGCCACGGGGTGGCCGGCAACGTCCACAAGTCCAACGGCGCCCACGTCAGGCTCGCGGGCTAGGAACGGCCAAGCTGGCGCCGTCTGTCGAGAACTGACCACGGCACTTGGCGAAGGAATGCAGAGGACGCCATGAAGTACGCGAGTCAAGACCCCCGAGAACGCATCAACTGGCTACGCTCGATGCCCTTCTTTGCCTTCCATGCCTTGGCTGTAGCCGCCCTGTTTGTTGGCCTGAACGGATCCTTGTTGATCTTATGCGGTGTGCTCTATTTCGTACGGATGTTCTTTATCACCGCTGGGTACCACCGCTACTTCTCCCACCGTTCGTTCAAGACCGCCCGGACGATGCAGTTCTTGCTGGCCCTCGGCGGGACAACCGCGGTACAGAAAGGGCCGCTGTGGTGGGCCGCCCATCATCGGAAGCACCATCTGTATGCCGATACCGACCGTGACATCCACTCGCCACAGAGGGGCTTCTGGTGGAGCCACGTCGGGTGGTTCCTGTGCGACAAGTACAAGGGAGTCGACTACAACGACATCCGCGACCTGGCCAAATACCCCGAGCTTCGGTTTGTGGATCGGCACCATTGGATTGGGCCCGCGATCCTTTTCGTTACGTGCTTTCTGGTCGGTGGATACCGCGGCGTACTTGTCGGCTTCTTCCTATCAACAGTGGTACTCTGGCATGCAACGTTCGCCGTAAATTCAATCGCTCACCTCTTCGGCCGGCGTCGGTACGAGACCAAGGACACCAGCCGGAACTCGCTCGTGGTGGCGCTGATGACCAACGGCGAAGGCTGGCACAATAATCATCACTACTACCCCACCTCCGCCCGGCAGGGATTTTTCTGGTGGGAGATCGACCTAAGCTACTACCTCCTCCATGGGCTCGCTGCCGTCGGCCTGGTCCATGACGTACGGACCCCGCCGGAGAGGATCCTCCTCGCCCGTACTCCTGAGGTTGATCGTGAGGTTGCTCGGCGAACGCCCTCCATGCGTGGATGACTCAGATAGCCGGACCCAAGCTCGTCATGAAGTCGAGACAGTCTTCCTCCCGGGTTGTGAACGGCGACTGGCTGAAGCGGCAGATGCTCGGCAAGGCACCCCGACCCGACGGGCGTCGGGCATCCGCACCGGCACGAATCGAGCCCTTGGCACGCCGTCCGGCCAGGGAGTGAGGCAACGCAATGGAGGGTAGGCGATGAAGATGTCGCCGCGTCTCAGCCGTAGCCCACTTGAAGACAAGGTCACGCGGATCTTCGACCGATTGTTCGCTGGCACCGCATTCGAGCTTCAGCTGCCCGATCGCCCGTCCCGCATCTTCGGCGACGGCGAACCTGCGTTCCAGTTTCTCGTTCGCAACCAGGCCGGCCTGACCGCGCTCGGATCGCTCAGTGAGAAGCGCATCGGAGAAGCCTATCTGGCCGGCGACATCGACCTCAACGGCGACGTGGTGGCGGCGCTTGACCTCAGAACCACCCTGAGGAACCAGCGTCGGCTAGCCGACCTGCTCACCACCTACGGGCTCGGCTATCTATGGGCGACCTACGTGCAGCCTCGGCTCTTCGGGCAAGTCAAGTGCGACGAGCAATGGATCAGCCAACACTACGACCTTGAGTCGGACTTCTACCTCCTGTTCCTTGACAAGCAGGCCCACTGCTATTCGCACGGGTACTTCAGCTCCGACGACGAACCACTGGAAGCAGCCATCCAACGGAAGCTGGACACGGCGATCGCCGCATGCGGGATGCGGCCCGGATGGCGCGTGCTGGACATCGGAGCGGGTTGGGGCGCATTCACCGAGCATGCCGGGCGCCAGGGCATCCAGGTCACGTCGCTGACGATCTCAGCCGAGTCCGAACGCTACGTCCGCGACCTCATCGCACGTGAACAGCTTCCTTGCCGCGTGCTCCTGGAGCACTTCCTGGAACACGCAACCGACGAACCGTACGACGCGATCGTGAACCTCGGTGTGACAGAACACCTCCCCAACTACCAAGCCACCCTCGCCCAGTACCAACGCCTCCTCAAGCCGGGGGGCCGAGTCTTCCTGGACGCGTGCGCTTCACGCAGGAAGTACCCGTTCACCTCCTTTGTTCGGTCCTACATCTGGCCCGGCAACACCACGCCGATGCATCTGGCCTCCTACCTCAAGGAAGTGGGCAAGACACCCTTCGAGGTGCTGTATCTCCACAACGATCGTCACAACTACCTGCTCACCACCAGGCACTGGGCCCAGAATCTGGATCGATGCCGCGATGAGGTGGTGAACCGCTGGGGGGAACACGTCTACCGGCGGTTCAGGATCTATCTCTGGGGATGCGTCCACTACTTCGGCACCGGCACCATCACGGCCTACCGACTCCTGCTCCAGTTGCCCGACCAGTCCAGCCGCCGTCGCTTCGAGGCTCGATCAATACCCGACACCGATGTTGGTACTCCTCGAGCGGAGCACTCCCTATCTCCTGGCCGCGATGCGATCCTCGGAGCAGTGGTGGGTAATCGGGCGACCACTCGGTCGATCCGACGGCCGGGTTCTCCGTCACGATGACCGTCACGGCGATGCCCCGAGACCTCGTCGGCGGGCGCCTCGGGTCACGACTTCGGTAGCGCGTGCGGTGGCCAAGACGTCGCCGCCTTCGCTTGTGAACCTCACCTCGACGTGTCCGATCTGTCGGCCCCGGCTAACGACGACGCCCTCGAATCGCAGGCGGCCACCCCGCACCGGACGGTAGTAGGAGATGTGCAGGTCCGCCGTGGCGAAACCCTCTTCGTCGTCAAGTGTCGTGGCCACCGCATGGCCGGCGGTGGCGTCGGCAAGAGCGGCGAGGTAGCCGCCGAACAACGCTCCATCCGGGTTGCAGATCTCCGGGTCGACTTCCCACTCGCCCCAGACCCGCCCAGACTCCCAGCCACTGAAGTTGGGAAGCCCCAAGCGGTGCAACGCAGGATGCTGGAAGGACCCGCCAATTGTGCCGTCGAGCATCTCCCGCCAGTTCACGGCCCATCCTTTCAAGGCCCGGAGCGGCACGAGTATCTCCTACCGACCGCATCTGTGCCGTGATCGACGCCCTGCTCGCAGTTCGTCACCCGCGAGCTGGCCGACCTGTCCTGCTGGTCGTCGGTACCTATCGGGACGTGGGCGCACACTCGGTCCCCACATGGCCGGCTACGCTTGCTGAGCTCACCCGGGATCCTGTCACCCGCCGGTACGGCTGGACGGACCACAGCAGGCCCAAGTCGCTTAGCTTCTGGGGGATGCCACCGGCGCACCTCCGGACGAGCTGGTGGACAGCGTGCACGCCCGCACGCCGGCAACCCGTTCTACGTCACTGAACTGCTGCAGCTACTGGCCGAGGACGGCGCGTTGCTCGGGACTGGCCATCTGGTCGGAAGCCGCCCGCCGCAGCTGCCCCCAGACCGGCTGTGGCAGGCGGTCCCCGCCAGCGTGCTGGACGTCATCCGCCGGCGCGCCACACGCCTGCCCGAGCAGACCCAGGCGCTGCTGACCCTCGCCGCAGTCGTCGGCGGAGAGTTCGACCTCACCGTCCCCGCGGTGGCCGGCGGCGTCGACATCGACCAGCTTGCCGACGCCCGACGCGGCCGTAGCCTCCGGGTTCCTCGTCGGGCCGCCACCGCCCGCCGCACCCGGCCGCTCCCGGTTCACCCACGTACTCGTCCGCGACGCGCTCTACCAGCAGCTCAGCCAGGGGCGGCGGCCTTGCTCCACCAGCAGGTCGGTCAGGCGTTGGAGACCGTCCACGCCGACGACCTCGACCCACACTTGACCAAGCTCGGCCACTACTTCCTACATTGGTTCCGCTCGGTCACGAGGGTTCTTTGGTCGGGGGTGGAGGGGCGGGCTTGCCTGCGGCCTCTGCCGCGTCCGGCTCGATGAGCCGCAGCGTCTCGCCAGCCTCCACGCCCATCAGCTTCTGGTAGTGCTCTGGTCCCAGACGCTTCATCAGCTCCTGTTGCGTCTCCACCGACAGTTCGTTGAGCGCGTCCGCGAGCTCGATGCCCGTCAGGCCACTGGCGATGATGGAGTCCTTCTTCTCGAGGAAGTTGGCATGCAGGTCCCTGAAGCTGGCGGGATCGACGTCGGGAGCGAAGTGCTGGGTAACGGTCGCCGCCTCGTCCATGATCACCTTGTTGGAGAGCGGCTGCTGCGGGTCGGCACCAGCCATGGCGTAGGCGGGCGCCGGGGCGTACAGCACCCCTTGGTCGGCGGCGGCGGCGTGTACCCTTCGGAGCTTCTCACGAAGCCCGTCCTCGGCTTGTTCTGCTGCGAACATGGCTGCCACCATGCCCTCTTCCGCAGATGGGTGCAGCCACCAGCACGCCGCGTAGATTCCCAGCCACGCTGGGAACAGTCTGCCCCAGACCCCATAGGCCAACAGGCTGAACCAGTATCCCCGCACCCGGAAGTCGAGCATGGCACCGGCGGAGAACAGGAAGCAGTTGGCCGACTGATGGCACACGCCGTGGACGGCGTAGACCCCGATGCAGGCGGTGTCGGGAAACTCCCCCACAGGGCAACGGTAACAGTCGGCCAGAAAGTAGTTCCCGTCTCCTGCGGTGATCTGCCGCATCTCCGGCCCGCTGCTCCCCGCCCAGCAGCCGAAGGACTGCCCGTTGTCGGGACTGAGCACGAACGTGTGGTCCGCCCAGTCGTTGATCTTGAATACCCAGCCCTCAAGCCGTGCCATAGCACTGCCCCTCACATCTCGCCCAGCTCGGTTGTCCTGGCCTGGTACGGAGCCGCAGGAACGAGCTCGATCGTTGTTGGTCCCCCTTTCGGGCTGCACATCCGATGCGCCGCCTTCCATCAGGCCTCGCGTGCGCCCGGCGCCGTGGGGGAACCCTGACGCGTGGAAGCCGGGATCGGCCGCTCTCATTGCCGCCCGCTCGGCTGGTCAGCAAGCTCCTTGCCGGAGGGTTCCAAGGTGATCGGGCGACGTACGCGAAGACTAGGCTCGCTTCCGGGTAGCTGAGATGACTGGATCAAGGTCTTCTGCTTTCGTGTTCTAATCCCCCTTTTCGTGTTGATACGGGCAGATACCGCGAGCGGGCAACTTCGGCAGGATACGCCTACGCGGCAGTAACGAGAAGATCCGGATCAGCGCGCCGAGAACCGCTGATGGTCCCTGCGTTTGCGCACCGCGACAACGTGACAGGAAGACCGGAAAGCAGGGCAAGCTGGGCTTGCCCGACCCTCTTTCGCCTGGACACCTCGCCTGGATCCTCGCGGCTCCTCCGGCAGCGGGAGTGAGGCGCCTGGCGCCGCGAGCGCACGGCCCTGTTAGCGGCCAGCTCAACGCCCCACGCCTGCGCCCGCTGCTCGCGGCGTGCCCGGTGCGCATGCCTTCGGCGCATGCTGCTTCGGCTGGCAGGCGCCGCAGCCCTGCCCTACTAGCTTTCCGGCCGTCCCCAGACGACGGATCTGGCGGTTGGTTCGCCCTGATTGCCCCTTGTCAGCTTCCAGCGTTGGTGCTACGACGCTGCGGTTGGGATGCGCCTTGGCCGAGCAGCCGAGGAGCAGCCTCGGACTCGACTCGCGCGTCTGGGTGACGGCAGGAGGTCGGGACATGACTGAGGCGATCGGACAACCTGGCGAGGCGGCACTGCCCCGCCCGATGGGCATCGGCGAGATCCTCAGCACCGCCTTGCAGCTCTACCGGCGGCACTGGCGAACCCTGTTGGCGATCGCCGCGGTGGTGGTGGTTCCCGTCACGCTGCTGCAGTACCTGTTCGGCGACCTGGTACGCACCCAGGGCGAGACCACCAGCAACGGGGTGGTGGTGGAGACCGCGACCTGGTCGGTGGGGATCGCCGGGCTGCTGGCCGCGCTCGCCGGCATCCTGATGTACCTGGTCCTCACCGGGGCGATCACCCGGGCCGTCGCGGCCGAGGTCGCCGGTGAGGACCCCAGCCTGGAGCAGAGCTACCGCTTCGGATTCCACCGGCTAGGGTCGGTGCTGCTGGTGAGCGTCCTGGTCGGGCTCGCCACCATCGGTGGGCTCATCCTGTTCATCATCCCGGGCATCTACATCGGGGTGCGGTTGG
>Ga0184638_1000329_pt1 | contig 12877 bp, 15 predicted proteins | sample PLM31_50_b2_FD_133141 | JGI IMG/M metagenome (GOLD analysis project Ga0184638, IMG submission 133141) | Groundwater sediment microbial communities from an aquifer in East River, Colorado, USA - PLM3-1_50_b2 | ecosystem: Environmental > Terrestrial > Soil > Riparian zone | place: USA: East River... | reverse complement strand
TTCATGAAGAACGTGTCGATCCTCGGCGGTTCGCTGCTGCTGTTGGCATTCGGACCGGGACGCTACAGCGTCGACAAGGCACAGCCGACGATGCCACGCGCGCTTTCGGCGAAGGCTAACGTGAGCGGAGCGAACGTTAAGCGAGCGAAAGCGAGCGGCCGGAGGCACAAGCCGCGCAATCTCGCGAAGTCGGTAACCGTCGCATAGCAGGACGATGGCGATGGCGGTGAAGCCAACGCCGCGAGTTCAGTTCCGGCTGCGTATCACGCGGGGGACCGACATCGCCGTCGGACCCGGCAAGATCGGCCTGCTCGAGGCGATCGCGAAGACCGGCTCGATCACCGCCGCGGCGCGTGCGCTCGGCATGTCGTACCGCCGCGCCTGGCTGCTCGTCGACACGATGAATCGCTGCTTCGAGGAGCCGGTCGTCGCCGCGGAAACTGGAGGCAAGCGCGGCGGTGGAACGCGGCTGACCGCGACCGGCCGGCGCGCGATCACCCATTACCGGCGCATCGAGAAGATGGCCACACGGGCGAGCGCAGCCGAAATGCGACGGTTACTTAGGCTGATGCGGCCGTAGAACGCGGCTACGCGTATCCGACGCTCCGGCGATCGAACGACACAGCCTTGACCAGCGCATAGATCGGCTGGCCCTCGGCGAGTCCCAGCTCGACGCGCGAGCGCTTGGTGATCCTGGCAACGAGAGAGGACGCGCCGATGCGAAGCTGAACCTCGACGATCGGACCGCCGAGGTCGGCGATCGCGACCAGCGTTCCCGCCAGTACGTTGATGACGCTCAAGCCTTCCGGACGAGTGAGCGCCAGCGACACATCGCGCGCGCGAACGCGCACGCGCACGCGCTCGCCCACCAGCGCCTCGACGTTCGGCACGGTCAGCTCGCCGCCGTCGAAGCGCAATGTCGTCAATTCATACTTCGTGTCGTGAGCCGCAACAACGGTGTCGATGACCGCACCGCCCTCGTAGCGGCCCGTCTGGGGGCGCAGATCGAGCCGTCCCATGACTTCGTCGACGTCGCCCACCGCGATCGCCTTGCCGTCGGACAGAATGACGACCGTGTCCGCGAGGCGCGTGATCTCCGCGACCGAATGGCTGACGTAGACAATCGGGATGGCGAGGTCGTCGCGCAGCAACTCGATGTAACGCAGCACTTCGTCGCGTCGTGCGACGTCGAGCGACGCCAGCGGTTCGTCCATCAGCAGCAGCCGCGGTTGCGCCAGCAGCGCGCGGCCGATGGCGACGCGCTGTTTCTCGCCGCCAGAGAGTGCGTCGGGCAGGCGGTGCAGCAATCGCCGCAAGCCGAGGAGGTCGATGATGTGCTTCGGCTCGATGACGCGAGCCGACGCCGGCGCCCGGTGATATCCGTAGAGGAGATTAGCCTCGACGTTAAGATGCGGGAAGAGCAGATCGTCCTGGAAGACATAGCCGAGCCGCCGCCGTTCCGGCGGGAGATCGATGCCTCGATCGCTGTCGAAGAGAGTTTCGTCGTTGACGACGATGCGACCGCGCAGCGGCCGCATTATGCCGGCCAGCGCATTCACCAGGCTCGTCTTGCCCGCGCCCGAGCGGCCGAACAAACCGACGATCGGTGCGTCCGCACGGAACGCGACTTCGAGCTCGAAGTCGCCCAGCCGCTGTGCGACATCGACGTCGATCATGATCGCGGCCGGCGCGCGACGGTCGTTTTCCTGCGCGCGATCCACTCCGCGGCGACGAGCGCGACGAGCGACAGGATGATCGCGATCACGCTCAGGCGCAGCGCTTGCGCATCGCCGCTCGGGGTCTGCGTGTAGGTATAGATCGCCAGCGGCAGTGTCTGCGTCTCGCCGGGGATGTTCGCCACGAAGGTGATCGTCGCTCCGAACTCGCCGAGGCTTCGCGCGAACGAGAGGACGATTCCGGTGACGACGCCGGGTAGCGCGAGCGGTAGCGTCACCGAAAGGAACACCCAGGTGCGCGAGCCGCCCAGCGTCCTCGCCACTGTCTCGAGGCGCTGGTCGATCGCCGAGAACGACAGCCGGATCGCGCGCACCATGAGGGGGAAACCCATGATCGCGGCAGCCAGCGCGGCACCGGTCCAGCGAAAGGCGAACACGATGCCCAACCAGTTCTCGAGCCAGGCGCCGATCGGGCCGCGGCGCCCGAACAGGACGAGCAGCGCGAAGCCGACCACGACCGGTGGCAGCACTAACGGCAGATGCACGACCGCGTCGAGCAGCGTCTTGCCGGGAAATTCGAACCGAGCCAGGACGTACGCGACGCCGATCGCCACCGGCAGGCTGAAGGCGACGCTCACGAGCGCTACCTTGAGGCTGAGCAGAATGATGCCAAGCTCGTCGGCGCTCAGGCCCACGAGGCGACCTCACAAAGGCGCGAAGCCATATTTCTCCCAAATCGGCCGCGCCACGCTCGAGCGCAGAAAATCGAGGAATGCTTTCGCAACCGGCGACTTGGCCGGCGCCACGAGCGCGGCAGGATACACGATCGGCGCGTGCGTCGTCCTCGGAAAGGTGTCCACGATGCGCACGCTTCTCTCGGCCCGGGCGTCGGTCCTGTAGACGATGCCGAACGCGGCTTCGCCGCGCGCGACCAGCGCCAGCGCGGCGCGCACGTTGTCGGTGCGCACTACCTGCTTCTCGACGCTCTTCCAAACGCCCAAGCTCTCGAGCGCGCTCTTGCCGTACTTGCCGGCGGGTACGCTGTCCGGATTGGCCATCGCCAGCTTTTCATTCCTCAACGCTGTGGCCAGACCGAAGCCCGGCGCGATCCGAAGGGCTGCGCTGCTGCTCGAGGGCGCGATCAGTACCAGCGCGTTGCGCAACAGATTCGCCCGCGTACCGGGAACGAGCAAGCGGCGCCGGTCGAGGTAATCCATCCAGTCTTCATCGGCGGAAATGAACACTTCCGCCGGGGCGCCGGCCTCGATCTGCCGGGCGAGCGCATTGCTGCCTCCGTAGGCGACGATCACCTTGCTCCCCACAGTGGACTCGAATCGTTTTGCCTGCTCATCCATCGCTTCCTTGAGGCTCGCCGCGGCGAATACCGTGATATCGGCGCCCGCAGCGGGGAAGCTCACGCCCGTAAGTAAACTTGCGGTCAAGGCACTCGCCGCCAGCATCCTGAGCATCGCTGTGGCTCCTCGCGCTAATCGCGTGACAACGGGAAAAATGAATCAACGCGAAATATACCGCTGTATATAACGTTCGGCAATGTGACTGTGCGAGCCAATCGGCACGTCGCTGCATATTGACGCATGAAGCTCCCGGCCGCATTCTTCAACGCAGGCGACGAGGTGTGTCGCGACCCGCTAGATACGGCGATGAAAACGAGCGCACGCAACCAGTTTGTCGGAACGATCCGCGAGATCTCGAAGGGACCGGTGAGTACCGAAGTGACGATCGAGATCGCGGCGGGAATTAGCACCCGCTCGGCGGAGGCGCTCGGGCTTGCGGTAGGGAAGGCGGCGTACGCACTGATCAAGGCGAGCAGCGTGATTGTCGCCGTTGACTAGGCGGCGCGAAGTGCTCGTGTTTTTACGCTTGCTCGCGGCGTGCCTGCTGACAACCTTGGTGCCACTCGACCTTGGCTGGGCACAGCCTGCAGGCCAGGTCACGACAACGCTGATCGTCAAGGGCAACGTCGAGCGGGAGCTGACGTTGTCGGTCGAGGATTTGAAAGGCTTGCCTGTGCGCCGCGTCGACGATGTGCGAAGCGTGCGCGACTCCGCCGTTGCGGCGACGAACTCCGAAGTTGTGCGCCGCTACGCAGGGTGTCTGCTTCGCGATGTGCTCGATCGCGCGCGGCCCGTCGAGAAGCATCGCTTCGACCTGCGCAAGAGCATCGTCATCGCGACCTCAAGCGACGGCTATCGCGCGGTCTTCTCATGGGCCGAGCTTTATCTCTCCCCGATCGGCGACGGAGCGCTGGTCGTCTACGAGCGCGATGGCGCGCCGCTCGCTGACAATGAGGGAAGAATCGCCCTCGTCTCGCTCAAGGACACGCGACCCGGCCCGCGCCACGTCAAGTGGCTGCAATCGATCGAGTTGCGCACGCTGGCAGACTAGGCCGACTCCGCAGTGCCCGCGCCAGGCCGCCGCAACCGGCGTGAAACCGTGCGCCGCGAGGGGGAGCCCCTCGCCGCGGCCTCACGCGGCTGGATCTCCGGCGTTGGGATAGAAGAGCTGCTCGCCGTCGATCTTGTAGTCGGCGATCGCCTTCTGCCCTGTCGGCGAGATGAGCCAATCGATGAGCTGCTGCCCCAGCTCTTTCTTGACCTTCGGATGTTTGTCCGGGTTGACCAGTATCACCCCGTATTGGTTGAAGAGGCGCTTGTCGCCTTCGACCAGGATCGCAAGATCGCCGCGGTTCTTGAACGCGAGCCAAGTCCCGCGATCGGAGAGAATGTAAGCGCCCATCGACGCCGCGGTGTTCAGCGCGGGACCCATGCCTTGGCCGGTGTCCCGATACCACGCCCCCTTCGCCTTGTCGATGTCGATGCCGGACGCTTTCCACAAGTCGAGCTCGGCCATGTGGGTGCCGCTGCGGTCGCCGCGCGAGACGAACGCGGCCTTTGCCGCTTCGACTTTCTTCAGCGCTACGACGATATCCTTGCCGCCGCCGACCTTTGCAGGGTCGCTGATCGGGCCGATGAGCACGAAGTCGTTGTACATGACCGGATAGCGCTTGACGCCATGACCTTCGGCGAGGAATTTTTCCTCGGCGGCGCGCGCATGGACGAACACGACATCGGCGTCGCCTCGGCGCGCCACATCGAGCGCCTGTCCCGTGCCGAGCGCGACGACACGAACCTTTACGCCCGTTTGCCGCTCATAAATCGGCAGCAGGTAGCCGAACAGGCCCGATTGTTCGGTCGATGTCGTCGATGCCACCGTGATGAATCGGTCCTGGGCGTGCGCGCCAAGAACGACGCATAGCGAGGCAGCGAGAAACAAGCGGCGCGTGACTACCATGGCAATTCTCCCTCGAGGAATTGGGCGGCTTCGAGCGAAGCCGGCCGCTTGAAGAACCGGTCGGCGGACGCTCGCTCGAGCAACCGTCCCTGGTGCAGGAACAGGATTTCGTCGCCGAGCCGGCGCGCCTGCCCGAGGTTATGTGTGACCATGACAATCTTGGTGCCGGCGGCGTGCATGGCGCCGATGACGCGCTCGATCTCGTGCGTCGCTCCGGGATCGAGGTTGGCGGTCGGCTCGTCGAGAAACAACACTTCCGGATTGAGCGCCCAGGCGCGCGCCAGCGCCACGCGCTGTTGCTCGCCGCCGGAGAGCACGCGTGCCGGATGCGCGGCCAACGCATCGAGTCCGACTTTGCGCAACGCCTCACGCGCGCGTGCTTCGCGATGCTCCGTGGGAACGCGAGCGACCGCCAACGCGTAGACGATGTTGGCGAGCGCCGAGCGGCGCAATAGCACCGGGCGCTGAAATACCATCGCCTGACGCCTCGGCTCGCCCGGCAGCTCGAGCGCGTTCCAGGCGATCGTTCCCGAGGTCGGCTGGAGCAGCCCGTGACACAGTCGCAGCAGGACGCTCTTGCCCGCCCCGTTGGGGCCCACGATCACAGTTCGTCGGCCCGCTTCGAGCGTCAGCGACACTCGGTCAATGACCCGGCGGCCGCCGATCGCGAAGACCACGTCATCGAGCCGCAACGGAAGCAGTGAGCGCGGGGCGCGCATGGCCGACGTCATCCGTACCGCCGCTGCGCGGTGTCCTTGACGATGTCCGCTGCGGCATTAAGCGCGAGCACGATGGTGAGAAGCACGATTCCCAGCCCGAGTGCCAGCGGCAGGTCGCCCTTGCTCGTTTCGAGCGCGATCGCGGTGGTCATCACGCGGGTAACACCGTCGATGTTGCCGCCGACGATCATTACCGCGCCGACTTCCGCCGCCGCGCGGCCGAAGCCGGCGAGCACGATGGTGACGAGCGAAAAGCGCAAGTCCCAGAGCATGGTTAGCACCGCGCCGAAGCGGCGCTCGCCCAGCGAGCGAAGCTGCTCGCGATATTCGACCCAGGCGTCTTCGACCACCTGACGCGACAACGCGGCGATGATGGGAGTGATCAGGATCGCCTGCGCGATCACCATCGCCGTCGGCGTGAAGAGCAACCCCATCGCCCCCAGCGGGCCCGCCCGCGACAGCAATAGATAGACAGCCAAGCCGACGACGACGGGCGGCAGGCCCATCAGAGCATTGAGCACGACCACGACCGTGCGCCGCCCGGGAAAGCGGCTGACTGCGACGGTCGCGCCCAGAGGCAACCCGACTGCGCAAGCGAAAACGACCGCGGTGAGACTCACGCGCAGGCTGAGCAGCACGATGTCCAGCAGCTTGGGATCGCCGCCGGCAACGAGCCGCAGCGCCTCCGCAGTGGCCTGTGAGAGATCGCTCACCGCGCTTGGCTCCACGCCGTGACTGGCTTGATATATGTATATAAATGCATATAGACTAATTCGCGCAGAGCCATCATAGCGATCGCTCTGCCGGATTTAAATATGTATCTACATGCATAATGCGCGTCGTCCCGACGCTCTCGTGGGCGCTCGCCGATTCGGCCGAGGCGCTCGACGCGCGGCTCGTGCCGCTGCTCGCCGCGATCCGCACCAAGGCTTCGCTTGCCGCCGCGGTTTCCGATCGCGGGATGTCGTACCGCGCGGCCTGGGGCCTGCTGCGCGATTATCAGCACAAGCTGGGTACGCCCCTGGTCGAGTTAGAACGGGGGCGCGGCGCCCGACTTGCGCCCGCGGGCGAAAAGCTCCTTACGGGGCACCGCGCGGCTACGCAGCGATTGGAGCGCATCTTGCCGGCGCTGGCCATCGAGCTGGGATCACCGGCCAGGCGCGAGGTTGGGCTACGGGTGGCGCGGCTCACCGTGGCCGCGAGCCACGATCTGATGCTCGCCGCACTGCGCGACGCGCTGCCCGCCGCAGCGGGTCTCTCGCTCGACCTGGCGTTCATGGGCAGCCTGCACGCGTTGCAGCAATTCGCCGAAAGCCGAACCGACCTGGCCGGCTTTCACGTTTCCATCGGTGTGCAGGCTGCAGGCGAGCTCGCGCCGTTCCGACGTCTGTTACGAGTGCGGCGCGACCGCCTGATCCGCGTTGTCGATCGCGAGCAGGGATTCATCCTTCCCCGCGGCAATCCGGCGCGCGTTCACGGTTTTCGCGACGTCGAGCGCAAGCGGCTGCGGTTCGTGAATCGGCAGCGTGGCTCGGGTACCCGCCTGTTGATCGATCGTCTGATCGCGAATGAAGGTCTCGAAGCATCGTCGCTGGTCGGCTACGCCAACGAAGAGTTCACGCATGCTGCCGTCGCGGCTACGGTGGCATCGGGGGCCGCGGACGCAGGCTTCGGGTTGCGCGCGGCGGCCGCCGAATACGGGCTCGCGTTCGTGCCGCGTGTGCGCGAACGTTACTACCTCGCAGTCCGCGCGTCCGCGCTCGCGACGCCTGCCGTCCTGCGGCTGATCGACGCGCTGCAAGGACCGGTCTTTGCGCGCGTTGCGGATACGCTTCCGGGGTATCGGCGGGAAGCGGCGGGAACCGTGGTCGGCGTCGAAGCGCTCGACGCGTAGCGGCGCGCGCCGCTATTTGCGGTACGATGGCGCTCCCGCATGCCGCGGCGACGGTTATGGAATTCGCGTTCATCCTCGATCCCCTCGCGTCGCTCAAGGCGTACAAGGACACCAGCGTGGCGATGATGCGCGCGCTGCACGATCGCGGTCACGCGCTGTTCGCGCTGGAGCAGCGCGACCTCTTCTGGGACGGCAAGCAAACGCTCGGCACAATGCGGCCGCTGACCGTCGCCGCAGACGACCACGACTGGTTCCAGGTCGGAACACCGGCAATGAGGGCGCTCGAGTCGTTCTCGGCAGTTCTGATGCGCAAGGATGCGCCGTTCGACATGGAGTACGTGTATTCCACTTATCTTCTCGAAGCCGCGGAGGCGCAGGGTGCGCTCGTCTTCAACCGCCCGCGGGCGTTGCGCGACTACAACGAAAAGCTGGCGATCGCAAAGTTCACCGATTTCATCGTGCCGACGCTGGTCACGCGCGACGCGGAGCTCTTGCGCGGATTCATCGACGAGCACGAGGACGTGATCCTGAAACCGCTCGACGGCATGGGCGGAGTATCGGTCTTTCGCGTCCGCGAGGAAGACCCCAACCGCAACGTCATCATCGAGACGGTCGGGCACCATGGCGCGCGCACGGTGATGGCGCAGTGTTTCATTCCCGAAATCGTCGACGGCGACAAGCGCATCGTGCTGATCGCCGGCGAGCCGGTACCGCACTCGCTCGCGCGCATCCCCAAGCCCGGGGAGACGCGCGGCAACCTGGCCGCCGGAGGGCGCGGCGTCGCCCGCCCGCTGTCGCCGCGCGACCGCCTGATCGCCGAGACCGTCGGCGCAAGGCTGTGGGCGGAAGGCATGCTGGTCGTCGGCCTCGACGTCATCGGCGACTACCTGACGGAGATCAATGTTACGAGCCCGACGGGCTTCGTCGAGATCGCCAAGCAGACCGGGTTCGACGTCGCGGGCCGCTTCGCAGACGCGCTCGTGCACGCGGCGACCTAGCGAACCGGCGCGTCGAGCCCGCGTGCTAAGATAACCTCGAGACGGCAAGGCGTGTGCCGGCGTCGATTGCGCCGCAGCGACCAAAGCCGGTGAGGCACGCGCCACGCAAAGAGCTCGAGGGAGCCATCATGATCGGCATCCTGATCGTCGCTCACGGCACGCTGGGCGACAGCCTCGCCGGCGCAGTGACGCACGTGCTGGGCAGCCGGCCACCGCAGTTCGATACCCTGCAGGTCGCCGCTACGGATGATCCGCTGCATCTGCTGCCGAAAGCGCGGGCGCTGGTGCAGGCGCTAGACACGGGCGACGGCGTACTGATCTTCTCGGATATCTACGGCGCAACGCCGTGCAATCTCGCCGCCAAGTTGCTCGTTCGGGGGCGCGTCGAGGTCGTCGCCGGTGTGAATCTGCCGATGCTGGTGCGGGCGTTCACGTACCGCGACAAGGGCATGGAACCGATGATCAAGAAGGCCATCAGCGGCGGCTGCGACGGCGTACTGCACATCGACGTCGATCCTATCTATGCGGCAACAAGAAGTTGAGATCATCAACAAGCTAGGGCTGCACGCGCGCGCCGCGGCCAAGCTGACCCAGCTCGCGGCCAAGTATCAATGCGAGGTCTCGCTCGCGCGCAACGGCCGCAAGATCAACGCCAAGAGCATCATGGGGGTGATGATGCTCGCCGCGGGCAAGGGCAGCCGCATCGTGCTCGAGACCGACGGCCCCGACGAGAGCGACGCGATGGACGCGATCCTCGCGCTGATCGGCGACTGCTTCGGCGAGGGACAGTGATGCGGGCCGCAGCGTGTCCGAGGGTCGTCATGCGGCGACACATGCTTTTACACGTCGCGCGGAACCAATGCGTGGCGGAGTCGATCAATGCAAGGGCGCTCAAGATGTATTCCGAGACGCAATCCCTTGACAACGACGGTTCCGATCATGCAAATACGCCAAGTCGAATTGACCAACCACCGCGGACTGCATGCGCGCGCATGCGCGAAGGTCGTGCAGGTGGCATCGCAATTCCGCTGCAACGTTTGCCTGGTATGGAATGGTCGCCGGGCAAGCGCGCGCAGCATGCTCGCGGTGATGCTGCTCGCGGCGGGCGTCGGCTCGACGATCCAGCTGGAGACCCAGGGCCCGGACGAAGCCGAGGCGATGGTCGCGATGGTCGAGCTCATCGCCGGCCGTTTCGGCGAGCAGCGGTAACGGGAGGAGGGACGGGAAAGGTGGATCGAGCGCCGGCAAAGTGCATACACGTCGGCGATGTCGCGGTGCAGCGTGACAATGAAATCGGGAACTAACTCGCTCCCTTGCTACCACACCGGAAGGAACTTCACGGCCTTTCCGGTGTTGGCTCTTCCTCTTTGCCCTTCGCCGTACCGCCCCGCATGAGCTTCGTCCTGCACGGTATCGGTGTCTCCGGCGGCATCGCCATCGGCCGGGCGCAGCTCGTCTCGCACGCAACGCTCGAGGTGGCGCATTACTCGATCACGCCCGAGCAGGTGCCCGGCGAGATCGAGCGCCTGACGCAAGCGTTGGAGGCCGTCCAGAAGGAACTGGAAAGCCTGCACGGCGCGATGACCTCCGGAGATGCCCCGGCGGAATTCGGCGCGTTTCTCGACGTGCACTGGATGATCCTCAGCGATCCCGTGCTGGGCGAAGTGCCGAAGCACACCATCGCCGAGCAGCTTTGCAATGCCGAATGGGCGCTGACACAGCAGCTGGGCGTGCTCGTCGAGCAATTCGAGTCGATCGAAGACCCGTACCTGCGCGAGCGCAGGCACGACGTCGTTCAGGTCGTCGAGCGCGTTCTCAAGGTGTTGCTGGGCAAGCCCGGCAACGTTAGGCCGGCTAACGCCGAGGAGCACACGATCCTGGTCGCGCACGACCTGTCGCCGGCCGATGTCATCCAGTTCAAGAACCACCGCTTTGCGGCTTTCCTGACCGACCTCGGCGGGGTTACCTCACACACCGCGATCGTCGCGCGCAGCCTCAACATCCCCGCAGTCGTTGCGACCCACAACGCGCGCGCGCTGATCCGGGAGAACGAGCTTTTGATCGTCGATGGCGGTCGCAACGTCGTCATCGTCAATCCCGATCGCTCGGTGCTCGCCGAGTACCGGGTGAAGCAGGACGAGCTCGAGGTCGAGCGGCAAAAGCTCCGCCGCCTGCGAACGACCCCCGCGAAGACGCTCGACGGCCGGCACATCGAGCTCATGGCCAATATCGAGCTGCCGGAGGATCTCGAGCAGGCGCTCGAGAACGGGGCGGTTGGCGTGGGGCTGTTCCGAACCGAGTTCATTTTTCTCAACCGCGACGGGCTGCCCTCCGAGGACGAGCAATTCGAGGCATACCGGGCGATCGCTTCCGGCATGAAGGGCCATCCGGTGACGATCCGCACCTTCGACCTCGGCGCGGACAAACACAAGGAGGGGATCGACGGCCTGTCGCGCGTCGCGCCGAATCCCGCGCTGGGGCTGCGCGCGGTGCGCTTCTGTCTGGCCGAGCCGCGGCTGTTCCTCACCCAGCTGCGCGCCATCCTGCGCGCATCGCATTACGGCCAGGTGAAAATCCTGCTACCCATGCTCTCATCCGTGGGCGAGATCGAGCAGGCTCTGGTGCTGATCGGGCAGGCGAAGGAGAGCTTGCGCGAGCAGCGTGCGAAGTTCGATCCCGGCGTCGAGATCGGCGGCATGATCGAAATCCCGGCCGCGGTACTTTCGATCGGCGCGTTCGCAACACGGCTGGATTTCCTTTCGATCGGCACCAACGATCTGATTCAATACACGCTCGCGGTCGATCGCGCTGACGACGCGGTTTCCCAACTGTACGACGCATTGCATCCGGCGGTCGTCAAGCTCATCGCGCTCGCCATAGCCGCTGCCAACAAGGCCGAGGTACCGATCGCGGTCTGCGGCGAAATGGCGGGCGATGTCCGCCTCACGCGGATGCTGCTCGGTATGGGACTCACCAACTTCTCCATGCATCCCGCGCATCTGCTGACGATCAAGCAGCGCGTGCTGGCCAGCGACATCGGCGTGGCGAAACCGATCGTCGGGCGCATGCGGCGCACCGACGAGCCGGTGAAGCTCGTCGCGCTGCTGGAGAGGCTCAACGCGTGAATTGACATCCGGGAGCGCCTCGGTAAACTAGCAGTTACGCGCCGATTTGACGATCAGCTTGCGGGCGCGAAGGGGCTTCCCCGACAGGGAAGACTCCCGACAAATACGGCTAAAGCGGCGAGGTTGCTGTTTCGAAGTCTGCCAACCCGATTAGCGCGAGCTGATCGGGTTTTTTATTGGCCATCGTGACTCAATCGCCCGGCTCGGTCGGCATCGTTCAACCGCGGCGCGCCGTGTTCACGGAACCGCTTGCACTCTCTTCCGGCGCAACGTTGCCCGCGTTCGAGCTGATGTACGAGACCTACGGCGAGCTCAATGCGGACCGGTCCAACGCGATTCTCGTCTGCCATGCGTTGAACGCGTCGCATCATGTCGCCGGCACGCACGCCGGTCAGCCCGACAGCGAAGGCTGGTGGGACAACATGGTGGGGCCGGGCAAGCCGGTGGACACGACACGTTTTTTCGTCGTCGGCGTCAACAACCTGGGCAGTTGCTTCGGCTCGACCGGCCCCGCGTCGATCAATCCAGCGACCGGCGTGCCCTGGGGCTCGGACTTTCCCATCGTCACCGTCGAGGATTGGGTCGATGCGCAGGCCAGGCTCGCCGACCATCTCGGCGTCGAGCGCTTCGCCGCGATCATGGGCGGCAGCCTGGGCGGCATGCAGGCGCTTTCCTGGGCGATCCGCTACCCGGAGCGCATTCGCAATGCGCTGGTGATCGCCGCGGCACCCAATCTGTCCGCGCAGAACATCGCCTTCAACGAGGTCGCGCGCGCGGCGATCCTGACCGATCCCGAATTCCACGACGGTCACTACTACGCATACGGCGTCAAGCCCGTACGCGGCTTGCGCGTCGCCCGCATGGTGGGGCACATCACTTACATCTCGGACGAGCAGATGGGCGAGAAATTCGGGCGCCAGCTGAAGGATGGGATCCAGTACTCGTTCCGGCCCGAATTCGAAATCGAGTCGTACCTGCGTTATCAGGCCGAGAAGTTCTCCGAATATTTCGATGCCAACACGTATCTGCGCATCACCAAGGCGCTCGATTATTTCGATCCCGCGCTGGCGACGGGCGGCGATCTCGCCCGTGCGCTCGCGCCCGCGACGTGCCGCTTCCTGGTCATTTCCTTTACGACCGACTGGCGGTTCTC
>Ga0184638_1000326_pt1 | contig 12927 bp, 11 predicted proteins | sample PLM31_50_b2_FD_133141 | JGI IMG/M metagenome (GOLD analysis project Ga0184638, IMG submission 133141) | Groundwater sediment microbial communities from an aquifer in East River, Colorado, USA - PLM3-1_50_b2 | ecosystem: Environmental > Terrestrial > Soil > Riparian zone | place: USA: East River... | reverse complement strand
TGGTCGAACGTATCCGCGACCGAGCCGATCCCAAGAAGATCTTCTACGAGGCCCAGAAGCTCCGCGTACGCGCTGTGCGGCTGATCGAGTCACTGGAGCGCCTGGTTGGGGCGCGACCCGGCCCGAAGCTTCAGGTCATGTTCCGGGGGATCGAACCTCTCGAGGCGACCCTTCGGCGCGCCGGCCGTCGCCTGTCACTGGCACTCACCGCGGGTGGAGCGCTGGTTGCTACGGCCATCACAGCCAGCTCCACCCACGTGGCGCCCTGGGTGCCAATCACGCTCGGGAGCGCAGGCGGAGCGCTCACCCTGGGGCTGGTCGCGGATCTGGTTCGACGGCGCCGCTAGCCCGGCCGCGAAGGTGGTCTTGCGGGACCATCGACCCTGGGTGGTGCCGCCAGGTGAACCGAGCCGCCGCTCTCCGGATCGACCGCGACCCTGGGCGCGGGCTCGACGGCCCCCTTCTTGATCGCCTTGAGAAGCCTCCGCTCGATGACGAATGCCACCAGGCTCATCCCGACGCCGAGCACCGCGCGCTCGAATGCTCGGAACACCGCGCCCCGGCTCCCGCGACTCATCTATGCGACGTCCCGGCGCTTGAACACTGCCATGGCCACAGCGACGGTCAGGGCCGTGTAAGCCGCGATCACGCCACCTGCCGCCATCATCGAGCGCCCGTTGATGGCGAAGTCCACCGGATGGCCGGTGATAAACGTGGCCACGTTGTCGTAGATGAACCAGGGCTGCCATTTGGGGCGGGCGGACCGGACGATCGGCTCGAGCACCGCCATGTAGCCGAACAACCCTCCCACAGCGACGGCGGAGTTCCTCCCGATCGAAGCGATCGAGAACGACAGGGTAGAAGCCAACGCGGCAATGACTGCGGCCCTGAGTTCGAACCAGACCAATGCGCGGATCCACGCGCCGTTGGCGTCCGACGTGGTGCCATGGAAGATCGCCGATGGCAGGAGGGCCAGGGCGATCAGCGCTTGGACCGCCAGAAGAGCGACGAAGGCGAACACAGCGGTGGCGATGAGCTTGGCTCCCAGCACCCTCAGGCGGCGGGGCTCCCAGGTCAAGAGGGTAGTCATCGTGCCCGCGTGCCATTCGGCTCCGACGAACGAGGCCGCGAGCGCCATCAGGAGAAGCATGAGGATCACGTTCGTCCCGATGAACACGGTTCGGAGGTGGCTCAGGTGGAAGGAAGGGTCGGGAGCCTCCGGGAAGCCGACTGCGAATTCCCTGCAGTACTGCTCCAGCGTCGTATCCGGCGGGATCTGGCTTTCGTCTATGCCGTATTCGCCGCGAGCGCAGGCCGCCACCTCCCTCTCACGGGCGATGCTCGCCTGCTGGTACTGGTTTAACGAGGGATCCACCCGGTGTGATCTGACGAACAGGATCGTCCCGGCCAGGACGGCACCCAGGATGGCGAGCGCCGCGAACAGCCGTGTGACCCGTCTGGCAAGGATGCGGCTGAACTCGACACCCAGGAGCGCCCTCATGGTTTCACCTCGTCCGGCCGGTTCTGGGTCAACTCTAGGAAGACCGTCTCCAGGCTGACCTCCTGTGCCCGGAGTTCGCTAACGAAGAGGCCCCTGGCCGCGAGGACCTCCGAGATCCTGGCGGCCTCCGATGGCGGGATGATGACCGTCAGGTGATCGGTGTCGAGATCGGTCTGGAGCCCAGCCTCCCTGAGCACCGACATCCCGGCCTGCAGGTCGGCGAGCCTCACGACGACGCCCGCGTGGCCTCCTCGGGCCAGAACCTCGGCGACCGGCCCAGATGCGACGCTGCGGCCACGAGACAGGATGGCCACCCGGTCGCACATCTGTTGGACCTCGGAGAGCTGATGGCTGGAGACGAAGACCGTTCGCCCTTCCCCCCCCAGCCGACGGACGAGGTCTCGCACCTCTTTGATGCCGGCCGGATCCAGCCCGTTGGCCGGCTCGTCGAGGATCAGGAGCTCAGGGTCCTTCAGCAGGGCCGCGCCTATCCCGAGGCGCTGCTTCATACCCAACGAGTAGGTCTTCACGGACTCGTCGGCTCGGCCGCTCAGCCCCACCTGTTCCAGGATCTCCGACACGCGCCGGCGTCCGATCCCCGCCAGTCGTCCAAGCAACTCCAGGTTTCGCCTCCCCGAGAAACGCGGGTAGAGGGTGGGCGTCTCGACGATCGATCCGACCCGCTGGATGACGGTGGGCAGGGCTCCCGGCGTGTCGACGCCCAGGAGGCGACACCTCCCGGCTGTGGGGCGGACCAGCCCGAGTAGCGCTCGGATCGTAGTGGTCTTGCCAGCCCCGTTCGGCCCCAGGAATCCGAATACGCCTCCCTCGGGGACGGACAGATCCAGTCCTGCCAGGGCGAGGGTGCGGCCCCCTCGCAACCGGCGGTACTCTTTTCGAAGCCCCTCGGCCTCTATCACCTGCACGTTTCTCTCTCCTCGCGCTCAGCGTAATTGTCCGCCTTCTAGTGGGCGATCGCGGGGGGACGATAGTCGGGTGATGGCAGGGCGCTCCAGCCTGCCTTCACCACGCCTTTGCACGCGCGACACCGGTCCTTGATTAGTGCTAGCACCACTGCCCACGATGCCAACCCGGTCGCGACCGTTCGGATTGCACCCTTCTTCTCGAAGCTTCCATCACGCAGAATGCGGCCATGGGCCGGCGAAAACAGCTGGTTGTGATCGCCCTCACGGTGCTGGGCGCGCTGATCCTGGGCACGCGGGGACCCGTGCTCTTGTTGCTCGTCCTGGGGGTCGCGGCATTCCTGCTTGCAAGGATCGGCCGGCGCGCGGCGGCCGATGGGTCGCGCTCCGGCGCAACCGAATGGCTCTCGCACATTGCCTTCCCGGCCTTTCTCGCCCTTTACACGGCGGCCTCCATCCTCTGGCTGGTCACCGGCATCGGCCCAGCTCTGGCCAGGGCCTTCCCCGAGATCCACCAGACCCTCCACCGATGGGGTGGTCCCCCTCCGGCCAACGGGATCGAACAGCGCCTCGCGGCTGAGGTGGGTAGGTTCGACGAGAGGGTCCTCACCTTCGCGGCCGGGGGCCTGACCCAGCTCTCGTTCACCAACCGCGACGGGGAAGAACACAACGTTGCGATCTACCGTATCGGCCCCGATGGCGGCGTGGGGGAGACGATCTTCCAGGGAGCGCTCATCAGCAATCAAACCGTCGTATACGAGTTCTCGCTCCCCCCTCCCGGGGCGTACGCGTTCGTCTGCGATCCGCACAGCGACGTGATGAAGGGCACCGTCGTCGTGACGGGCCCAGCGGTTTCCGCGCCTCCGGAGCCTGGGAAGCTGCCCTGGCCGCTCGGAGGGCTCGCCCTGAGGACGGCCGAAGCCGCGCACGAGGGACAGACGGGCCCCCGAGCGCTGCTCCAATATCTCTTCAGTGCCTTGAATCTCATCCTGGCCCTGGTTCTGATCCGCCTGCGACCCCGCGACCGTGCCGCGCAGCTGCTGACGTTGGGGTTCATCGGGACCGGGGCCATATTCAACCTTCAGGCGCACACTGCCCTCACTGTGATCCCAGCCTTCAAGGGGACGGTCCACGACATGTTCCACCTGGTCAGCGGCGTCACCTACATGCTTGCGCTGGCCGTCTTCCCGAACGGAGAACTCCCCGGTTGGTCGGCCGGCCGGGCGCTCGGCAGTCTCCTCCGAGGACTGTTTGCGTTCGTGTTCGGGGTGACCGGGCTGATCCTCATCCTGGCTAGCCACGGGTCGCCGGGAGACTACGTGCTCTTCTTCGGCGTGGTCATCCCAATCGCCGGGATCGTGTCTCAGTTGTTGCGGCTACGGCACCCCGCGACCCCGATCGAGCGCCAGCAGTCTCGACTCCTGGTCTGGGCGTTCGCATTGGCCCTCGCGTTCGTCATTCTTCTCGTAGTCCTTCCCGCCGGCTGGCGGGCGATCCAGGGATCGAGCCAGACCATAGCGGATCTCAAGCGGCACGCCTTCGATGTGTTCCCTGTCCTGTTCGCTCTCATCCCGCTGACTCTGATGGTCGTGCTCGTCCGGTATCGCCTGTGGGACATCGAGAGGGTCATCAACAGGACCCTCGTATATGGTGCACTAGCGGCGTCCATCACAACGGCCTACGTGGGGGTGGTCGTTGGTGTCAGCCGGGCGTTGGGACGGGGCGATAGCCCGAACGTCGTGCTCTACATAGTGGCCACAGCCATGGTTGCCGTGGCATTCGAGCCGTTACGTGAGGGGCTGTCCAGGATCGTCAATGTATTGGTCTATGGGCGCAGGGCGACTCCTTACGAGGTCATCTCCGGCCTGGCGGAGGGTATGGCCGGATCCCTTTCGATCGAGGAGGTGTTGCCCAGGATGGCCGAGACCGCGGGTAAGGGGGTCGGGGCGACGCGCTGCAGGGTCCGTGTGTTCCTGCCCGATGGGGGGGTCCGCTCCGTGACATGGCCCGAAGGCGCCGACGAGGATGTATTCGACCGAACTCTGACGATCCAACATCATGGAGAGCCGGTTGGAGACATCTGGGTGGCCAAGCCGCCGGGTGAGCCGATCACTCCCGCCGAGGGCAAGCTGCTCTCGGACCTCGCCTCGCAGGCTGGGCTTGCCCTGCGGAACGTTCGGCTCACCGTGGAGCTGCAGTCGAGGGTGGAAGAGATCTCCCAGCAAGCAGCTGAGCTTCGAGCATCTCGCCAGCGGATCGTGGCCGCCCGCGATGCCGAACGCCGGCGCCTGGAGCGCGATATCCACGATGGCGCGCAGCAACAGCTCGCAGGGATGATGGTGACGCTCAGGCTTACAACAGATCTGGTCGGCACCGACCCCGAGCGAGCCACCTCCCTGATCGAAGAGCTCTCGCAGCAAGCGAACGAGAGCCTGGACAATCTGCGGGATTTGGCGCGTGGGATATTCCCACCCCTCCTGGCCGACAAGGGTCTTGCCGCCGCCCTTCACGCGCAGGCACGGAAGTCGGGTCTGCCGGTGTCCGTGGAGGTGGATGACCTGCTCGGGGCCTCGCGTTTCGATCCCGATGTGGAGGCGGCCGTGTACTTCTGCGCGCTGGAGGCCCTGGCCAACGCCGGCAAGCATGCGGGCGGAGCATCGATCCGATTGCGGCTGACCTTCGAAGACGGTTGGATCGCGTTCACCGTCGCGGACTCGGGACCCGGGTTCGATCCGCAAAGCTCACCTGCCGGGATGGGTCTGCAAAACATCGCAGATCGGATGGAGGCCCTGGGCGGAGAGGTGGAGCTCAGGTCGGCTCCGGAGGAGGGCACGACCGTGATCGGCCGCGTGCCCGGCCGGATCCTTCAGCCCATGCCATGAAGCTCCACGACTTCGACGCCGTCACCAACAAGGCCATCGTGCTCGGTGCGCTCGCCGCGTTCATCACGGGTGTCTACATGGCTATCGTGGTTGGGGTCGGGGAGGCGATTGGAGAGAGCGCCAAACCGAACCTGGGGCTCTCGATCCTGGCCACCGCACTCGTCGCGCTGGCCTACCGGCCCGCCAGGGCGCGGATCCAGCGCGTTGCCAACAGGATCGTCTATGGGCCCCGAGCCACTCCTTACGAGGTGCTCGCCCGATTCTCGGACAGGGTTGCCGGGACATACGCCTCCGAAGACGTACTGACCGGGATGGCCAGGATCCTCGCCGAAGGGACCGGTGCCGGCAGAGCCTCGGTGTGGCTGAGGCTAGGGGGTGAGCTGCGGCCTGCGGCGAGCTGGCCGGCCGGCGACACACCAGTTCCCGGGTCGGATCGAACCGTTACGGTCAGACATCACGGAGAGATTCTCGGGGCCTTGAGCGTCGGCAGGCCTTCGGGCGAGGCCTTCACTCCGGCCGAGGAGAAGTTGCTGGAGGACCTGGCCTCGCAGGCCGGGCAGGTGCTCCGCAACGTCCGTCTGACGGAGGAGTTGCGTGTCCGCCTGGACGAGATCTCCGCGAAGGCAGCAGAGCTTCGCGCCTCCCGACAGCGGATAGTCGCGGCCCAGGACGAGGAGCGGCGCCGTCTTGAGCGAAACGTCCACGACGGAGCCCAGCAACATCTGGTTGCGCTCGCCGTGAAGCTTCGGCTGGCGCGGAACCTGGTGTCGAAGGACGCCGCGAGGTCAAGGGCCCTTCTGATAGAGCTGCAAGCCGAGGCCGCCGAGGCGCTGGAGACTCTCCGGGGGCTGGCGAGGGGCATCTATCCCCCTTTGCTGGCAGAGCGAGGCCTCCTCGCCGCTCTCACGGCGCAGAGCCGCAAGGTCGGGGTCGACGTATCCATCGAGGCAGATGGGATCGGCCGCTACCCTTCCGAGGTCGAAGGGGCCATCTATTTCTGCTGTCTCGAGGCTCTCCAGAACGTGACCAAGTACGCATCGGCGCTGGCCGCGGTTGTCCAGCTCAACGAATCAGCCGGCGGTCTCCAGTTCAGCGTCACAGATGACGGGGTCGGGTTCGATCTCGAGACCGTACGACCGGGCCTCGGCTTCCAGAACATGAGGGACAGGGTCGAGGCGCTCGGTGGTCGACTCGATGTCACCTCCAGCGCCGGCCGCGGCACTTCGGTGAGCGGTTGGGTGCCGCTCCAGGCGGCGGGATCCGTGATGCAGGGTCAGGCGGTGGCCTTGGACCAGGCCTCTGCTAGTCGCTCGGGACCGAACGCGGACTTTGGGATGTAGGCGGCGGCGCCGCTCTCCGCGGCCCGCGGCGCGTACTCCTCCTCCTCGTACGTAGAGAGGATAAGGATCACGATGCGCTTCGATTCCTCGAGGATCCGGCGAGTGGCTTCCAGGCCGTTGATCCCCGGCAAGTTGACGTCCATCAGGACGAGATCTGGGTCGAGGTCCCTGGCCAGCTCGACGGACTGTTCACCCGTCTCGGCCTCACCCACGACCTCGAATCCTTCGGTGGCCTCGACCACCAACTTGGCCGCCCGGCGGAACGGCTCCTGGTCATCGACGATCAGGACACGAACCGTCACGAGTCCCTCCTTGGGACCGAGGCTTTCACCTGTTCAGCGTCCCACCGGCCAAAATGAACGGCAAGGGTGCCCCCACGAATGGCGCGGGTGAGGTGAACCCTACCCCACGGCGAGGCGGCTAGGAATGAGGCCAAGATCCGTACGGTTATCGTGAACCATGCAGCTACGGGCTCGCGTTCCCCTGGGTGACTCGCTCGCGGTCGACGCCGCGCTGGTTGCTGTAGTCCTCATGTGGGCATCGACCTTCACGCTCTTCAAGATCGCCTGGCATGACATCGACCCGGTCGCCTTCACGTCCATTCGGTTCGCCTCCATGTCGATCTTCGCCGCCGTCGTGCTGCTCCTGTCTAGAGGCCGGGTACCGCTCCGGCGGCGGGACGTCCCCTTGCTGATCGCCTCCGGCCTGACCGGGTACTTCCTCTATCAGATGGGGTTCGTCCTCGGGCTCGACCGCACTACCGCCCTGGCGAGCGCCATCCTGATCGCCACGCACCCCATCTTCTCGGTGATGTTCCTATGGATTCTTGGTCGCGAACGGCCAAATCGCGTGGAGGTGAGCGGCGTGCTTCTCGGGTTCCTCGGTGTCGCCGTCTTCCTTAGGGCCTGGCATGCCGTGGGCGCTGCCAAGCCCGGCGACCTGCTCTCGCTTGGGGCCGCTGCCGCGTTCGGTGCCTACGGCGTCATCAACCGTCCGCTGACCAACAGGTATCCGGCGAGGGAGCTCATGGGGTACACCTTGGCGGTCGGTGGTGTCCTGATCGCCGTCGTCGGGGTGCCTGCGATGGTCCGGCAGGACTGGGGGGCAGTGGGTGCGCCGGCCTGGGTGATCCTCGTGTACGCGATCATCGGCCCCGTCTATCTCGCATACGCTTTGTGGAACTGGGCCATCCATCGGCGAGGCATCCCGCGCACGGTCGTATACGGGTTCCTGGTGCCGGTGCTGGGCGGCGCGCTCGCGGTCGTGACCCTTGGCGAGCACGTTCGGCCCGAACAGGTGGCTGGAGCGTTTCTGGTCGTGATGGGGCTGGTGGTGACCCGGGTCGGATCGAGGCCTCAGCGCATACGTGAACCCGTGGGGGACCCTGAGCTGAAGGCGGTCTTCTAGCATCCCGCCGGGCCAAGTGGCCGTCTTCCCCCTGGCATGGGAGGATTGCGCTCCCGCGGCGAAGTCGGCCGCTCCAGATAGCGATCCAGGAGGTTGTCTCATGACGGGCATGGTTCCGCAGGACGTCTACGACCTGACGGGCGCGGCAGATCCTCGGCTCTCCCCCGACGGTCGATCGGTGGCGTTTTCCGTTTCCCGAGTAGACAAAGAGGCGGGCGAGTACCGAAGCGCGGTTTGGCTGGCGCCTATGGACGGTTCGGCGCCTCCACGACAGTTCACATCGGGCGCAAAGCGTGACCATTCGCCTCGGTGGTCGCCGGACGGTAAGCAGCTCAGCTTCGTATCGAATCGCGAGCGAGACGTGGGCCAGCTTTACGTCATCCCGGCGGACGGCGGAGAGCCCAGCCGTCTGACAGACCTGAAGGAGGACGTATCGCAGGTGGCTTGGTCCCCCGACGGTACGCGACTGCTGTTCGTCTCGCGGGTCCGCGACGCAAGCTACGAAGAAGAGGAAGACAAGAAGCGCGCTCCCAGGCGACTCACCCGGCTGCATTACAAGCTCGACAACGTCGGATGGACATTCGATCGGCCCCAGCATCTGTTCGTTGTCCCGGTGGATGGCTCCACCGAGCCAACCCAGCTCACCTCGGGCGAGTACGAGGACTCACACCCGCAATGGTCGCCCGATGGGAAGCGGATCGTCTTCTCGTCCTCTCGCGAAGAGGACTGGGACATCAGCCCCGTTTCCGACCTCTACACGATCGGCTCCGATGGCGGCGACCCGGTCAAGTTGACCGCCTCAGACGGGGGTCACGACCTGCCGTCGTGGTCGCCCGACGGCTCAACCGTCGCCTGCACGTACTACCCGGCGATCTTCGACGATCCCAAGCACGTCCAGATAGCCGCGATCGACCTCACCAGCGGGGAGCGGCGCGTCCTGACAACCTCGTTGGATCGGAACTGTTCTCCCTACCCCGAGCTGAGAGAGCCGATCTGGGAGGCCACCGGCCACGTCCTATTCACCGTCGAGGATCAGGGGAACTCCCACCTCTACCGGGTTCGGGCCGACGGCACTGCCCAGCCTGAGCGCGTGATCGGCGGCGATCAGGTGTTGACCGGAATCGACGCCGCTGCCGGTAGGATCGTCCACGCCGCCAGCAGACCGACCACGCTGTCCGAGATCTTCGCCGGCGACCGGCAGCTCACCGAGGTAGGCAAGGCCTTCACAGAGCCTCGTGAGCTGATGGCGCCAGAGAGGTTCATGGCCGTATCGCCCGACGGCACCGAGGTCGAGGCTTGGGTCATACGGCCGGCCGGCTTCGAGGAGGGGAAGAAGTACCCCGCCCTCTTGAACATCCATGGTGGTCCGTTCACGCAGTACGGGAACAGGTTCTTCGACGAGTTCCAGGTCTATGCCGGAGCGGGCTACGCGGTCGTCTATTCGAACCCGCGGGGGTCCTCCGGCTACAGCGAGGCGTGGGGCCGCGCGATCCGCGGGCCGGTCGGCGGCGGCGGGCCTGGATGGGGCACGGTCGACTATGAGGACTGCCTGGCGGTCATCGATGAGGCCGTCAAGCGGTTCGAGTTCATCGACGCGGATCGGCTTGGGGTGATGGGCGGGTCATATGGCGGGTTCATGACGTCCTGGATCGTCGGCCACACCGACCGGTTCCAGGTCGGCATCTCGGAGCGAGCGGTGAACCAGTGGGTGTCGATGTGGGGCTCCAGCGACTTCGGCTGGGACTTCAAGGGCTACATCGGCGCGTTCCTCCACGAGAACTTCGACGCGTACGTGAACATGTCGCCCTCGACCTATGCGAAGGAGATCACGACGCCCCTGTTGATCCTGCACTCGGAGAACGATCTCCGGTGTCCGATCGAGCAGGCTGAGCAGCTGTTCGTTACCCTCAGGCTGCTGAAGCGCGAGGTGGAGTTGGTGCGGTTCCCGGCCGAGAGCCATGAACTTTCGCGCTCCGGAAATCCCGGACACAGGGTCACGCGATTCGAGATCATCCTTGAGTGGCTGGACCGGCACCTGAAGTCGAACTAGCCCTGCATTGACAAATATCGGGCTTATCGGGTTGACGCAACCCGAGAGCCTGGCGGGTGCTACGCTCTAGCCCGATGCTCCTTAAGGTCAACGCCACCACTTGGGTACAGGTGGTCGCTTCCATCCTCGCCCTGGGTCAGGGTCTTTGGCAAGGCCTGCGTTTTGCGTGGGGCAAGCTCAAACATCGGCTCCGGCCGAGGCCGCGTTTCCTATCGCTTGGTCGTGTGGCAGGAGCCGTGATGCTTGGGCTGTGGATCACTGTGCTGTTCGTAAATGGTCCTGGAGTCAAGATCGTTCTGTCCTCCGGGATCGTCGCCCTTTTTGTGATTGCCAATGTGTGGGAGTACCGGGACTATCGAGCCACAAAGACCCCTATGGAGCCGTTACCGATCACTCTCCCGGTAGAGCAGGGCGAAGCACGGCCGGTAACACCTCGCAACGTTGCGCCATTCGTGGCTGAGGGACAGCAGATTCTCCGCCGCCCTGCGAGTCACCGGCTGTATGAGGATGTCGTTGAGTTACGGCTGGATCCGCCGTTTCTTGCCGGGGGCGTTACATGCGAAGTCATTGACCCCTACGGCGAGTCCTGGGAAACGCCGCCGAAAAGCGTGTCTGTTCGTGGCTTAGGGCTCCAGTCTGAGTTGGTTGCGGTGGACTACCCGACTGAGTTTCCTGGTGCCCCTCCATTAGAGCCCGGGTCCTATGCAGTGACATGGCGCATGCAAGGCGGGTTCGCAATCATGATGGGCAGAGCTAAGGAGCATGATTCGTTCCGTTGGCCCGAGGGGGATTGAGATGCTGGCCTTAGGTTCCCACCAGCGAATCGGACTAGGAGTATCAGTTCTTGAACAGGGCAGCGATGCGCTGCTGTATAGCCTCAGCAGCCGCCCTGGGGTCATTGTGATCTCTAATCGGCCGACCCACGACGATGTAGTCGGCTCCCATGAGAAACGCTTGCTCTACGGAGACGGTGCGCTTGTGGTCGTCGCTGTTCTCCACGGGACGGATACCAGGCACCACTATCACGAACTTGTCGCCCAAATCGGCCCGCAGGGCAGGGAGCTCCAGGCCCGACGAGATAACGCCAGCGCATCCAATGTCCAGAGCGCGCTTGGCACGGGACAGGACCAATTCCTCGACGGTGACTTGGGCCGGGAAGCCGAGAGCCAGGAGATCAGATTGATCCAAGCTCGTCAGGACGGTCACAGCGAGGATCTGGATGCCGTTGCTCTCGGCCACAGCCGCCTTGAGCATCTCATCATGTGCATGGACGGTGGCGAACGTGCCGCCGCTCTGTCGTGCCTCCCGAACAGCAGCGGCTACCGTGCGCGGGACATCGAAGGACTTGAAGTCCAGCAGCACTTCCTTGCCCTGTTCGACGAGTTCCTTAGCGAGTTCGAGGTAGTTGCCGCTCATGAGAACTTCGAGCCCGAGTTTGTAGAACTGAACAGAATCACCGAGGGTCATTACCAGGTGGCGAGCGTCGCCGATGTTGGTATCGAGCGCAAAAATCAGGCGTTTCTCAGGCGGAATGCGCTTGGTAGACAGATGCTCACGCCCGACTTCGGTCTCCGGCCCGAGCACAGCCCCTGTCCGCTCCCCCATCTGCACGGAATCGTATACCACGGACGCTTGTGGGTTGGTAGACCGCCGGTGGGCTCCAGGCTAGGACTCAACCAGCGTTCGGTAGGGGAGTGTATCGCCCTCCAACAGTTTCAGCAGTGTGTCCCGGAACAAGTATGGGTTCTCCCGGTTGTTGAATCTGAATTCGAATTCCCTGAGGTAGGCGTCCATGTGTTTCTTGCTGAGCTTGTGGTAGCTCCCGATCACGGCACGGTCGAACAGGCTCCACGCGCTCTCGATGCTGTTGGTATGGACATCCCCACGGACCCATTCCTCAGCCGAGTGATCGACGTATTCATGCCGCGTGTCCTCGTCAGCGAACCCTCGATAAGCGCGTCGAGAGTCGGTGTAGAGGGCCTCAGCTTCGTCGGCTACGGTCTGATGGAGGAAGCCATGGATGGTGACCTGGCCCGCGTCCGGCGCGGTTCGTACTCGGAGCTTTCCGCCGCGTTCGATAGCGCCCAGCACGATGGTCTTGTTGTCCATCCGCCGAAGCGCAGCCTCTTGCTTGTTGCGAAAGCCTCCCATCTTGCCGCCGACATAGGTCTCGTCGGCTTCCACGATTCCCGAGAGCAGATCGGGGTCGGCTTCGATCATGGCCGATCGGATTCGGTGGCAGAGATACCAGGCGGTCTCGTAGGAGACGTCCAGGGTCCGCTTGAGCTGGTTCGCGCTCATGCCTTTCTTGGATTCGATCATCAGATAGGTGGCGAGAAACCACTTCCACAGCGGCAGGTGGGAATCATGAAACACCGTGCCAGCTCGCACCGAGAACTGGTAGCCGCATGAACAGTCGAACTGCTCGCGCCTGCCCCGTTCCTCGCCCTTCTTGTGGCCGTCCTTGGTGTCGCGTCGGTACTTCGTCACCGAGACGATGCGCTTCACCTTGTCGCTGTCGCAACGGGGGCAACGGACCCCATCGGGCCAGCGGAGCCCCTCAAGGTAGGTCCGGCATCGGCCCTCGTCGGCGAAGTCCTCGATCAGTTTCACGAGGTTCATCGCCCCGCGCTCACGGTTCACTTTGGTGTTGTGGGCTGCGCTGGTGTCACTCATCGGGAGTCCTCCATGCCTAGAAAGCCGAAGAAGCCGGTAGAGATGACTACCGATGAGGCGATGCGGCACCTATTCGGCAGGACCGGCGCGGCCAAGGCCAAGCGTGCGGCGAACGTTCCCGAGGAGAGGAAGGGTCGAAAGCCGAAAG
>Ga0184638_1000325_pt1 | contig 12956 bp, 8 predicted proteins | sample PLM31_50_b2_FD_133141 | JGI IMG/M metagenome (GOLD analysis project Ga0184638, IMG submission 133141) | Groundwater sediment microbial communities from an aquifer in East River, Colorado, USA - PLM3-1_50_b2 | ecosystem: Environmental > Terrestrial > Soil > Riparian zone | place: USA: East River... | reverse complement strand
TCCGTGAAGTTGAATGACGCGTCCGGGATCACGTAGACGCCGGTAAGTTTCTTGTTGTGGGCCGAGAGCAGCTTCTCGGTGACCAGCGGCGCCCAGGGCGCATCCTTCCAGATCGCCTCCTGCGCATCCTTGTACAGCCGCGCCTTCTCGGTCGAGTCGGTCGTGAGTTGCGCACCCTTGATAGCGGCGTCGACTTTGTCGCTCTTGTAGTAGGCCGTGTTGAAAAGCTTCGGTGGCCACGATTCTCCGTAGAGCAGCGGGCGCAGCGCCCAGTCCGCCTCGCCGGTCGACGTCGACCAGCCGACGTAATACAGCCGCACCGGCGCGGTCGCCGGATCCTGCCAGCTCTCGACTTTCTCGACCCGCTGGCCTGCCTCGAGCAGCGTGATCTTCGTGCGGATGCCGATCTGCTGCAATTGTTGCTGCAAAAACTGCGTAACCTTTTGCGCGGTGGTGTGATTGTAGGCCGACCACAGTTCGGTCTCGAAGCCTGTGGGGTATCCGGCCTCGGTCATCAGCTGCTTCGCTTTGGCCAGATCGTACGGCCACGCACCGATCTTGACCGCGTATTGCACGCCCTCCGGCGCCACGCCTTCGGCCGGTGCCGCGTATCCGTTGAATGCAACCTTGGCGAGCGCGTCCTTGTTGATCGCGTACGCGATCGCCTGCCGCACCTTGGGGTTGTCAAAGGGCTTCTGTTGCGTATTCATCGACAGGTAGCGCAGCACGATCGAGGGTGCAGCGACCACCTCCAGCTCCGGCTTGCTTTTGAGGACCTCGGCCTGCTCGTAGGGGACCGGGAACGTGAAATGTGCCTCGCCGGTCTGCATGATGGCCGCGCGCGAATTGTTGTCGACGACCGGTTTCCAGGTGATCGTGTCGATCTTCGGATAACCCTTCTTCCAGTAACCATCGAACTTCGCGACTTTCAGATAGTCGGTTTGCTTCCATTCGACGAACTTGAACGGGCCCGTTCCGACCGGATGGAACGCGATGTCCTTGTTTCCCCATTGCTTGAGCGCGGCCGGGCTGATCATCACCGTCGACGGATGCGCGAGCTGATTGATGAACGGCGAGAACGGCGTCTTCAGCGTGATGCGCGCGGTGTAGTCGTCGACGACCTCGGTCTTGGCGATGTTGTTGTTGTAAAGCCCGAAGCGCTTCAGCTTGTTTTCCGGATTGGTCACCCGGTCGAGGTTCGCCTTGACCGCATCGGCCTTGAAGTCGGTGCCGTCGTGGAACTTGATGCCCTTTTTCAGCTTGATCGTGTAGACGAGCCCGTCCTTGCTCGCTTCGTAGCTCTCGGCCAGCACCGGGATCATCTTCATGTCCTTGTCGAAGCCGTACAGGCCTTCGTAGAAGGACTTGGCCATCGCCTGCGACAAGGTGTCGTTGGCGTCGTAGGGATCGGTCGTCGTGAACGTCGAGGCGACGGCGAAGACCACGTCTTTGGCGGCAAAGGCGGGAACGCCGGCGAGCGCGGCCAGCGCCAGCGCTGCCAGCAGCATCGAGCGAAGCAGTGATTTCATACGGTTTCTCCAGAGTGATGCGGCACAGTCCATTGCGCGGGTGACAGCACCTGCGCGGACGCTGATGCCTAGTATGCGCCGCCGACGCGATGCACGGCCACATAGTGTCCCGGACCGACTTCCTCGAGCGGCTGGACCACCGGCTCGTCGCCGACAGCGCGGATCGGACTCGGGACTTCCGTAGATGATAGCTCCCTTTTGCGGCGTCGTCGCGCGGGGTCCGCAATCGGAACCGCGGCCATCAGCTTCCGCGTATACGCGTGCCGCGGGTCCTCGAACACGGCGCGGCGCGGGCCGATTTCGACGATTTGGCCCAGATACATCACCGCCACCCGGTGGCTGACGCGCTCGACCACCGCCATGTCGTGCGAGATGAACAGGTAGGCGAGCCCGAATTCGGCTTGCAGATCAAGCATCAGGTTGATGATCTGCGCCCGGATCGAGACGTCGAGCGCCGACACCGCCTCATCGGCGACGATGATCTTTGGCTGCAAAGCGAGCGCGCGGGCGATTGCGATCCGCTGCCTCTGTCCGCCTGAGAATTCGTGCGGATAGCGCGGCGCATGATCGGGCGACAGGCCGACATGGTCGAGCAACCACGCGACGCGGTCCTCGGCATCCGCGCCGCGGGCGACGCCGTGCACATAGAGCGGCTCCGCCACCGAAAAGCCGACCGTGAGCCGGGGATCGAGCGAAGCGTACGGATCCTGGAACACCATCTGGATCTCGCGCCGCAGCGGCCGCATCGCGTCGGCGGGCAACCGGACGATATCGCGCCCGCCGAACTCGATGCTGCCGCCTTCGATGTCGACCAGGCGCAGCAGCGAGCGCCCGGTCGTCGATTTGCCGCAGCCGGATTCTCCGACCAGCGCCAGCGTTTCGCTGGCGTGCAGATCGAAGCTGACGTGCTCGACGGCGTGCACGCGTCGCCGCACGCGCCCGAAAAAACCCGACGGAACGTCGAAACGCGTCCTGAGCTCACGAACCTTGAGTAACGGCGGTCCCGGATCCGGCACCCGCGGCGTCGCCATTGGTGGCGGCCCGGCGCCGTTGGATCGAGGCAAGGGAAACCGCGCCGGAAGATCGGTGCCCTGCATCGAGCCGAGCTTCGGCACCGCGGCGAGCAGGGCGCGCGTGTACGGGTGGCGCGGATTGTGAAAGATGGCATCGGCCGAGCCCTCCTCGACCTTCTCGCCCCGGTACATGACCATCACGCGCTCGGCAACCTCGGCGACGACGCCCATGTCGTGGGTGATGAAGATGACCGCCATGTGCATTTCGGCCTGCAGCAGACTGACGAGCTCCAGGATCTGTGCCTGGATCGTCACGTCGAGCGCGGTGGTTGGCTCGTCGGCGATCAGGAGCGCGGGCTTGCACGACAGCGCCATCGCGATCATCACGCGCTGGCGCATGCCCCCCGAGAGCTGGTGCGGATAGCGCTCGAGCGCGGCCCTCGCCTCGGGTATGCGCACCTGCTCGAGCATGCGCAAGGCTTCCCTTCGCGCCGCAGCGGCGTCCTTGCCCTGGTGCAAGCGAATCGACTCCGCGATCTGCTCGCCGACCGTGTAGACGGGGTTGAGCGAAGTCATCGGCTCCTGAAAGATCATCGCGATCTCGGCGCCGCGAATGGCGCGCATCGTCGCCGGATCGGCGCGTGCGAGATCGATGCGCTGCCCGCTGGGCCGCAGAAAATCGAGGCGTCCGCCGAGGATGCGCCCGCCCCCGTGCTCGACCAGCCGCATCACCGACAGCGCGGTGACCGACTTGCCCGAGCCGGATTCGCCGACGATGGCGATGGTCTCGGCGCGGCCCACGGTGAAGGACATGTCCCGCACCGCCGCGACGACGCGCTCCGAGGTACGAAACTCGACCGATAGTCCGGAGACGGCGAGGACAGCGTCACGCGGAGGATTAGCCATCGACAGGGTCGCAGCAAGTCAGCGCGGCGCCGCTGTCGCCTGTCGGCGCAGATCGTCGATGGTCGCGTTCATCGTGATCGCTTGGCGGTCGATGAGCAAGTGCAGGAGCGTGGGCCGCCCGGCGGCAAGTGCGCGCCCGAGCGCGGGGGCGAATTCGTCGGTACGGCTCACTGTTTCGCCATCTGCGCCATACGCGCGGGCGAGCGCGGCGAAATCGGGATTGACGAGATCGGTCGCGTAGACGCGTGCCGGATACTGACGTTCCTGGTGCATCCGGATCGTCCCGTACATGCCGTTGTCGACGACGACGAAGATGATGCCGAGGCGGTATTGTACGGCGGTCGCGAGCTCCTGGCCGTTCATGAGGAAGCAGCCATCGCCGTTCCAGGAAACGACAGTGCGTTCGGGGTACGCGGCCTTGGCGGCAATCGCTGCGGGCACGCCGTAGCCCATCGATCCGTTGTACGGCGCGAGCTGGGTGCGAAACCGCGGATAGCGATACAAGCGGTGCAACCACGTCGCATAATTGCCGGCGCCGTTGGCGAGAATCGCGTCTTCGGGAAGTAGTTCGCGCAGCGTCGCAACGACTTGCCAGAGGTCGAGCAAACCCGGCATCGGCCGTGGCATTTGCCACGCGAGATATTCGGCGTGAGCCGCCGCGGCGCTGCCGGACCAGACGGGCGCGGCGATCGGCGCCATGGCCGCGAGCACAGCGCAAGCCGGCGCGACCGACGCTTCGATCGCCAGCGCGGGCTGGTATACGCGGCCGAGCTCGTCGGCGCCGGGGTGAACGTGGATCAGCGCCTGCTTCGGCTGTGGAGCGGCGAGCAGCGTGTAGCCTCCGGTCACCATCTCCCCCAGACGCTCGCCGATCACGAGCAGCACGTCGGCATCGCGGATGCGCGCTGCGAGCTTCGGATTGATGCCGATGCCTACGTCGCCCGCATAGTTCAGATGCCGGTTGTCGAACACATCCTGGTTGCGGAATGCACAGGCGACCGGCAGTGCGTTCGCTTCGGCAAAGCGCGCGAGATTCACGCAGGCGTCTGCGTTCCAGCCGCTGCCGCCGGCAACGACAAGCGGCCGTTGCGCCGCGGCGAGCAAGGCGCGAAGTTGCGCGATCTGCGGCGGCGCCGGCTGTACGGCCGGCACTTCGATCCGCGCCACATCGGCGACGCCAGCGGTCGCGGCGAGCATGTCCTCGGGCAGGGCGAGGACGACCGGACCGGGCCTCCCCGATTGCGCGACGCGAAAGGCGCGAGCAACATATTCGGGGATGCGCTCCGGGCGCTCGATTTGCGCCACCCACTTGACGATGCTGCCATACATGCGCCGGTAGTCGATTTCCTGGAATGCTTCGCGATCGGCAAAGTCGCTGCCGACCTGGCCCACGAAGACGATCAACGGCGTCGAATCCTGTGCCGCGGTGTGAATACCGATCGCGGCGTTCGACGCGCCCGGACCGCGCGTGACGAATACGATGCCCGGCCGGCCGGTAAGCTTGCCGTACGCTTCCGCCATGTATGCCGCGCCGCCTTCCTGACGGCAGACGATCAGGCGTAGGCGATCGCGGACATCGTACAGCGCGTCGAGCACCGGTAGATAGCTCTCGCCGGGCACGCAGAACGCGAGCTCGACTCCCTGCAGCAGCAGGTTGTCGACGAGTATGCGGCCGCCGGTGCGCATCGGTAGTGGCGAGGCAGGAGAGCAATACGGCGGCCATTCTAGCGTGATTCGGCTGGTTTCTTGGCCGTATAATCCGCGCTGGCTGCCGCACCCGACGGCCAGCGAAGAAAGCATGACCGATGGTCCAATTGATCACGTTGCAGGAATCGCTCTGGTTCAGCGCCGTCGCTCTGCTCCTCGGTCTGATCACGATGCGCGTCCGGCCGGAGCTGCGGCGGTCGGTGGCGGTCACCCTGTTCATCATCGTGCTTGGGTTGGCCGGCCTCGCCGCGCTGGTGCGCTACCAGCTCATTCCGGCGCATCTGGCCATCGCGGTCGTTCCCCGCGAGATCTGCCTGCTGATCATCGCGCTCGGCAATATCAAAATCTGGATCGCGTTCCTGAGCAACGTGCTGCTCGCCCGGCGCGCGGTGCCGCGCATCCTCGGCGAAGTGAGTATGGCCGTTTCGCTGGTGGTGTACGCCCTGATCCGCCTCGACGCGGTCGGAGTGAACCCGACCAGCCTCATCGCAACCACCACGGTGGGCGCGGCCGCCATCGCGTTTGCGATGCAGTCCACGTTGGGAAATCTCCTGGGCGGGATCTCGTTGCAGCTCGACAATACGTGCCGCATCGGCGATTGGATCGAGCTCGATGGCAATGTCACCGGAGAAGTCGTCAGCATTCGCTGGAGGTATACGGCATTGGCGACGGTGAACAACGTCACCATCATCATCCCGAATGCGGAATTGATGAAAAACCGGGTCACGCTGCTCGGACGCCGCGGCGATCAGCGGATTCCCTGGCGGCGGCCGATCGAGTTCGGCGTCGGCTATGAATGGACCCCGGGACAGGTGCTGGAGGTCGTCGGCGCGGCGCTCGAGCGGGCGGAGCTACCCTTCGTGGCGACCGAGCCAATGGCCCACTGCGTCTGCACGGGCTTCGACTCGAGCGCGATCAAGTACGTGGTCTACTACTGGCTCACCGACATCAAGTCCTATCTGGTGACCGATTCGCGGGTGAGGGTGCATGTTTACGCCGCGCTGGGCCGAGCCGGCATGGAGATACCGATTTCGCGCTCCGACCTGTATTTGCATTCGGGCCGCCATCTGCAGCTGACAAAATCGGAGCGGGAGCAGGAATCGCGGGTAACGCTGTTGCGTTCGCTGGAATTGTTCGCGCCGCTCACCGACGACGAGACGCACGCGCTCGCGGCGCAGTTGATCGCCACCCCTTTCGGGCCGGGCGACATTGCCACGCGGCAGGGCGAGCCCTCCGATTCGCTGTATATCCTGGCGCGCGGCCAGGTCGGGATCTTTCGCGACGCCGCGCCGGGAAGCTCGCCGGCACGGCAGCGACTGGCCGCGCTCGCGGCGCCGGCGTATTTCGGCGAGATGGGCCTGCTCACCGGTCAGGCGCGCACCGCGTCCGTTACCGCCGAGGCGGAAGTCCTCTGCTATCGGCTTGACAAAGCGGCCTTCGAGTCGATCATCCAGGCGCGCCCTGAGCTAGCCGACGCGATGTCGCAAACAGTCGCGGCGCGGCAGGCAGCGAACGACGCGACGCTGGCGTCGCTCTCGGCGGAGGCTCGTGCACGGGCGACCGGTACGCGCGCCGGCGAGCTGCTCAGGAAGATCCGCCAATTCTTCGGCCTGGAAAAGGCGGACTAGGCCGCAGCGCGATTCGCGGCCACCAGCTCGTCGTGCTTGAGCAGGAACACGGCCTCGTCGCTCGATTCGGTCGATAGCCAGGTGAACGGCAGACGCGGGAATGCGGCCTCGGCGGCAGCACGGTTTTGACCGACTTCGACGACCAGCAGGCCGTCCGGGTTGAGGAATTCCGCCGCGCGGGCGAGGATGGTGCGCACGGCGTCAAGGCCGTCGTCACCGCCTGCCAACGCGAGCTGCGGCTCGTGGCGGTATTCGGGCGGCAGTTCTTCCATCGCCATCGCCGTCACATAGGGCGGGTTGCTGACGATGAGGTCGTAGTTCTTTTCGGTGAGGTTCGACAGCAGGTCGGAGCGGATCAGATTGACTCGTCCCTGCAAGCCGTGGTCGGCGACGTTGTGCAACGCGATCGCGAGCGCATCGGACGAGATGTCGGCGGCATCGACGTCGGCATTCGGAAAGTGATGCGCGACCAGAATGGCGAGGCATCCCGACCCGGTGCACAGATCGAGCGCGGTCTGGATTCTGTCGGGTTCGGGTATCCAGGGACTGAGCCCTTCACGCAGCAGCTCGGCGATGTAGGAACGCGGAATGAGCACGCGCTCGTCGACGTAGAAACGGTATTCGCCAAGCCAGGCTTCGTGGGTTAGGTACGCGGCCGGAATTCGCTCGTTGACGCGGCGGGCGATGATTTCCTGCACCTCTTCGCGCTCGACATGAGTGAGCTTCGCGTCGAGAAACGGCTCCAGGCGATCGAGCGGCAGGTGCAAGGTGTGCAGCAGCAGGTACGCCGCTTCGTCGTACGCGGTTGTCGTGCCGTGCCCATAAGAAAGCCCAGCCACGTTGAACCGCGATACTGCGTAGCGCAGCCAGTCGCGGAAGGTCTCCAGCTCCTGGGTGAGAGTGCTCATCAGGCGGCTTTGGCTGGGAGCAGACGTTCCAGTATGCCACGATACAGCGCGGCGAGCGGCTCGAGGTCGGCGACAGCCACGCGCTCGTCGAGCTTGTGGATCGTCGCGTTGACCGGACCCAACTCGACGACTTCGCGACAGACGGCAGCAATGAAGCGCCCGTCGGATGTGCCGCCGGTGCACGAGATCTCGGGTACGATCCCGCAAACCTCGCGTATCGTTTCCGCGGCGACGGAGACGAGCTTTTCTCGCGGCGTGAGATAGGGAGCGCCCCAGCCTGTCCACGTAAGCTCGTAGTCGAGCCCGTGCCGCTGCAGCACCGCTTCGAAGCGCTCCTGCAGACTTTCGCGCGTGCTCGCGGTCGCGTAGCGAAAGTTGAAAAGCAGCTCGAGCGAACCCGGGATCACGTTGGTCGCCCCCGTGCCGGCATGAATGTTCGACGCCTGCCAGGACGTCGGGGGAAAGTATTCGTTGCCCTCGTCCCAGGTTTGCGCGGCGAGCTCGGCGATCGCCGGCGCCGCCAGGTGAATGGGGTTCTGCGCCAGATGCGGGTAGGCGACATGTCCCTGCACGCCACGCACGCTGAGCCTGCCCGAGAGCGTGCCCCGACGTCCATTCTTGATCATGTCGCCCAGCCGCTCGACTGAAGATGGCTCGCCAACGATGCAATAGTCGAGCGCCGTGCCGGCCGCCTTGAGTCGGTCGACTACGCGCACCGTGCCGTCCGTGGCGGGGCCTTCCTCGTCGGAAGTGAGCAGCAGCGCGATCGAACCGGGGTGCGCCGGGTGCGCACGCACGAAACGCTCGACGGCGATGACAAAAGCGGCCAGCGAGGATTTCATATCGGCGACGCCGCGGCCGTACAGGAATCCGTCGCGGATGGTCGGCGTGAACGGATCGGAATGCCATGCGTCGAGCGGTCCCGGCGGCACGACGTCGGTATGTCCTGCAAAGCACACCGCCGGCCGGGTGTCGCCGCGTCGGGCCCAGAGGTTGGTTACCCCATTGGACAGCAGCGTTTCGCAGTCGAAGCCCAAGGGCGCTAGCCGGGACTTGAGCAGCTCCTGGCAGCCTGCGTCATCGGGCGTCTGCGAGCGGCGCGCGATCAGCTCGCGCGCGAGGTCGAGCGTGGGATTCGGACCCATCAGCGGCTTGCGCCGTCAACGGTCGCGGTTCAGAAATTCGGGGCTGATCTCGAGCTTGGTAAAGCCGGCAGGGGCTCGGCGCGTGACTTCGTCGCCGGCATCCGCGCCCTCGACGCGCGCGGAAGGTGAATTCTGGTTGACCAGCCAGGCCAGGTTCGTCGGCGAGTCGGACGCGGTGAGCGCTTCATCGTAGGCGATTACGCCATCGAGATAGAGCCGGCACAGCGCCTGCTCGAAGGTCTGCGACCCTGGATAGAGGCTCTGCTCCATCGCTTCCTTGATCTGCGTGATCTCGCCATTCTTGATCAGCTCGGCGATCAGCGAAGTATTGAGCAGGATCTCGACCGCGGGCTGCTGCTCCCCCTCCTTGTTGCGCACCAGCCGTTGCGAAATGATCGCCCGCAATCCGATCGAGAGATCCGACAGCAGGCCCGGGCGCGCGTCGTAGGGGAACATGTTGATGATGCGGGACAGCGCGTGATAGCTGTTGTTCGCGTGCAACGTGGACAGGCACAAGTGGCCGGTGAGGGTATGCAGCAGCGCCTGCTGCATCGTTTCCCGGTCGCGCACTTCGCCGATCATGATGAGGTCGGGCGCCTCGCGCAGGGCATTGCCCAGCGCCTTGCTGTAGCCGTGGGTATCGACGCCAATCTCGCGCTGGTTGACGATCGACTGCTTGTGCTCGAACAGGTATTCGATGGGATCCTCGAGCGTGAGGATGTGGCCGGTCTTGTTGTTGTTGCGGTAGTCGATCATTGCCGCGAGCGTCGTCGACTTGCCGCAACCGGTCGCGCCGGCGATCAGCACCAGTCCGCGCTTCTCCATCACCAGGTTAAGCAATACCGGCGGCAGCTTGAGTTCCCCGTACGGCGGGACGTTGCTGCGGACGTAGCGAATGCACAGCGAGATCGTCCCGCGCTGGCGGAAGATGTTGATCCGGAAGTTGCCGACGCTGCGATCGAGGTAGGAGAGGTTCATTTCCATCTCGTTCTCGAACTCGTGCGCCTGGTCCTTGGTCATCAGTTCATAGGCGATGCGGCGGACGGTCTCGACGTCCATCGGCTGCGTGGCGATGGCCGAGACCACGCCGTTGATCTTGATGTTGATCGGCGCGCCGCAGGAGATGAACAGGTCCGAGGCCTGCTTCTCCGCCATTAGCTTGAACAATCGGTCGAGGTACATGTGGTGAGGCCTCTGCCGGCGCCGTAACAATCGGGTGGTTCCTGCCCCGAAGCTGGCTCAGCTTGACAATGTCATGAATTGACAAGAATAACCAAGCTCAAGCAAAGTAACAACTGGCACGGCGGCCCAAAGGGTGGTTTTCCCGACGGACGGCGTGTGCCCACCTTCGTTCCTGCAGAGAAGCTTCCATGCTGGCCATCATCGGCGGCAGCGGGCTCACCCGACTGTCGACGCTTGCCGTCGCCCACCGCGAGGTCGTCCGCACCCCCTATGGCGAACCCTCTTCGGCGCTGATCTTCGGCCAGATATCGGGCCGGGACGTGGTATTTCTCGCGCGGCACGGTCACGGGCACACGATCCCGCCGCACCGCGTCAATTACCGCGCCAACCTGTGGGCATTGAAGCATCGCAATGTCGACGCCATTTTGGCCGTAGCGTCGGTGGGCGCCATCGCCAGCATGCACGCGCCCGGCGACCTGGTGCTGCCGCACCAACTAATCGATTACACCAGCGGACGCCAGAGCACGTTCTTCGACGGCGAGGATCGCAAGGTGGTGCACATCGACTTCACGCACCCTTACAGTGCAGAGCTTCGGAACCGCTGCGTCGCCGCGGCGCGCGTTGCCGGCGTGGCCGTGCACGACGGCGGCGTATATGGAGCGGTCTCGGGGCCGCGGCTCGAGACTGCGGCCGAGATCGACCGCATGGAGCGCGACGGCGCGACCGTGGTCGGCATGACCGGCATGCCGGAAGCGGCGCTGGCGCGCGAACTCGGCATCGCCTATGTGGCGATCGATGTCGTTGTCAATCAAGCCGCGGGGCGCGGCGACAGCGCGCAGTCCATTTCCATCGAGCGGTTCGCGGACGTGCTTGAATCGGCCATGGACAAGGTGAAGACTCTCATCGATCAGGTCGTGCAGGAGTCAGTCGCGTGAACCTGCAGGCAACTGCGCATGTCTGTTATTGCAACGCGGCGGCGCCCACAGGAATCGCGGCCGCTGCCGGCGCGAGAGCGCGGCGTGATCCAACGACGCGTGCAAGGAGTCAGCGATGAAGCGCGAAATTCTGAAGATGGGCGATCCGCGGCTGCTGGAACGCGCCAAGTCGGTCGAGCGCCACGCGACGCCGGAATTGAAGGCGCTCGTCGCGGACATGCGCGAAACAATGATCGCCGCCCGCGGCGCGGGACTCGCTGCCCCGCAGATCGGCGTCGGCCTGAGGGTCGTGATCTTCGGCTTCGAGCATAACGAGCGTTATCCCGACGCCGAACCCGTGCCTTATACCGAGCTCATCAATCCGGTCTTGACGCCGCTTACCACGGAGATGGAAGAAGACTGGGAAGGTTGCCTGTCGGTCCCGGGTCTGCGCGGCCAGGTGCCACGCTTCACGCGCTTGCGTTACACCGGATTCGATCCGGACGGCCGCCCGATCCTGCGCGAGGTGTCAGGATTCCACGCTCGCGTCGTACAGCACGAATGCGATCACCTCGACGGCATCCTCTACCCGATGCGCATGCGCGACCTCCGCCTGTTCGGGTACACCGACGTTCTGTTTCCTGATGCCGACGTCATCGAGGAATGAGTCGCAGGAGAGGCTTTCGTAGGGCCGAATTCATTCGGCCGCGGCGGTAGGTGCGACGAAGCGTGCGAATGAATTCGCACCTACATCAGGCGAGCTGCGCGTAGAGCGCGGTTTCGAGCCTTAGCAGCGCCGCCTCGTCGTGCAGCCGCGCGCCATCGATAAGGAACACGTCCTCGGCGCGCTCGCCAAGCGTATTGATCTTCGCGCTGGCGACATTGATATTGGCGCTCGCCAGCGTGTAGGCGATCCGGGCGAGCAGGCCCGGCCGGTCGCCGGCGACGATCTCGAGGATGTAGTGCGTACCCTTGTCGTCGGGGAACAGGCGCACCTCGGGCGTTAGCGGGAAGTGCTTCAGGTGCCGGCTGATGCGGCCGATCGGCGGCGGCTCGATCGGCGCGCGCTCCGCAAGGACGCGCTTCAACTCAAACTCGACGTAACTAATGACGTCGCGATAGGCGGCGTTCGGATTGGCCGGATCGTGCACCGTGAACGTATCGAGGGCATAGCCGTGCCGCGTGGTATGGACCTTCGCGTCGAGGATCGACAGCCGCGCATTTCCGAAGAAGCTGCAGATGCGCGCGAACAGCTCCTTCTGATCCGGCAGGTAGATCATCACCTGCAACCCGACCCCGGCGCGCGACAGCCGCGCTTTGATCAGCGGCTCCTTTCCGTCGACGCGGAAGTAGAGTTGACGCGCATGCCACGCGATCTCGTCGGCGCTGTGGCGCTGGAAGTACACGCTATCGAGCTTGCGCCATAGCGCCTGCTCGGCGGAGTCGGGAACGGCGTAAAGCCGCAGCTGCCGGACCGCCTCGCTGCGGCGCGCTTCGAGGCTGTCGTCGAGCGTGCGCGTCGCGGCACGGCCGGTCAGGCGCGACTGCGCGGCGTGAAACAGGTCCTCGAGCAGCTTCGCCTTCCAGGCATTCCAGACTCTGGGGCTCGTGCCGCGGATGTCAGCGACCGTGAGGAGGTAGAGGGCGGCAAGGCGCCGTTCCGTCTTGACCTTGGCGGCGAACGCGGCGATGACCGCAGGATCGCTGATGTCCTGTTTTTGCGCGGTCAGCGACATCGTCAGATGCTGCTCGACCAGCCACGCCACCAGGCGCGTGTCCTCCGCGGCGAGGCCGTGCTCGCGGCAAAACCGCCGCGCGTCCTTCGATCCCGATCGCGAATGGTCGCCGCCGCGTCCCTTGGCGATGTCGTGGAAAAAGCCGGCGAGGTAGAGCACCTCGGGCCGGGCGAAGTCGGAGATCAGGCGCGAGCACAAGGGATATTCATGCGCATGCTGCGGCTCGGTGAAGCGGCGCAAATTGCGGATGACCATCAGGATGTGCTCGTCGACCGTGTAGACGTGGTA
>Ga0184638_1000324_pt1 | contig 12976 bp, 13 predicted proteins | sample PLM31_50_b2_FD_133141 | JGI IMG/M metagenome (GOLD analysis project Ga0184638, IMG submission 133141) | Groundwater sediment microbial communities from an aquifer in East River, Colorado, USA - PLM3-1_50_b2 | ecosystem: Environmental > Terrestrial > Soil > Riparian zone | place: USA: East River... | reverse complement strand
ATCGGCGGTCTCGCCGGGGCCCTGCTCATCGGTTTCTTCGCGACCGCCGCGGTCACCGGTGGGGTGGACGGGCTGCTTTACGGCGGTGGACTGGAGCAGCTCGGCAAGCAGGCCATCGCCGCCGCCGCCGTGGGGTCGTACTCGTTCGTCCTCACCTACATCATCGGCAAAGCCATCGACGCGACGGTCGGATTCCGGGTCACCGAGGAGGAGGAGGTGCTAGGTATCGATGCCGCGGAGCACGGCGAGGTCGCCTATGACCTGGCCGACACCCTCGCGCCGGCCACCGGCCACCGAGCTGCCGAGGAGCCGGTCCAGCAGGCTCCAGTGCGCACCGGCTGAGCGGGGTACACACAGCCAGAAGACCGCGGGACCGCTGAGCCAGCCTCGGACCGCGGTCTTCTGCGTTTGGCGGTAGGCGTGCCGGATACGCTGGCGGGGACCTGCTGTGCGCCAACCCCGAGGACGCTCGACGTGTTCGACACGCTTTCAGACCGGATCACCGCCACGCTGAAGAGCCTGCGCGGCAAGGGCCGGTTGTCCGACACCGATATCGACGCGACCGCCCAGGAGATTCGGGTCGCGCTGCTCGATGCCGACGTTGCCCTGCCTGTGGTTCGCGACTTCATCGCAGCCATCAAGGAACGGGCCCGTGGCACCGAGGTGCACGCCGCACTCAACCCCGCTCAGCAGGTCATCAAGATTGTCAACGAGGAGCTGATCGCGATCCTCGGCGGCGAGACCCGCCGCCTGCGCTTCGCCAAGACCCCTCCGACTGTGATCATGCTCGCCGGCCTCCAGGGGTCAGGTAAGACGAGCCTGGCCGGCAAGCTCGCTGGCTGGCTGCGCGGTCAAGGCCACCAGCCGCTGCTGGTCGCCGCGGACCTCCAACGCCCGAACGCCGTCCAGCAGCTCCAGATCGTGGGCGAGCGGGCGGGCGTGAACGTCTTCGCGCCCGAGCCGGGCAATGGTGTCGGAGACCCAGTCGCCGTAGCCCGTCAGTCGATCAGCCACGCGCGGGAGAAGCTTTACGACATCGTCGTGATCGACACCGCCGGCCGGCTCGGCATCGACGCCGAGATGATGCAGCAGGCAGCCGATATCCGCGCCGCGGTCGATCCCGACGAAGTTCTGTTCGTGGTCGACGCGATGATCGGTCAGGACGCCGTTACCACTGCGCAGGCATTCCTCGACGGCGTGGGCTTCGACGGTGTCGTCCTCACCAAACTCGACGGTGATGCCCGCGGCGGGGCGGCGCTGTCCGTGGCCAGGGTTACCGGCCGGCCGATCATGTTCGCCTCGAACGGCGAGAAGCTCACCGACTTCGACATCTTCCACCCCGACCGGATGGCCTCGCGCATCCTCGGCATGGGGGACATGCTCAGCCTGATCGAGCAGGCCGAGCGGACCTTTGACGCGGAGCAGGCCACGAAGATGGCCGAGCGGATGCGCCGCGGCGGCAAGGACCTCACCCTCGAAGACTTCCTGCATCAGATGGAGCAGGTCCGCAAGCTCGGCTCGATCTCCAAGCTGCTCGGCATGCTGCCCGGCATGGGGGAGATGCGGGAGCAGATCAACGCGATCGACGACCGCGATGTCGACCGGGTGGCGGCCATCATCAAGTCGATGACGCCCGCCGAGCGGGACGATCCACGCATCCTCAACGGCTCCCGCAGGTCTCGCATTGCCCGCGGCGCGGGCGTCACAGTCAGTGAGGTCAACGGCCTGGTGGAGCGTTTCTCCGAGGCCCAGAAGATGATGCGGCAGATGGGCCGCGGCGGCGGCCTGCCTGGGATGCCCGGCTTGCCGGGTATGCCGGGAGGCTTTGGCGGCGGCCCAGGCGGCGGGAAGAGGTCGAAGGGTAAGGCAGGCAAGAAAGGCAAAGCCAAGGCCGGCCGTAGCGGGAATCCGGCGAAGCGCGCACTCGAGGCGCAGGGTCGCGGCGCCGGCGGACCGGCTGCCGGTGGCGCGTCCGCGGCTCCGGGCGCGACCGATCCCTTCGGGCTCGGCGGTACCGGCCTGCCGGCAGGCGACTCGGACGATGCACAGGACTACGAGCTGCCCAAGGAGCTTCGGGACCTCCTTGCCAAGGGAGACCGTTAGTGCCCGACCGGCCGGACGGGCCACCGACCGCCGCGGATGTCTTGCGGATCTCGGGCGTAGCCCTGCCGTCTGAGGATCCTCGCGACATCTACGTCGTGGATGGCCGGATCACATACGAGCCGGTCGCGTCGGCGGGAACGGTGGCCGCCGGATGGGTACTTCCGGGTCTGGTCGATGCGCACTGCCATGTCGGGCTCGACACCGGTGGCGCAGTGGACGAAGCCGAGCAGGAACGGCAAGCACTCGCCGACCTCGCGGTCGGCGCGCTCCTGATCAGGGACGCGGGGAGCGCGGCGGACACCCGCTGGATCGATGATCGGGATGACCTGCCCCGCATCGTCAGGGCCGGCCGGCATGTCGCTCGGACCAGGCGGTATCTGCGGAACTACGGCGTGGAGATCGAGCCAGCACAACTGGCTGACGAGGTCGCGGGGCAGGCGGCCCGCGGCGACGGATGGGTGAAGATCGTCGGTGACTGGATCGACCGGGATGCCGGCGATCTCACACCTTGCTGGCCGGCCGACGTGCTGGGCACCGCGATCGAACGGGCGCACGCTACTGGCGCCCGGGTGACGGTCCATGTTTTCGGCGAACAGGCGGTCGCCGACGCGGTCGCGGCCGGCGTCGACTGCGTGGAGCATGGCACCGGGATATCCGCGGAGGTCATCACGGTGATGGCGGAGCGCGGCATCGGTCTTGTCCCAACGCTGGTCAATATCGCGAATTTCCCGTCGATCGCCGATCAGGCGGCGCGCTTTCCCGCCTACGCGGAACACCTCCGGCGCCTTCACGCCACGTCCTGCCGGCGGGTGGCCGAGGCCTACGAAGCGGGCGTCCCCCTCTACGCCGGCACGGATGCCGGCGGGAGCATCGCGCATGGCCGGATCGTCGACGAGGTGATCGCCCTGCACGAGGCGGGCCTGCCGGCGGAGGTCGCGCTCAGCGCCGCATCCTGGCGAGCTCGGCAGTGGCTCGGGCGAGCCGGCCTCGACGAGGGCGCCGCCGCCGACCTCGTGGTGTACGCCGAGGACCCGCGCCAGAACCTCAAGGTCCTCTACGAACCTCAGCGCATCATCCTGGGCGGCAAGGTCATCCGCTGATCCGCCCAGCGTCCGCGCTGCCCGTGGAGCCGCAGGCTGGCCGGGTCTGGCACAATGGGCGACTGCTGAGCACTCGGCCTGCGCGATCCCTCTCCGCGCCAGCCGGGTCCGCAGAGGCCGGATCGACCTTCCCCACAGGACACGAGCGGCCTCACCACGACCGTCCGGGTCGGACGAGGCATTCGGCGACCGCCGTCTTGCCGCTCCGAGGATACGCCCGGCGATTATCAGACTGGAGTGTTGTACTGCCGTGGCAGTCAAGATCAAACTGAAGCGGATGGGCAAGATCCGCAATCCTCAATATCGCATTGTGGTGGCCGATTCGCGTACCAAACGTGACGGTCGTGCCATCGAGGAGATCGGGATCTACCAGCCCAAAGAGGAGCCGTCGCTGATCAAGGTCGACTCCGACCGGGCCCAGTATTGGCTCTCCGTCGGCGCGCAGCCGACCGAGCCGGTTCAGGTGTTGCTCAAGGTCACCGGCGACTGGCAGAAGTTCAAGGGCGAGGCGGGGGCCGAGGGCACCCTGCGCACGGCCGCCGCGAAGGTCGACAAGAAGTCGGTGTTCGAGGCCGCGGTCAAGCAGGTGCCGGACGAGCCGAAGGCCGAGGCGACCACCGCCAGGGCCAAGAAGCGCACGAAAGCAGAACCGAAGGCGGCCGCGCCCGCGGCCGAGGCGACGGCGCCAGTGGCTGACGACAGCACTGACCCCGGCAACGCGGAAACCGCAGCAACTAGCACGGACGAGGGCTGAGCCGGTGCTCGAGGAAGCTCTCGAGCACCTCGTCAAAGGGATCGTCGATTACCCTGACGAGGTCCGAGTACGCAGCCGCGATCTGCGTCGTGGCCGCGTGCTCGAGGTTCGGGTGCACCCGGACGACGTTGGCAAGGTCATCGGACGGAATGGGCGCACGGCAACGGCGCTGCGTACGGTTGTCGGCGCTCTCAACGGGGGCAGCGGTGTCCGCATCGACCTGCTAGAGGCCGGTCCCCGCCGCTGATGGGCGGTGCGGGAACCTGATGGAGCTCGTCGTCGGCCGCATCCTCCGCGCCCACGGGATCAAGGGTGAGGCGGTCGTCGAGGTTCGGACCGACGATCGCGCTGGTCGGTTTGCTGCGGGCACGGTCTTCGGCACCGATCCTGCATCCGCAGGCCCGCTGACCGTCAGGTCCGTCCGTCCTCACCGGGGCCGTCTCCTGGTCGGCTTCGCCGAGGTCGCCGACCGCGGTGGCGTCGAGGCGCGGCGCGGAGTCAGGCTGCTCGTCGAGGCTCAGGACGCGGAGCCCACCGACGACGAGGATTACTACGACCAGCAGCTCGTAGGCCTCGCGGTGCTGACAGCGGCGGGTGTCACCGTCGGCACGGTGGCGGAGGTGATGCACCTGCCAGGCCACGACCTTGTTGCTGTCCGCAGCGACGATGCGGCAGACGGCCCCGACGTACTCATCCCGTTCGTTCGGGAGATCGTGTCGGAGATCGACCTGGCCGCCGGCCGGCTCGTGGTGACACCGCCGCCCGGTCTGCTCGATCCCGCCGAGGCCGAGGTTGCCGAGCCCGAAGCAGACCAAGGCCAGTTCGACGATCGGGGATGACGCTATGCGGCTAGACGTCATCACGATCTTTCCCGAGTATCTCTCTCCGCTCGACGTCTCTCTGATCGGGAAGGCGCGGGAGAACGGTGTGCTCGATCTCCACGTACACGACCTGCGGTCCTGGACCATCGACGTCCATCGGACGGTCGACGACACGCCCTACGGCGGCGGCCCGGGCATGGTGATGAAATGCGAGCCGTGGGCAACCGCGCTCGATGATCTGACCAGCGCCGGATCGGGTGTCCCGCCTCGGCTGATAGTGCCGACGCCGAGCGGTCGAAGATTCACTCAGCGGCGCGCGATGGAGCTGGCGGGGGAGCCGTGGTTGATCTTTGCTTGTGGCCGGTACGAGGGCATCGACGCGCGGTTTGTCGACGAGGCTCGCAGCCGGATGGCCGTCGAGGAGCTCTCGATCGGCGACTACGTGCTCGCCGGCGGCGAGGCGGCTGCGCTGGTCATCGTCGAAGCGATCACCCGGCTGCTCCCCGGAGTGCTCGGCAACGCGGACTCCGTTGCCGATGATTCGTTCGCGCCAGGCCAGATGGATGGGCTGCTCGAGGGACCGGTCTACACCAAGCCCGCCGAATGGCGGGGGCGGGTCGTGCCGGCGGTCCTGCTCTCGGGACATCACGCGGCGGTCGAGCGGTGGCGCCGCACCGAGGCCATCAGGAGAACCGCCGAGAACCGCCCTGACTTGATCGAACTGCTCGACTGCGCGGCTTTGGACCCGGCGGATCTGCAGGTTCTCGCCGACCTCGGATGGGAGAACCGGGACGGGCGGCTCGTCCGGGCGACGTGACCGCCGTTTCCGCTGAACCGCACCCATATGGCAAACTAGAGGACCGCTGGGCCCGCAGGGCCCGCTGTGGTGGCGTCTGCCCGCCACCGCCTCTACCGACCTGATCATCATCTCGCGGCACCAATCGGTGCTGCACTGTGCGAGGAAAGCGACTACGACGATGCACACCCTCGATGCCGTTGACGCCGTATCGATGCGTTCGGACATCCCGGACTTCCGGCCCGGCGACACGCTGAAGGTCCACGTCCGCGTCGTCGAGGGCAACCGTTCTCGCATCCAGGTCTTCCAGGGCGTGGTGATCCGCCGGCAGGGCAGCGGGGTGCGCGAGACATTCACCGTCCGCAAGATCAGCTTCGGTGTAGGCGTCGAGCGGACCTTTCCGGTCCACTCACCGGTCATCGACCGCATCGAAGTTGTGACCCGCGGTGACGTGCGCCGGGCCAAGCTTTACTACCTGCGCGACCTGCGCGGCAAGGCCGCAAAGATCAAGGAGCGGCGCGAGACGCCCGCTGGGCGTTGAGTCCGCCGGCCCGGATCGGCTTCCCCATTTCGACGGCTGTGTCGATCCCTATGGGACGTTTCCCCCGTGCTGTGCTGATGTCCGCCGCGGCGCCCGTGCCAGGCAGTTTCGCGGGTTAGGCTCAGCACCGATGGACGACCAAGAAGCCGCGCCAGAGCAGCCTGCGGCAGCTCAGACTCCGCCCGCGCCAGAGCCCGCGGAGACAGAGGCGACCTCGCCAGATCCGCAAGATTCGGATGCCCCCCGCAAGCGGCGATCTTTCCTACGTGAGCTGCCCTTCCTCATCGGGACCGCACTCGTTCTCGCGCTGCTGCTCAAGGTCTTCATCGTCCAGACCTTCTACATCCCGTCCAGCTCCATGGAAGACACACTGCGCATCGACGATCGGGTCCTGGTCAACAAGGTGGTTTACCACCTGCGTGATATCAAGCGTGGCGAAGTCGTGGTCTTCAACGGCGCGAACTCCTTCGACGAGTCGCAGCGGATCACGAAGCCCGAGGGTGCGGTCACGGCGGCATTCGCGGGCGTTGCCAGGTTCTTCGGCGCCCAGGGCGGCGAGCGCGACTACATCAAGCGAGTGATCGGCCTGCCGGGCGACCGCGTCAGATGCTGCGACGAGCGGGGCCGGATCACGGTCAACGGCGTCGCGCTCGATGAGGGCGCTTATCTGTATCCGGGAGACAGACCTTCCCTCGAGACGTTCGACATCGTGGTACCCGAGGGAAGGCTATGGATGATGGGCGATCACAGGACGGTCTCGCAGGACAGCCGCTCGCATCTCGGCGAGCCGGGCGGCGGCACGGTGCCCATCGACAAGGTGATCGGCAAGGCGTTTGTCGTCGTATGGCCATTCGGTCACTGGCAGAGTCTGCCGATTCCCGACACCTTCAAGCAGCCGGCCATCGACGCCAATGCCGGCCGAGGCTGACGGTGGAGCGGGGCACCCCACCGTTCGGGCGAGGCGATACGGCCGGAGAGGTCCATCGGCCCGCCGACCGCGCCGCATCAGAACTCAACGGTTACCAGCAGCTCGCAGGTACCAACAGCGAGCAGCCTTCGACAGACTTCAGCACCCTCAACCCGGCGCCGGCTGAGCCTGCCCTCAATGAGAGTCGCCAGCCGGTCCTCGGGCCTCGAATGGCGGCCAAGGCGGGCGCCCGAGCCGCCGCAGAGGCGCAAGCCCAAGCGCAGCCACCGGTGGGCGAAAGCGCGCGGCAACCCGAGGGCGTGTCCGGTTCCGTTCCTCCACCTCTGCATCAGCCAACCCCGCCCCTCGCACCTGCGGGGATGCCCAAACGGGGCAAGCGCAGGCGGCGGCACGCAAAGAGGCGAGGCGACGGCGCCGCGCTCGTGCGCGAGCTTCCCATCCTCATCGGGGTCGCGCTTATCCTTGCCCTGCTGATCAAGACATTTCTGGTTCAGGCGTTCTACATCCCGTCGGACTCGATGGAGAACACGCTCCAGGTCGGCGACCGCGTTCTTGTCAATAAGCTGGGCAGCTACTTTGGCAGCGTCGACCGCGGCCAGGTCGTCGTCTTCAAAGATCCCGGAGGTTGGCTCGGGAGTGACGAAGGCGGATCGGATGGGAACCCGTTCTTGCACGGCATCAAGAGCGTCTTCGTCTTCGTTGGGTTGCTCCCCTCGGACAACGAAAGGGATCTGATCAAGCGGGTGATCGGGGTCCCCGGCGATCGAGTCAAGTGCTGCGACGGGAAGGGGCGCATCACCGTCAACGGGGTTGCCTTGGACGAGAGCTACGTCTTCCCTGGCAACACCCCGTCCGACTCCACCTTCGACATCACTGTCCCCGACGGTCGATTGTGGGTGATGGGGGACCATCGCGCGGTCTCCGCCGATTCACGACTGCACATGGGCAACCCAGGCGGTGGGACCATCCCGGCCGACAACGTGATCGGCCGTGCTTTCGTGATCGTTTGGCCGTTGGGGCGGGCAGCCACCTTGCCCGTGCCCGACACCTACCATCAGAAGGCACTCGCCGCGTCAGGGGCGGGCGCGCCACTGGGGCTGGTGGCAAGCCTCGGCGCGGGATCTCCACTGCTCCTCGGCCTCAGCGTCGCGATCCCGCTGTCCGCCTACCGCCTCCGTCGGCGCTCCCCCGCGGTTCCTCATGCGCGGTAACAAGATCCAAGAGCCGTTCGGGCATCCGTATTGAGTGCCCCCTCGGGCCGGTGTCGAGCAGGTTGGTGGGCCAACCCGCTGGCACCTGCGCGGCTTCTCGCGCAAACTGGGTAGTACTGCGCCACTAGGTGCTGAAAACTGACCGCGACGAGCGACCATTGGGGGCGCCTCGTGCCTAGCGACCTCGTACTGCCCGACCTGGTCCCCGTGCTGTCGCGCGGCAAGCACAGGAATCCACGCAAGGGCGCCTGCTTCATGGAGCTTGCGTCCTATCTTGCCGGCGAGCGGTGGTCTGACCACCCAAGGTGCACGCACCCCCTACTCGCCGCACTCGCCCGCGGCGTCAACGACCTCACCTCCGATGCCGGCCGTGCGAAGCTCGCCCAGCTCATCCCATCCGTGATCGGTCTCACCGGGGACGACGTGAGAATCGACGCCCGCATCGCGCTGCGCGCCGCGACGACAGCGCTGCCGGTCGCCGCCGAGGAACGCCAGCGCATCTTGGCGATCTCCGTTCTGGTGGCGGAGCGCTTGCTCGCCTCCGTCGAGGGGCGCCCCGCGGGTTCGCTCGAGGAGCGGAGCAGGTGGGCGCTGGCTCAGGCGCCGATGGCGGCCAAGTGGGCGCGCCGATACACCCGCGAGGTACCGCCATCGCCGAAGGGGTTCCGCAGGTACGCCGCCCCGACAACAGTCCGCAACGCGGTCGAAGGCATTGCCCGCGCATGCATACCTGACCCCGACGAGCTGCTGCGCGAGGTGCTCGCGAGCTCGATCGTGGAGTGTCGGGAGATCATCGGCGAGGTGCCCAACACCGAGGCGCGCACGACAACCGGGCCGGATCAGTGGGTTGCTGCCTGTGAGCTGACCCGAACTGGCAGCCGCTGATCCGCTAGGAACATACGCGCTGACCCAGCCGGGCGGTGGGCCGCTCGTGAGAAATGACCGGCCAATTCTGTGGTGCTTGGCTCCGTTGGCTGGGGCATGTGCGCAAGGATTAGGCCGTGGGTGAGCTTCCGAAGCGTGCGACGATCAGGCGAGATGCCGGTTTGTACGGATATGAGCGGGCACTCACCCGTGCCGGGTTGGCGCCGGTCGCCGGCGCCGACGAGGCGGGGCGAGGCGCCTGCGCCGGGCCGTTGGTCGTCGGCGCCTGTGTCCTGCCAGAGGGCAAGAAGGGTCACGTGCCTGGGTTGGCCGACTCGAAACTCCTTGTCCCCGCCACCAGGGAGAAGGTTTACGACCGCATCATGGACCGGGCGCTCGCCTGGTCAGTAGTGATCATTCCTGCCGCCGAGATCGATCGTGTCGGGCTCCACGTGTGCAATGTCGCCGGGATGCGGCGGGCATTCGCGCAGCTGAGCGTTTGGCCCGCCTATGTACTCACCGACGGGTTCCCCGTCGCCGGGATTGGGGTGCCCGGCCTGGCAGTCTGGAAGGGCGACCGGGTGACCGCCTGTATCGCGGCTGCATCGGTGATCGCGAAGGTCACCCGAGACCGGATCATGTGTGAGCTGGACGAGAAGTATTCGAGGTATGACTTCGCGGGCCACAAGGGGTACGTGACGCCCGAGCACAACGCCGCCCTCCTCAGCCATGGGCCATGCGCGGAGCATCGCCGCCGGTTCATCAATGTCAGGAGGGCGGCATCAGCGGTCGGTCTGGTGGAGAATATGCCCCAGGGGCTGGAAGCTGGAGATGACCTGGACATGATCGAGGAGGATGCCGAAGAGATCCGCTTCCAGATCGCATGAGCAGCGCGTCATCGGCACGAACAGGACAGACGACGAGGTGAGACGTGAGCGCGGAAGATCTCGAAAAGTACGAGACCGAGATGGAGCTCCAGCTCTACAAGGAGTATCGCGACGTCGTCGGCCTGTTTTCTTATGTCGTCGAGACCGACCGCCGCTTCTATCTCACCAACCACGTCGACCTGCATGTACGCAACGAGGGCGGCGAGGTCTACTTCGAGGTGACCATGTCCGACGCCTGGGTCTGGGATATGTACCGCCCGGCGCGCTTCGTGAAGAACGTCAAGGTCGTAACGTTCAAGGACGTGAATGTCGAGGAGCTGGCCAAGAGCGACCTCGAGGTTCCGCACGATCGGCCGGGGTTCGGCAGTTAGCCAGCGCCGTTAGCCTGCTTCATCACCGCTCCATCATCGGCTCGTACACAGGGTCCAGAAAAACACGCGCTCCATCCACAGCAGCTCGGTTGGCGCTAGCCCTCGCCTTGCTCCGGGCGGCACGGTCAGTGCCAGGAGGTGGAGCCGGTGCGGGCCAAGGACGCGCTTGGACGACATGGCGAGGAGGTGGCGGCGAGACATCTCGCGGCGGCGGGGTTGGTCATTCTGGATCGCAACTGGCGCTGTGCCGCCGGTGAGATCGACATCGTCGCCGCCGACGGCGATGCGCTCGTCATCTGCGAGGTAAAGACCCGCCGCGGCACGGCGTGTGGCGGCCCGCTCGAGGCGGTCACCGCGAGTAAGGTTCGCCGGTTGCGCTCACTGGCGTTGCATTGGCTCGCCAGTCGCGGCATGCATCCGGCACAGATCCGGTTCGACGTCGTCGGCGTCCTCCAGCCGGCGCGCGGCAACGCCGAGGTCACGCACGTCAAGGGCGTGATCTAGATGGCCGGGGTCTCCGATACACGCTATGTGAAGACCGTGATCTAGATGGGCCTCGCGCGCAGCTGGTCAGTGAGCCTGCACGGGTTGGAGGGCTCCCTCGTCGAGGTCGAGGCCGACGTCTCTTCCGGGCTGCCCGCGTTCGTCCTCATCGGGCTTCCCGACACCGCACTGATTGAGGCGCGCGATCGCGTGCGGGCTGCCGTCGTCAACAGCGGTGAGCCATGGCCGCCAGGGCGCTTGACGGTCTCGCTGTCGCCGGCCTCTCTGCACAAGCGAGGCAGCTCCTTCGATCTGGCCATGGCCTGCGCGATCATCGCCGCGAACGGACTGCTTCCCGTCGACGCGCTCCATGATGTGGTGCTCCTCGGCGAGCTCGGTCTCGACGGCCGGATCAGAGCAGTGCGAGGCGTGCTGCCTGCGGTGCTGGCCGCGGCGCGCAGCGGGATGCGGCGAGTGGTCGTCCCCGCGCTCAACCGCGCCGAGGCCGCGCTCGTCCCCGGCGTCGACGTCGTGGCGGCGCCCTCGCTCCCGCACCTGATAGCCGCACTCCGCGGTCAGCTGGCAGGGGACGAGCTGGCCGATGCTGTCGAGGAGGCCCACCGTGCCAGCAGGGAGGCCGACGTCCAGAGCAGTGCCGATCGCGGCAGATCGGACGCGTCTGACGCGCGGCAACCGGCGGACATGAGCGACGTGGTGGGGCAGCACGAGGCGCGGCAGGCGATCGAGATCTGCGCGGCAGGCGGTCACCACCTGTTCCTGTACGGACCGCCAGGGGTGGGCAAGACGATGCTGGCCGAGCGATTGCCCGGACTACTGCCGCCCTTAGATCGGCAGGCAGCACTGGAGGTGACGGCAATCCATTCGCTAGCCGGCGCGCTACCGCCCAACCAGCCGCTCTGCTCGCAGCGGCCCTTCCAGCATCCGCATCACACGGCGACGGTTGCTGCGATGGTCGGAGGCGGCTCCGGCCTGGTCCGTCCAGGCGCCGCCAGCCTCGCCCACCACGGCGTACTTTTCCTGGACGAGGCACCGGAGTTCAGCCCGACCGTTCTCGACGCCTTGCGCCAGCCGCTGGAGTGCGGTGAGGTCGTCATCGCCAGGGCGAAGGGCATCTTCAGCTTCCCGGCCAGATTCCAGCTCGTCCTCGCGGCGAATCCATGCCCATGCGGGCTCGCCGGGGCCGCCGACGTCGCATGCACATGCACACCGACCACACGGCGGCGCTATCTCGCGCGGCTTTCCGGTCCGCTGCTCGACCGGGTCGACCTTCGGGTCAGGCTCGACCGGGTTGGTCGCGGCGGGGTTCTCATCGATGGCGGGTCAGCCGAGCCCACGGCCGTCGTCGCTTCCCGGGTCGAGCAGGCGAGGGAACGCACAAGCTGGCGGTTACGCGACCTCCCATGGCAGTCCAATGCAGAGATACCGGGTCCGCTGCTGCGCACCATGCTGCGACCCGAGCCCGATGCGCTCGCCATCCTCGAGCGACCGGTGACGACCGGGACCTTGACGGCTCGCGGCCTCGACCGAGTGCTTCGAGTTGCGTGGACGCTCGCCGATCTGGCCGGCAGGGATCGTCCCAACCGCGGCGACACGTCCACCGCGCTGGCACTGCGCAGTGGTGCCCCGCAGGAGGTTGCGGCGTGAGCAAGTCCGAGCATGGACGTCCTTCCAGCGAGCGATTGGCTCATGGAGCAGATCGACCGGCTCCCCCAAAACGGGAGGTTCGGCGTCAGGACAGCGACCGGCTGGCGCGGGCTGCGCTCAGCAGGCTCGTTGAGCCGCCTGATGCCGAGATGTGGCGCCTGCTGCAGGGGAGGAGCGCGACCGAGGTGCTCGCTGCGCTCAAGGCCGGCGCCCTGGTGTCGCCCCGAGCGCGGCACTGGTCGGCGAGATTGAGCAAGCTGGACGTGGAGGCTGACGTTCGTGCGGCCGAGGCCGTCGGCGCGCGGCTCGTATGCCCGGATGACCGGGAATGGCCGGCGCCGTTAGCCGATCTTGGCGACGGAGAACCGATCGCACTCTGGGTGCGCGGCTCGGCTGACCTCGCCAAAAGCACTGCGCGGTCAGTCGCCGTGGTGGGCGCTCGCGCCTGCACT
>Ga0184638_1000323_pt1 | contig 12980 bp, 14 predicted proteins | sample PLM31_50_b2_FD_133141 | JGI IMG/M metagenome (GOLD analysis project Ga0184638, IMG submission 133141) | Groundwater sediment microbial communities from an aquifer in East River, Colorado, USA - PLM3-1_50_b2 | ecosystem: Environmental > Terrestrial > Soil > Riparian zone | place: USA: East River... | reverse complement strand
GTCGAGGGCGATGTTCAGTGCGTGTCGGCGGCGTCCGCGCTCCTGTGGGCGCGGGCGGAGGAATTCGACGTGGCCGTGTGCGCGATCGGGCCGGGCATCGTCGGGACGGGCACGAGGTTCGGGCACGGCGGTGTCGCCGCGGCCGAGGCCGTCAACGTCGCCGGCGCACTCGGCGGCTCACCCGTCCTGGCGGTGCGCGCGTCGGAGCAGGACGAACGTGAGCGGCACCGAGGCGCGTCCCATCACACGCGAGCGGCGCTCGCGCTGTGCCTCGGCAGCGTGGAGGTCGCGTGGCCGGCCGGCTGGGACGCACCGGACTGGCTCGAGTCGCATGAGGAGGTCGACGTCGACGGATGGCAGGAGGCGTGCGCCGGTCTCCCGCTTTCGCACATGGGACGCGGTGCCGCGGAGGACCCGCTGTTCTTCGCCGCGGCCTTCGCTGCGGGCCGTCTCGCCCGCCGCCGGCTCGCGTAATGGAAGAGCGCCGGCTCGGGCCGGTGGTCGGGCTCGGAACGTGGAATACGTTCGACCTGAACGCGGAGCTCGCGTCCGAAGTCGTCACGGCCGCGCTCGATTCCGGCTGCCGCCTGTTCGACTCCTCGCCGATGTACGGCGGCGCCGAGCTGTCGCTGAGCGTCGCGTTCGAGGAGTCACGCGAGCAGACGGTGATTGCGACCAAGATCTGGGCTCGCACGGTCGAGGCAGGCCGGGCGCAGTATGCGCGGCAGGTCGGCTGGTTCGGCCGTATGGAGATCGAGCAGATCCACAACCTGCTTGCCTGGCGCGAGCACCTCGAGTGGCTCGAACGCGAGCGCGACGCCGGCCGGATCGGCCGGCTCGGTGTCACGCACTACTCGTCCAGTGCCTTCGGCGAGCTCGCGGACGCACTCCGTACCGGTCGTTTCGACACGGTGCAGATCCCGCTCAATCCGCATGAGCGTGAGTGCGAGCGGGAGCTCCTGCCCTTGGCCGCGGAGCTCGGCATTGCCGTGATCGTGATGCGACCGTTCGGCGGCGGTGGGCTCGTGCTCCGCCCGCCGCCCGCGGAGGTGCTCGCCGAGCTGGGCGTCGAGACCTGGCCGCAGGCGCTCCTGATATGGGCGCTCTCAGACGAGCGCGTCGACGTCGTCATCCCTGCAACGAAGAATCCCGAGCGCACGCGGTCGAATGCCAAGGCAGGATCGCCGCCGTGGTTCGACGACGAGCAGCGCAGGTTGGTGGAGGAGTGGGCGGCATGAAGCCGGACGCGTCGGACCGGGTCTACGACGGCAAGCTCTTCGACGTGACGCTCGAGCGCTGGGGCGACCACGAGCGCGAGGTCGTGGAGCATCCGGGTTCGGTCGCAATCGTCGCGGTCGATGCGGAAGGAATGCTCACGCTCGTCCGCCAGCGACGCGAGGCGGTCCGGAAAGCGTTGCTGGAGCTGCCGGCGGGGACGCGCGAGGTGGGCGAGGCGCCGCTCGAGACGGCGAAGCGCGAGCTCGAAGAGGAGGCCGGACTGACCGGCGGAACCTGGCGCGAGATCGTGGCCTTCTACACGACCCCCGGTTTTTGCCGCGAGCGCATGCACCTGTTCTTCGCCCACGATCTTGACCGAGGCTCGGGCTCGCCTGCGGATGACGAGGACCTCGAGCTCGTGCGCTGGCCGGTGGGCGAGATCGAGTCCCGCCTCGGGGAGATCGAAGACGCGAAGACGCTCGTCGGCCTTCTCCTGTATCTGCGAGACGGGCAGCTCGAACTGTGAGTTCGGTCGAAACGGTAGGGTGACGCGCCTTGAAGATCGGTGTTGCAAAAGAAATCAAGAGCGACGAGTACCGCGTAGCGCTCACGCCCGCAGGCGCGCGCGAGCTCGGTCAGCGCGGCCACGACGTGATCGTCGAGCAGGGAGCCGGCCTTGGCAGCGCCTTCTCGGACGATGCTTACAAGGCGGCAGGCGCACGGATCGCGTCCGTGGACAACGTGTGGGGCGAGGCCGAGTTGCTGCTGAAGGTGAAGGAGCCGATCGCGCCCGAGTACGGCCGCATGCGCGACGGACTCGTCCTCTTCACGTATCTGCACATTGCCGCCGACGAGCCGCTGACCCGCGCGCTGATCGACAGCGGCATCACGGCGGTCGCGTACGAGACCGTCGAGACAGAGTCCGGCGCGCTCCCGCTGCTCGCGCCGATGAGCGAGATCGCAGGTCGGCTCGCAGCCCAGGCCGGTGCCTATTTCCTAGAGAAGCCGCTCGGCGGACGCGGGCTCTTGCTCGGCGGCGTCCCCGGCGTCGCGCCGGGGCGCGTCGTCGTCATCGGTGGAGGCATCGTCGGCTACAACGCGGCGGTCATCGCGATCGGTCTCGGTGCCAATGTCACGATCCTCGAGCGCTCGATCGATCGCATGCGTCACCTGGAAGAGGTGCTGTCTGGACGCGTGAGCCTCGTGATGTCGTCCACGCTCCAGATCGAAGAGTCGGTCAAAGACGCCGACGTCGTCATCGGCGCCGTCCTCATTCCGGGTGCCGTCGCGCCGAAGCTGCTGACTCGAGAGATGGTCGCGGGCATGAAGGAAGGGGCAGTGCTCGCCGACGTTGCGATCGACCAGGGCGGTGTCTCGGAGACGTCACGCCCGACGACGCACAGCGAGCCCGTGTACACGGTCGAAGGTGTGACGCACTACTGCGTCGCGAATATGCCCGGCGCCGTCCCGATCACTTCGACGAAGGCCTTGACGAATGCCACGCTGCCCTACGTCGAGGCGATCGCCGACCACGGTCTTGCGGAGGCTGTCGCCCGTGACCTAGCACTCGCGCGAGGCGTCAACGTCATCGACGGCAAAGTCACGTACGAAGCGGTCGCGGACGCGCACGGGCTGGACTACCTGCCACTGGAGGACGTGCTGCCGCTGTCGCCGGTCTAGTTGCCCGGGTCGGGACGCTTCGCCGGCGAGATCTTCACCACGAGCCATGTGACGCCTGCTGCGAGCGCGATCACGCAGGCGCAGAAGACGAGCATGCCGAGTAGTCCGAGGGCGTCCATCATGCGGAACCTAGAATAGCCGCATGCCGAAGGCGTGCGTCATCGTGCTCGATGCTGTTGGAGCGGGGGCTTTGCCCGATGCCGCGGAATACGGCGACGTGGGCTCTGACACTCTCGGGAACGTCGCACGCGTCGTCGGCGGGCTCGACCTGCCCAATCTCGAGGCTCTCGGCCTCGGGAACGTCGAGCCGCTCGAAGGGTGCCCGCCCCAGGCCGGCGCCCCCGCCGTCGCCGGTCGGCTTGTCGAGCGCTCGAAAGGCAAGGACACGACCACCGGCCACTGGGAGCTGATGGGCGTCGTCACGCCGCAGCCCATGCCGACCTATCCGCACGGATTCCCGCACGACGTCATCGACCCGTTCATGCACCGGACCGGCAGAGGGGTGCTCGGGAACAAGGCCGCGTCAGGGACCGAGATCATCCAGGAGCTCGGTGAGGAGCACCAGCGGTCGGGCAAGTGGATCGTCTACACATCGGCGGACTCCGTGTTCCAGATCGCGGCCCACGAGGAGACGATTCCGCTCGAGGAGCTGTATGCGGCGTCACGTGCCGCACGCGAGAGCCTCACGGGAAAGCACGCGGTCGGACGGGTGATCGCGCGGCCGTTCGTCGGCACTCCGGGCAACTACGAGCGCACGCCGAATAGGCACGACTTCTCGCTCGTGCCCAAGCGCCCGAATTACCTCTCACTCGTGCGCGACTTGGGCCTGCAGGTGCACGGCGTCGGGAAGATCGGCGACATCTTCGCCGGCCAGGACATCGACGAGTCGCACCCGACGAAGTCGAACGTCGACGGGATCACGCAGACGGAGAAGCTCCTCCGTGAGGTCAACAACGGCTTCATCTTCACGAACCTCGTCGAGACCGACATGCTCTGGGGCCACCGCAACGATCCGGAGAACTTCCACCGCTGCCTGCAGGACTTCGACCGCCGGCTGCCCGACCTCCTGGACGCGCTGGGGCCGCAGGACCTGCTCATCCTCACGTCCGACCACGGCTGCGATCCCACGACTCCGTCCACGGATCACTCACGCGAGCACGCGCTGCTGCTCGCCTACGTGGAAGGAAAGAACGCCGGCGGCCGCATTCACGAGGGCGAGTTCGCCGACGTCGGCGCGACGGTGAACGCCTGGCTCGGTGGGAAGGCGCCGTCGCGCGGGCTTCCCGGCCAGAAGATCGTCGAGCGCTGAGCTCGCGCGCGTGATCCACGCTGCCGACGTCATCCGCCGCAAGCGTGACGGTGAGCAGCTGGCGGCCGACGAGATCGCGGAGCTCGTGCTCGCATATGCGCGCGGCGACGTTCCCGACTACCAGATGGCTGCCTTCTGCATGGCCGTGTACTTCCGCGGCCTGAACGGCGCGGAAACGTTTGCGCTGACGGACGCGATGATCCGCAGCGGCGAGACGATCGACCTGGGTGCGGCAATCGGCCGCAAGGTGGTCGACAAGCATTCGACCGGCGGAGTCGGCGACAAGACCTCTCTGGCGGTCGGCCCGATCGTCGCAGCCTGCGGCGTCCCCTTCGGAAAGATGAGCGGCCGCGGGCTTGGGCACACGGGCGGCACGCTTGACAAGCTCGAGGCTATTCCGGGCTTTCGGGTCGAGCTGACGACCGACGAGTTTCTCGCCCAGGTGCGTGAGGTCGGCCTCGCGATCATCGGGCAGAGCGCGAACCTCGTCCCCGCAGACAAGTTGCTGTACGGACTCCGCGACGTCACCGCAACCGTCGACAACGTCTCGCTGATCGCTGCGAGCATCATGTCGAAGAAGATCGCCGCGGGCGCGGACGCGATCGTCCTCGACGTCAAGGTCGGCGACGGCGCCTTTATGAAGACGCTCGAGGACGCACGCGAGCTGGCCGAGATGATGCTCGAGCTCGGGCGGCACGCCGGCCGCGAGGTCGCCTGCGTCCTCACGGACATGGACCAGCCCCTCGGCCGCGCGGTCGGCAACGCGCTCGAGATCCGCGAGACGATCGCCACGCTCCGCGGTAACGGGCCCGCGGACTTCACCGAGCTCGTGCTCGCCGCGTCTGCGCACCTGCTGGCCTTCTCCGACCTGGGCATCGACGAGGACTCCGGCTGGGGCCGGGCTGCTGCGGCAATCGAGGACGGCTCGGCGCTGGCGATGTACGAGCGCTGGATCGCAGCCCAGGGCGGGGACCCCTCCGAGGACGTCTTGCCCGCGGCCCCGATCGTCCGCGAGGTGCTCGCGGAGACCGGCGGCTTCGTCCGCTCGATCGGTGCCGTCGACGTGGGCATGGCTGCGCTCCGCCTGGGCGCGGGCCGCCGCACGAAGGACGACGAGATCGACCACGCGGTCGGAGTCGTCTGCCTCAAGAAGCGCGGTGACGCGGTGGCGACCGGCGACGTGCTCGCCGAGATCCACGCTCGCGACGCGGATGCGGCCGAGCGCGAATCCGCCGAGGTGCGGGCGGCCTACGCGATCGGCTCCGAGGCACCCGTCACGAGGCCGATCGTGCTCGAGACGATCGCCTAGCTCACGCAGCTACGCTGGGCGTGTGCCCGAGTTGCCCGAGGTCGAGACGATCCGTCTCGAGCTCGAACCGCACCTCGTCGGCCGACGCTTCGAACGCGTCGAGATCAACGACTCGCGTCTCGCGAGGCCCTTCGAGCCGCAGGCCGTGGCAGCCGAGCTCGAAGGCGAACGTGTGAGCGCAGTCGATCGCCGCGGCAAGTATCTGATTGTTCGGTTCGAATCGGGTCGGGCTCTGCTGATTCACCTCCGGATGACGGGGAGTCTGCGGCACGCGAAGCGGGGAGGCCTGGCCGATGACCCTCACCGGCGTGCTGTTGTCAGATTAGACGACGGATCGGACGTCGCGTACCGGGACGTTCGCCGCTTCGGAACGTGGTTGCTGCTCGAGCCGGGTGAGCTCGAGCCTTACCTCGCGAAAAAGGTGGGCCGCGAGCCGCTCGAGCGCGGCTTCAGCGCGCGACATCTCGGGGAACGGCTGCAGAACAGGCGTGCTCCCCTCAAAGCTGCCCTGCTCGACCAGCGAACGGTCGCAGGGCTCGGGAACATCTACGTCGACGAAGCCCTCTGGCGCGCGCGCCTCCATCCCCTGCGTCCGGCAGAGACGCTCGACGCCGACGAAGTCGCGCAGGTCACCCGAGCGATCAAGGACGCGCTCAGGGCCGGCATCTTGCGGCAGGGCGCGAGCCTGCGCGACTACGCCACTCCCGACGGACGCCGGGGGCGCATGCAGGAGGAGTTCCATGTCTACGGCCGCGCAGGTAGTCCGTGCACGCGCTGCGGCACGCCGATCGACAAGATCCGCGCCGGTGGCCGCGGGACGTGGTACTGCCCGACCTGCCAGCAGCTGGAAGGCACCTTCCACCCTCGGGTCTAGACTGGCCAAGCCATGGCCGGGCGCTCCTACAAGACCGAGGCGGTGGTCCTGCGCTCGTTTCGGTTCGGGGAGGCAGACCGCGTGCTCCACGTCTACACCCTCGACCGAGGACGGGTCGGGGCCGTGGCTAAAGGCGTCCGCAAGACGAAGTCCCGCTTCGGCGCGCGGCTCGAGCCGCTCTCGCACGTCGAGCTGATGCTTCATCAGGGCTCGGGCGAGCTCCAGACGGTGACGGGTGTCCAGCTCGTTCGCTCGCATCACGACTCGCGCGAGCAGCAGTACCGGCTCGCGGTCGGCCTGCTCGGCGCTGAGGCAATGCTCCGGCTCTTCACCGAGCAGGAGGCAAATCCGCGCGCGTTCGGTGCGCTCACGCGTTTCCTCGACCTCCTCGACGAGCTCACGCCCACGGAGTCTCGGCCGGCTCTCGATCCGCTTGGCCTCTCGTTCCAGCTCAAGCTCCTGTGGCTGTCGGGCTATCTCCCGCACCTCACGAGCTGCGCCGAGTGCGGGAGCGAAACGGATCTGCTCGTCGGCTACTCCGCGAAGGCCGGCGGCGCCGTCTGCAGCAATTGCGGAGACGATGTGCTTGCGCTCTCGCCTGCGGGGATCACCGGCATCGAGGGGCTGCTGGCCCGGCCGCTCGCAGAAGCGAAAGACGTCGGGCTCGCGGACCGCTCTGCGCGCGACGCGCTCGCGGTGATCACGTCGGCGTACGAGTACTTCGGGAACTTCAGGCTGCGCGCGCTGCGCAGTGCTTAGCCGTTCTCTTTCGGAGAGGTCCAGTTCCGCTCGAGTGCCTGCTCGAGCCAGGCCCGCACCTCGCCGATCGGCAGTCGCTCCTGTGCCAGCGAATCCCGGTCCCGGACGGTGACCGTGTCGTCTTCCACCGTCTGCTCGTCCACGGTGAAGGCCCAGGGCGTTCCGATCTCGTCCTGACGGCGGTAGCGGCGCCCGATCGCGCCGTTGTCGTCGTACTCGACGTTGTAACGGCGGCGGAGGTCCTCGTAGAGCGAACGGGCCTTGGCCACCATCTCGTCACTCTTGCCGACCAGGGGAAGGACGGCGGCCGTCACTGGCGCGATCTGCGGGTGCAGTCGGAGAACCGTGCGTTCGCGCTCGCCGACCACCTCCTCGTCGTACGCGTCGACGAGCATCGCGACCATGATCCGCTCGATGCTCACCGCAGGCTCGATCACATAAGGGACATAACGCTCGCCGTCGGGGCTCACGTACTCGAGCTTGTTCCCCGAGTACTCCGTGTGCTGCGTCAGGTCGAAGTCACCGCGGTTCGCGATGCCCTCGAGCTCGGACCAGCCGATCGGATACTCGTACTCGATGTCGCTCGTCCCCTGTGAATAGTGCGAGCGCTCCTCGGGGCCGTGCTCGCGGACGCGCAGCCGGCTGTCGCGCAGCCCGTAGCGCCGGTACCAGTTGAGCCGCTCGTCGATCCAGTAGCGGTACCACTGCTCCGCTTCGGCTGGAGGCACGAAGAACTCCATCTCCATCTGCTCGAACTCACGCACGCGGAAGAGGAAGTTGCCCGGCGTGATCTCGTTGCGGAACGACTTGCCGACCTGCGCGATGCCGAACGGGGGCTTGCGGCGGGCGAACTGGGACACGTTCTTGAAGTTGATGAAGATGCCCTGCGCGGTCTCGGGCCGGAGGTACGCGCGCGACCCTTCCTCCTGTAGCGCCCCGACGGTCGTCTCGAACATCAGGTTGAACTGGCGAGGCTCCGTCAGGTCGCACTCCGGCGTCTCGCCGGGACGCTTGCTCGGCTTGCGGCCGCAGTTCGAGTCCTCGAGCTTGTCCGCGCGGAAGCGCAGCTTGCACGTACGGCAGTCGATCAGCGGGTCGGTGAAGCCGCCGACATGTCCCGAGGCCTCCCAGACACGCGGGTGAAGGATGATTGCGGAGTCGATGGCGACGATGTCGTCCCGGTCCCGGACCATCGCCTCGAACCACCGTGACCTGATGTTGTTCTTCATCAGGACGCCATAGTGGCCGTAGTCATACGTCGAGCCCAGGCCGCCGTAGATCTCGGAGGACGGAAAGACGAATCCGCGCCGGCGGGCCAGCGAAACGATCTTGTCCATCGTTACGTCGTCGGCCATGACGCGAGACGTTATCCCGAGTGCGTGTTCTAGCGCGCGATCACGGCCACGGAGCCGCCCGCCAGCAGCAGCCCGGCGGTCACTGCCAGGACGAGCATCGGCGAGACGCCGCTGCTATCGCCACCCGTGTCGGTCGCATTGACCCGCCGCGGCGCTTCGAGCTGGGTCTGGAGCGCGCGCGTGAGGTCGCTCTCCGCCGTCGAGTAGACCTGGAGATCCTCGGGCAGGGTCGCCAGCGCCTCGCGGTAGCAGTGCACCGGGTAGGTCCGGTCGATGCGGCCGTCCTCCCAGTCCGAGAGGAGGCGTGTCGAGCAATCTGTCGCTCCGGCCGCGGGACCGCTGAACGCGGCAGCAGCGAGAATCCCGGCGGTCGCGAACGCCAGCCGATAGCGGCCCTGGCCCATGCTTTTGAGAGTGCCCACTGTCTGTAAGGACTAACGAAAAAGGCGTTAAGACTTTTCTAAGAAACGGGAAGGATCCTTGGCAACCTGCAAAGGCACTAGCCTCTGAGGCCGATGGCAACGCCGGTTGAGCTCCACATCGTCTCCGATTCGACGGGCGAAACCGCCGCACGGCTCGTGCTGGCGCTCGAGGCGCAGTTCCCGGAGCAGGACTTCGAGGAGGTGCGCCATTCTCGAGCCGAGACGGTCGACGACCTGGAGCGGGCCGTTCGCAGCGCTCGCGGCCATGCGGCGGTCGTGGTGTACACACTCGTCGATCCCGAGCTCCGTGACGCCATGCGCAGACTCTGCCGCCGTGCGCGCGTCCACTACTGCGACGTGCTCGGCCATCCGATCGACGCGGTTGCCAGAGTCTCCGGGCAGGCGGCACGGATGACGCCCGGCTCCCGTGCGCCGCTCAATCCGGCCTACTTCCGCCGCATCGAGGCGATGGAGTTCGCGGTCAAATACGACGACGGAGTGGGGGCGGGGCTCGACGAGGCCGACATCGTGTTGGTCGGCGTCTCGCGCACGTCGAAGACGCCGCTCTCGATCTACCTCGGCTACCTCGGGCACAAGGTCGCGAACGTGCCCGTGGTGAAGGGGATCGACCTGCCGAGGGCACTGTTCGAGATCGACCCCGCGAAGATCGTCGGGCTGACGATCCACGCCGACCGGCTCGCAGAGATCCGCCGCGCCCGGGTGCGCAACCTCGGCGCGAACAACCGGCGCTACAGCGAGCTGACCGAGATCTACGACGAGCTGGAGGAAGCCTCGGCCATCCACCGCCGGCTCGGCTGTCCGGTCCTCGACATCTCCGAGATCTCCATCGAGGAGACGGCCCAGCGGATCCTCCGGACGGTGGAGAGCAGGAAGGCGGAGGCGGCCGCCTCGAAGGTCCCGTGAGGCCGAAGCCGCCCGTGCCGTGGTGGCGCTGGACAATCTGGTGGGCGGGGCTGGTCCTCGCGCTCGGCGTCTTCTACGTCTTGCTGACGCCGATCTGGATGGGCTTACGGGGTCTCGCCTGGCTGGCGGAGTTTCGTGCGAGGCGCCGGCGCGAGCCCTAATATAGATATCTGGGGCAATCTATATAAACGGAGCTATACTTCCGCCTCCGCGTGCCACGGCGCGTGGGTCAACCACAAGAGGGAGGAACCATTTTGCGCAGGACTGTCGCGCTCATCGCGCTTGCTGTCGCATTGCTCGCGCTCGGCACCTCGCCGGCCGGAGCGATCACGGGCAACTTCCAGGACGACTCCGTCCACACGTACGTCGCGCTGATCGCGTTCTACGACGCGAACGACGAGTTCACGCACCGCTGCTCGGGCTCGTTGCTGACGCCGACGGTCTTCCTGACTGCCGGCCACTGCACCGATGCCACTACCGGCGCCACACACGCCCGGCTCTGGTTCCAGCAGGACGCAGGCGTGGGCTTCGACCCGGCCACGGGCACGCCGGCTCCGAGCGGCTACCCGGTGTCGAGCGACGTGACCTCGCACCAGCTCCACAACTACGGCTTCGCGAATTTCGCGGGCTTCCCGAACACGAGGGACGTCGGTCTCGTGATCCTCGACAGACCGATCACGCAGACGAACCAGGCCTCCCTGGTCACGAAGTACGCCTCGCTCGTGAAAGTCGGCGGGCTCGACCGCTTTGCGAAGAGGCGAGGTCAGCAGGAAGTGACGTTCACGGCCTCCGGCTACGGGCTCACACTGTCGAATCCGGTGAAGACGGTCTCCTTCCGGAAGCGGCTGATGGCCACCCAGACGCTCGTGAACCTCAACAGCGCGCTCACGAGCGGGTTCAACATCCAGCTGAGCGCGAACCCGGGCAACGGGAGGGGCGGAACGTGCGGCGGCGACTCCGGCGGCCCGGGGCTGTACGACGCGACCGACACGATCGTTGCGGTGAACTCGTTCGGGCTGAACCAATGGTGTCGCGGCGTGGACTTCATGTACCGCGTCGACCAGGCCGAGGTGCAGTCCTGGATCAGGGCGACCGTCGGTGAGGCTCAGTGGAGCCTCATCAGGTTCGCCGAGCTCTAGGTCAGGTCTCTCCCCGACCTAGCAGGAGCGGCCCCGGGCGTCCGGGGCCGCTCCCCGTTTTCCGAGGGCGCACGCAGGCGTGCCGATTGTGTGCAGAAGGGCGCGGACCTCTCGTCAAATGCGCCGGGTGACGGTATCGGTGGGCGGGTCACCCATCGAGAGGAGCACCATGCGATCGAGCTGGATATGGATTGTCCTGGCCGTTCTCGTCACCGCCTCGGCGACCGGGGCCGGAGTAAAGAGCCTGGATCGCCCAGCGGGCACACGCGGGGCAGATGTCGTGCACGCGTGCCGGAACGCCAATAGCGGCCGATTGCGGGTGGTACCGACGGGCGTCAGGTGCCGACGGAACGAGCGCGCGCTGGAGTGGAACGTGCGAGGGGAACCGGGTCCGGCTGGGCGGATAGGACCGCCGGGACCTGCGGGGGCGGCTGGAGCGCGGGGCCCTGCAGGCCCAGCCGGACCGGCCGGGCCTCCGGGGTCCGCAGGTGCGCAGGGTGCGCCGGGGCCGAAAGGCGACCCGGGAGCGGGGCTGGGATCGCTCGAGGCACTGGCCGGCCTTCCGTGCACGGCAGGCGGCACGCCCGGCTCGGTGTCGATCGAGTACGACGCCGCGAGGCACGCCGTTCTCACGTGCGTCGCCTCGACGGGCGGTGGAGGCGGAGCCGCCGCCGCCGTCAAGGTCAACGAGTTCAGCGTCGGGACGTCCGGTTCGCTCGGAGACGAGTTCGTCGAGCTCGTCAACGCCGGCGCGGCGAGCGCCGATGTCGGTGGCTACCGGCTCGTCTACCGCGCCGCCATGGGTACCTCAGATGTCACGCTCGTGACGATTCCGGCCGGCACCACTCTCGCCCCTGGCGCGTTCTATCTCCTGAGCGGGGCGTCATACGCGGGCGCCGTCGCCGGCGACCAGTCGTTCACCAGCGGGCTCGCCTCAGCGGGCGGGGGAATCGCGCTGCGAGATACCGACGGCCGGCTCGTGGACTCCGTCGGCTACGGCACCGCGGCGAACGCGTTCGTGGAAGGAGCTGCGGCTTCGGCACCGCCGATCACCGCGCCACCTGGATCGAGCGTCGGGCGCTCGCCCGACGGCCGCGACACAGGCGACAACGCAACCGACTTCTCCGCGGGTTCGGCTGTGACGCCACGCGCCTCGAACCACTGAGTCACTTCACCGCTCGGATCAGCAGGAAGTTCGGGAGCGGGCGGTCAGGATCAGGCGGCTCGCGGATCGCTTCGATGAGGAAGCCTGACTCCTCGAGCGCGCGCGTGTAGTCCTCGAGGGGATAGGTCCAGCCCCGGAAGCGCACTTCGTGCTCGTCGCGCGTGACGGTCAGCTCGAACCGCCGCTGGCCGAAATACTCCCCGACGATCACGAAGGGCGCGTCGGGATCGCTCGTGGCGAATCGACCCGCGTCGCGCATCGGGTGGGTGATGCAGGCGCACAGACGCCCGGTCGGCTCGAGGACGCGGGCAGCCTCGCGCACCGCGCCCGGCATGTCGTCGAAGTCCATGAGCGTGTTGAACGCCACAACGAGGTCGAAATCTCCGTCCTCGAAGGGAAGGTCTGCGGCGTCCCCCACCAGATACTCGCCTCGAGGGTCCGCTTCGTTCGCCAAACGGACGAGGGTGCGTGCGGCGTCAATCCCGACGACTCGGTGGCCGCGCGCCTTCAGGTCGCGCGTGACTCGTCCCTCGCCGCAGCCGAGGTCGAGCGTGCGGCGACCCGGCTTCGGCAGGAGCTCGAAGAAGGGAGGGCCGGATTCACGCCAGTAGGTCTCGTCAGGGCGACGGGCCCAGGCGGCCCAGCGTTCCGCTTGTCTCTCCCAATGCTCCGCGTTCGTCACGTCAGGAGCCTGGCATCGAGCGCTTCCTCGCCGTTCTGCGATACCCGATAGGCGGTGGCGCCTTCGCGCGTCGTCACGACCTCGCGCAGCTCGTCGCCCACGAAGTGCAGCGCCACGTCGTCGTCCGCCGCGAGCCCGGCCGGG
>Ga0184638_1000322_pt1 | contig 13026 bp, 8 predicted proteins | sample PLM31_50_b2_FD_133141 | JGI IMG/M metagenome (GOLD analysis project Ga0184638, IMG submission 133141) | Groundwater sediment microbial communities from an aquifer in East River, Colorado, USA - PLM3-1_50_b2 | ecosystem: Environmental > Terrestrial > Soil > Riparian zone | place: USA: East River... | reverse complement strand
CGAGCGGCGCCCACTTCGTCGTTCGCCAACCGCACCTCCGACCGTCGTCGACGGCTCCGCAACCGCATCAGCGCGACGCGCGCCGTGAGCCGCCTGAGCCAGGCGTCGAGCCGCCCACGCTCCGCATAGTGCTGCAGCGCCTCGGGGAGCCCGACAAAGACGTCGTGCACGACGTCTTCAGCGTCCTCTTTAGAGGCCGTCAGCCGGTAGGCGAGCCGAAACAGGGCCGGGCCGAACCGGCGATACAGCTCCCCCAGGGCGGCCGAGCTGCCGCCCCGCGCCTGCTCAGCAAGCTCGGCTGGGTCCAGCGACGGCTCCACGCGGATCGCCATGAGCTACGATACCAATGCCTTAGGATTCGGAAACGTTACCAGTGGTGTTTGGAGCGCAAGTCGTTTATTTTCAACTGTTCACACGTCTGGCAGTCGCCCAGGCGGATGGGCCCAATCATCAGGCGGCGCTTGCGGGCCTCGGCATCGGGTCGAGGTAGCACGCACGGCGCGCCGCGGTGACTCGGCGACCCTCCCCAGCAAGCCTGCCAGCAATAACTACGGCGAAACACGCCTTTACCAAGAGCCCGACGCAGCAGACGAGCGTCGTTCACTTCCCCTCAACGGGGAACGTGCTACGAGTTTGTCCGGCCTCCGGGCAGGAACAGAATCCGTTATGACACCGCAGCAGCAGCAAGCGCACAACCATTTACCACGCCCCGCGCACAAAGAACCTCCCGCCCACGCGCCCAATGCGGCGCTGATGATCGACTTCGACAACGTGACCATGGCGATCCGCTCGGATCTGCAGACCGAGCTGAAGCGCCTGCTCCAGTCGGAGATGATCCGCGGAAAGGTCGCCGTGCAGCGCGCCTACGCCGATTGGCGCCGCTACCCGCAGTACATCGTCCCCCTCTCCGAATCCTCCATCGATCTGATCTTCGCGCCGGCGCACGGAGCCAACAAGAAAAATGCCACCGACATCCGGCTCGCGATCGACGCGCTGGAGCTGGTCTTCACCCGCCCCGAGATCGGGACCTTCATTCTTCTTTCCGGAGATTCGGACTTCTCGTCGCTGGTGCTCAAGCTCAAGGAGTACGGCAAGTACGTCATCGGCGTGGGCATTCGCGAATCGTCGAGCGACCTGCTCATCCAGAATTGCGATGAGTACTACTCCTACAACGAGCTGGCCGGCTTCACGAAGACGAGCGACGTCGAATACGTGAAGCGTGATCCGTGGGAGCTGGTGGTCGAGGCGGTGAAGCAGATGACGGCGCACAACGACGTCATGCGCTCCGACCGCCTGAAGCAGGTGATGCAGGAGATCGACCCGAACTTCGACGAGAAGGACGCCGGGTTCTCGCGCTTCAGCAAATTCGTGATCGAAGCGGCCCGACGCGGCCTCATCACTCTGACCCGGCTCGACAACGGGCAGTACGAGATCGCCCTCGGTCCACAGGTCGCAGGCGCGGCGGCGCAGCCGGCACTTGCGGCAATGAGTGAGGCAGCCTCCGCCCCGGAGCGTCCCCGCACCCGGGGAGGGCGTGGTGGTCGAGGACGGGGACGGACGCCGGCGCCGGCACCAGAAACTGAGGAGCCGGCACCAGAGCCGGGATCGGAGCCGGCATCGGAACCTGCCGCTCCCGCCGCCGCGAAGTCGGGGTTCTCATTCGGTGACGCGTTCGGCATGCTGAAGCAGGCGATCACGGGCCCAGGGGAAGAAAAGGCGGAGGCTCCCAAGGCTGAAGTCATTGAGGAAGAGGACGACATCCCGATGCCGACCTCGTCGGCGCCGCCACCGCCGTACAGCACGCCGTCGCCGTCGGGACCCGGAACTCCGATGCGCAGTCCGCGTTTTCGCCGCGGCTCGCGCGGCGGCGCACCTCGTGGCGGCGCGGCGACGCCGGATATTCCGCGGATCGGCGTCGTGGAGGTGGATCCCAACTTCCGCCCTCGTGGCGACGTGCTGCCGCCCAAAGCGCCGGCACCGCCCGCGGGCCCATCCGACTCTGGTCCGGAGCGCGGTGAGCGAGGTCCTCGAGGAGGCGGTCGAGGCGCTCGTGGTGGCGGCGGCAGAGACCGTGGCCGTGGCGAGGAGCGGGGAGAGCGCGGTGAACGGGGCGGGCGCGGTCGTCGCGGTGGTCGCGGCGGGCGGGGTCGCGGACCACGTCGCTTCGAGTCGGAAGGAAACGACGTCCACGATGCGCGTCCGGCGTCCCCACCCGCATCGGCAGCTCCCTCGGAGCCACCGACTCCTCCTCCAGCCGTGAATCGCGCGACCGAGAGCGAGCCTGGCGAGTCCTTCTGGTCGAAAGTGAAGCGCGGGCTGACGGGTGGAGGCGGGGGTGCCGCGTAGGTGAAAGGCACCGCCGTCCAAGCAAGGTTCTACGCGCGACCCACTGACGAGGTCGCGCGTGGACTATTAGGACGGATCCTGGTCAGCGAGGTGGGCGGCCGCCGTCAACAAACGGCCGGCCGTATCGTCGAAGTCGAGGCGTACGTCGGTCCGCACGACCCCGCGTGCCACGCCTACGGTCACCGCCGCACCGCACGCACCGAACCGCTCTATGGCCCGCCCGGAACAGCATATGTGTACTTCACCTACGGGATGCACTGGTGTCTCAACGCGGTCACCGAGACGCAAGGATTTCCGGCCGCCGTCCTGATTCGGGCACTCGAGCCGATCGCCGGGCTCGAGACGATGCGGCAACGCCGTGGCAAAGAGCCACTCTGTGCCGGTCCGGCGCGGTTGTGCGAGGCTCTAGGTGTCACGGGCGACCTGAACGGCGCTTCTCTACAGCGCGGCGTACTCCGAATCGTGGACGGCACGAGGCCCCGCAAACGGGATATCGTCGCGGGGCCTCGCATCGGGATCACGCAAGCAGCCAACTGGCCGCTACGATTCTATCTCAAGGACTCGCCCTGGGTCAGTGCCGCTCGGTAATTCCTTCCTTGGCGGTGCCGAGGCTGTAGCGGATCCCGCCCTGGAGCGTATGCGTGTTGCTCTCGAGCAGGAAGTTGGCCGCGCTCGACGTCAGGATGTAATGCGCGAACAGGTTCAGCTTGCTCGAGTAGTTGACTTGCAGGCCGCCCATGACCCAGAAGAACGCCCGGCTGGACTGGTCATGGACCCGGTCGGAGGCCTCGACGGCTTCCGAGAGCGTGCAACCGGCCGAGCAGTCGACCACCGGGTTCAGTACCTGCATCAGCGCGAAACCGCCGCCGCCGAACGGCTCGATAATCTTTTGCGTCGGGAAAGCCAGCACGCCGAACATCAGCCGCCGCATGTCGTTGAAGGAGACGTCGCGGAAGCTGGGCCCGACCGATGAGCTGGACGAGTTGGGATCGAAGATCACCGCGTTTGCGTCGGACAGGAAAAACGCCTGTTCATAGGCGACGTACAGCGCCGTGCGGCGCGCGGTGATCAGCCAGTGGCCGCCGACGATCGGATCGTACACGAGCGGCTGAGTGTTGGTCTTGGAGAGGAAGGCACCGCCCTGTGCGCCCCAATACCATTGATACTGCCTGCCGAAGCCGCGGCCCTGCTGGGGCGGAATGAAGAAATAGGAGAGGCCCGCCTGTCCCTGGACTTGGCCCGTCCAGCTACCGCGTGGGGTGGGGTTGAGTGGATCGCGATTCTGTCTGTTGTACATCGCCCGCGCATCCAGCCGCAACGCCAGGTGCGGGCTGAGGAACACGCGTGCCCCGAGGCCTCCATTGACCATGTTGTCGGTGAAATCGTAGGGCGCGTCGGGGCCGAAGACGAGTCGCGAGACCCCGCCGGTGGCAAAGAGCGTCGTCTTGTCGCCCATGGGAAAATTGAACACGAGGTTGGCGCTCACTGTGGACACCGACACGTTTTGCACAGCGCCAGTGTCCACCGTCCTCGTGTAGGCGCCGGCGACCTCGAGGGACAGGCGGTCGCTCCAGGCGTACGCGAGGCGCGCGCCGCCCCCGAACGAGTTCTTGAGAAAGTACAGGTGGTCGAAGCGCCAGTACGAGCCGAACCCGCCGAACTCGATGCTCTGAGACCGTTGCGCCGCTACGGGAGTCGCCACCAAGGTTACGAATCCCACCGCCAGGAGAATCAGCCGCTTCATCGGGACTCCTCCGGGCCCCGTTCAGGGGGCCGCCAACAGGACCGCGTTGAAGAGCAGCTTGAAGGTGCCGTGCGTCTGGCCCCGGAACTGGGGCCGGAACCCGAACAGGATCACCCGTCCGCTGCCGACCGGTGCCTCCACCAGCGCCGCCTTCCCTTCGAGCCGCTCCTGGAACCGGGCATAGCCCGACCGCAGGGGCTGCGGGGGATACGTCGCTAAGGCCCGTGCCGGGGCCGAAACCGTGAAGGCGGCGCTACTCTCGAAGTAGACGTTGAGGGAGTCACGGAGTCCGAGGGTAACCGGGCTACTGGGCCGCCCCGGCTCCACCCCCCCCAAAACCGTACCGAAAATAGAGCCTGGAGCGTAAAATCGCAAAACTTGAGGTCCCGATGCCTCCCCAGCTAGAACGTTGACCACCGGGAGGTTAAGGCGTGAGATCGCGAAATTACTTGAACCATCGAGGCAGACGAGCGTCCCACCACCCCGAACAAATGCCGAAACAGCGTTCGCCCCCGCCTCTGTCATTCCGCCTGCGTATTGCACCGGAATGCGAGTCGAGTCGAGGCCGTTCACCATGGCCTGTGTCTCCATGTCCGGTAGGACGATCACGTCAAATCGCTGCCGCAACGCTCCTTTCCTGAGATCGTTGTCACGCAGTGTCGTGTAGCTGATCCCATACTGCTCGAATACCCACCGCGTCCACCCCTCGTCGATGTTCGCGGTCCATGGTCGGTACAAACCAATGCGTGGCAGCCGTTGCCGCGTGACGCCTTGCCCCCCCCTCGGTGGCGCGCGGCGCGCTGCCGTTACCGTGAAGCCGTGCCGAGCTGCGTGCTCGCTGAGGATCGCGCGCGCTCTGGGGCCACGGACAATGAGACTGTCGTCCAAGACGGTCACCGACTGTCCTGCCGCCAACAGCGCTGCAATGGCGCGCGATTCCGCGTTGGTGCGGTTTTTCAGGACAAAGACCTCCCCGCTGCCCACGATCCTCCCGGGTGCCGGCACGACACTGTCCACGTTGACGAGGTTCGCGGCGAACGGGGCGTTCACGACATCGGCGCGCACGCCCAGCGTGAACGGCAAGGTCCATCCCGCGACATCGTACGGCGGCCGGTCGTTCACCGGCGTGTAGTGCTGCGGCTCGAGCAGGTCTTTGGCGTGCGCTCGGAACGGCTGGCCCATCGGCACGACGAGGGAACCGGGCGGATAGCTGCGCCCGTCCGCAGTGAAGGTCTCCGTCGCGCGTCTGACGTCCACGCCGCTCGCGGTCAGCAGGTTGGCCAGGGCGCTCCAGGCTTCCGGATCGCGCTGCTCCGGCGGCGGGGGGAGCACGTACGCGAACGGATTCCCAGCGAGTCCCAGGTCGGTTGCCCGCCGGCCAAGATCCACAAAGCGATTGATGACGCGTAGCCGGTCGCGCGCGGCGAGGCGCACCAGCGATTCGGCCGCGAGCAGCTCGTAGCGGACGATGTCGCCCAGGCGCCAGGTGCCTCCCCGCCACGGCGCGGGATAGTTGACGCCACGTGCCGGCTGGCGCACCGAATCGAAGGGCAGCGTGATCGGCGAGGCCAGTCGCGTACTCGCCGCTTCGGTGAGGATCCCGATCATGTTGTGGCGCGTCGGCGTGGAGCGAAACCCACCGTGCCACCACAGGTCGTATGTCTGCTGATGGGCGACGCCGGTGAGCCCCGCATCGTAGATGGCCGCCGCCATCTGCGCTCCGACAAGATTCATCCCCGCGACGAGCGCGGGATCAAGATTGGGATTGACCGGATCCTGGAATGGCGGTACGAAGAGTCGGACTCCATTCGCGCCCATCTGATGCACGTCGTAGACGACTTCCGGAAACCACTCCTTGTACAGCATGCGCGTGACGAGCTGCGTCTCAACCTGCGTCAGCATGAACCAGTCGCGGTTGTTGTCGTGGCCGATGTATTTGTGATAGAGCCACGGCAAGGGACCGCCCTCGTAGCGCGTTCCCTTGTAGCGCCGGTACCAGCTGACGACGGTATCGAGGCCGTCGGGATTCATGGACGGGATCATCAGGACGACGACGGAATCGAGCAGGCGCGTGAGCTCGGGATCGGTGGTGAGTCGGTACGCCAGCGTCATGCCCATCTGGCTCGACGCCACTTCCGTCGAATGGATGTTGTTGCTGATCAGAATGACGGCGGGCTGCCGCGAGCGAATCTCGGCAAGCGTGGCGTCGCTGAGGCGGCGCGGATCGGCCAGCAACGCCTGCGCGCTCTTGATCTCGGCGAGGCGCTCTTGATTGGCGGGTGCCGTGATCGTCAGCAGCAGGAACGGCCGGCCCTCGGTCGTCCGGCCGAGCGTGTCGACGCGCACAAACCGGCTCCGCTGCGCGAGTCCGTTCATGTAGCCGCTGACTTGTCGCCAATCTGCCAGCATGGAGTCGGTGCCGGGTTCGAAACCGAGAGCGGCGGATGGACGGATGGGCGGTTCGGCGGTTTGGAGCAATGCGAGCAGGAGGAGCGGTGTCATCAGATCAGTCCCAGTTTTGAGCCGACTTTCTTGAAAGCGCGAAGCGCAAAATCGAGATCGTCACGCGTATGCGCCGCCGAGAGCTGGCAGCGTACCCGCGCATGTCCTTGCGGTACAACAGGATAGCCGAATCCCGTCACGAACACGCCCTCAGCCAGCAACAGCTCGCTCATCTGAATCGCCTGCGCCGTCTCGCCCAGGATCACGGGGACGATCGGCGTCTCGCCAGGCAGCGGCTTGAAGCCGAGCGACAGCAGCTGCTCGCGGAAGTAGCGCGCGTTTTGATGCAAGCGCGTGACGAGCTCAGGGTGTGCCTCGACGTAGCGCACCGCCGCGAGCGCGCTCGCGGCGACGGTTGGCGGCAGGGCATTGCTGAAGAGCTGCGGACGCGAGCGCTGCGTCAGGTAATCGGTGAGGGCCGGCGGACCCGCGGTGAAGCCCCCCGCGGCCCCGCCCAGCGCCTTACCGAGCGTGGACGTGATCACATCGATCTCGCCCAGCATACCGTAGTGCTCTGCGGTGCCACGGCCGCCAGTGCCGAGTACGCCCGTCGCGTGTGAGTCGTCCACGGCGAGGACGGCGTCGTGCTTCCGGGCCAGCGCCACGAGGTCGGGCAGTCTGGCGATGTCGCCTTCCATCGAGAAGATGCCATCGGTGAAGATCAGCTTGCGACGCGCGCTACTCGCGGCGCGCAGCTTCTCCTCGAGATCGGCCATATCGGAATGCTTGTAAACCGCCGTCTGGCACTTGGTAATTGCCTTGGCGATGCGAATCGAGTCGATGATGGACGCATGGTTCAGCTGATCCGAGATGACGACGTCAGGCTCGCTCAGGACGGTGGGGCACAGCCCTTCGTTCGCGTTCCAGCAGCTCACGTAGGTGAGCGACGACTCGCAGCCGACGAACTTCGCGAGCGCTTGCTCCAGCTCGCGATGGACGGTGAACGTGCCGCAGATGAAGCGAACGGATCCCGTGCCTGCGCCCCAGCGGTCGAGCGCCGTTTTGCCCGCCTGGACGACTTCTGGGACGGCACAGAGACCCAGGTAGTTGTTGGAAGACAGGATCACGACTTCCCCACGACCCTCCATCGTCACCCGTGGGGCCTGCGGTGAGTCGAGGTAGTTGAGCCGCTTGTAGACGCCTTCCTGCTTGAACTCCGCCAGCTCGTTCTGCAGCTGCGCCATGAAGCTCATGCGATCTCCAGAATGACCTTGCCGGCGTCGCCCGAGCGAATCGCCGCGAGGGCTTCGTCTATTTTGGCGAGCGGGAACTTGTGCGTGATGACGGGTCGGGGATCGAACTGGCCGCCGATGAGGAAGCGGCGCATCTGGTGCCAGGTCTCGTACATCTTGCGGCCGATCACGCCGTACAGCGTGATCCCCTTGAAGATGATCTCATTGGCAAGGTCCACCGGGACTTCGCCATCCGGGATGCCGAGCAGCTGCACGCGCCCGCCCAACCGAACGGCCGCAAACGCCTGGTGCAGCGCCGACGGCACGCCCGACATCTCGCACACCACGTCGGCGCCCTCCCCAGCCGTCTCGGCGAGGACCGTCTTCACGACGTCGTCTTTCTTTGCATTGATGGTGACATGCGCGCCCATAGTGGCGGCGAGCGCGAGGCGTTTGGGATTCACGTCCGAGGCGATGACCTTCGTGGCGCCGGCCGCGCGCGCGATCCCCACCGCAAAGCAGCCGATCGGCCCGCAGCCCACGATAAAAACGGTGCTGCCGGGAATCTCCGCCGTCAGCACCGTGTGAAACGCATTCCCCATCGGATCCATAATCGCGCCGACCTCCGTGGGGATGCTTCCGCCATCGAGCGTCAGCACGTTGGTCGCGGGCATCACGATGTACTCGGCGAACGCGCCGTCGCGATCGACGCCGATGATGCGCGTGTTCCTGCAGATGTGGCTGTTTCCGGTGCGACACTGGAGACAGTGACCGCAGACGATGTGACCTTCGGCGGTGACGAGATGGCCAGCTCGGAGGCCAGTGACGCCGTCACCGACTGACTCGATCTCGCCGGCGAATTCGTGCCCCACGACGATGGGCGGCTTGATGCGGCCCTGGGCCCACGGGTTCCAGTCGGCGATGTGCAGGTCGGTGCCGCAGACCCCCGCATGCCGCACGGCGATCAGCACCTCGCCCGGGCCCGGGGATGGCTTCGGGACGGTCGTAACCTTCAGGCCAGGGGCGCGACTCGGCTTCACGATGGCTTGCATGGGCTCGGGGCTAGGGACTCGGGGCTAGGGACTCGGGAAAGGCAAAACGTCAGAAGATCGAGCGTGTGAAGCCGCCGTCTACCTGTAGCACCGCGCCGGAAATATAGCTGGCCCGTTCGGAGGCCAGGAACGCCACGGCAGCCGCAAGCTCGTCCGGTGTCCCGATCCGCCCCATGGGGATTTGGGCCAGCATCTGCTTCATCATCTCAGGCTTCGTCTTGGTCAGCTCGTCGATGCGCTCTGTGGCGATGAACCCGGGACAAATGCTGTTCACGGTGATGCCGTCCGTGGCCACTTCGTCCGCGAGCGCCTTGGCAAAGCCCAAAACGCCGGCGCGTGCGGTAGTGGAGAGAATGAGGCCCGGCAACGGCTGCTTCGCGGCGACGGATACGAGGCAGATGATGCGGCCCCACCGCGCCTTGCGCATGATCGGCACGGCGGCGCGCGCGAGGTGAATCGTAGAGAGCAGGTTCAGCTCGATGGCGCGTTGCCAGGCCTCCGCCGGCTGGTCCTTGAAGGGGGCTGCGGGCGGGCCGCCTGCATTACAGAACAGGACGTCGAGCCGGCCGAACTCTTCCGCGACGCGAAGCACGAGCGCTGTGGCTTGCTCGGGAACGGAAACGTCGGCAGGGAACGGGGCGTTGGTGCGTCCATTGATCGCAACCCGCGCTCCCTCGTCCGCGAGAGCTTTTGCGACCGCGCGGCCGATGCCGCGGGTCGAGCCGCACACGAGGGCGACGCGACCCGTAAGCCCTAGGTCCACAGGCTAAAGCCTGTGCTCGGCAACCACTGTCCTAAAGGACAAATGTCCTTCAGGACAATGTTTGCCGAGCACACCCTTCAGGGTGTGAATGTTCACGCCTTTTCGATTCTTATCGCGCAGACCTTCAGCTCCGCCATCTTCGCATACGGGTCGAGCACGGGATTGGTGAGCAGATTCGCGGCCGCCTCACGGAAGTGAAACGGCACGAACACCTGCCCGCGGGCGACGCGATCCGAGACGCGCGCCGCGGTGACCATCGAGTTGCGGCGTGACGTGAGGCGCACCAGCCCGCCTTCGCGCACGCCGAGCTGCTTCGCGTCGTCCGGGTGGATCTCGACGATCGCCGTCGGCTCCCGCGCGTCGAGCCCGCTCGCGCGGCGCGTCATCGTGCCCGTATGCCAGTGGTACAGCTGGCGTCCGGTATTCATGACGAACGGATACTCGTCGTCGGGCAGCTCGACGGGATCGGTGTACTCGACGGCCACGAATGTGGCTCGACCGTCGGTCGTGGGAAACGTCTTGTCGAACAGGAACGACGTGCCGGGGTGCGTGTCGTCCGGAACGGGATACTGTAAGCCGGCGCCTTCGAGTCGTGCGTACGTCACTCCGGCCCAGCTCGGCGTCACCCGCGCGATTTCCCGCATCACCTCTTCGGCGCCTCGGAACTCCGTGGGCAGGCCGAGCCGGTTGGTGAGATCCATCAGGATCTCGAGATCGCCGCGCGCGTCACCGGGCGAGTCGACCGCCTTGTGGCTCAGCTGGATGCGGCGCTCGGTGTTGACGAACGTACCCGTCTTCTCGGCGAAGCTCGCGCCCGGTAGCACCACGTCGGCGTAGCGGGCGGTTTCCGTGAGAAAGAGATCCTGGACGGCGAGAAACTCGAGCTCCTGAAACCAGTGCTCGGCGTGCGCAATGTCGGGGTCGGAGATGACCGGGTTCTCACCCATGATGTACATGCCGCGCACGCCGCTCTCGGGCTTCACCACCTCGGTGACCATGAGGCCGCTCTTGAGCGACAGCGACTCCTCGGGCACGCTCCAGGTCTTGGCGAAGCGCTCGCGCACCTTGAGATTGCCGACCGGCTGATAGTCGGTATAGACGAATGGGATCGCGCCGACATCGGACGCGCCCTGGACGTTGTTCTGACCGCGAATCGGCAGCATCGCGGCTCCCCAGCGGCCGATCATGCCACACGCGAACATCATGTTGAGGAACGACGTAACGATGTCGGTGCCATTGGCGTGTTGCGTCAGGCCCATGGCCCAGAGCGAGCTGGTGTTCGGCCCGCGCGCGTACATCTCGGCAGCGCGCTCGATTTTTTCCGCCGCTATGCCGGTTATTTTTGCCGCCTTTGCCGCCGTGTACGGCCTCACAGCGGCGCGCACCTTCTCGAAATCGTGAGTTCGTGCGGCGATGAATGTCTTGTTCTCGAGCCCCAGCGACAGGATGTGATTCAGCATCGCCGAGTAGAGGGCGACGTCGGTGCCCGGCTGCATCTGGAGGTGAATGTCGGCGCGGCCCGCCAGCTCGGTGCGCCGTGGATCCGCGACGATCAGCTTCGCGCGCTTCTCGTGCGCCCGCTTGAGCGCGGCGCCGAACACCGGGTGCGACTCGGTCGTGTTCGCACCGGCGATGAAGATGACGTCGCACGCTTCTTCGATTTCGCGCATCGAGCCCGATGCGGCCGCGGTGTTGATGGCGCGCTGCATCGCTGCGACGGACGTCGAATGGCAGAGCCGCGTGCAATGGTCCACGTTGTTCGTGCCCAGCGCGCCGCGGAACATCCGCATCATCAAGTAATTCTCTTCGTTCGAGCATTTGGCCGACGAGAAGCAGGCGAGTGAATCGGGCCCGCGCGACGCTTTGATCCTCAGCAGCTCCTGTGAGGTCAGCTCCAGCGCCTCCTCCCACGTGGCCTCGCGGAACGGCGAGTACCAGTCGGCCGGTGTGGCGACGCGATCGCGGATGTCCATGTCGAGGCGCTCGAGCAACGGCAGCTCACGCACGCTCTTGCCCGTCGCGCGAGGTGGAGTGCCGGGCTTCGACTGTCGGCCTTCGCTTTCGATCGTGCGCCACGGCCCGGCGCGCCTGTCGGCGCCTTGCGGACCTTTCCAGACCCACCGGCCGCTCTCCTTGGTCCACGCCTTCCTGATGAGGGGCTTCGTCAGCCGGTCCCGATGCTGCGGGAAGTCGTAGCCGAAGCGTCCCTTTACACAGGTGGAGCCCTGATTGGGCGTGTTCAGCTCGATGTCGGGAGAGGTGACGCGAACAACCTGGTTATCGGCGACGTGAAGATCCACCTGACAGCCGACGCCGCAGTACGGGCAGACCGAACGCACGACCTTGTCGGGATGTCGGATTTGTTCGGGCGAGAACCGCTGCCGCGGCATCACCTCGAAGATCGCGCCGGTGGGACAGACGCGAACGCATTCGCCGCACCACGTGCAGCCCGCGCGGTCGGGGTCGCCATCCGCGCCCACGATGATCTCGGCGTGCTCGCCGCGGAAGCCGACGTCCAGCACGCCGACGACCTGAATGTCCTCGCAGGCGCGCACGCAGCGCGTGCACAGGATGCAGGTGGACATGTCGTGCCGGATCATCGGGTCGCCGGGACGCTCGTCGCCGGAGCGAAGCGGCAGGTCGCGATCTGCAACGGCGGTTGGCACGACGTCATACTGCACGAGGTAGCGCTCGAACTCGTTGCGCGGATTCGCCCGGCCTCCATTGTGGAGATGGTCTGTGGGATAGCGCTCGGCGAGCAGGCGGAGGACGCCTTTGCGGTTCTCGACCGCCGCATGCGACTGCGTCGTCACCACCATGCCGTCGGCGACCTTGGCGGCGCACGCGGGAATCAGCTTGGCTTGGCCTTCGACGGACACGAGACAGATGCGGCAATTGCCGACAATCGGGAGGGTGGGATACCAGCACAACGTCGGAATTTCGACACCCGCACCCCGCGCCACGTCGAGGATGGTCTGGCCTTCGTTCGCGGGGAGCTTGCGGCCGTCAACCGTCAGCATCGGCATGCTGAATAGATAGGCCTCTCCACCCCAGTTGCAAGGTTGAAAGAGGCAAGAGAAGTTGCTCAGACGGCAAAGTTGCAAAGTGGCTCCAAGCTGCGAGCTTCAAGCTTGAAGCCACTTCGCAACTTCGCCGTCTGTGCAACTCTTCTTGTGACTCAGTTCTGGGAGCTCACCTGATGGACCGTCGCGAATTCATGCAGACCACGGCTGGTGCTGCGGCGATATCCACCTTGCGACTTAAGCTGCCGCAAGCGGATGCCTCGGTAAAAGATCTGTGCATGCGTGCGCTCAGCTCCGCCAAGACCGCGGGCGCCTCCTATGCAGATGTCCGCGTCGGCCGCACCCGGCTCCAATCGGTGAACACGCGTGAGCAGCAAATTACGAATCTGTCCGACGGTGAGACATTCGGTTTTGGGATTCGGGT
>Ga0184638_1000321_pt1 | contig 13040 bp, 18 predicted proteins | sample PLM31_50_b2_FD_133141 | JGI IMG/M metagenome (GOLD analysis project Ga0184638, IMG submission 133141) | Groundwater sediment microbial communities from an aquifer in East River, Colorado, USA - PLM3-1_50_b2 | ecosystem: Environmental > Terrestrial > Soil > Riparian zone | place: USA: East River... | reverse complement strand
TCGGCGTCGTGGTCGACGACGAACGAGGTGTCGACGAGCTTGCCATCGACCTTGCCGGCGAGCGCCGCCTTGGCGAGACCGGGCCCGATCGCAGCGGCGACCTCACCGACCGATACGGGCGCTTCGAAGGGCCGGACCGAGCCGTCCGGCAGGCGTATGTTGATCATGACGTGCTCCAGCAGCGAAAAAAAAGTGCGGTCGAGCCGCACTTTCTTTCGTCACTGGACACAGCAAAGACGCAAGGGCGCACCCGACTCCCGGTTACCGATCTCCCGTACGCGTTCGCGGTGTCATAACGCTGCCTTTCCATCCCTCTTCTTGTTCACTGGTAGGCGCGATTGGACTCGAACCAACGACCCCCACCATGTCAAGGTGGTGCTCTAACCAGCTGAGCTACGCGCCTTCAAAAATGCAATTATAACGGACTGCGCTCGCTTCTGGGGTAGGGCGGAATTCATTCGGCCACGGCGGTGGCTGTAACGGCGCGTGCGAATAAATTCGCACCTACAAGACCACGCGCAGGATGCCGACCAGCACCGGCTGATGCACCATGTAGATCAGCAGGCTGTGGCGTCCCGCCCAGGCAAGCCCGCGCGGGACAAGGCGCCCTACGGCGACGATCGCGCGTCGCTCGCGCGATAACATCCAATAGCCGGCGGCGGCGCCGACCAGCACGACCCCGAGCCAGGGAAAAAGCGGAACGTAGTCTTCGGTCGCGGGCTTGTGCGTCGTCATACCTATCCAGTTGAGCCAGGGAGCATCGAACAGCGGCACGTGCACGGTATTGCCGAGCACGATGATTGCTATCCCGGCGAGCAAGGCGGCGCGCGGAAAGTCGACCAGGGGCCGCGCCAGCACCGAGCTCACCGCGATGCAATGCAGGATGCCGAAGGTGATGAAAGTCTGCGGAAAGGTTACATAGCTCGCGACGCTGACGAGCGCGGCACACGCTGCGATCAACGCGATCCGCCGCCAGAACGCGCGCCGGCTCTGACGTGCGCCGCGCGCAAGCACCAGGCTCACGCCGACGAGCGCCATGAACAGCGTGACGATGACGGCGCGAAAGCCGAGCCAGAAGACATCGTTGTTGAAATCGGCGCGGAAGACGCGGAACCACGCCAGATCGAACGCAAAGTGATACACGAGCATCAGGCAGATCGCGAATCCGCGCAGGCCGTCGATCGTCGCGAAGCGCTGCGGCGGGGCCGCACGCGCGGTGGCGGAACCGTGCCCGCCGGGATCGCGGCGGCGGTGGCGACGGCGGCTCATCGCCAGGCGCCCGTCCAAGTCAACCGATAGCCGCCCCGGCCGTCGGGAGCCCCGAGTGCCGCCAGCGCGACCGCGATCCGATCGGCGCGCTCGCGATCGCTGCTGCGCGGACGCACGGTCGCGTCGAGCCTCACCGTTCCCGCCGCTCCGACAGCAACTTGCCCGTCGATTTCGACATCCCCACCCGAGTTGCGCAGCGGGCCGTTGACCTCGGCGCCACGTCCATTGAGCGCGATGCGCACGTCGCCGAGGGAAATGGGCGAGTCGGCGGACGATCCGCGGACGCTGCCGTCGCGCCACTCTCCGCTCAACTGCACGTCGAGGACGTCGGGTAGCTGCACGAGTCGCTCGACGTGCAGCGCGAGACTGCCGCCGAACCCGAGCGGAGTTTTGGGGGCGGCGGCCAGCAAGACGCTCTGCGCGGGGAGCGACACGTCGAGGTCGCGGACATCGAGGCGATCGCGCCCGTACGCGACGGTTGCGCTCCGGGCTCCGTCCGCGTCGAGGGCGATCGTCGCCCGGATTTCGCCGCGCAGCAGCGGCCACGCATCGAGTCGCCAGAAAAGCGGCTGGTGCGTGCCCGCCGGCAACACTACCAGCTCGCCCGAGCCGTGCCACAGCGTCCCGACGGCATTCGCGAGCCGCACGCGGCCATCGGAGAGCGCGTTGATACGCGCGTCGAGCAGCGCCGCCGGTGCGATGATCAGCAGCGTGATCGCCAGCAAGACTGCGCCGGCGGTAATGGCGAGCGCGCGACGCAAGGTGAGTCTCAGCGCGCCAGCGTGACGTCGGCGCGAACCTGACCCGGCTCGACGCGTGCCGTCGCGACGAGCTCCACCGCGCGCAGTCGTGCGTCGCGCTGAAGCGCGTCCAAAAAGACGGTGAACGCGTCGAAGCCGATCGCGTTGAAGGTCAGCCGGATGCGGTCGTTGTCGATGCGCTCGATCGTGGTCGCCGCGGTCTTGAGGTTCTGCTGTGCAAGCACGGGATCGAGCGCGGCACGCGGGTCCGCAGTGACGACACTCGGGGGGCTGCGTGCAAGCCCGGCGATCTCGTCGGCGCGCCGTCGCGCGTCGGCCAACGTCGCGCGGTCGCTCTCGATCTGTCGGGCGAGCCTGTCCGTGTCGCGCGCGAGCGGCTGCCAGACGACGAGCCATGCCAGCGCGAGGGCGGCTGTGGCGGCGGCCGCAGCGAGCAATATCCGTTCGCTGCGCGAGCGCAGCTGCCACCATTGGGTGAATGCCTCCCGCCGGCTCGAGGGCAGCGTGGTCGCCATCAGTTCAGCCCGACCCGCAGCCTTGCGCCGGCCGCCGTGGGCGCTGCGATTGCAACCAACCCTGCCTTTTGCAGCTCGCGCTGCAGGCGCGAGGGCTGCGCCGGCTCGGTCTTCTGCAGATCGAGCAGGAGGTGACCGTCGGCGTACGACAACGAGCGGATGGCTCCCGCGGGCAGAGCCGCCAACGCGGGCGCGGCACGCGCGAGTAACGGCAGAAAATCGTCGGGGGCGGCGAGTCCGGCGCGATGCTTGAGGTCGCGTTCGCGGCGCGCCAACGCTGCAATCGGCGACGTTTCGGCGGCGCTTCCTTGCGCGAATTCGGGCACGGCGGCGCGCGCGACCGCCGTAAGGTCGCGATCGATCGCCGCGCTCTCCCAGCGCAGCCAGAGCCAGTTGCCGAGGGTTGCGGCAACGTGGATGCCGAGCGCGAGCGCGGCGATCCACAGCGCGGGCCGCAACAGCCGGCTAAGATCGACTGCGGGTCGCGACGCTTCGGCGCCGTACTGACCGCCGAGTAGATCGATCGCGCCGGCGAACGCCGCCGGCGTCGCATCGGCCCAATGCCACGGCGTCCCCGCGACGAACTCGACACCGGTGATCGCGCGGGCTCGGTTGAGCAACGCAGGCGACGCACCGTTTGCGTCGACACGGACCGTCCGGGGCGCGTCCGCACCTCCGCGGGCGAGCGCCAACGCAAGCTCCGCCGGCGGTGCGTCGCCCTGCGCGGGTCCGACCGCGATCGTCGCGCCGCGGTCTGTACGGACAAATCCGGGTTGCGCGATCGAGCCTGCGCACCAGCGCCAGCTGCGCGCCGGCGCAGGTGCGAGATCGCTCTCCAGGACGGCGCGGTCCCAGGAGATCCCGCAGCGCTGCGACGCTGACACGAAGGCCGACATCCAGGCCCGCGCCACGATCGCCACGCGCAGGCCGCCGTCGCCGCGTTGCGCGTCGAGAGCGACGTGGCTGTCTTCGGGTGCGTCGGCGAGTTGGTCCTCGAGTGCGAATCGCGCCGTCGCTTCCGCGCGACCGGGTGGCAGCGGTGGGACCATCAGGGTGACGAGTCGGCCATGACGCGCAGCGATGACCGCTTCCCTGCGTGAAGCCGCGGGCCACGCCGCGGGTTTGCTCCGGCCGTTGCGGACGGCTCGTCCCGTGGCGTCGAAGACGGCCCACGCGGCGTCGCGGCCCGGGTCCGGCGGATCGTCGATGAAGACGCGCAGCGTGATCGGTGTTTCTGCCATTGGAATAGACGTTTGCGTCGGCGCCGATTGTACTCGACCCGATTCCGGGCGCACCGGTGCGAGACCCGAGCTCCAGAGCACTTTACTCGATCGTTTGCCAGACGACCGTCGGCCACTCGCTTGCGACAGCGGAGCGCCTGAATAGCGCGCGGGCGCGTGCCACGGTATCGCCTTGCCGCGCTTCGATGGACACGACGAACCAGTCGCTCTTGACGGCGAGGATCATCTCGTCGATGTTGAGGTCGGGCCGCGGCAGTCGGCTGCGGAAATCGGCGATGCTGCTGAAAGGCGTCTGCGTGCGACTCGCGATGAGCGCCGCGGCTCCGGTGGTATCGAGCCCGCCGATTGCGGCGATGAGAACTTCGGCTGGCGCCGTGTTGACGTTGATCGCCGTGGGCGCATCGAGCGCATCGACGAACGGTCGCAGACGCGTAACGAGGGCCGGGTCGGCGCCCCGTACCGAGAGCAATTCCGCGACGCGGCGGATCGGCGCGTTGGCCGCAAGGCTTGGCGCGCTCTGCTGCGCCAGATAATAAGCGTCTTCCGCGCCGCCGTCGGTCGTCTGGTCATCTGCGTCGACCCAGTCGCCGATCGCGTTGAGGAGCGGGGCGGGGATACCGAGCGCACTGAACAGTCGCTGCAGCGCGGCACGAGCGGTTCGAGGCGCCTGGCCGGCGGCGGCAAGATTGTTGACGTTAAGCCTGCCTTGAGCGTCGGTGATATAGCCGCCGATCGAACCGTTCTCGATCGGCGTCGACGGCATCCGGAATGCCCACGGCTGGCCGAGATGTACCGTCGTCGGCGGAGCGTTTTCGAACACGATCTGCCGCGCCCATTGCACGCCGGCCATCGCCAGCGCCTGCGCCTGGACCTGGTCGCGGCGGCGCTCGAACTCTCCCGCCCAGCGCTGCTGTTGCCAGAGGAGCGTCGTGGCGATGGTGGCCGCCAGTGCGGCCAGCAGCATCGCCATGACAATGGCCGCGCCACGCGCGCGGCTGTGCTTCGCTAGCGCAGCGCGAGCCATCGTTCGATTACCTCGCCCGATGCGAGCGTCAGACGGACCCGGATCGCGCGCGGCAGCTCGCTTTCTCCGGCGCGCGGCCAGGCGTCGGCCCAGGCGCCGTCCCGCGCGAGATAGGCAAGCTGGAAGCGCGCCACGCCGTCGAGCAGCGTGTATGCGGTTGGCAAGGCGCCGCGCGGCCGATCGTAGCTCGCCCAGTAGAGGACGTCGACCGCGCCATCGCGGTACCGGTACGCGAGACGTTGGCCGGCGCTGCGCGGCTCCAGTGTGAACTCCGGTCCGGCGCGCGAGAACGCGAGCGCGCTGTTACCCGCAGCGTCCGCTGCGCCGACCCACGCCGGTTCGCGCGTTTCGGACAGGCGTGCGGGGCGCGGCATGGCCTGTCGCAGATCGCCTTCCAGGCGGGCGAAAAACAGATCGAGCGTGCGCCAGCGCGCAGCCTCCGCCGCCAGCTTGGTTTCGCTGTCGCTGAGCGCCGCCACCGCGCGATAACCGAGCACCGCGATGAGCGCGACGATGGCCACGGCGAGGAGCACCTCGATGAGCGTAAACCCGGCGCAGGCGCGTTCGGCTCGCATCGTCATCGCTGCGCCGTCCGGCCGACGTAGCCGACCACGCGCGCCAGCACATAATCGGGCCGGGTGGCCTCGGCGACGGCGATCTCGACGCGGCGAAACGCGGGATTGGGCGTGCCGACAACCGTTTCGTGCCACACGAAGCTCGCGCCAGCCTGCACCTCGCCGCCGTCGCGTTCGCCGGTCGCGGGCCCCGGCGTTTCGAGTTGCGCGGCGGCGAGCCGGTTCTGCGCCACCCAAAGCGCGAGCGTGCGCGCTTTCAGCGCCGTCGCGCTCTCTGCGCTCTGTGCGACGCTGCGAAACCCGGCAGCGAGCGCGATCGCGACGATCGCCAGCGCGACCAGGACTTCGACCAGCGTGAATCCGCGGCGAGCCCCACCGCGGCGCATCGCTAGCGCGGAACCGGGCCGATGAGCGTGACCCGGTTCAACGGATCCGCGGCCAGCAGGAGTTGCCATTCCGGGGAGGCAAGCGCGATGACATAAGGCTCATTGCGGCCGCTGGGAACGAGCGGCAATACCGACGCATCGGGTACCGCTTGTCCGGCGTATGCCTGCGGTGCCGCGATCAACGGTGATGGCAGCGTTCGCGGCAATAGCACTTCGTCGTCGGAGAGCGCGAGCCACCGCTCGCCGTCGCTATCGCTGACGCGGCGCCAGAACCGGTACGCGCCGCCGCTTGCCGATACGCCGAGCGTTTCGTTTTTCCACTGGGCGAGCAGTGCCGCGTGCTCGAGCGCACTCGCGAAGCGGCGTCCCTCGCGCTCCAGCGTCTGGCGTGGATCGCGATCCAGCTGCGCATACGCGAGCCCTGCGGCGATGCCGATCACGATCAGCACGACAAGGATTTCCGCGAGCGTGAATCCGCTACAGCGCTGTCGCGTCAGAGGTCCCATGAGCCGATGTCGGCATCGAAACCCGTTCCTCCGGGCTGGCCGTCGGCACCGAAGCTGAAAACATCGATCTCGCCACGCAACCCCGGGTTGAGATACTGGTATGCAGTGCCCCACGGATCCTTGGGCAGCCGCTCGAGGTAGCCGTTGGGCTTCCAGTTCGGAGGTGCGGGCGGCGCCGTCGGGCTCGCGACGAGTGCGGCGAGGCCTTGCTCGGTGGTCGGATAGCGCTGGTTGTCGAGGCGGTAGAGCTTCAGCGCCTGCATGATCGCGGCGATGTCGTTCTTCGCTGCGACTACGCGCGCCTCGTCGGGGCGCTCGATGATGCGCGGCACGACCAGCGCCGCGAGGATACCGAGGATCACGATGACGACGAGGATTTCGACCAGCGTGAAGCCGCGATCGTTGCGAACGCGAGAAGGCGAGCAATGCATGCAGCCATTATAATCGCGCGATTCCATTTCCGCGCCGCCGCCCACTCGTGTTGCGCCGTCTGTTTGCATTGATCGCCGTAGCACTCGCGGCGGGTGCGGTCGCCTGGTGGTGGGTGACGCAGCGGCCGCTGCCACTACCGCAGGAACCGTATGCGCTGACAGTCCGTTCGGGCGCCAGTCTGCGCGCGGTCGCGCACGAGTTGACCGCGGCCGGCGTTCTGCCTGCGGATTGGACGCTCGTCGCCCTGGGACGACTCGAGCGGGTCGATCGAAAGATAAAAGCAGGCAACTACGAGATTCCCGGAGGCACGACGCTCGCCGGTTTGCTCGCGAAACTATCGCAGGGCGATGTTACGCAGACGAGCATCACCATCGTCGAAGGCTGGACCTTTCGCGATCTCAAACAGGCATTGCGCGCCGACGGCGAGGTCGCCAACACCGCCGTCGATCTCAGTGACGCCGAGTTGATGCGCGCGATCGGCGCGCCCGGGCGGCAGCCGGAGGGCTGGTTTTTTCCTGATACTTACTTCTTCGCATCCGGAGCCACCGACTTGTCGATCCTCAACCGCGCGTACCGGACGATGCAGCAACGTCTGGATGCAGCGTGGGCTGCGCGCGCGCCCGGGGTACCTTTTGGCGCACCGTATGAGGCCCTGATCCTGGCGTCAATCGTGGAGAAGGAAACCGGCCGCATCGCGGATCGGCCGCTCATCGCGTCGGTGCTCGTCAACCGTCTGCGGCAGGGCATGCGGCTGCAGGCGGATCCGACCGTGATCTACGGGATTGGCGAACGGTTCGACGGCAATCTGACCAAGCGCGATCTCGACGCCGATTCCGCGTACAACACGTACACGCGCGATGGCTTGCCGCCTACGCCGATCGCGCTGCCCAGCCAGGCGTCGCTCGATGCGGTGCTGCACCCCCCCGCGACGCCATATCTTTATTTCGTCTCGCGTGGCGACGGATCGAGCGAGATCTCGGCGAATCTGGCCGACCACAATCGCGCAGTGGCAAAATATCAGAAGAACGGGCGCTAGCCACACTACCATGTCCGACACGCGCCAGCGCGGCAGCTTCATCACCCTCGAAGGCATCGACGGAGCCGGCAAGAGCACGCATCTGCCGTGGCTCAAGGAGGCCCTCGAGCGGGAGGGCCGGCGCGTCTGGATCACTCGCGAGCCGGGCGGCACACCACTCGGTGAACGCCTGCGCGAAATGCTGCTGCACGAGCCGATGACGCCGATCACCGAAGCGTTGCTGATGTTCGCGGCGCGGCGCGAGCATTGCGAACGCGAGATCTGGCCGCGCCTGGACGAAGGCACCTGGATCGTCTGCGATCGTTTTACCGACGCGACGTATGCTTACCAGGGCGGCGGGCATGGTATCCCGCTCGAGACGATTACGGCACTGGAGCGCGCCGCGCTTGGCGACTTCGGCCCCGACTTGACGCTGATCTTCGATGTGCCGGTGGAGGTTGGCCGCAAACGGCTGACGCAACTTCACGACGGACGCGCTCTCGACAAGTTCGAGCGCGAGAGAAGCGAGTTTTTCGCCCGCGTCCGCGACACGTATTTGCAGCGCGCGCGAGCGGACCCTCGGCGCATACGCGTGATTGACGGCACGCAGTCGCCCGCCGCGGTCCGGTCCGAGATCGCGCAGACAATCGAAGCGTTGTCAGTAGCGAGAGGGCAGGCGGCGCTGTGAGCGACCCCTCTGCGCTGGCGTGGCAGTCGTTGCCGGTGTGGCAGCGCGAAACTGCGGCCGCCGCGCTGCAAGCGCGTGCGCGCTGGCCGCACGCGCTACTGATCACCGGGCGCCGCGGCATCGGCAAGCGCATCCTTGCGCTGCATTTTGCGCAGGCGCTGTTATGCGAGCAGCCACATGCGGACGGCAGCGCCTGCGGCCGCTGCCCGAGCTGCACGTATGTCGTCAATGGTGCGCATCCCGATCTCCGGCTGATCGAGCCGGTCGAGCGCGATGACGAAGGCAATCCGACACCGGTGGACGCGATCGTCGTCGAGCGGATCCGCGAATTGATCGACTTTACGCAGCTGTCGACGCACAGGCAGCGCGCCAAGGTTGCAGTGATCGTTCCGGCCGAGACGCTGAATACTGCGGCGCAAAACGCGTTGCTCAAGACGCTCGAGGAGCCGCCTGCCGCGACGTATCTGATCCTCGTCAGCCATCAACCGGGCCGCCTGCCGGCGACGATCGTTAGCCGCTGCCGGCTGCTGGCCTCCCCAGAGCCCGACACCGATGCGGCGGTCGCGTGGCTCTCCGCACAGGGTGCCCGGGAACCACAGCGCCTGCTGGCGCAGGCCGGCGGCGCGCCACTCCTCGCGCTCACGCTCGCCGACCCGGTCGTACAGCGCGAGCGCGAGCTCCTGCTCGACGAGCTTGCGCAGCCCGAGAGACTTGCGCCGGTCGCTGTCGGCGCCCGTATCGACGCCTACGGCAGGGACGAGCGCAAGGCGCGGCTTGCGGATGTGGTTTACTGGTTGTTGACTTGGACGGCCGATCTCGCGGCGGTGGGGAGCGGCGGTGCGCCACGCTTCAATCCGGACCGGGAGGAAGCCCTCGCGCTGCTCGGCGCGCGGGTGGCGCGGCTCAAGCTGTTCCGTTATTATCGAACGTTGCTGGGGCAGCGCGCGCTGCTCGGCCATCCGCTGCAACCGCGGCTGGTCGCCGAAGCGTTGCTGTTCGAGTATCGCGCGATGTTCGCGCGCGGAGAAACCGATTAACGCAACGACCGACCGCTTCGACGGCAGCACGATTCCAGCGACGGTGTCGCGCCCGGGCGTGCTGTCGCTCAACATTCGCGAAAAAGCCGCGCTCTACGCCGCTTATATGCCGTTCCTGAAAGGCGGGGGTATTTTCATCCCGACCAACCGGCAATACCAGTTGGGCGAGGAAGTCTTCATGCTGCTGTCGCTGATGGATGACCCGCAGCGTATCGCGGTCCAGGGCAAGGTAGTATGGATCACGCCGGAGGGCGTGCAGGGCAATCGCACGCAGGGAATCGGCGTTCGATTCACCAACGACGAGACCGGCGCCTCGGCACGTGCCCAAATCGAGAAGATCCTCGGCGAGATGCTTGCGTCGAACCGCCCGACGCATACGATGTAGTTAGTACGTCACGCTGCACGTGACGCACTGACTTGCCGCGTTGAACCCGGCGCTGCGCGCCGCTTAACGCGGCGGAAATCCTGCAAGTGCTCGGCGTTGCTGACACGGCTTGCGTCACACCGAGCCTCGATCGAAGATCCATGTTCGTCGATTCCCATTGCCATCTGAACTTCCCCGAGCTGGCGGCCGATCTGCCCGCCGTACTCGAGGCGATGGCCGCGAGCCGCGTCACACACGCGCTTTGCATCAGCGTCAACCTGCCGGAGTTGCCGGCGGTGCTGCGGCTTGCCGCAGACCACGCCAACCTCTATGCGACGGTCGGCGTACATCCCGACGCTGAGGACACGCCGGAGCCATCGGTTGCCGAGCTCGTTACGCTCGCGGCGCGGCCCAAGGTCGTCGCCATCGGCGAAACGGGGCTCGACTACTACCGGCTGACCGGCGATCTATCATGGCAGCGCGCGCGCTTCCGCGCCCACATCCGGGCGGCACGCGAATGCCGGAAGCCTCTGGTGATCCATACCCGCGCCGCCGCGGCGGACACGCTCGCCATCATGCGCGAGGAGCGCGCGGCGGAGGCGGGCGGGGTGATGCATTGCTTCACCGAGAGCTGGGAGGTCGCGGCCGCGGCGCTCGATCTCGGCTTTCACATCTCGTTTTCGGGCATCGTTACCTTCAAGAATGCGGGAGACTTGAAGGACGTGGCGCGCCGCGTGCCCCTCGGCCGGCTGCTGATCGAGACCGACGCGCCGTACCTTGCGCCGGTGCCGTTCCGCGGCAAAACCAATCAACCCGCGTACGTACGCTATGTAGGCGAAGAGATCGCGCGGCTGCGCGGCATTAGCGTCGACGAGGTGGCGGCGGCGACGTCGGAGAATTTCTTTCGCCTTTTTGGAGTGAGCCCGCATGCGCATTGACGCTCGTCGCATCGGGCGGAACGCGTTGTTCGTGTCGGCGCTGCTCGCTTTTCCGGCGGCCGTTCCGCGGGCGCAGGCGCTCTACGATGCTTTCGTGCAGGCAGTCGCGGCCGATCGCAGCGACGAGGTGCGTGCGCTGCTTGCTCGCGGCATCGATCCGAACACCATCGATCCGAACGGCGAGCCGGCATTGCTGGTCGCTGCGCGCGCTGGTTGGCAGCCGACCGTCGACGCCTTGCTGGCAGCCGGCGCCAAGGTCGATGCCAAGAATCCTTTCGGCGACCGCCCGATCATGGTCGCTGCACTTGGTGGCCATCTTGCAATCGTGAAGACGTTGCTCCGCCGTGGCGCGGCGCTCGATACGCCCGGATGGACACCGCTCATCTACGCTGCGACCAATGGCCAGACCGAGGTCGCCCGGTATCTTCTGGACGTCGGCGCGAATGTCAATGCGGTCGCACCGAACGGCACGACCGCACTGATGATGGCAGTGCGCGGCGGGCATGGCGCAACCGTCGATTTGTTGCTCGCCCGAGGCGCGGATGTGAACCAGCGCAACCAGAATGGCGCCACGGCGCTGGGCTGGGCGACGCGCGACGGGTTCGAAGCGATCGCGCAGGCGCTGCGCGCGCGCGGCGCAAGGAACTAAGGCGTCCTTCAGCCGAGCCAGCGCGATCGGGCGGCCGCGCGGAGAAGAGTGCGTCAGGAGCCAGCAATGTAATATATATCGTTATTGTTCAGCTACTTATAGATCATATTTAATGCAAATTAACGGTAATTGAGGCTAGCCGACGCGCGGCAGTGAAGCGCGCCGTCGTCGGGCGACCTTGGGGTCGGCGATGAGCCGCCGGTAGAGCTCGACGCGGTCGCCATCGCCAAGCGTCGTATCGCGGCGCACGCGCTTGCCAAAAATGCCTACCGGCGCTCCGGCGATGTCCACGTCTGGAAGCCTCGCGGCAATGCCGGAGCGCTCGATCGCATCTGCGACCGTGGCGCCCGTGGCGAGACGGACCTCGATTTCGGTCACCGCGGCGGGCAGCGCGTAGACGACGGTGACAGTGATCTCGCTCACGCGGCGTAGGCGGTCTCGGCGCGGCGCACGAACGCGTCGATGAATGTATGCGCGATGTGGCCGAACACGGGCCCGATCAGCCGCGCAAGGACCGGTGTGGCGAACTCGTAGTGCAGCTCGAGCTCGACCTTGCAGCCGCCCGGTGCCAGCGAGCGGAACCGCCACGTGCCGTCCAGGCGACGAAACGGACCATCGCGCAGCTCGATCACGATCTTTTCGTGGGGCTGATTGCGGTTGGCGGTGGTGAAATGCGCCTTCACGCCGTGGTAATTGATGTCGATGCGCGCCAGTGTCTCGACGGGCGTGCGCTCCAGGATCGTCGCACCGCCGCACCACGGCAGGAATTGCGGATACTCCCCGATGCGCTCGACCAGCTCGAACATCTGCACTGCGCTGTACGGGACGAGCACCGACTTCTGTACGCTGGCCATTGCTACAATATGATCCTCGGGAAATCGCGCACGAGAAAACTCCACGATGAGCATCGTCGAGAACAAAAAAGCCTATCACGACTATTTCGTCGAGGAGAAATTCGAGGCGGGGCTGGCGCTCGAAGGCTGGGAAGTGAAGGCGATCCGTGCCGGACGCGCTCAGCTCAAGGAAGCATACGTGATCGTGAAGAACGGCGAGATCGTGCTGCTCGGCGCACACGTAACTCCGCTGCAGACTGCGTCGACGCACGTTCGCGCCGACCCGACGCGCACGCGCAAGCTGCTGCTGCACCGGGCGGAGATCAACCGCCTGATCGGCAAGGTCGAGCGCGCGGGTTACACGCTCACGCCGCTGAATCTGCACTTCAGCAAAAGCCGGATCAAGCTCGAAGTCGGCCTGGCGCGCGGCAAGAAGCAGTACGACAAGCGCGCGACGATCAAGGAGCGCGATTGGAAGCGCGAGCAGCAGCGCTTGCTGCGCGGCCGGCCTGGCAGCAGCCGCTCGCCGCGCGCGCGGTGATGTCGCTCGCCGCTGTCCCGGTTACGCTTCGGGTCGCGACGGCGGCCGATGTTGCCGCAATCGCTAACATCTACGCCGAGCAGGTCGCCACCGGAACCGCCAGCTTCGAATACGAGCCCCCCACGGTTGCCGAAATGCGGCGCAGGTACGAGGCCACCGTAGCCGCGGGATATCCCTATTTTGTCGCCGAGGATGGAGACGGGACCGTCGTCGGCTACAGTTTCGCCAGCGTCTATCGCCCACGGCCCGGCTATCGCTATACAGTC
>Ga0184638_1000319_pt1 | contig 13069 bp, 9 predicted proteins | sample PLM31_50_b2_FD_133141 | JGI IMG/M metagenome (GOLD analysis project Ga0184638, IMG submission 133141) | Groundwater sediment microbial communities from an aquifer in East River, Colorado, USA - PLM3-1_50_b2 | ecosystem: Environmental > Terrestrial > Soil > Riparian zone | place: USA: East River... | reverse complement strand
TTCGAGTCCGGGAAACGTCGCGAGGACGCGACGAATTGCGTCGATAGGACAGCCGCACAGCACGGCATAGGTCGCGGCCGCCATGACATTCTCCACGTTGTGGTTGCCGATGATGCGGATCTCGCTTCGATGACAAACCTCCTGCCGTACCCCGGTAACCGTCGTCACAATCACATTACCTTCGAGGTAGGTTCCCCCAGACAAATCAGCGCCAATCGTCGAGGCGGTCGTAAACCCCAGGCGTTTCGCACGGACTCGCTGTCGCAGAGCGGACACACGGTCATCGTCAAGGTTGAACAAGGCGAAATCGGACGCGGTTTGGTTCTCGAAAATCCGCTGTTTAGCAGCGACGTATTCATCCAGCGACTCATAACGGTCCTGGTGATCGACCGTCACATTGAGCAGGGCGGCGATCCAGGGATGGAATCGATCGATCGTTTCCAGTTGGAAACTGGAGACCTCCACGACGAGATATTCGTACGGGCTCAGCTTCCCTGCCTGGCTGGCGCGAAGGTCTTCCACCGCCGCTTCGCTCAAGGCGGTGCCCAAATTTCCGCCGACAAACGCCCGCTTGCCGCTCTCGGCGAGAAACTTGCCGATTAGGGTCACGGTCGTGCTCTTGCCATTGGTACCAGTGATGGCAAGAAGTGGGCTTCGGAAGAACTGCGAGGCGAGCTCCAATTCGCTGATCACCTTCACGCCACGCCGACGCACCGCTTCGAGCGGGGCTAGCCGATAGGGCACTCCGGGGCTGATCACCACCAGGTCCGCCTCGTCGAGCGACGATTCGTACCCTGCCCCGACGGTCACGCCGACATGATCGCGATCGATGCCGCCGAGGACCGATGCCAGCTCCGCCGGCTCCTTCCGATCGGCCACAGTGACACGTGCTCCCGCCGCCTGAAGCAACCGGCAAGCCGCCACACCGCTTCTGGCAAGTCCCATTACCGTGACACGCGCTCCCGCAAGTTCCACCGCCGCTTCTCCCACCATGCCATCACCGAAGCTTTAAGGTACTCAAACTCAACAAGGCCAGCAGGATGGCGATGATCCACAAGCGCACAACGACCTTGGGCTCCTCCCACCCTTTCATCTCAAAGTGATGATGGATGGGCGCCATGAGAAAAATGCGTTTCCCGCGCGACTTGAACGAGACAACCTGAAAAATGACCGAGACCGCTTCAATCACAAACACTCCGCCGACCATGAGGAGCAGCAGCTCATGCTTGCTGATCACCGCGACCGTGCCCAGCGCCGCTCCCAGCGGAAGCGATCCCACATCCCCCATGAACACGGAAGCCGGATAGGTGTTAAACCACAGAAACCCCAGACTCGCCCCCAGGATGGCGGCGGTGAACACCGCGAGTTCACCCGCGCCTTCGATGTGCTGAATGAACAGATAGTCCGACATGAGTCGATGGCCGACGACATAGGCCACGATCGTATAGGCCAATGCCGCGATCATGACCGGTCCGATCGCTAACCCATCGAGACCATCGGTCAGATTGACGGCATTGGAACTCCCGACAATAACCAGTACGGCAAAGGCGACATACAACCAGCCGAGATCCGGAACGACATTCTTGAAAAACGGGATACTGAGCTTGGTCGTATAGCCGGGCAGGAAATAGAGGACCAGCGCAATCGCCAAGGCCAGTGCCACTTGTGCCGTGAATTTCTGCCAGACCGACAACCCCTTGGATTGGGCCTTGATGAACTTGAGATAGTCATCGGCGAATCCAATCGCTCCAAACCCCACCATGGCGGCGAGCACAAGCCAGACATAGGGTCTCTCGATATCGGCCCAGAGGAGCGTCGAGAGGACCACGGCGAATAGGATGAGAATCCCGCCCATGGTGGGCGTGCCGCTCTTCGCCAGGTGATGTTTAGGGCCGTCGCCGCGAATCTGCTGACCCAGCTTCATGTCTTGTAACTTCCTGATCACCCGCGGGGCCAGCACAAAGGCGATCAAGAACGCAGTCACAGCCGCATAGATGATCCGGAAGCTCAAATACCGAAAGACGTTCAGAAACGAATACTCCGTATGAAACGGATACAGCCAGTTATAGAGCATGCGGTCTTTACCTTAAAAAATGAGCCTGCCCGTCTGACCGACTCTTGCGGCGGATGGACGCCGACTCCTTACGATGCCTGCTTGGTGACTGCCTTCATCCCCGTCAGAGCCTGCACAACCTGCTCCATTTTCATGCCGCGAGAGGCCTTCACCAACACCACGTCACCCTGCCGCACGATCCTCTTGAGGCAATCAGCCGCCGCCGCCGCATCGACCACTTCGTCGATCCGCGGACCTGCCATCCCGCCCTGCCGGGCTCCTTCCGCAATGTCCCGACCCAACGTCCCGCAGACGATCAACCGCGACAGCCCCTGTGTGGCAAGAAACTGTCCGACGTCCCGGTGCATCCGACCTGTTTCAGGGCCGAGTTCGAGCATGTCTCCCAACACGGCAATCCGTTCGCGCGCAGGACTCCACTGTGCCAGCAATTGAAGCGCCGCTTTCATCGAAGCAGGGTTGGCGTTGTAGCAATCGTTGATGATATGGACGCCATGGTGGGTCACCACCTGCGACCGCATCGCGGCAGGACGGAATCGGCCCAGCCCTTGGGCAATCATCGAACCGGACAGGTTCAACGCAGCACCCACCGCCGCCGCGGCGAGCGCGTTGGTGACGTTGTGGGTACCATGCACCTTGATTCGAACAATTGTGGGGCGGCTCTTTCCAGGGAGGTGCAAGCGAAAGGTCGTTCCTTGGCGAATATCGGACGTGACCCCGCTCGCGCGGACATCGGCCATCTCCGAAAATCCGAACGACATGACGCGGCATTGCGCGCGCGCGGCAAGGTAGTCAAAGTAGGGATCGTCGGCGTTCACAATCGCCGTCCCATCGACCGGAAGCAGGTCCAACAATTCCGCCTTGGCTTGCGCTGATCCTTCCATGCTTCCGAAGAACTCGAGATGATCCGGGCCAATATTGGTAATCACCCCGATCGTGGGCCTGACAATCTCACAGAGCCTAGTCGTCTGCCCTTGCTGATCCACTCCCATCTCAATGACGGCCGCTTGATGGCGGGCCCTGAGCCGCAACAGGGTGTACGGTACGCCGATCCGATTGTTGAAATTCCCCTCGGTCTTTAGCACCGGCCACCGCTGGGCCAACACCGCCGCCACCATATCTTTCGTCGTCGTCTTGCCGTTGCTCCCAGTCACCGCCACGACGGGGATATGGAACCGACTGCGATGATGCGTCGCTAGCTGTTGGTAGGCAAACAGCGGATCGCGCACTCCGAAGAGAAAGGGCGCAGGTCGGCCGTCGATCCAGCGCACCGCTGCGGAACTTTGAGGAAGGCGGTATTCATCGTGAACGATGGCTCCCACTGCGCCCTGAGCAAGTACGGCCGGCACAAACTCATGCCCGTCGTATCGATCGCCCCTGAGTGCCACAAACAGATCACCGCGGCGAACCGATCGGGAATCCGTACTGATCTGTCTGATCCTGTGCTTCCCCGACAACGAGTCCTGCCCCGCGAGAACTTTCACGCTGATGACTTCCCGTAACTCCTCAACCGTAAAGAGTCCCATCGATTCCTTATCCTGCGCGATCTCGGCTGTGGCCTGGACTCTCACGCGCAATCCCGCAATTGCTGAATCGCCTCGCGAGCCACCTCACGATCGTCAAAATGAAACTTCTTGGTACCGATGATTTGATAATCTTCATGCCCCTTGCCGGCAATGAGCACCATATCGCCGCGGTGCGCCTCGCGGATGGCGGCGCGGATCGCCTCACGGCGGTCCGGCACCAAGTGATATTGCACATGACTGCGGCGCTCCAGCGCATCGCGCACGCCGACCTCCACTTCACGGAGGATTGTCATCGGGTCCTCGGTTCGAGGGTTATCGGACGTCAAGACCACCACGTCACTGTATTCCACGGCTGCGCGTCCCATCTTGGGCCGCTTCCCTCGATCCCGGTCACCACCGCAGCCGAAGACTGTAATGATCCGCCCGGTCTTCAACGCCTGGGTTGCCGTCAGCAACCGGAGGAGTGCATCTTCCGTGTGGGCATAATCGACAACGACGGTAAAATCCTGCCCGGAAGAGACCAGCTCGAAGCGGCCTGGGACATTGGTTATATGGGCGGTCGCTTCGCAGATTTGATCGGACGTCGCCCCGTCGTGCAACGCCACCCCGATCGCCCCCAACAAGTTGTAGACGTTGTGCTCCCCGACCAGTCGGCTCTCGACGGTAAACGAGCCTGCGGGAGTCGCCGCAGTAAAGGTAGTCCCGGTAAGCGAAAGGCGCACTCGTTCCGCCTTGAGATTGGCCTGGTTCTGAATGGCATAGCCCCAGACCGGCACAGGGCAGGCCGCGCGGATCGTGGCTCCGCGTGGATCGTCCATATTGACGAGGGCAAGCTTCCCGACCTTCTGTCCCCCGGCCAATCCGGCAAACAGTTGCACCTTCGCCTCAAAATACTCATCCATCGTGTGATGAAAATCGAGGTGATCCTGCGTGAGGTTCGTGAAGACCGCCACGTTATACTCGCAGCCCGATGTCCGGTCTAACGCGAGGGCGTGGGACGACACTTCCATCACTGCGGCGGTAAGTCCGCTCTCGACCATCTTCGCCAAGAGTGCTTGAAGGTCGAGTGCGCCGGGCGTCGTGTGAGGGGCCGGAAGCGTCTCTTGCCCGATCTGGTACCCCACCGTGCCGATCAACCCCACCCGTCGGCCGACCCCTTCCAGTAACGCTTTGCAGAGATACGTCGTCGTCGTCTTGCCGTTCGTGCCCGTCACGCCAATCATTTTGAGACGAGCGGATGGGTCCCCATGAAACCGGCTGCCCAAAAGACCGAGCGCCTTGCGAGAATTTGCCACCAGCACGAGTGGTAATGGCCCTGATGCCACAGGCGCCTGCGCGACCACCGCAACCGCGCCGGCCTTGATGGCCTGCTCGACAAATCCATGACCATCAACGCGCTCACCCTTGACGGCGACAAAGAGGCTCCCGGCCACCACGGCCCGCGAATCGTCCGTGATCGCATGCACCGGACAACTCACATCGCCGCGCTGCTCCAGAACCTCGACCTGGCCACGGAGCGCCGCGAGCAACTGCGTGAGGGTGATGGGATCGCGCGCCATGGCCTCTCAGGGATCCTTCATCGCCAGTGCGATTTTCACAGTGTCTTCTCTGGACACACCAAGATAGTTGAGCACCTGCTCCCCGACCCGCCGAAAGACGGGCGCCGCCACGGCCCCGCCCCAGGCTTCCCCTTGAGGTTCATCGAGGACTATGACCATCGCAAGCCGTGGAGATTCTGCCGGAACATATCCGACAAACGACCCGACAAACTGCGTGGAGGAATAGGCGCCGGTTCGCGAATCGATTTTTTGCGCGGTCCCAGTTTTACCCGCGACGCGAAAACCAGGAATGGCCGCCTTTGTTCCCGTCCCATTCGTCACGACACCTTCCAACATCGTCGTCATCGTCCGGGCCGTCTCCGGTGACACGATCCGCCGCTTCACTTGTGGCAGTACTTCCTTAAGCAAGCGACCTTTCTGATCGCGCACTTCGGACACCACATAGGGCTTCATCATCACGCCACCATTGGCGAGAGTTGCCACCGCCGACACCATCTGGAGAGGCGTCACCCCGACCTCCTGTCCCATCGAAATCGACGCCAGCGATCGACGGCCCCAGTCTTTGGGAGTCTTCAAGAGCCCGCTCACTTCGCCCGGCAGGTCGATCTCCGTACGTTGGCCGAATCCGAACGCTTGGAGATAGCGATAGAGCCGCTGCTCTCCGAGAGCCATTCCGGTTTTGGCCGCGCCGATGTTGCTGGATTTTTGAATCACCTCAGAGAATGTCATCCACCCCAGCTTGTCATGGTCATGAATCGTCGTATTCGCAATCACCATATGGCCGTTTTCACCGAAGACCATGGAATCGGGCGTCATCACTTTTTCTTCAATCGCCGCGGCTGCAACCACCATTTTCATGGTCGACCCAGGCTCGTACGTATCCGTCAGAGCACGATTGCGCCACCGATCAGGCGTCAACGCGGCGACGACATTCGGATCGAATCGTGGACTGACGGCCATCGCGAGAATCGCACCCGATTGCGGCTCCATGACGATGATTGTCCCGGATTTGGCATGGGTATGAGTGACGGCTTCTTCGAGTTCCTTTTCTGCAATGTATTGGATGACCTCGTCGACGGTCAGCGTGAGGGCATGTCCAGGCGTAGGCACTTGCTCCGCCAAACCTTTGGGAAAAACCGTGCGGCCCAACGCATCGCGTTGCAAAACGGTGACGCGCTTTTCTCCATGCAGGTGCGAATCGTATCGGCGCTCGAGCCCCTCAAGCCCTTGCCCATCCATCCCGGAAAATCCGAGGACATGGGCCAGCAACGGACCCTTGGGATAAAACCGCCGTCCCTCCATCACCACACCGATGCCGTCCAACGACAACCGCTCCAGCCAACGGCCCTGTTCAGGCTCGACCTTTCGCGCCAACCACACAAAACTCTTGTCTTGCTGAAGCTTTCTCTCAAGCTCAGCGCTTCGAATATGGAGCACAGGAGAAAGATGACGGGCGACGGTCGATGGACTCTCCAGCGACGTCGGTACGCCGAACACCGATGGCACCTCCACATTCATCGCAAGCACTTTGCCGTGCCGATCCGACACCATGCCTCTGGCTCCCTCGAAGGACACTGTCTTTTGATGTTGTCGATCGGCCTTGGCCGTGAGTTCTGCTGCTTGAAGGACTTGGAGCGTGACAAGCCGAAATAGAATGATGCTGAACCCGCAGAGGAGCAGGAGCAGCATCACATAGCGACGACCGCGAGAAGGGCCGGCAGTCACTCGCTCACCCTCTCGGTTGAGTCATGTCTTGCCAGACGGACTTGCTCCACAGGTGGGGGGGACAGGCTCGGAACCTCTCCCGGCTGATGCACCATCAGCACTTGCCCCTGCTGCGGCGGAACCAGCCCCAACTTTACCGTCGCCACCTTCGCGATCCGCTCCGGAGCCGTCAGCGCAGAAAACTTCACTTGCAATTGATCCCGCTCTCGCTCCAGCAATACTTTCTGAACCTTTAATCGTTCGATCTGATAACCCAACCGAACGACGTCGACACGTTCCCACACAAACACGAAGACCAACAGCACACCGGCCACAATCGTCACCGTCTTCATGAATGACCCTCCTTGGATACCCGTTGGGCAGCCCGCAACTTGGCACTGCGAGATCGAGGATTCCGGTCCGATTCTTCTCTGCTGGGGACCTGCGGCTTCTTGGTGAGCACCGCCAATGCAGGATCGTCCTTGCCGGAGAGCGCCCGAAACGTGTGCTTCACAATCCGATCCTCGAGCGAATGGAATGAAATCACACAGAGGCGGCCGCCGGGAGACAACACGTCTACCGCATCGCGCAATGCCGGCTCGAGACAGTCAAGCTCCTGATTCACTGCAATGCGAACGGCTTGGAACGTGCGGGTGGCACAGTGGAGACGACCATGCCGATAATTCGCCGGAACGGCTCCCTCGATCACGGAGACCAGCTCTTTCGTCGTCGCCAACGGATGGCGTTCTCGCGCGCGGACAATGGCACGCGCAATTCGTCGAGAAAACCGTTCCTCGCCGAACTGAAAAATCGCGTCGGCCAACTGCGCTTCCGGCCATCGATTGACCAGATCAGCTGCGGTCCCGCTCATCGATTGATCCATACGCATGTCCAACGGACCATCCCCTTGAAAGCTAAAGCCACGAGCAGGTTCATCCAACTGCGGGGACGAGACTCCAAGATCAAACAGGATTCCATCGACCTGTCCAACGCCACTGGTAGCAAGACTCTGTTTCAGATCCATAAAGTGACCATGGAGAAGGAGCACACGGTCGCCGAATCGTGCGAGCTTTTCTCGACTGGCTGCAATGGCCACCGCATCGCAATCAAACCCGATGAGCCTGCTGTCAGGACCGCTCGCCTCAAGAAGTTTTTCAGCATGCCCACTATACCCCACCGTACAATCAAGATAGGTTCGGCCATCCTCTCGAACGAGCCAAAGTAGCACCTCTTCTGACATTACCGGAATATGTCGAGAAACCTCCATAAGTCATGAAAAACCAAATTCACCCACTTTCTCCCACTAAGCCGCGCAGTATACACTCACTCAAAGACTTGTCAATAGAATATTCATGGACTTATGAAGCATGGGATGCCTCTGTTTGCGTCTTGTCCCGTTGACAAGTGTCTAACATTTGAGAGGCTGTCTCACGGCATACAAAGATGTCCAAGAGAGGGTATAGAGAGCACATACCATCCCCAAGATATGGGATGGAAGGGGGTATGAGGTGACCCCCTTTGGGTTCTATTCATCGGCATCTGGCGGAAGATAATCGCCGCCGAGGATGGTCAAACCCGCACACCCAGGCCGCCGAGCGCTTGATGTTCGCTCCACCAGGACATGGAGAGCTAAACTACATCACCTCTTGGCCGACCCTGACCTTTCTACTGAGGCGAACGGCAATGTCGGGCAGGCTGGCCAATTGAATAATCCCTTAAGGGCCGGAGTTGGCGAGTTTCATTGACAAGGGTCCCAGTCGGGTTGAAAATGGTGGTATGCGTACTCAACACTCAATATCACTGCACTTAGTTACTGCAATCTCACTGGTCACCCTGCTCGGGCTCTTCTTAAATTCTGAAGAGACTGAGGCTAAGGACTTCAACCCTGATAATCCCCTCAACGCACCCGCTTCAGTGTACTGGTGCCCTTCCAAGATGCCCGATCAACAGATCTCAACAAAGAAGGGCTCAGGCTGTCAGCCGCTCTACAACCAGCAGGCAGAAGAATCGTTTCGAGAAAGCGCGCGGCAACAGGGCTACGATCTTCCGGATCGTGACCCCATAAAAATTGTGGAATTGCAGAATGCGGCTTCAAAATTTTCAGACCGATACCGGACGTTCTTGGCATGCTGCTTGGCGGCCAGTGACGCGCCGATAGAAATCGTCGAATTGATCGACGAAGCGAACCACATCCTCAAGGCTGTTCAACAAAAGGGTATCTTCAATTCGTCCGGATTCGGCGTGGGAAGCGGAGGAAGTGGCGGCCCAGGCGATGGAGCTGGAAGCGGTGGCTTAGGCGGGGGACCCGGACAAGCCCCGAAGCTTGGCACCTTCGCGCGACAATTTACGCTTAGCGAAATTGTCGGAACAGTAGCGCGTGCACGCGATGACTTGTCGTCACTCGGCACGCGGCTGGAAAAACTGAACGAGGCCAAGCAAACTCTGGGGAGTGCGGACTATGAAGCCAGCGGACGAGAACGGCTCTACATCCAGGAAGAAGAAGACGCGATCAGAAGAGAATTCAAGTCCAAGAAACCAGCTGCATCAGCTCCAACAGGCATGGAGATCCAAGATACCACGTTGCGCTCAAGAATCGGCGGAGACATCGAAGATACCAAACTCAACCCAAACTTCGGCGCTGATATCAACTATTCCGTTTCCCCTTACAGCAACGTTGGCGAATCGCTTCGCCCGCGGCGAGGCGACGACGTTCAAGACAGCAACCTTCCACATCGACCAGGTACGGACATACAAGATACGGTGATTCCCAACAGCACCGGCTTCGAAATCGACAAATCTCAAAACCCCAATGGATCCTCAACCATTCCACGCCGCGGGGTCGGCCCCTCCATCGGGGACTCCGATCTGAACAGCAAGCGGCGGTAGTTCCCGCTCCTACTTTGTCACAACTGGCGGCATCGGCTCCCATGTCTCGCCTGCATCCTTACTGCGATACAATCCGCTCCCATTCGTCCCAAGATAAAACAGCTTCGGATCGGTGGCGCTCTGCGCGAGGGACCGTACGTTCAGCGTGGCCAACCCTTTACTCAGCGTGGTCCAGGTGTTCCCGCCGTCTTCGCTCCGGTGGATGCCTTCCCGGCCACCCAGGTAAATCACGCCCTTTCTCGTCCGATCTAAGACCATCGAAAACAACATTTGGTCCTGCAGGGACTGGCCGATACGCACCCACGACGCCGCCCCATCCGTCGACTTATAGAGCCCTTCCAGCGTCGCGGCATACACCGTGTCCGGCTCATGGGGATCGACCAGAACCGCCGTGACACTCAGGGCGCGTGACGATTTGATGATGGCCGGGGACACGAGTCCGTTATTCACTTTTTCCCAATGCCCCGCTTGATCGACTGATTTATAGACACCGCCACTCGTGCCTGCATAGAGGATCGCCGGCCTCGTGGGGTCCAGGCCGAGCGTCACCACCATCAGCACTTCTTTCATGCCGTCCATTCGCTTCGTCCAACTGTCGCCCGCATTCTTGGTTTCAAACACGCCCATCGTCGTCGCAGCGAACAGATGCGTGTTGTCCGCCTGATCGAAGACGAACTGATTGACTACGGAGGAGATCGTCGTATCGTCCAACCCAGCTCGCTGCGAGACCCAACGCTGCCCTCCGTCGTAACTCTTGTACACCGCATCGCCCTTCGTGCCGGCGTACACCGTGGCCGGGTAGGCCGGATCAATCGCCATCGAAATCACGCGCGAGTGGCTCATGCCATGTGACAAATTCGTCCAGGTCTGGCCCCCATCGCGCGTCTTATAGATGTAGTCATTCGTCGCGACGTAGATGATGTCGGGATTCTTCGGATGAAGCTGGATGACGACGATGGCATCGCTGCGATTGCAGCCGGAGAGAGCCGCGATAAAAAGAAGCAGAAAGGCAAGAACGTGTGTCATGCGTTGAACGTTGCAGAATCAATCCAGGATGCTCAAACAGGTCATCCAACAAGGCCGCAGGGAGAATCGAACACCGAGGAGGTGCATACCGCACTTCGTGTGTGCCGTTCGCCATTAGAAAAAATCTTGGCGAACGGAAAACCCCCTGCAGCGTTTCCGATCTTCGAGAGACTCCAGCTCAACGTTGAGGTGTTCGATCGACTGAGAACGCAGTTGGGAGCCTGTTTCAGCATCCTGCTCTAGCGGTAGTTGGTGAACTTAAGATCAATCCCGAAATCCTGCCCCCTGAGAAACGCCATGGCCGCTTGGAGGTCATCCTTGCTCTTGCTCAGCACGCGCACTTGCTCGCCTTGGATCTGCGCTTGTACTTTCAACTTGGACTCCTTGATGGCCTTCGTTACCTCTTTCGCCTTATCCGCCGCGATACCACTTTGAATCTTCGCCACCTGGCGCACCGTGCCACTCAGCGCAGGCTCCACGGTCCCGTAGGTGAACGCTTTCAACGAGACCCCCCGCTTCACGCACTTGGTCTTGATAATATCGTTCACCGCATTGAGCTTATACTCATCGTCGGAGACAAGGACCAGCTCCTTTTCCTTCTCCTTCAACGTAATCTCCGTCTTCGAGTCCTTGAAGTCGAAGCGTTGCTTGATCTCCTTCGTCGCCTGATCGACGACATTCTTCATCTCTTGCATGTCCACTTCCGAGACCACGTCGAACGAAAACTGCTCAGCCACGATCCCCTCCTCTCATCACTTCAACCATTTCCTTTTCTACCACAGGGTAGCCTGGTCGATCCTCGAGTGCGCGCGTCGAACAAGCACCATCGATCTAATTGATCCTTCCAAGCTTGCTCGTTCTCTCTCCAGGGATGGGGGCTGATTGATCTTCCACTGCGCGCGTCCAACGAGGGCCTTCTGAGGCCGCGCGTTGCGCGAGCACAGAAGATCATCAGCCTCCAACCCCTCCCCTCTCAACAGCACCCCCCGCCGGGCAACTGCAATCGCTTCTCCTCATCATAACGAATCGTCGTCTGCAATCTTCCTGGCGAGCCTCCGCCGGCCATCACCACCACTTCGCTGCTGGTAAACGGTCGCTTCAAGACCACATAGCCATACCACTGCATCATACTATCGCCCAAGACGATCACCGCGAGCAAGGCCACCACAGCCACCAACCCTGCATCCAGGTACAACGCAAACGCCTGTCCGCTGTCCGCGAGGGACGATGCGTTCGTCACAAACATGCCGAACATCTCGTAGGACCCGATCAATGTGATGGTCCCGACAAACAACATCGGCAACGCTGTGATCCACAGATATTGCGCCTTTCGCATCTTAATGAGCACCGTCGTGCCAATACAGAGTGCCAACGTCCCGAGCAACTGATTCGCTGCGCCGAACATCGGCCAGAGCGTCGAGATGCTGCCGGTGCCTATGAGATAGCCCCAGGCTCCCACGATCAGCCCGCTGCTCACCGCCACACCAGGCCACCAATTCATCCTCCGCAATGGAGGATAGAAGCGCCCGCCCATCTCCTGGATGAGATAGCGCCCCACGCGCGTGCCTGTATCGATCGTCGTCAGAATGAACAACGCCTCGAACACCAGCGCAAACTGATACCAATAGGCCATCAACCCGGCCATACCAGGGAGCGCGGAAAAAATGGACGCCATGCCGACCGCGAGCGATACGGCTCCGCCAGGCCGGCCCGCCACATCCGCCTCGACGAGTTGCGAGAGTTCCTGAATCCGCAAGACAGGAAAGCCCATCGCAGCCAGCTCATCGGGCATGAGCATCGTATTGATCGCCAGATAATCACCGGGGATCAATACCGAGGCTGCAATCAAGGCCATCACACCAACAAAACTCTCCAGCAACATCGCCCCGTAGCCAACCGTCGCCTGGGACTCCTGCTCGATCATCTTCGGCGTGGTCCCGGAAGAGACCAGCGAGTGAAAACCTGGCACGGCTCCGCAGGCAATGGTGATAAAGAGAAAGGGGAACAGCGTGCCAGGAATAATCGGTCCGCCTCCGCTTGCGAATATCGTGACGCGCGGCATCTCGATCGTCGGCGCAATGAGAATCACCCCCAAGCCCAGCAAGGCCACCACGCCGAGCTTCATGAAGGTGGAGAGATACCCACGCGGTACCAGCAACATCCAACCAGGCAAGACAGACGCGAGAAACCCATAGCCAGCCAGTGCCCACACCAACGTCGTTCGCTCGAACTCGAACCACTCGGCAACCGAAGACTGAGCGACTACCCGCCCGAAGATCACAGCCGCGACCAACAGC
>Ga0184638_1000317_pt1 | contig 13088 bp, 17 predicted proteins | sample PLM31_50_b2_FD_133141 | JGI IMG/M metagenome (GOLD analysis project Ga0184638, IMG submission 133141) | Groundwater sediment microbial communities from an aquifer in East River, Colorado, USA - PLM3-1_50_b2 | ecosystem: Environmental > Terrestrial > Soil > Riparian zone | place: USA: East River... | reverse complement strand
GGAGCTGGCGTCGCCGCGGTGGGCGCCGGCGCGGTGGACGTGACGACCACGGGGTATTTCGCGCACGCCGCCAGGCCCACGAGCGAAGCGATCAGCGCGAGCACGAGCGTCGTCGACTTCAGGCGCGAGTACATGAATGGTCCTCCCATTGCCGAGGTTGTGCGCCGTCTCAGTTGTTCCAGTTCTTCTTACCCTTGAGGCCCTTGGCCTGACCGGGCGGCACAAATGGCTGCGCGCCCATCTTCTTGGCCTGGCCGGGTTGGATCTTGTAGTAGGTGGCCGGCACGGCCAGCACGGGCTGGGGCACACGGTTGGTCGCGATGATGCTCCATGAGCTGCCGGGGCTCGCCGCGACGAACCAGGTGCCGCCGTGGAAGCTGTAGTAGCGGCCGCCGTGGACGAACAGGTTGTAGTTCGCACCGGGCCCGTAGAAGACGGGGCTGCCGGGCACGGCCACCAGATGTGGCGGCGACGCGACGACGAGCGCCGGCGGCGGCGCGACGTTGATGCCGATGTTCACGTCGGCGTGCGCGGGCGCCGGAGCGAGCAGGCCACCGGCGAGCAAAAGCGCTATCAGCGTTGTCTCCGTCATGTCTCACCCTCCGGAAAATGCTGTCGGGCGATCTTCCGAAGGTGCAGGAGCGGTGCCAGCGAGACGGCTCAAAACAACAGGGCCTTAGACGCCTGGTCGCACCACCGACGGGTTCCCAGGGTGTCCTTCTGGCGCGCAGGTGACCGCCGGTGTCAGTCCGCGATCTCGAGTATCCAGTAAGAGGAAGCCGCCCGTCAGCCGGTCCGGTTCGCGAATACGTAAAAGCGAAGATCGTGGCCAACCTCCGTCGGCACGACCAGACGATCCCGATCATCGCGGCGAGCCGGGGCACGAACCGTGCGGTTGTCGATGCGATCCTTCGGCTCGCGCTCTTCGCTTATATGCCCAAGCTCGTCGACCGCCTCCCCTCGAGCGCCTGATCGCCATGGCGTGCAGGGACACCTGCCCTGCGGCGTCGCCACGACGAGGAACTTTCTCGCGTGAAGGCCTAGAAAAAACGTCCCGCAACCTTATGCGTTCGCCAAGATTGAGTCCTTCGGGGAAGGCGAGTCTCTCTGCGGAGTTTCCGGATCTCCGCGAAGTTCATCCGGAATTATGGGTGGCACGCTCTTGGCAGCGTCGCGTCGCCAAGGTGAAGGTCATCTGTGCGTGGTGCCGTGACGAGGGCAAGCCCAGGTACCTGGGTGAGCGGGAGCCGTTTGATAACCCAGCACCGACGCACGGGGTTTGTCTACGTCATCGAGAGCAGTTCCTAGAATCGCTGCCCTCGACGTCATTTCCGGATGTCGAGATGCTCATCGTGGTGCGGTCGAACGACACCGCTCTCTACGAGTACCTCCAGCGGCGTCTCGCCGGGGTGCAGGGCGTGAAGGTGATTCTGGAACGTCGCCAGGCGGACCGACGCCGTGACCAGCTCCCCGGCGCCGACGAGCACCGACACCAAGAGCGGCGCATTCGGCAAGGCACGACCTTTGCGCTGGGCTACACCGTCGTGCGATTCAAACGGAGTCCGCCCGCGGGAAGAGGGATCGATCGCGTCGACCTGTGACGTCCCGTAACGGCGGACCATTCGGCGGCCTCCGTTCCCGTTCACCCTCCTCGATTCCACTGCTGCCCTTTCACTGCGCACGATAGAATCCCCGTACGCGTGCACGGGCGGGATTTAGCCCAACTGGTTTTCATTCATCATGCTCGCGCACGACCGACGGAAGCCTGATCGTTGGACGTGCCGGTGAAAGGTATTCCACAGCGACGGATCGACCAGAGCCGCGAGCGAGCAGCGAGGCGAGCATGCAATGGGTTGCGATCTTCGACGACAACGAAGGGCTCGATTCGATCCGCAAGGAGCACTCAGCGGCCCACTTCGACTACCTGGCCGCGAACCGAGACAAGATCGTGATTGCCGGAGGTCTTCGTCCCGAGCTCTCGCGGCACGCGCGATGAGTCGCTCAGCACAATTGCATTACGCAGTATGACGCGGGCTCAAGCGATTCGGACGCTCAGTGCCACGCCAGATCGGATCCAGAATCTCGCCCAAGGGCTCTCATCCGGCCAACTCACACAAAGGCCAGCAGGGCACGAATGGTCGATGAGCGAGATCGTCAAGCATTTGCTCCTCGGGGAACGTGATGTGATCCTGCCGCGACTGTGCCAAATGAGGGAAGAGGATGCCCCGGTGTTCCAGTCGTCCCTCGTCGACCAGACCGGTTTCGCCGGCGACCCGGTTCCAGACGACTTTGACAGTGATCTTCGCGGGTTCCGCTTGGTTCGAGAAGAGACACTTGCGTTCCTGCGTACCCTCACGGAGCACGATTGGCAGCGCCTCGGGACTACTCCCACCCGCGGGACCCTCAGCATCGAGGCGTACGCGACGTATTTAGCAAACCATGACTTGGAACATCTGGATCAGCTTGAGCGCACCCGGCGGGTTGTCTGGCGATGACGTGGATCCGCGTGCGGTGCGCATGGAGCGTAGGGTCAGGTCGTAAGGCACAGAGGGGGGCAACTCGAAGCAAAACGGGCTCAGGCTGAGGAGGGAACCATGGACCGATCGTATGTGGCGGAGAACGACGCTGGGCGACAGCGGCTGAAGACATTGGTCACAAGGTTGAGCGATGCCGACATGGCTCGCCGCCTGGGCCAGCATTGGACCGTCAGTGTCGGTCTCATGCATCTCGCGTTCTGGGACAGGCTCTGGCTCGCAAAGTTCGAAGAGTGGGAGCGGACGGGTGTGGTCAAGATGCCGCCGGCGGACACTGACGGTAATCCCGCGGCAATGAATGACGCGATGCTGGCCTGGTGGCGCTCCATCTCACCTGTCCAGGTTCGACACGAGGTAATCGCCGCTGCCGAAGCCGTGGATAGCGCGGCTGCGCGGTTGTCCGAGCCGATAGTCAAGGCCATTCTTGCCGTGCGCCCGCGCACACTTATTCGTGGGATCCACCGCCGCGAGCATCTGGACGAAATCGAGCGCGCGCTTGCAGGTTGAGCTACGCCGTGAGGTCCGGCCGCCGGTTGTCCCGGACTGCGTAAGCGAGGTCGCGCGAAGTTTCGATGTTCATCGGCTGCCCTCTCATCGGGCTCGTGAGCACAAAACCTAAAGCCGGTTAGTCCAGCCGTCAACCGGCACGGTTCCGACCCAGGGAAGCATAGGGGAAGCGAGGGGAAGCAGACGATTGCGTAGGATGGCCAAAAGGGGGGAGCCCTAGCCCCCGACCTAGACTCTTCAACCAGCAGCCCCACGCTTCGCCTGGCGGCCCGCCAGCTACGAACCAGCTAGCCGTCACTCCGGATCGGGGTCAAGAGTTCCCGCACGTCAACCCCCAGTGCCCACGCTAGCCGGCAGATGTTGTCGATTGAGATGTTGCGCTCGACCCGCTCCACCGAGCCCACATACGTCCGGTGAATGTCGGCCTTGTCAGCCAGCGCCTCCTGCGAGAGACCCTGTTTCGCGCGAAGCCGCCGGAGATTCGCGGCGACGAGCGCTCGCCCGTTGACAGCTTGCCTGGAATGATCGCCACGGCGTTCCTTAGTGTTTCGTCCCCGGCGCTTCACGTCGGAAGCATGGAACTTTGAACACTACGGGTCTACAGTCTATAAGTAGACAGACAATACGTTTCTTCCGGAGGAGGGCTTGGATGAACAGTCGAGCCGTTGGTATCGTCGGCGCAGGGCTTCTTCTCGCCGCATGTTCCGCGGACCTCTCAGGCCACCTCTTCGTCACGATGCTGTCGGGTGATGTGAAGCGAGCCGCGGATGTCGAGGTGATTCTCGTCGGCGCAACAGCAGAGTTCGAGGCGGAGTGGGCGAAGGCAGTCCAGGAGTTCAAGGCGGCGTATGCGGAGGCCAATGCCGTGGTGAGCGACGCCCGTCGGCAAGCCGAGGAAGCCAATGAGCGGGTGCTGCGGGACATCCGCAGCGGCTTCTTCAGGTCCTCCTCGTCGGACGAGACCGATCGATCAATCGCGGCCGCGGCCCGTGTCGATGAGGTGGTCAAGGCCCACCGCGCGCATGCATTGAAGTTGATCCAATGGGGCCAAAAGGGGACCGCTCGCACCGACGTCAATGGACATTACGCGATCAGGGGGCTTCGCCCGGGAAAGTATCTTCTGTACGCGCACTACCGAGTGTCCGACCGCATCAGTCTTCATTGGCTTGTTCCGGTCGAAGTCAAATCGGGAACGGCAACGCTGGATCTTTCAAACAGCAACGCCGGGTGGCCGTTCGGCTATCAGAGCTAGACGCCGTGACGGGGCAACCGAAGGGGTTGGGCGAGAAGGAGGACAGAATGGCCACGACAATCGCGATGATATTCGGGGTGCTTCTGGGCGTGATCGAGAACTGATAGCGACTGGACGTTTCACAGCGAAAAGGGAGAATAGCTGGCGAGGAGTGCTTTCAACCCCAATGGGCAGCCAGATGAAATCAGGAACATCTCGAAAGCCGGGACGCCCGCCGAAGCAACCACAGAAGCTGCCGACGTTCTCGCTGCGTGACCTGCCGAGGGTGAATCTCCCCGGACAGACGCGCTCGGGTGGTGGGAAGACGAAGCTGACGAACCGACGGGCGGCCATCATTCTGTACGCGCTCTGTTGCGGGTGCTACAGAGAGACCGGGGCACAGTTGGCCGGCATCAAGGCTGAAACGCTTTCACATTGGATGGCCTGGGATGGTGAGCCGTACGAAACCTTTCAGCGGCTCGTCCGAAAGGCCGAAGCCGATCTTGAAGCACGGATGGTCACGGCCTTGACGAGCAAGGTCGAGGTCCGACCCGAGCTCGCGCTTGCCGTTTTGGAGAGAAAATTTCCGCAGCGGTGGGGCAAGACCATGCCCCCGCCGCCACCAGCTCCCACCACTGTCGACCTAGGGATGATGCTCCAAATCGCGCTCGATCGCATCGAAGCTCGGAAGGGGAACCGGCCGCTCGCGCTGCCCCTCTCTCCGAATGGCGGGACCGTCCCCCACGATCCGCGTCCGCCACGGACCATTGAGGACACAACGTCCACGATCGAGTAGTCGCAGACACTGCCAGACGATCTTGATCGCGCTCGCGGCGAGGCCCGAGAAAGTGGTGAAACCCGCTCAAGTCGATCCATCAAAAGGCGATCGACTCAGACGTGCTCTTTACAACGATCTTGAGCCTGACCTAACGAGCCCACTTAGGCTGCCAATCCCGTCCAGCTTCCCGTCCTGCCTGCCAGCTCGGCGCCGTCACCCGGCATAGGGAACTCCCAGCCCCCTATCGGCTTCTCTTCAGCACGCGGCCGCCTGCTTCGCCTCGGGGCCTCGTTTGGGCACAGTGTAGGCACATGGGACCTCTTGGCCGAGAGAAGCCTTAGATTTCAAATGTTTGCCTAGCCCAGGACTAGGATTTGGAGTCCTGGGGCTGCGCGTACGGTTGCCAAAGATGAATGGAGAACCACAGACAGAGGCGGGATCTCGTTCACAATCTTGTTGAAGGTCTTGGTGGGATTATCCTGCGTAGTAGACAGAGCGAGAGTCTATTCTGCTTTTCTCGGTTCCCCGCCTCCCTCCGCGTCTTTAATCGCCGCCTCCAGACCCTCAACAGCTGTCCGAATTGTCGCGGCATCGACATCCTCGCGCTCAGACTTCTCGTAGATCAAGATTGGGTACAGCGTCGCATTGGCCGCTCGGTAGTAACCGATGACCCGGTAGCCGCCGCGCAATCCCAGACCATCCCCGCGTTTTAGACGGCGCGGCAAGTTCAACCCCCCTGAAGCTCGCGAGACCTGAGAGCCGGGCTTTCCGGCTTGACAAGAGCGGAGGGGAGCAGCTAGTGTTGCGCCGGTAGCGCCCCTCCTACTGCTCGGGCTCCCGTTGTAGGGGCAGCAGATTCTCGCCCGAGGTGCTGAGCCACTATGCTCGGCGCCTCGGGTTCTTTTTTTGCCCGAAGGCGCCATCCCAACGGGGAGGGCGCGTTGAAACGTGGGAGTAGGCAGCACTCCTGTCGTCCTGAGACCTTCTTCCTTCCTCCCGCAGCACGCGGAACTCATTCGAAAAGCAGGCATCCTGCCACCACCGAGCACCAGCTCCATGATCCCGACGCAGCGGGCCAGGTCACGGAACCAGATCGTCAGCGCCTCGCGCGACGGCATGTGGTGGGTGCCAGGGGTCGTTCAGGTAACCCACGATTTAGGATTAGCGCATCGTTCGGGGCGGCGGTTCAGGCACCTGGACTTCAAGTGATGCAGCGTCCCCTTCCCTCTTTCCCCTAAGAGCCAACATGCCAAGTCACGACGATGCGCAGGCAGATACCAAGCATGCCTCGCGCGTAAGACTGCTACGAAGCCTTGTCGCGGACGAGGGCTCCCTCGCTCCCGAGCATCACGCAGACCTCCGCGCGTCAGGATTGACCGACGAGACAGTTCGCCTCCACCGGTTCCGCTCGATCCGGCCAAAGAAAATCGAGCGCCTCCTCGGCTTCTCGATGAAGGGCCTTGACTCGGGCGTGCTGATTCCGTTCGCCGACCCGCGCGGCGGATTTACCGACCATATCCGCGTGAAAGTTTTCCCGACGCTCCACGACGCCAAGGGGCACGCCATCAAATACCTTCAGCCTCGAGACTCGGGAGTCCGCCTCTTCTTCCCGCTCGCCACCCTAGATCAAGTTGTCCGAGGTAACGCGCCCGTCTGGATTATCGAGGGCGAGAAAAAGAGCCTCGCTGTCGCGCAGCTGGGGTTGCCAGCCGTTGGCTTCTGCGGCATCGAAGGCTGGCACGCTGCAGGTTCTCGCAGCCTGTTACCAGATTTTGACTGCATCCGTCTGCGACGACGTCAGATCGAGCTCGTCCCTGATGGCGACTGGCAAACCAACCCGAATGTCGCTCGTGGCGCGTTCCGCTTGGCGGAAGCCTTGGAGGCACGGGGGGCGTCGGTGCGTCTCGTCGTCCTCCCAGCGGAGCTTCCGCAGTGACAAAGGTCGGGGTGGACGACTACATCCAGGCAACGGCTGCTACGATCCAGGACCTCGAAGCGTTGCCACGAGTTGATGTGTGGCCTCGCCTCGATCGACAGGCGCTCCAAGGGCTCGCCGGTGAATTTGTCGATGTTATTGACCCCTACACGGAAGCCGATCCCGTCGCCGTGCTCGCTCATTTGCTCACGGCGTTCGGCAATGTGATTGGCGACGAACCCCACGCGCGTGTCCACCATGATCGGCATCCCGCGCGTCTCAATCCTGCGATCGTGGGGCGCACCGCCCTCGCCCGCAAGGGAACGGCCGCGAGCATTGTCCGCCACGCCTTCGCCGAGGTGGATCGTGGATGGGCCGCCCTCTGTGTCAAGAGCGGATTGTCGTCCGGTGAAGGGCTCATCTATCACGTCCGTGATTCGCGTGAAGAGACCAAGCCGGTGCGCCGCAATGGTCAGACGACCTATGAGCGCGTCATGACTGATGGGGGCGTGACCGACAAGCGCCTGCTGATCATTGAGCCAGAGTTTGCCGTCGTCCTGAAGCGCATGGCAGGCGAGGGCAACAGCCTGTCAGGCGTCATTCGGCAAGCCTGGGATAGCGGCAATTTGTCCACGCTGACGAAGAATGCACCGCTCACGGCCACGAGCGCGCACGTTAGCGTTATCGCCCACATCACCGAGGAGGAGCTGCAGCGCTATCTTTCGGAGACCGAACGCGCCAATGGCTTTGGCAATCGCTTCCTCTGGTTTCTCGTGCGCCGCTCCAAGACGCTCCCGGCTGGCGATCCAATTCCAGATCGGCGGTTCGAGCCCCTCATCCTGAAGCTCCGGGCGGCCACGCGGTTCGCCCGCAACGTCACCACCGTCGTGCGCTCTAGCAAAGCCGAGCAGCTCTGGACCGATATCTACCCAGATCTCAGTGAAGGTGAGCCCGGCTTGATCGGGGCGATTCTGTCTCGGGCCGAAGCCCAGGTGCTTCGCCTCTCAGTGGCGTACGCCTTGCTCGACAGTTCGAACATGATCCTGGTTCAGCACCTGGAAGCGGCCCTGGCGCTCTGGAAGTACGCCGCCACCAGCGCTCGGCGCATCTTCGGCGATCGGCTGGGCGCACCACTGGCCGATATCATCCTGTCTGCCCTTCGCACTCGCGGCTCGCTCGCCGAAACAGATGTCTGGAGCCTGGTCGGACGTCACCACCGTGCCGGGGAACTCCATGCGGCGCTGGAGTTCCTTGAAACGTCGGGCCGGGCGACCAAAATGCGCAAGTCGACGGGTGGGCGCCCCAGCGTCATCTGGAGTGCCCGGTGAACCGACGACCCGCGTTCTTTTTTCGCTTTATTCAGTTAATTCCAGTCGGGGATTCCGTTTCCAGTGCTTGGCCTGTGACCTGCTCAAGCGCGTCCCGCTCAGCCGGAGACAAAAGAATAAAGGTACTTGGACATAACAGTTCTGAGCCACGAGAAGTCGCAGCCGAACCGGCGACGGCGTCGGCCGTGAGAAAGGAGCTGCCATGCCGCGCGATCCGCCTGGCGAAAGAAACGTCGGCTCAGCACCTCGCTGACTCAAGAGGTGCCCGTCACTGACGCGCGCGACGCCACCGTACAGGGAACGAAGCTCACGGTCCACAGAACAGACGTGACAAGGAAAGGGAGCCACATGATGGCTGACAAGATCGAGCGAGACCGGCTCCTGGCGAAATATGCGGAGCGAGGCGCGTTGGCTCTCGCCGAACACACCCCAGACTTCACTCCCAACGCGCTCGAAATTCTCTTTGTGCGCTGTCTTCACGAAGAGCTTGAGAAAGTACGCCCAGGGGATCGTCTCGACGCGATCGAGAAGATGCTCTGCGGAATCTTTGCTGCGTGGTTGAGTCCGCGCTTCCCAGCGTCCGGATCGCAAGGCCCTGCCGATGGTGCTGCGCGACTCGGCCTCGACGGGCTCCATGATGACGAGATCTTGCGAACCTTGGATCACCCATTCGTGAAGCGTGCAATGAGCAAGAAGCCGTCGACCGGCGACCCGGAAACACCGAGAAGAAACCCATCCGACGTCAGCCGCTCCACGTTCCCCGCCGCGGCGCACAAGGTTATCCGCGCTGCGCAGGCTGCGCAACGGATCTGGTATGCGGCCTGGACCCGGAATGACCGATGGGGGAACGAGCTTGCCGACGCCATGGCAACGTACGTCGCCCGGGAGCTGAGAGACCATCTTCAGGGATATCCGGAGGCGCAGCATCTCGATGTAGCCATGCAGTTCTTTACAGCTTTCTCCACGAGAACCTCTCGGACGAGCCCGCCGATCTCGATGAGGGAACCGACGAGCCCAACAACGAGGTCAACGATCCCGAGAGTGACAGTTGATTCATCTGCCATCTCGAGATCGAGCATCGCATGGCTCCGGGGGACTCGATGACGACGGCCACCACTGCCAAGGCAGACCTACATAGAGAAGGAGAAACAACTATGACGCAGAAGCAGCGAACGATGAAACCAAAACACCATGAGGAGAAGAGACATGTCGACTTGCAGCATCGGGCTGACTTCGAGACGTTGATGCCTGGCCATGGCGTCCCAGAGCACATGCGGGCCGATTTTGTGACGCTCATGCGTACTCGGTTTGAGAGATCGATGCCTGGCAGCGTCACCGACGACATGCGGCACTGGACGAAGTGGGAATCGCGGCTGAACACAATATCCTGGCAGTTCGTTGCACGATTGCAATGGAAGTTACCCACGTATGCCATGGAAATTGACGCATGCGTGCGGTGGCTGGTTGAAAACCTCCCAATCCTGGACAGGTACACGCGCTGGGCAGCGGTCTGTGACGCCGGAAAGGATGGCGTTGATCTTCATCTCTGTGTGGTGCTGCGCTCGAGCGCCGAGATCACATTCTCGAGGCCACCCATCGAGTTGGCGTTCAGAGAAGCTAAGGCCTTCGTCCGCATCGAGAACTACTCCCCTGGCCAAAGGATCGCCGACTTCCTGACCGACGTGCGCCATCCCGGAGTCATCCTCGCCGCGGGGGCACCTTGGGAGGTCCACGACTCCAGCTCGCCTCCCGGCGCCCGCGGGGAGTCAAGCTGAGCATGCCCCAGCTCCGGCGAGAAATGTCCAATGCCTTCCCAGAGGGGATGCCTCGGGACGCGTGGGGTTGCCTGGGCTCGTTTCTGTCTCCGAGCCTGGGGTGAACACCCCAATGGGCTCCTGGGATCTCCTGCTTTGCCCGGCGCATCCTCTTGGGAGCCATTGGGAGGAGCACAGGACTCGTAAACCTGGGCCCCATGCCGGCCAGCTTCCCGGAATGCTTCCTCTAACTCGGATCATCGTCGGTCGGTGTGCCCCCCAGATGTGCCCGACGGGTCTCCAGCTTCTGTACAAGGACGCCAGGTGAAGTCCGAGCCGACGGGGGCTCCCCATCCCCATCGAGGCGAGAACTCTTCATCTGGCAGCCGCCCACAGATTTTGGCGACCCGTCGGCTCCTGACCCTGGACGAGGCGGCCGAGCTGTTGGGCTTGTCCGTGATCAGCCTCCGCCGGATGATCTGGGACGGACGGTTGCGCGCCGTCCGCCTCACCCGACGCGTCCAGGTCGACGCCCGAGATCTCGATCGCCTGATCGAGGACGCCAAGCGTCAGCCCGACTGGCCGTCTACTCGCGGTGGACGCTAATCTAGTGCTTTAGTACTATTAAGTTGTGGGCATTGCATGACCCGACGCCGGCCCGGTTCAACGAAGAAGCGGACGAGCCGATTCGGCATCTACCTCGATGAGGAGACCCACCTCGCGCTCCTGAAAGCCGCGCTCGACGCGGGGACGTCAGCGACCGCGCTCGTCGAAACCCTGATCAAGCGACACTTGGCCGCGAGCCGACGTCGTAGGCGCAGCCCCTAGCGATGTACGAGGATCTCCCGCCGTACCACCTCTGGTACCGGACGGATCTCGCGATCTACTATGTGCGCTTTCATACCAGGACGGGCCGCATCTACCGGAGGTCCCTCGGCACCGGGAACGAAACCGAAGCGCATCGTCGCGCTCCCCGCGTCATCGCGGATGTCCTGAAGACGGGGCCGGTCGCCCCCAAATGCATCGCCGATCTCTTTCCGCTTGTTCGGCGGGACTACGAGCTCAATGGTCACCGCTCGCTTGGGAAACTGAACCATAACATCGAGCGACTGAGCGCTAAGCTGGCCGGCTACCGTATCGGCCACTTTTCGACAGCCGATGCGCTCCGCTATGTCGAAGACCGCAAACGCGAGGGCGCCGCGAACGGCACGATCAATCGTGAGCTTGCTATCATCCGGCGTGGCTTCAACCTGGCTGTCACGACGGCCGGGCTCTCGCGCGATCTCGTGCCCGAGATTGCCACGCTACAGGAAGCGCCGCCACGCGCCGGCTTCTTTGAGGCCGAGCAGTTCGAGACCCTGTTGACGTACCTGCCACCTGAGATTCAGCCCGTCGCGCTGTTTGGCTACGAGACTGGCTGGAGGCTCCGCGAGATCATCACCCTTCAATGGCGGCAGCTTGACCTTGCGGAAGGCTCCGCGCGGCTCGATCCCGGAACGACAAAAAATCGCCAGGGCCGCGTGGTTTATCTCTCGCCTCGGCTCCTCGAAGTTCTACGCGCACAAGCGCGGTCGACGCGCGAACTCGAACGCAAGAAAGGCAGCATCATCCCTTGGGTCTTCCACCGGCGAGGCGGGCGCATCCTACGCTTTCTCGCGTCGTGGCGGACGGCCTGCAAGAACGCGGGGGTCCCCGGCCGCTTCTTTCATGACCTCCGGCGCACGGCCGTGAGGAACATGGTCCGGGCTGGCATCCCCGAACGCGTGGCCATGCAGATCAGTGGCCACAAGACCCGGTCGGTCTTCGAGCGCTACAACATCGTCAGTGAGGGGGATCTTCGTGAGGCCGCCAAGCGCCTCGCCTCGTACGGACAGTCCAACGGCACCTCGGTGCAGCAGATCACCCATTTGGCAAGGACCACCACACATCAACGATCGCCCTGACGCGGCCTTCCAGTCCATGGCAAGCCGCATCGCTACGTGGCTTGCTGGCGCCCGCCTGCACCAGGTTCTCCACATCGTCCAGCTCATCAAGGCCGAACTGATCCGACGGGGCGTGACGTTTGTGTGGTCGGCTTCACAGGTCGACGCGTACCGTAGAAAGTCCAAACGGTACCGTCTCAAGCTCGCGACCTGGACGGTGCTCCGGGAGCCCGGGCAGCCGTCCCCGCGAGTACTGTCCTCACCTGACGCCGTCGCGGCGCTTGCGCAGGATCTCGTCCGCACCGCCGACGACGACAAGGAGCGCTTCTGGGCGATTTTGCTGAACGCCCAAAACCACTACCTGATGCACACGCTCGTGTCAGTCGGAACCCAGTCCGCCTCCCTCGTCCACCCCCGTGAGGTGCTTGGGCCTGCGCTCCGCGAGGGCGCCGCCTCCCTGATCCTCGTGCACAATCACCCCTCCGGCGATCCGACCCCCTCGCGCGAAGACCTTCGTCTGACCAGGCAGCTCGCCGACGGCGCCCAATTGCTCGATCTCCGGCTTCACGACCACCTCATTATCGGGAATGGCACCGACCGGTGGGTCTCGCTCGCCCAGCGCGGCGACCTCTGAAGAGAGGAAGGGGATGAGTTACGTCACGAAGCTCGTCAAGGCGCTCAACGGCCTTACCGCGGCGTTCGAGCGCTCAACGAAGCGAAAACCCGAGGTATGCGAGGAGAAGAAATGAGTATGCAGCTACAGCTTGACGCTCAAGGCGACCAAAGAGTGGCCGGCCCTTCCGGCCGGTCCTGATGCAGTGAACGAGGTGCTCCCATGGACGAATCGTGATTCGTTTCGGCCCATGGAGCGCCTGTTCACGACATGGTTGACCGGGGCGCGTTTGGTCGAAATTGCCCGGGTGGTCCAACTCGCCAAAGCCGAACTCGGTCAGCGCGGCATTACGCTGGCGTGGTCAATCAGTCAGACCGACGACACAACGCGATCGGGGAGAAACGACTAGTTCAGCCAGAATCGGGCGGTAAACTCCGCCTTGGCTCCGAAGTACGCCTGCCGGTCCTCGCGAGGTAGAACTGCCCGGGCGCGATGAAGAATCGCGC